>Ga0256405_10000042_pt1 | contig 354484 bp, 288 predicted proteins | sample RumenRJG_02DNA_FD_189096 | JGI IMG/M metagenome (GOLD analysis project Ga0256405, IMG submission 189096) | Bovine rumen microbial communities from Lethbridge, Alberta, Canada - RJG_02 | ecosystem: Host-associated > Mammals > Digestive system > Stomach > Rumen | place: Canada: Alberta...
TTCCCATAACCGGTCTGTTGATACAGCGCTATGACCCGCTCATAGTACAGTTCGCGCTTCTTCGTTTGATAAATAAACATCGTTAACTCGTGCTTTACGAGTCAACTTTTTTCAGGGAAAGACAAAGAGGGCCTTTTTCCCGTCCCTCGCGCACGAATCTGTCGTTTTTGTGCTCCAATGGGCCGTTTTCTTGTCCTCCACGCACGAATTTGCCTTTTTTGTGCGCGGGAACGGAGGGGACTGTGTGCGGGAAGTGAGATGAAAGGAAGTGAGGTGATGTGAGGCGAAGGGAACTGAGACGAAGAGACGTGAGGGGACGTGATGTGAATGGACGTGTCGGGAAATAAAACGAAGAGAAGGAACGTGAAGGAACGCGAAGGGAAAGGAAGATCTGCGATGTTTAAGCAGATCTTCGCTTCATTGGTGATCGCGGGTGGGAAAAGCTAGGGAGCTGGTGTCAGAAGAGCTTCTTGCGGGGGACGGTGGCGATGAAGTCCTTGAGATAGAAGGGCTCGAAGTAGGCGGTGTCCTCGAAGCGGCGGGCGTCCCATGCAGCGAAGGCGGGGCGGAGCATAGCAGATGCCTTCGGGCAGCACTGGGAGAAATACGCGTTAGGATGTGCCAGGACCTCGCGGCATTTGCCGGCGCCATCGCCTATGAACAGTACCGGGCCCTCAGCCAGCAGATCGGCGACAGCGATGGGGGTTCCGGCGGCAGGATCAGCGGGGGAGGAAGGCTGACGGGTGCCGATGACCTGGCTGAGCGATTCTATGACTTGGGGCCGGGTCTCGGTGAGCTGGCGGCCATCGGGGGTGAAGACGGCGGTATAGACCTCCATGCGGCGGGCGTCAACCATCGGGACTATGTAGCGGAAGCCGGAGGCGAAAGGAGCGGATGTGCCGGAGGCGCCGGGGGAGACGGATGTGCCGGAGGGGAGATCTTTAGGGGCAACGGACAGTAGGGATGAGTCGACGGCCTGGTAGACAAGGGTGTCCAGGGTGCCGACGGCGATGAGGGGGATGCCTGCGCCGAAGCAGAGGCCCTTGGCGGTGGAAACGCCGACGCGGAGGCCGGTGTAGGACCCCGGCCCCTTGCTGACGCAGACGGCGTCGCAGTCGCGCACGCCGATGCCGCGTTCGTCAAGCAAATCCTTGACGAACGGCGCCGTGAGCGACGCCTGCGCCCGCGGCGTCTCGCTCTCCTTGTACGCTACGATCCGCCCGTCCTCGGCGAGAGCGACGGAGCAAAGTGCGGTAGAGGTCTCTATGAGAATGATCCTTGCCATGTCTTACTGTTTGAGCAACAATTCCTTGAGGTAGGGGAATATCACATAGGCGATGTCCCTGATGGGAGCATACAGCACCGATTCGTCGAGCACCTTCTCCTCCACGAACTCGAACTTGACATTGAGGGTGTCGAAGAGGATGATCGCTATACCGATGAGGAGCCCGGCCTTCAGCAGGGCGAACACCAGTCCCAGAAGCCTGTCCAGCCACCCAAGCATGACCAGTTTGGTCACTCCCGTCAGTATCTTGCTCAGGACGAAGAGGACAAGCACCACCGCTACCATGATCACTGCGAAACTGATGACGTTCAGTACAGTCTCGGACACCTCGAAATATGGTTGTAACCAGCCACTTACCACTGTCGAGAACTTGAACGCCAGCCATGCTCCCAGTATCAGCGAAACCAGTGCTATGGCCTGCTCGATGAAACCTTTCATGATCCCGCTTATGATGGCAGGAAGGAAGCATATCAGAATAATGATGTCGGGTGTGCTCATTGTTTTGTTAAAAACGCTCGGAATGTGTATATTTGCAGACTATAAAACAGATTGCCGCCGGACGGTGTCCGGGATGCAAAATTAGACAAAAAATATGACATTCAAAGAGTATAAGGGCTTGGATCTGGTCTCTGTCGGAAACGCGACGCTGGAGAAATGGAAGAAGGATCACGCTTTCGAAAAGTCCCTCAAACTGAGGGAAGGCGCTCCGGAGTTCATTTTCTTCGAGGGACCGCCGTCTGCGAACGGCATGCCTGGCATCCACCATGTCATGGCCCGTTCCATCAAGGACTCGATCTGCCGTTATAAGACTCAGTCCGGCTTCAAGGTGAACCGCCGCGCTGGATGGGATACCCACGGTCTCCCCGTCGAGCTCGGTGTCGAGAAGAAGCTCGGCATCACCAAGGAGGACATCGGCACCAAGATCAGTGTAGAGGACTACAATGATGCCTGCCGCAAGGAAGTCATGAAATATACCGCCGAGTGGCGCAACCTCACCGAGCGCATCGGCTACTGGGTCGATATGGACGACCCTTATATCACCTACGACAACCGTTATATCGAGACCCTCTGGTACCTCCTGAAGGATATCTACCAGAAGGGTTACCTGTATAAAGGCAAGTCCATCCAGCCGTATTCGCCCGCCGCGGGCACCGGCCTGAGCTCGCATGAGCTCAACCAGCCGGGCTGCTACCGCGACGTGAAGGACACGACCGCGGCGGTGCAGTTCGAGGTTATCCGTGACGGGCGCTCCGAGGCTCTCTTTGAGGGCAATCTCCCGCTCTTCATCCTCGCTTGGACCACCACGCCTTGGACCCTCCCGTCCAATACCGCTCTCTGCGTGGGGCCGAATATCGACTATGTCCGCGTCCGCTCTTTCAATCCCTACTCGGGCAAGGAAGCCGTCTATCTGCTGGCCAAGGCCCTTGTCCCCGCATGGTTCAACGCCAAGGCAGCCGAGCTTCCGCTCGACGCCTACAAGCCCGGCGACAAGCTCGTTCCTTACGAGGTGCTGCCCGGCGAGTACAAGGGTACCGACCTGCTGGAGATCCGCTACAAACAGCTTATCCCTTGGTTCCGTCCTGAAGACGGCGCTTTCCGCGTCATCCCCGGCGACTATGTCACCACTGAGGATGGTACGGGTATCGTCCATATCGCCCCGACCTTCGGTGCGGACGATATGAAGGTCGGCAAGGCCGCAGGCGTTCCGCCGCTCATGGTCATCGACCGTAACGGCGACCCCCAGGCCCAGGTGGACTATCAGGGCCGCTTCTTCCGCATCGAGGACCTCGATCCGAAGTATGTGGAGGATTGCGTGAGCCCGGACTATGCCGAATGGGGAGGACGTTTCGTCAAGAACGCTTATGATCCGTCCCTCGGACCGGACGACCCTACTCTCGATATCGACCTCAGCGTGATGCTCAAGTCCCAGGGCAAGGCCTTCAAGATCGAGAAGCACGTCCATACATATCCTCATTGCTGGCGTACCGACAAGCCCGTGCTCTATTATCCGCTGAACTCCTGGTTCATCAAGGCCACGGCCGTTCGCGAGCAGATGATGGCTCTCAACGAGCAGATCATGTGGAAGCCCGAGGCCACAGGTACCGGCCGTTTCGGCAAATGGCTGGAGAATATCCAGGACTGGAACCTCAGCCGCAGCCGCTACTGGGGTACTCCGCTGCCGATCTGGCGTACCGAGGACGGCAAGGAAGAGAAATGCATAGGTTCCGTCAAGGAACTCTACAACGAGATAGACAAGGCCGTCAAGGCCGGCATCATGGCCTCCAATCCTTTGGCCGACAAGGGATTCGATCCCGAGGATATGAGTCTGGAGAATTACAACAGGATCGACCTTCACAGGCCTTACGTGGACAATATCTTCCTGGTCAGCGACAGCGGCCGCAAGATGGTCCGAGAGAGCGACCTGATTGACGTCTGGTTCGATTCTGGTTCGATGCCTTACGCGCAGGAGGGCCTGCGGGCCCTCGGCAGCGAGAAGTTCGGCTGTACGGCCGACTTCATCGCCGAGGGCGTCGACCAGACCCGCGGCTGGTTCTACACCCTGCACGCCATCCACACGATGGTCAGCGGCACCCCCGCCTTCAAGCGCGTGATCTCCAACGGTCTTGTGCTTGACAAGAACGGCGACAAGATGTCCAAACGTCTCGGTAACGCCGTCGATCCCTTCAAGGCCCTCGACACTTACGGCCCCGACGCCCTCCGCTGGTACATGCTCACCAACGCCCAGCCTTGGGACAACCTCAAGTTCGACGAAGCAGGCGTAGTCGAGGTCAGCCGCAAGTTCTTCGGCACGCTGTACAACTGCTATTCGATGTTCGCTCTGTACGCCAACATCGACAAGTTCGACATTTCGGCACCGCAGGTGCCGTATTCCGAGAGACCGGAGTTCGACAAATGGATCATCAGCAGGCTCAACACCCTTGTCAAGGGTGTGGTAGCCGCTTATGAAGACTATGATATCACTCTGGCGGGACGCCTGATTCAGGATTTCGTCGGTGACGACCTGTCCAACTGGTACATCCGCCTGAACAAGAAGCGCCTCTGGGGCTCCGGACTCGCATCGGACAAGCTCGCAGCGTACCAGACCCTCTACGAGGTCCTGAAAGACGTTGCGCTGCTCGCCGCGCCTATCGCCCCGTTCTACATGGACAATCTCTGGTGTGACCTCGTGCCCGACACCGATAGCGTGCATTACCAGCCCATGCCGAAGAGCGACGCTTCGCTCATAGACACAGCCCTCGAGGAGAGGATGGCGCTGGCGCAGCAGGCTTCGTCGATGGTGCTCGCCCTTCGCAAGAAGGCCGGCATCAACGTCCGCAAGCCTCTGGCGCGCCTTCTCATCCCCGTCATCAACGACGCTGTCAAGGACAATCTCGAGAAGGTCAAGGGCATCCTCCTGACGGAAGTCAATGTCAAGGAGGCGGAGTTCATCCAGGATACCACCGGCATAATCACCAAGAAGATCAAGCCCAATTTCAAGACATTGGGCAAGGTTTACGGCAAGCAGATGAAGGAGATCGCCGCCGCGTTCGGCGGGCTTTCGCAGCAGGCCATCACCGACATCCAGTCGGCGGAGGCCGCTGCGCAGCCTTACACACTCTCCCTGGCCGGCGGCGATGTCGTGCTCAACCCCGGAGACTATATCATCTCTTCCGAGGACATGCCGGGCTGGCTCGTCGCGTCCGAGGGCTCTCTGACGATCGCCCTCGACATCGCGATCACGCCGGAGTTGCGTGCCGAAGGCACCGCCCGCGAGCTCGTGAACCGCATCCAGAACATCCGCAAGGACAGCGGCTTCGACGTCACCGACAAGGTCGGTGTCGTGATCTACGCCGACGGTGAAGAGCTCGCCCAGATCCGCGAGTCCCTCGCGTCGTTCGGCGAGTATCTCTCCGGCCAGACGCTGGCGCTGTCCGTGGACAGCGACGCCCTGGCCGCAGCCCCCGCCGACGCCTCCGAGGTCGAGTGGAATGACGGTACCATCCGTATCAAAGTCACCAAAATGAATAACCAACCTATTGATAAGTATATGACTGAACAGAACAAGAAGGTCGAGGAGACCATCGAGAAGACCCGTTACAGTGACGAGGAGCTCGCTGAGTTCAAGGAGATTATCCTTGATATGCTCGCCAAGGCCAAAGCTGAGTACACTACGCTTCGCGGTACCGTGATGCGCACCTCCAGCAACGACATCGAGGACACTTCTCCCTCGTTCAAGACCGTAGAGGATGACGGAGCCAACCAGCTCTCCAAGGAGGAGGCCAGCCAGCTAGCTGCCCGCCAGTACAAGTTCATCCAGAATCTGGAGGCTGCCCTGGCCCGTATCGAGAACAAGACCTACGGCATCTGCCGCGTGACCGGCAAGCTCATCCCCAAGGAGCGTCTCCGTCTCGTGCCGCATGCAACGTTGACTGTCGAGGCCAAGGAAATGCTGGCCAAGAACGGCAAGAGGTAGTCGTCCATGAAGGGATCCGAAGGCAGGAAACTCGTCATTCTGGGCGTCGTGCTCGTGGTCATCGACCAGATCATCAAGATCCTGGTCAAGACCAACATGGGTCTGGGCGAACATTTCGATGTCATCGGCAACTGGTTCAAGATCCTGTTTGTCGAGAACGAAGGCATGGCGTTCGGCTGGGCCTTCGGAGGCAAAGTCGGCAAACTGATCCTGTCCATATTCCGGATATGCCTCTGCACGGCGCTGGTGTTCTGGATCAGGAGCATGTGCCGCAAGAATGCGGCGGCCCGGCGGGACGGTCAGGCCGCGCCCATCCCCGCAGGGGTGCTGGTCGGCCTGACGCTTATCACCGCCGGCGCTTTCGGCAACATCATCGACAGCCTATTCTACGGCGTTATTTGGAACTATGCGCCGGTACTTTTCGGCAAGGTCGTCGACATGTTCTATTTTCCCCTGTGGACCTGGCCCGACTGGGTGCCCCTCCTGGGAGGCAGCATCTTCTTCGAGCCGGTCTTTAACTTCGCTGACAGCTGTGTCACCGTCGGGGCCTTCTATCTGATCCTGTTCCAGTGGAAGTTCTTCGCCAAGAGCGAAGACTGATTTTGCCGGGCAAAAGAATTTATATATCTTTGCACGCACAAATATGGTGAGTTGGCCGAGTGGTCGATGGCGTTGGTCTTGAAAACCAATGAACTGCAAGGTTCCGGGGGTTCGAATCCCTCACTCACCGCTTCAAAGCGTCTGCTGTCGCAGGCGCTTTTCGCGTTTCGTGAGGGATTCGGCGCTTCGCTCGAATCCTATTATCCCCCTGCACCCCCAGGGGACGGGGGAAGGATTCCCCCGCCTCGCTTACGCGAGCCCCCTTCGGTCGGCCTTCGGCCTCCAAACGATCCCTTCGGTGAGTGAGGGCTTGGCGGTGCAAACATGCCAGGTGAGTGAGGGATACCTTTTCGAAGTGACGTAGACGGTCCATCAATTGGACCGTCTATGTCATTTTGGGGCGTTTTTGACGTAGAAGGTCCAGATCGTGGACCGTCTACGTCACTTGAGGGCCCCCATTATGTCACAGTGGGGGGTGGAGATCAACTCTGGCTTAGCGGCGGACGCCGCCGAGGGTGTCGGCCCAGCGTTCTGTCCAGAACGAGAAGTAATCCCGACGCGGGCGGCTTGCCCACAATATGGATGGAAGGCCGATGACGGCAAGGTAGAGCCAGCCCAGCATCAGGGACTGGCGTGTGTGACCCCACTCGTGCATCTTCTCATATTCGTCGTTACGATTCCTGTCGTTTATGATGATGTGCCGCCCCAGGGAGATCCCTCCTGGAATGCTGGGAGAATAATGCAGCCTTACGCCACGGTAATCGTGGCCTTTTCGCGCTCCGTAATACAATGAAAGTATCTCTCCTAGAATGTTCTGGGGGAGTTGCCATACATAGAGAAGGATGTATAGGATTGGTTTCATTCCACCGCTTTCGGTTCGCAAAAACCCTGCCGTCAGCATTCCTTCGCAGTCATACGCTTTTGAGACCCTTCCCTGCGCGGATTCCCTAATAATAACTATATTTGTCTTACGATTAACCATATCCATTTAATAGGATTCCTCGAAAATAGTAATCATGAAAAGAATCGTCTTATTTGCACTGCTGGTCCTTGCTGCGATAACGGCATCGGCGCAGACTAAGAAAGTTTCCGTACTGGGAGACTCCTATTCAACGTTTAAGGGCAGCAATCCCGAAGGATACGCCCCGTTTTATCCTGACGCCAACAATGATGTCAAGGAGGTAGAGCAGACCTGGTGGAGCCTGTTTATCAAAGCGAAAGGGTATGAGCTGGATAAGAACAATTCATGGGGCGGCACGACCATCTGCGGTACGGGATACTTCCACAGGGATGTCTTCAACTCGTATTTCATCTCCCGCGTGGATATGTTGGGCGACCCGGACATCATCTTTGTTTTCGGAGGGACCAATGACGCCTGGGCCAGGGCCCCTATGGGCGAGTATCAGTATTCCGACTGGACGAAAGATGACTGCAAGAGTTTCCGTCCAGCCCTTGCCTGCCTGCTGGACATGCTTCAGAGACGCTATCCGAAAGCGACGGTTTACTCCATCCTGAATTCTGAGCTGCAGGAAGAGGTCAATGAGTCAATGCGCGAGGTCTGCAAGCATTTCAATGTACAGCTCATCGAGCTCCATGATATCGAGAAGCAGAACGGCCATCCGTCTATCGCCGGAATGAAAAGTATCTGCGACCAGTTGCTGGAAGCCATTGACTGACACTTTAACGCTCACTTCGGTGAGCGTTTTTTTGTGGATACCGGTTCTACTGGTACTCCAGGCCTTTGACGGAGATGCCGATGTTGACGGGGATGTACTCGAGCCCAGCCAGGGAGGATTCCCGATAATAGCTGCTCTTGAAATAGATGTTGGTGTATAATTCCATGTCCGTAGGGTTGCGCTCGGACTCGGGCATCTCCTGAAACCTGCGGACGGCGTCCATATCGCAGTCGACCAGAGAAAAGGATATAAAATAGCTCCCCGGTTCCAGCAGAATGGATTCTTTGGGTTGGATGTCGAAATCCTGTCTGCCGTCGGAGAAAGCGACGTCGACATAGATAGGTCTATGCAGGATGTTGATGAACTCTTTCGGCTCTCCCTCGATGCGATAGATGTTGATCGATATGACACATCCGGGAATCCTGTTGCTCGTAACGGTGAACAGGATATCTTTGATCAGGAACGGTTTTCGTGCCTTTGCGACAGATCCCACTTCCTTTCCCTTGTCTATGCCGTCCCGGGCGTTGAAGCCCCCTTGGGCTCCCACGAATCTTGTTCCTGGACGGAGAAGGTATTTTTCCTTTGTGTCGCCGCCGATGAAAACGGCCGGAGGCAACTCGGATTCCTTGAGGACAATTACCAGGTCATTATCCGGAGCGGAAACGGGATAATAGCCGGTCTGGTAGGATACGTGGTGGAATTCCAGTGTATCGGCAGGAACTTCGATTTCGAAGAGGCCGTCTACAGTCGAGACGGTACCGATACCGAGTCTTGGGATTCCCACGTGGACATATTCGACGGCTTCGCCCTTTTCATCGACGATCCTTCCGCGAACGGGGAAGCGCTCCTGTGCGTAAATGCAGGCGGGAAGGAGCAAAAGCGTCAGTATCAGTCTGATCCGCATATGGAAAGTCATTCGGAGTAGATATCATCTTCCACCTCGACGCCTTCCGGGTCGGGCTGGTAGTCCAGGATGTCGCCAGGGACGCATTCAAGCACCTTGCAGAGCTTGTTGAGCGTCGAGAAGCGGATGGCACGGCCTTTCCCCGTCTTGAGCAGGGAAAGGTTGGTCATGGATATTCCGATCCTTTCGGAGAGCTCCGAGAGCTTCATGTGACGTTCCCAGAGCATTTTGTCGAGATTGACGGTGATCATATCGCGAGGCTGCTGTCTTTTGCGGTGAGGTAGGCGATCTTGTAGAGTCCTGCGAAGAACAGTACGATGAGGGGGTAAAACAAGGTGTTTCCATCAAGGGTGGACATCTGGCATCCGCTGATCACGTCATCGTAGTTGGAATGCACGAATGTCGCAAGGGCGACGACCAGAGCGGTCCAGCGGAGGAGGGAGACATTGGACCTGGGGAAGATATCTCCATTCTTCAACGAGCGGTTCGTGCGGACCAGGAAGATGCAGCAGAAGACATAGAGAAGGGCCGTGGCGATGAACCTGCCGGCGATGATGAAGATCTGCCAGGTGAGTTTGTCCTGATTCCAGACAATGGTCTTGTGGATCCAAAGCTGGTCGATGGTCTTGGCATAGATGAAGGCGAAGTAAAGCGTCGCAAAAAACAAGATGGCGAAGGAAAGCCATTTAATGCTCCTTTGAGTCGGATTTTTCATATCGTTGTCTATTTTTCAGTCGGGATGCCTAAAGACAAAGATAATGCCAGTTTTATGAAAAACATAAAATAAATGTACGAAATTCGTAAAACAAAAGCCTGTGGAATACCAATTACGGGAACAAAATGGAACTGGCAGTGATGATAAATTGTGTATAAATGCTTAAATTTGACTTGTTAGCTTCCAGAACAGTATTCACTTGATCAAGATTATGCGTAAACTGACCAGACTCCTGACGGCATCCCTGCTTATACTGGCATGGGCGTGCGAAAGCCCGAACAATTCCGAGCCAGATCCTACACCCACACCGACTCCCACTCCCACACCTGCACCGGTCGAGGTATCTTCGGTTTCTCTGAACCAGACCTCGGTCGACCTTGTCATCGGTGAGACGGTCACTCTTTCGGCTACGGTGTCACCAAGTGATGCAACGGACAAGAACGTGACGTGGTCGAGTTCAGACTCCAACGTTGCATCCGTCACCGACGGAACCGTCAAGGGTATTGCCCTCGGATCAGCGACCATCACTGCTGCAGCGGGTGACAAGAAAGCCAGTTGTACCGTTACGGTGGTCAATGGGGGCTTCCCTGAGGGAGAACTGCCGCCAGGCAATGAGATATGGTATACGACAAGTGATAACAAGCCGATTGTCCTTGTCAATGACCAGGGCTCCTGTATCCTCGCTTCCAATACTTATAGCAAAGGAATGGGTGTCCTGAGTTTCCAGGGCCCTTTGACCAGTATCGAAGTCCCCCTGACAAGCAACGACGACGATGGCTTACGCTTGACCGGCATACTGATTCCGGAAGGGGTGGAGCGTATAGGGAAGGATTTCCTCCTTCGAGTCCCAAACATCAAGGAATTCAGGATTCCCTCCTCCCTTACATCCACGGGAGCGCTCATATCATTGGATAAAACATCTCTGGAACGCTTTACCGGCCACCATCTCTCGGAAGACGGACGCTGTGTCATCATCGATGGCATTCTCTATGCCTTCGCTCCCGCAGGCGTTTCTTCGTACGAAATACCGTCCGGCGTAGTCCGTATTGCAGAGGGTGCCTTCGCTTTGACTCAGGAACTCAAATCCGTAGTCATCCCCGAAGGGGTAACGGCATTGGAGCGGGAATGCTTCGGCCATTCGAACATAGAATCAGTCACGATCCCCGCATCCGTCAATGCAATGGATCTATATGCTTTCCTGCAATGTCCGAACCTTAAGGATCTGCAGGGTGACAGTCACTTCATCTCTGCAGACAGGAAATTCCTCTACGATGCGGAAGCCTTTTACCCGATGACGCTCTTCTACTTCGCCGGGCGTGACGATGTCTCCTATGAGATTCCGGAAGGGATCTGTTCCATAGAGAATTATGCTTTCCACGGTTGCAGTAAACTCAAAAGCTTGACCTTCCCGGAGAGCCTCGAATACATCGGGGGAGTGGCTTTTGAGGGATGCGTCAATCTTGAGTCCCTGCATGGGAAACATGTCACTTCGGACGGCAAAGGTTTCGTGGCCGACGGCAAACTTCAATTCCTGTTGCCCTCCATCAGCGATGATTATGTAGTCCCTGATGAGGTGACCGCACTCGGCAACAATATCTTTTCCGGCAGGAGCAATGTCAAGTCCGTTACCATGGGGGACCAGGTCACTTCCATCGGCGACTATGTCTTTTCGAATTGCCCTGCGCTCAAGACAGTTACCCTGTCTGCCAATCTGAATAGAATCGGACACAATCCTTTCCTGCGCTCAAGGGAACTGGAATCGGTTTATTTCCGGGGTATCCTTCCGCCTACTGTCAGTTCGATACAGGGGACTGAGAATCCCAAACTGACCATCTACGTTCCTGACCGGGCCATTAAACTCTACACAGAGGACAAGCAGTGGGAGAAGTATTGGGATGTCATGAAGCCGTATGAGTACAAGGATCTGCCCGAACCTGACTTTTACTTGTCCAGTGATTATTCCAAGGAGGGAGAGGTGACTGTCTATCAGAAGGCTTCGGAAGGGAACGGCATTGACATTGTCTTCATGGGGGACGCCTATTCCGACCGTCAGGTAGCGAACGGCATGTACCGCCGCGATATGGAGGCCTGCGTCGAGCAGTTCTTCGCCGTAGAGCCATACAAATCGTTCCGGAAGCTTTTCAATATCTATTTCGTCACAACCGTTTCCGCTACGGAAGGATATGAGAGGGGCGGCCGGAGCCTCGGAACTTATTTCGGCAACGTAACATTTATGGGCGGTAACAATGACAAGTGCTTCGAACTTGCCCGCAAGGCTGTCAAGGATGACAAGCGGATGGATGAAGCCCTGGTCCTGGTCTGTGGCAATCAGGACCTTTCGGGTATAGTCTATCTCAACGGTTCCTGCACTTTCTACGAGCCCCAGACGTGGACGGGAAGGGATTACGCCTGCGGTCCTGCCGTGACGTATTTCACGAAACAGGACGAGTCGTTCGAAAGGACGGGCGACGTGCTGAGGCACGAAGCCGGTGGTCATGGGTTCGCCAAACTGGCGGATGAGTATCACTATTCCGGTACGGTCTCTTCGAGTGACAAGGATCTGATCAAGGCACGCTCGGCCCACATGTGGTATTCCAATGTGGACATAACCTCAGACCGTGCCAAGGTGAAATGGGCGCAGTTCCTGGCCGATGACCGCTATAAGGATGAGGTGGGTATGTACGAAGGAGGATTCACCTATCAGTACGGTGTATGGCGTCCTTCTGAGAACAGTATCATGAATGACAACCGCGGCGGATTCAATGCGCCTTCGCGATATACAATTTGGTACCGTATCCACAAACTGGCATACGGCAACAGTTGGAATGGGACATTCGAGGACTTCGTAGCTTTCGATAAAAAATAACACAAAACTCTATGAAACACAGCGTTCTGATCCTGCTTGCAGGACTTGTCATTGCATCCTGCGCTCCAAAGTCGGAGATGGATAGATTTATAGACGATCTGATGGCCGGCATGACGCTGGAGCAGAAGATCGGTCAGCTTAACCTCCATTCTTCGCCGGGATTCATATCGGCGGAGAGGGTGACGGAGGAGGACGAAAACGCCAAGCTGCTCCGGCAGGGACTGCTTGGCGGTATCTACGGCTCCGGCAATCCTGCACTGCTCAGGCAGTGCCAGGAGATTGCCCTGGAATCCGGTGCCGGCATCCCGCTGATCTTCGGAATGGATGTGATCCACGGCCATGAAACCGTATTCCCCGTGCCGCTGGCGCTGTCCACCTCCTGGAACATGGACCTCATCGAGAGGTCTGCCCGCATCGCTGCTACTGAAGCGGCAGCGAGCGGCATCAACTGGGTGTTCAGCCCCATGGTGGACATCTGCCGCGACGCGCGTTGGGGCCGCATCGTGGAAGGCGGCGGTGAGGATCCTTATCTCGGCGGTGAGATCGCCAGGGCCATGGTCTATGGCTACCAGGGCAGGGATGCTTCGGTCGGCACGGACGAAGTCCTTGCCTGCGTGAAGCATTACGCCCTCTATGGAGGCGCCGAGGCAGGGCGGGATTACAATTCCGTCTTCCTTAGCCGCCAGGAGGCCCTGAACGGCTATATGAATCCCTACAAGGCCGCTTGCGAGGCGGGAGCCGCCAGCTATATGAGTTCCTTCAACGAGTTCGAAGGCATTCCGGCTTCCATGAATACGTGGCTTATGCAGGATATCCTCCGCGACTCATGGGGCTTCGACGGATTCATCGTCTCCGATGCCACGGCAATTGCCGAGGAGGTCAACCACGGCATCGGTGACTTGCAGGAGGTATCGGCCAGGTCGTTGAAAGCGGGACTGGACATGGACATGAACAGCGACGGGTACATCGGCACCCTTAAGAAATCGCTTGAGGAAGGCCGTATCAAGGAGGCCGATATCGACCGCGCATGCCGCCGCATTCTGGAGGCTAAGTACAGGCTGGGACTCTTCGAGGATCCTTATCGCTACCTTGATGACGCACGTTACAATTCGACCGTCTATACGCAGGAGAACCGTGCCGCAGCAAGGGAAATGGCCCGTGAGTGCCAGGTGCTGCTGAAGAACGATGGCATACTTCCGCTTTCCAAGGGTGCCAAGGTAGCCGTGGTCGGCCCCCTTGCCAAGGACTCTGATGCCATGAAGGGGACCTGGGCTATGTCCCGCAAGCCCTGCGTCACTCTCTGGCAAGGTATCTCCGAGGTGTCAAACGCTTCCTATGCCGAAGGCTCCTGGCTCTACAAGGATGCAGAGTTGGAGGATGCCGTGCGCCACAGCATCTTCAGGGCTTTTGCTCCCGGCATGCAGATACCGCCCGTACACACGACGCCTCAGTCTGCGCTCATTGCAGAAGCTGTCGCCAAGGCCCGCCAGGCCGATGTCGTCGTGGCCTGTGTCGGTGAGGTCCCCAACATGAACGGTGAAGGAGCGTCGCGTACCGACATCAGCCTGCCGGATGCCCAGAGGGAACTCCTGCAGGCGCTGAAAGCCACCGGGAAGCCTGTCGTCATGGTGCTGGTAACCGGCCGCCCCCTCACGCTCGTCGAGGAGGATGCGCAGATGGACGCCATCCTGAATGTCTGGAGCCCAGGCTCCGAAGGAGGATACGCGGTAGCGGATGTTCTCTTCGGTGATGCCAATCCTTCGGCCAAGCTCACCACCTCCTTCCCGCGCAGCGCCGGCCAGCTTCCGCTCTACTACAACCACAAGAGCACGGGCCGCCCGCATCCGGACGACGCTCCGTACAAGAAGTTTGTCAGTTGCTATATCGATGAAGTCAACGCTCCGCTCTATCCCTTCGGATACGGACTAAGCTATACCACTTACGAATACGGCCCCGTGACCTTGAGTGCTGGTGAAATGCCTCTGAACGGAACTGTAAAGGCATCTGTGACCGTTACCAACACGGGTTCCCGTGCCGGCGACGAGATCGTACAGCTCTACATCCATGACGTCTATGCCACCTCTACGCGTCCGGTCAAGGAACTCAAGGGATTCAGGAAAATACACATCGAAGCCGGACAGTCGGTGCAGGTCGATTTCACGCTTACGAAAGAGGAGTTGTCCTACTACAACCACGATTTGGAGTGGGTATGCGAGCCCGGGGACTTCGAGATCATGATCGGACCCAACAGCCGTGACACGCAAGGTGCCATGCTGGCCGTAAAAGCGGCGGACGCTTCTTAGACGCACATAGTTTCGCGGATATTATCCGCCATCATCCGGACCAGCCGGTCGAGAGACTCATGGCTGGCCCAGGCTATGTGCGGCGAAAACCGCAGGCGCTCCGGGTGTGAGGTGTGCAGCAACGGATGGTCTTCGGGAAGCGGCTCGGTAGAGAATACATCCAGAGCCGCGCCCGCTATCCGGCCTTTGTCAATCGCTTCCGCCAGGGCGATCTCGTCCACGACCGCCCCTCTGCCGAGATTGACAAGGTATGCTCCGGGCTTCATAAGTCCGAGCTCCCGTGCGCCGATCAGGCCGCGGGTGCGCTCGTTCAAGGGGCAGTGTATGCTGACTATATCGGCTTTTCCCATCAGTTCATCCAGGCTGAGTGACAGCCATTCCTTGCAGTGCGATGTCCCGGAGGTGGAAAAGTACACAGGCTTCATCCCGAAGGCGGTGGCTATCTGCGCCACCCTCCGGCCGATGTTTCCCATACCGATGATGCCGATGGTCTTGCCATTGAGTTCGTGGAATGGCTCCCGCACATCGTTTGGCACTCCGCTGCGCGAATAAGTGAAATCCTTGACTTCGGCGTCATAGAATGCCGGCCGGCAGAAGAGGGAGAGGATATGGGTGAATGTCAGCTGCGCCACCGATTCCGTGGAGTAGCCGGTGACGTTGCGCACGGCTACGCCGCGCCTGTCGGCGGCCTCCAAGTCTATGTGGTTCAGGCCTGTAGCCGCAACGCAGACAAGCTTCAGCCTTGGCGCTGCGGCCATCACGGCATCGTCCACGGGGGCTTTGTTGGTCAGGATGACATCGGCGTCCGCCACTCTGAGGCAAGCCTCCTCGTGAGTCGAAACCGGATAAAGTATCAGATCTCCCAATGCGGCGATGGGGTCCAGTGAGACTGGACCCATCGTGCCGGCATCTAGGAAGACCATTTTCATGCTATCTTCCTTTCAAGGCGTTCGCGGATGGCAGCGATGAACTGCGCGGAATTGACGGCCGTAGGCGTGACGCCTTCCATCAGGTTTACGAGGTCCTTCGTGGCGATGCCGTCAGCAAGGGTGTCAAAGCAGGCGGCCTCCAGCGCGTCGGCGAAGCGGACGAGCCCTTCTAGGCCGTCCTTCACGCCGCGCTGGCGCAGCGCGCCGCTCCAGGCGAATATGGTCGCCATAGGATTGGTGGAAGTCTCCTCGCCCTGAAGGTATTTGTAATAGTGGCGTGTCACCGTGCCGTGGGCGGCCTCGTATTCGTAATTGCCGTCAGGGCTTACCAGCACGCTGGTCATCATCGCGAGCGAGCCGAAGGCGGTGGACACCATATCGCTCATCACGTCTCCGTCGTAGTTCTTGCAGGCCCAGATGAAACCTCCCTTGCTGCGGATCACGCGGGCGACGGCGTCGTCTATGAGGGTGTAGAAATAAGTGATCCCGAGCTCCTTGAACTTCTCTTCGTATTCGGCGTAAACCTCGTTGAAGATCTCCCTGAAGCGGGCGTCATAGGTCTTGGAGATAGTGTCCTTCGTTGAGAACCAGAGGTCCTGTTTCGTGTCAATGGCGTACTTGAAACAGGAGTGGGCGAAGGAACGGATGGATTTGTCCGTATTGTGCATTCCCTGCACTACGCCGGCACCCTTGAACTCCTGGATCACGGCCTCCTGATGGCTGCCGTCCTCTCCGTCGAATACGATCTTGGCGACGCCGGGGCCCTCTATCCTCAGCTCGGAGTTCTTGTACACGTCACCATAGGCGTGACGTGCTATGGTGATGGGTTTCTCCCAGTTCTTGACTACTGGATGTATAGTAGGAATGGTGATGGGCGTACGGAAGACTGTTCCGTCCATGATGGAACGGATGGTGCCGTTGGGGCTTTTCCACATCTGGTGGAGTTTGTACTCCGTCATCCGCTGCGCGTTTGGGGTGATCGTGGCGCATTTCACGCCCACACCGTATTTCTTGCAGGCCTCGGCGGCCTCGACGGTTATCCTGTCGCCTGTCTCGTCCCTCTTGACCAGGCCCAGGTCGTAGTACTCGACCTTAAGGTCTATGAATGGAAGGATGAGTTCGTCCTTGATCATTTTCCAGAGGATCCTGGTCATTTCGTCGCCGTCCATCTCCACCAGGGGGGTGGTCATCTGTATCTTTGTCATAACCTTCAACTTTACACTACTGGAAGACAAAGATAGGAAAAAATCTTGTCAGTTTTTCTTCAGGTCCTCGATCTGCGACAGGAGATCGTCAGAGGCATTCAGGATATCCCTGCGGTTCTTGAGGCCGAGTACAAGGCCGAGAACCAGTCCTACGGACGCTCCGGCTATGAAACCGTACAGTTCCGATCCGCTGAACATTTGATTGGATGCCACGTCCCAGATGAGCACTCCCAGCCATACGAACAGGGCGGGAAGCCCGTATTTGATCCAGTCCGCATTGATCCTGCGGAACTTGGAGAGTTCGGTCGTAGCGGAGACCAGGTCCTTGTCCAGATTGGGGATGTACTGTTTCGTGATGAGCGTGGCGGATATGCCCGCGATCATCAACACTCCGGTTACGATCAGGAGGAGGTTTGAGAATCCCTGATGATGGAGGAAGGGAATCAGCGCCAGGCCGGCGGCCCCGGCGAAGATGGGAACATTTGACTTGAATCTCAGGCGGTCGATGGTCCGGCCGCAGGATTTGCGGAGGATACGCTCATTGATGATCTTCTGGCTTTCAAGCTTTTCGCGCAGCTGCTTCATCTGCTGCTGCATCTCGAGGAGGGTGTTATCTGTAGTTTCCATTTTACTGCATTTTTTTGAGTTGTTCCTTGATCCTGACAAGACGGACCGAGACATTGCCGGGAGTGATGCCCACGATCTGGCCTATCTCCTCATAGCTGAGGTTCTCCAGCCAGAGCAGGACGATGGCGCGGTCGAAGGGGCCCAGCCTGCCGATGCGCTCGCGCAGAAGGCCGATCTGGCGGGTGTCCTCGGCGGCATCGTCGAACAGGTCGATGTCCATCGACAGCGGTTCGGCCTTGATGCCGCGCTTCTTCCTGCGCTCGGAAGAAATGCAGGTGTTGAGGGCGACCTTCCATATCCAGGAATTCAGCGCGCTATCGCCTCGGAAGGTTCCGGAGCCCCGCCAGAGGTTGATCAGGATTTCCTGGAAGAGGTCTGCCACCTCGTCCTTGTCGGTCGAGAACATGTAGCAGACGGTGTAGATCGTGCTGCGGTGTTCTCTCACCAGGTTTTCGAATTCTCGTTCAGTCATTGTCTGTCTTGTTGGTTTCTGCTCATTAGACGCAATTCCCCGCGAAAAACTACAAAAGAATCGACATTTAAAGATAAAAATGTTTCGGATAAGAAAAAAATCCTCTCAGAGTTTGGATTATCCCCGAAAATCCGTACATTTGCAGTCCCGAAAAGGCAAATGTGCCTTTGACGACCTCTGGATGTGGCGCAGTTGGTAGCGCACCTGGTTAGGGACCAGGAGGTCGCTGGTTCAAGTCCAGTCATCCAGACCACGAAAGACGCTTACAGAGATGTAAGCGTTTTTTTTGTATTAGCTCCTGGTCGGTATCCGGTAGCACAGCGTCGGGAAGGAGCAGACTGCCCCAGTCCTCAGTCACGCTACGGGAGTGTTTTCACGTCCGGGCCCACGGCCATCCAGCGCGGCCGTGTTTGCCATAACCGAATACCTCTCAACCACTTTCCCTTCCCGGTATACGGCAAATCCCCGCTTGCCGCTAGGGAGAGTGATGCCGCCGTAGTAGCATCCTGGCCTTTTCCCGGCGGCCTTCGCCCTGCGCAAAGCTTCTTCCAAGGATATGCAGTAATAGGTGACCATGCCCCCAAAGATAATCGGAGCATGAGCCAAGGTATGGCACAGGGCGGAAATCAAGAAACTACATACAACGAATTGTGTCTGGGCTTTAGGCTGGTTGCGCTGAACAATTCTTGTGTTTTTGTTCAGATTGTCCGGAAAAGTGGCGTAATCTGAACAATACTTGCGATTATGTTCATATTGTTCGTGAAATATATTAATAGTCAGGTCATGCTGTTGATCATAGATGGTTTATCGTGCACTTTGCCGGGGTAGATATCATCTTGAGGCGGAATCCGTGATTTGAGGAAGGGTACGCGATTCTGACCAAGAGCAAAAACGGCGTTTCAGGGCGGTTTTCGCGGCAGATGCGACATTACAATCCCGCATCTGCCGCGTTTTCGGCCCCCAGTGGCCGTTTTCGCTCCTGGTCGGTATTCCGGAGCAGCGAGCCTCAGGCCCCAGCAAGTCCTCAGTTTAGAGAACTCCATTGGATAATTGTTTAATAATGTCTAACTTTGACGGCTGAAGTCGTTGCACTTCCAAGTAGTATTTACCATTATTATCTATCAATGAAAAAGTTTTCAATCATCGCCCTCATCGCTTCTGTCGCATTGATGAGTGCATGCGGCCCCAAGGACCCGGGTCTCAAGGACGCTTACAAGAACTATTTCAAGATCGGTGTCGCCGTTACCGAGCGTAACGTTTCCGACTCCCTCCAGGCAGCCATCATCCTCAAGGAGTTCAACAGCGTCACCGCTGAGAACTGCATGAAGCCTGGTGAGATCCACCCTCAGGCAGGTGTCTGGAACTTCGAGAAGGCAGACATCATCGCTAACTTCTGCCGCGAGCACGGCATTAAGATGCGTGGCCATAACCTTGTGTGGCACAGCCAGTTCGCAACATGGATGTTCACCAAGCATGACGAGAACGGCAACCCTGTCGTCGAGCTTGACGAGAAGGGTGATACCGTGTGGGTTGAGAGGCCTGCATTCGGCCGTTTCGGCGGTTTCCCCGGCTTCGGCGGCCAGCGCCCGCAAGGCGCTCCCGGCGCTCCTGCCGTTCAGATGACCAAGGTCCCCAAGTATGTCGCAGCCAGCAAGGAGGAGTTCTACGATTCCCTCAGGTCTCACATCAACACCGTGGTCAACCGTTACAAGGATGTCATTTATTGCTGGGACGTCGTCAACGAGGCTATGAGCGATGCCAACAACATCGATGCTCCGTACGAGGATTCATTCCGCAAGTCGCAGGCATATCAGCTCTGCGGTGACGAATTCATCAAGAACGCTTTCATCTGGGCTCACGAGGCTGATCCCAATGCCGGTCTGTTCTACAATGATTACAGCGCCTGGACTCCTGCCAAGAGGACCTATATCTACAATATGGTCAAGAAACTCCAGTCTGAGGGCGCCCCTATCACCGGTATCGGTATGCAGGGCCACTACAACATCTTCGACAACCCTACCCTAGAGGATTTCGAGACGGCCATCAAGATGTATCTCGAGCTTGTCGATGACATCCAGATCACCGAGTTCGACATCCGTATCAACGAAGAGGCCGGCGGCGGACTCCAGTTCAGCCGTGGCGAGGGCCAGCAGTATACCGAGGAGATCCAGCAGATGCAGGAGAAGAAGTACAAGGACCTCTTTGAGATCATGCGCAAGTACAAGGACAACATTTCCTGCGTAACTTTCTGGAACCTCAGCGACCGTGACTCCTGGCTTGGCGCCAACAACTACCCGCTCCTTTTCGACAGCGAGTATCAGCGCAAGCCTGTCTACTACACAGTCCGCGACTTCAAGAAGAACAAATAAACCGCGCAGCGGTATGAACGAAAAAAGGCAGCCCGTCAGGCTGTCTTTTTTTCGTCTTGTTCAGAGGCTTCCTTTGCCTTGTTCTTCTCTTCCCTCAGTTCATCAAGGTAGCTGGCAGTAATTACGCCGGAAGGCAACGCGATGATTGCAACTCCGAACAGGGAGGAGAGCATACTGATGAAATGCCCGACGTCTGTAGTCGGGACCATGTCCCCATACCCGACGGTAGTGAGGGTCACGGTCGCCCAATACAGGGCGTCGAAAAAGTCGGCGAAAGTCACATTGCCCGTCACGGGGCTGATGTGCGGCTCGACATTGAACATTATCAACGCTGTAAGGAAAACATAGAAAACAGCTATTCCCAGCACACTCAGAAGGACTCTTCTCTCTTTCCGGATCACGCGGCCGAGAACCTGGAACTTATTGGAATACCGGATGAACTTGAAAAGCCGGAGGATCCTCATCAGCCTGGTTATCCTCAAGATCTTGAACCCCCTTCCAATCAGGCTCAGCCCGGGAAGGATTGACAGCAGGTCTATGATCGCCCATCCGGTAAACGGGTAAAGGGCGAACGACATCTCTTTCTTCTGGAGCCTGCAGTCAGCCGTTATCCAGCGCAGGATGTAATCAATGATAAAGATTGTGACCGTAACTGCCTCAGTGATACGGAAAAGCTTGTTGTCCTCCACGAACATCAGCGGGATGATGCTCACGGTGATCGCCAGAAGCATCATGATGTCGTATGCCAGACTGGCCTTATCGCCTTCCTTGGAGGGCTCAATTATCTCGTTGATACGTTTTCTCATGCGATAATCTTTCTGACGTGTGAATCCTTAACTAAAGTGCAAGATCTTATGATACCAAATATACGAAAATAGTCGCAGTAAACCTAAGGCATTAGGAGATAGCAGATAGTTTTTGGGCGATCAGATGGATTCCATCAATGATCTTCTTTCTCATCGCCGGGCGAGGGGTGCGATATCCGGTGGAGTAATGGGTAAGTTGTTGCTGGTTGATCCCCGTAGCCTTGGAAATAGCCGATTTCGGCACGAGTCCTTCCGTATAATGGAGAAGTGCTTTTACGGTCAGATTCCACTCCAATTCCCACTCCCCCTCAAACTCGGCCGGAATGGTTTCACCATCTTCGAGCATTGAATCAATATGCCAATGGAGGGCTTCTTCCATATTCTTTTTAAGCTCATCAAGAGTGCGGCCGGTGGAGACGCATGCGATATCCTCGTTTGCCGGGGCTGCCGCGAAGTTGTCTGTATAATCTACGTTAATTATAATCTTTCCCATAGTGATTGGTGTTGGTTTTCTTTAAAGTTTGACATTTGGTTTATTTCCATCCCGCTTGTTTCCAGATACTGTTAAGGATTTCCTGTTCAAGTGTAGCCGATGGCCTTTCGTTTACTGTCACCCTCCCTTTCTTTGTCGGGTGTTTGAATTGTCGGTGGCTTCCCTTTTGGCCCGCGAGGTACCAGCCGTCAGCCAGAAGGAGTTCTATTACCTCATGTACTTTGTAGCGTTTCATTGTTCTATTGTTTAGGCGGTGTAAAGATATAATAATTTATAACAAATTCAAAAGAAATTTGAAAAATGTTATATTATTATTTATCTTTTTAGTTGTTTATCTGGCATTCCAATTCCGACCAAGAGCAAAAACGGCCGCTGAGGGCTGCAAGTGCGGCAGATGCGGGATTACAATCCCGCATCTGCCGCGAAAAGCGTCCTGAAATGCCGTTTTTGCTCCTGGTCGGTATTGGCGACTACTTTTTCTTCTTGTTTTCGGTATCCAGGACGTACTTCAGCTGCTTCTCGATGTACTGGGAGCTGAAATCGACCTTCAGCTCGAGCCAAAGGGGCATGTGGTCGGACATCTGGTCGATCCTGTAGTGGCCGCAGAAGTAGTCCTTGGCTTTGTCTCCGGTCCTGGCGACCTTGGTCTTCTGCTCCATCAAGGGGATGTACTCTTCGTAGTCCTCGTCGCGGTAGACGGACTTGGTGAAGTTGAACGCTCCCGAGCGGACGGTGTCGTCGTCATAGACCTTGATGCCTTCCTCTAGCTTGAGGTTGAATGCGATCTGGTCATAGTGCTTGACCTCCTTGCCGAAATTGGTAGGGTGTTTCTTGATGGGGGCGGGGATGCAGAAGCCGGTGCTCTCCAAGGCATCCATGTATTTGTCGCCGACTTTGGGGATGTTGAAGTCGCCGAGGACGATGTAGCTGGACTCTTCGGCGGTGGCGCGGTCAGAGAGATAGGAGCCGATGGCTTTGATCTCGGCCTGCCTGCGTTCGCGGTCGGCCGCCTTGCTTTCCTTACCGTAGAAAATGTGGACGGTGGTGAGGTTGAACTTGAACCATCCGGCCTGGAAGGCGACGCAGAAAGGCGTGCGCGCGAACTGCATACCCTGGATCAACTCGGTGTGGGGGAGTACGATCTCTCCGGCGATGTTCTTGAAGCTGACCTTGTTGGTGTCGTACAGGAATGCGATGCGTTCGCCGTTGCCGCCGTCAGTCGAGTCGGTCACGTCGGTGGCGATGTAGTCCCAGTTCTTTCCCAGGATGCTCTTCACCCTCTCCAGTCCCCTCATCTTCTCCTTGACTTCCTGGACGGCGATAAGGTCGAAACGGCTGAGGATCTCAGCGATGTACATGTAACTCTCCTGCTTGCGGTTGTCGGTGAACTGGCGGATGTTCCAGGTGGCCAGGAGCAGGGAGTTTTCGGAGCTCTTCTGAGGAATCTCCTCGTCGAGTTGCTTGCGCAGCAAGATGAGGTGCTCGATCGTGCGCTTCCTCTCAGTCAGGTCTTTGATGTCTTTCAGGTAGGTGTAAAGCATAGCGGTTGATGTTTAAGGGGTTAGCGGCTTCAACAAATATAATGAAAAAACGCTGGAAACGGAAGTAAAAAACAATAAGGAAGAATACTAAAGATTGATTATCTTTGTATGATTTAATCTGTCCATTCAATGAAAGCAGTAACCAAAACCGATTTCCATCTTCCCGGCCAGGTGTCGAAGTACACCGGGAAGGTGCGTGACGTCTATAGCATCGACGACAGCTATATCGTGATGGTGGCTACGGACCGCATCTCCGCCTTCGACGTGGTCCTGCCCGAGGGTATTCCCTACAAGGGCCAGGTACTCAATCAGATAGCATCCAAGTTCCTCGACCTGACCGAGGACATCATCCCCAACTGGAAGATCGCCGAGGTCGATCCCATGGCGACCATAGGCCTGCGCTGCGAGCCTTACAAGGTCGAGATGGTGGTACGCGGCTACCTCGCCGGTCACGCATGGCGCGAGTACAAGGCCGGCAAGCGGACGCTCTGCGGCGTCGCGCTGCCTGACGGCCTGCGCGAGAATGACCGGCTTCCCGAGCCTATCATCACCCCCACCACCAAGGCTGCCGAAGGCCACGACGAGGATATCAGTCGCGAGGAGATTATCGCTCGCGGCATTGTGCCGGCCGACGAATACGCCGAGCTTGAGCGTTACACGCTCGCATTGTTCCAGCGCGGCACCGAGATCGCTGCGAAGCGCGGCCTCATCCTCGTGGACACGAAGTACGAGTTCGGCCGCAAGGACGGACGCATCATGCTGATGGACGAGATCCACACTCCCGATTCGTCGCGTTATTTCTACGCGGACGGGTACGAGGAGAGGCTGGAGCGCGGAGAGCGCCAGCGCCAGCTCTCCAAGGAGTTCGTCCGCGAGTGGCTGATGGCAGGCGGCTTCCAGGGACTCGAGGGACAGAAGGTCCCGGAGATGACCCCGGAAGTGGTCTCCGGCATCACCGACCGCTACATCGAGCTCTACGAGCACATCACCGGCGAGAAGTTCGAGCGCGTGGAGTGTGACGATGTCCTCTCCCGCATATATGCCAATATCGAGGGATTCATTAAAAAGATGAGGTAAGATGATCGAGCGTTATTCCAGGAAGATCATGCGGGACGTCTGGACCGAGGAGAACAAGTTCGGCGCCTATCTTGAAGTCGAAACCCTGTCCTGCGAGGCTTGGAGCAAGCTGGGCGTCATCCCGGCGGAGGACGTTGAGAAGATCAGGGCAAATGCGACTTTCAAGGTCGACCGCATAAAGGAGATAGAGGAGCAGACCCGCCACGATGTCGTGGCGTTCACCCGCGCCGTCAGCGAGAGCCTCGGCGAGGAGCGCAAATGGGTCCACTATGGTCTGACTTCCACCGACGTTGTGGACACGGCCAACGGCTACCTTATCAAGCAGGCAGATGCGATCCTCCTGAAGGATCTGGAGGAATTCCTCGAGGTACTGCGCCGCAGGGCTGTTGAGTTCAAGTCCACCCCGTGCATAGGCCGTACTCACGGCATCCACGCCGACATCACGAGCTTCGGGCTTAAGTGGGCTCTGTGGTTCGAGGAGATGAAGCGCAATATCGAGCGTTTCAAGACCGCGGCCGCCGGCGTCGAGGCCGGCAAGATGAGCGGCGCCGTCGGCAACTTCGCCAACATCCCTCCGTTCATCCAGGACTATGTCTGCGAGAAGCTCGGCATCAATTCCGCCAATATCTCCACGCAGGTGCTGCAGCGCGACCGCCACGCCTACTATATAGGCACGCTGGCGCTGATCGCATCTACGCTGGAGCAGATGGCCTTCGAGGTCCGCAACCTCCAGCGGACCGAGGTCCGCGAAGTGGAGGAGGCGTTCCGCAAGGGCCAGAAGGGCTCCAGCGCCATGCCCCACAAGCGCAACCCGATCAGCAGCGAGAATATCTGCGGCTGCGCCCGCGTGATGCGCGGCTACATGGCGGCGTCGTACGAGAATGTCGCGCTCTGGCACGAGCGGGATATATCCCACTCGTCCACCGAGCGCATCATCCTCCCGGACGCCACCGAGCTGCTCGACTATATGCTGACCCGTTTCAAGGGCATCCTCGACAATCTCGTGGTCTATCCCGAGACTATGCTTGCCAATATCTACCGCACAAAGGGCGTCATTTTCGCACAGCGTGTCATGAACGCGCTGATCGGCAAGGGCCTCTCGCGCGAACAGGCATACGACACCGTCCAGCCCATCGCGATGAAGGCCTGGACGGAAGGCTTGGACTATCAGACTCTGCTGAAGGCATCCGATGCAGTGATGGGGCTCCTCACCGTCGAGGAACTGGAGTCCTGCTTCACTCTCGACTACTACTTCAAGAACGTCGACTACATCTTCGGCCGCGTCGGGATATGATTTCCGTGCACATAACGTAAAAAGGGCGGATGATTCCGCCCTTTTTCCATATGAAAGCATTTATTTGCTGCTTTCGTAGATTCTTACACTGCACTTGTTGCGGAGTTCGTCCTGTTGTTCTTCTTCCAAATCGTCGAATATCTTCCCGTATGTCTGCATGGAGAGATCTTCACGGACGGACCTGAATGCGTCATAGACGGACTGAACGGCGGCGGAATATGCTGCATATGTGGAGCCGCGGTCGGCTAAGAAAAAGAAAGAGATGCCGTTATTCTTTTCGATATCCTTCTTTGCCATTTCAAACAAGTCTTCCTGATAGATGACATTGATGTCTTTTTTCCCTCCAGTCCTTAGATACAATAGCTTGTCCTCGCTGTTGAGACGGATCTGGACGTCTCCTTCACTTGATCCTTCCATAAACTCAAGGACGCTTTTCGCAGCCCCGGTCGGCTCGAGTTTCCTTTCGACTTTCACTTCCGGTTTTTTGCACGAATACATGATTCTCAGGAGCCCGATGCCCCGGAGCTCTTCCTTCACATCTTGGATTATACCTAATTTTACGTCCGGATCGCCGAGAATGTTTACGTAAGCGAAATCAGCATCTCCTCGCGCTTCGATGACCTTTTCACCGATTTCATCCAGGCGGACAATCTCCCCGTTGATATAGTACGCAGCGTTCTCTCCTTCCTGGACGACCTGAAGCATGATTTCTGTGGGTACGGGATAATTCTGTCCGACAGCTTTTGTTTCCGTAGGATTTTCACTAACTTTGTAGTCAGTGACGGTCTGCGAGTTGCAGGCCAGGCCCGCTGCGACGAGCGGGACGACATAGAGGGCTCTCAGCCCCCGCAATGTCACGCTTTTTGGTTTTGACATCATAGTAATACGATTTTTAAGGATACTGTGATTAAAGCTGTTGGTGATGGAGTAGCCGCTCGCACTGACAGCTTTTCTTATTAGTGAGTATTGGTATTCCTTTATGTTTGCACCTTCGCGGAGGACAGCGTCGTCCGCTTCGTATTCGTAGACAGCCCTGAGGTCCGACTTGAGCATCCACATTACGGGGTTGAACCACTGCATGGAGGAGAGGAGGTCTATGATGAGGAGGTCGCGCGCGTGTCCGAGGCGGATATGCGCGCGCTCGTGCTTAAGTATATGTGTGTTGCCGCTTTCATAGTCTTCCCTTGAGAGTACGATCCATTTCATCCAGCTGAACGGGGCGATGTCACGGTCTCCGATGACGAGGACCGTACCGTCCTCCTGCAGGAGACTCTCTCCGGAACGGATGATGCGGCGGACCTGGACCAGTTCGACCGCTATCCTGATAAGGCAGAATAATATACCGGCGCAGTAAATTATCGCCAGGGCGACGGGCAGCCAGCTGACGTAAGGGGTGGCGGCTTCCGGCGCGGCGGCGGCCGCCGCGGTTGCCGCCGGCCCCTGCGGCAAAGCCGGCAGGGCCGGCAAAACCGCCGCCGCGGGCATGGCCGCCCCCGCCGCCACTTCCACCGTCCGGTGGAAGGTCAGTACGCAGAACGGGAGGATGAATGAGACCAGCACGCTGCCTGTGAGCACGATGCGGTTGAGCCTGTGGAGGGTCTCACGGCTTAGCAGGACGCGGTAGCAGATATAGAACACTGCTAGCAACAGCGCCACTTTGGCTTCGTATATGACAAGGTTCAGCATGGGGAATGGTTATTTGTCCTTGTGCTCGATAAGGTCGATGATCTCCTTGAGTTCGTCCAGGTCCATCTTCTTGTCCTCGACGAAGTGCAGGACCAGGCTGGAGTAGGATTTGCCGTAGTATTTGTTTACGACATCTCCGATGGTGATGCCGTGATAGTCGCGCTCGCTGATGGCGGGCTTGTAAAGGAAGGTGTTGGCTATGGGCCTGCGTTGCAGGAACCCCTTTTCTTCAAGGAATCCCACCTGCTTGGAGACGGTGGTATATCCGGGTTTCGGCTCCGGGAAGGAGTCCACCAGTTCCCTGATGCACAGTTCTCCCTTTTGCCAGAAGATGTTCATTATCTCCTCTTCCTTTGCCGTGAGTTTCTGTTTCATAGCGCCTTATGGATTGGTCCTCACGACAAATATAGACATTTATTTTAAACTACGAAATCTTTTCGTAGATTTCTTCATTAAAATTCGTTGGCAAACCACCGATGCCCGATGACTTTCAGGAACAGAAATGCCATTTCTGTTCCTGAAACGAGGGCGGAAGGCCTTCAGTAAGCACAAATCACAGTCTTTTGTGCTTATTTTGCCCTCAGACCATCAAAAAAAGCACAAATCAACGCGATTTGTGCTTTTATTCTGAGCGCCCTGTAAGTTTGAGCGTGGCGAAAGGGCTAGCGGACGACGATGGCTTCGCGGTCGGGGCCGACGGATATGATCCTGACCGGGCAGCCGGTCTCCTTCTCGATGAAGGCGATGTAATCCTTGAGCTGCTGCGGGAAGTCAGCGTAGTCGCGGACGTTGCAGATGTCGCTTTCCCAGCCGGGGAACTCCTTGTATACGGGAGTGACTTCCTCTCCGCTCTCGAAGGGGAAGTAGTCCACCTGCTTGCCGTCGATCTCATAGGCGGTCGCTACCTTGATGGTCTTGAAGGTGTTGAGGACGTCGGCCTTCATCATGATGAGCTCGCTGACGCCGTTCATCATCACGGCGTACTTGAGCGCCACGAGGTCCAGCCAGCCGCAGCGGCGCGGACGGCCCGTGGTGGCGCCGAACTCGTGGCCTATCTGCCGCAGGCTCTCGCCGGTCTCGTCGAAGAGTTCGGTCGGGAACGGGCCGCTGCCTACGCGTGTGCAGTAGGCCTTGAAGATGCCGATCACCTTGCCGACGCGGTTGGGGGCGACGCCGAGGCCGGTGCAGACACCGGCGGTCATGGTGTTGGATGAGGTGACGAAGGGATATGTGCCGAAATCGATATCGAGCATGGAGCCCTGGGCGCCTTCGGCGAGTATGGGTGTGCCCTCGTCGAGGTATTTGTTGATGACGAGCTCGCTCTCGATGAATTGGAAGCGCTTGAGGTCTTCGACAGCCTGCATCCACTGCTTCTCGTAATCGGTGATGTCGAACTGGAAGTCATACTGCGACAACAGACCGAAGTGCTTGCGTTTCAGGGCATTGTAGCGGTTCTGGAATTCGGGGGAGAGGATGTCGCCGATGCGGAGGCCGTTGCGGCCGGTCTTGTCCATGTAGGTGGGGCCGATACCCTTGAGGGTAGAACCGATCTTGGATTTGCCCTTGGAGGCTTCGCTGGCGGCGTCGAGCATCCTGTGCGTGGGGAGGATAAGGTGGGCACGTTTGGAGATAAGGAGCTTGCCGGTGATGTCGCCGGCTTTCTGCTCGATGGCGCGGATCTCGTCCATCAGGATGACGGGGTCGATGACCACGCCGTTGCCGATGACGTTGACCGAGTCCTTGCGGAAAATGCCGGACGGGACCGTGTGAAGCACGAATCCGTCGCCGCCGAAGACCAGCGAATGCCCTGCGTTCGGGCCTCCCTGGAATCTTGCAATGACTTTGTAATCAGGAGTTAATACGTCAACGACTTTGCCTTTGCCCTCGTCGCCCCACTGGAGCCCGAGCACTACGTCGATCTTGTTGGTTTTCATATATACACTACATGTTTGCTAAAAAACAAGTAAATATACGAAAATAACTGGAATCTTCCAGTTTTTTATGATGCTTCGCGGCAGGTTTTGAACAGAAAAAACTATTAACTTTGTAAGGATTGACCGTCGGTCCGGTATATAAGAGTATGAGAGAATTGAAATGTCCCAAATGCGGAAGTGTTTTTTCCGTGGACGAGGCTGATTATGCCTCGATATTGAGTCAGGTGAAGGGCGCCGAGTTCGACGCCGAGGTGTCGCGGCGGCTCGCAGAGCTGCACCGCCAGCAGCAGGCGGAGGAGCAGGCGCGCGCAGCAAAGGCCGAGCAAGCCTGGCAGAACGAGCTTTTCAAGCGCGAGCAGCAGGCGGTTGCCGCCTTGTCCGGCAAGGACAAGGAGATTGCCGAGCTGAAGGCTGTGGTTAACCACAATGCCGATGCCCTGCGCATAGCCGTGATGCAGGAGCAGCAGAGAATGAACGATACTCTGCGGACCAAGGAGAATGAGATTGCACAATTGAAGGCTGATGCGCAGCTGGCTAAGTCCGAGGCCGCCGTACGCGAGAACAGTATCAAGGAGTCCTATGAGGGCAAGCTGAAGGCGGCCGAGGAACAGGTCGCTTATTACAAGGACCTCAAGACGCGTCTCTCCACCAAGATGGTGGGCGAGACGCTGGAGGTGCATTGCAGCACGATCTTCAACGGCGAGATGCGCCCTATGTTCCCTAATGCGTATTTCGAGAAGGACAATGACGCCTCGGGCGGTTCCAAGGGCGATTTCATATTCCGCGACTTCGTGGATGGATTTGAGTATATCTCGATCATGTTCGAGATGAAGAACGAGATGGATGAGACAGCGACGAAGCACAAGAACGAGGATTTCTTGAAGAAGCTGGACGCTGACCGCAATGCCAAGGGATGCGAGTATGCCGTCCTGGTGTCGCTGCTGGAGCCTGACAGCGAGCTGTACAACGGCGGCATAGTGGATGTATCGTACCGCTATCCTAAGATGTATGTGATACGGCCGCAGTTCTTCAAGTCCATGATTACCCTGCTTGTGGGGGCTGCGCGCAAGACTGTGGACTACCAGCGGCAGCTGGCCGAGGCACGCAGCCAGTCCATCGACGTGACCAATTTCGAGGACAAGCTGATGGCGTTCAAGGACTCGTTCGGCCGCAATTACCGGCTGGCCAGCGAGAAGTTCAAGACAGCGATCGATGAGATAGACAAGTCGATTGCCCATCTGCAGAAGATCAAGGAAGCGCTGATAGGGTCGGAGAACAATCTCCGCATCGCCAACGACAAGGCCGATGCGCTGACTATCAAGAAGCTGACCAAGGGCAATCCCACTATGATGGCAAAATTCGAAGATCTGTCAGGAATGATCGACTGATGGGCAGGGCGTTCAGGTTATCGGCTTTTTTGATGGCAGCGATGCTTTTGCTGGTCGCTTGCCGTCGAAACGGCGGAGGCGTTTCAACTGTCTCCGCCTCTGTTTCCGATATCCTTCCGGCGGAAGTAAGTCCTGATTCTTTCGTTCCCGGCGATATCATTCCAATAGGTGCTCTTGACGGGATGGACACTTCCGCGTTTTTCTCCGCCGTCCCGGTCGACAGCGCGGTCTTCGCCCGTATGTCCGGCCGGTCCTACAGGGACGGCTGCCCCGTCGCCGTGGAGGACCTCCGGTATCTGCGCGTGCTGCATAGTGACTTGTCCGGCCGGACGCTGGTCGGCGAGATGGTCGCCAACAAATCCATCGCCGGTGACCTCCTGGAGATATTCCGCGAGTTGTATGATGCCGGCTATCCCATCGAGCGGATGCGGCTGATCGACGATTATGACGGCGACGACGAGGCCTCCATGCTCGCCAACAACACCTCCTGTTTCAACTACCGCCGCAAGGCCCACATGAGTTCCGTCTCCAGGCACGCTTACGGAGAAGCAGTGGATATCAATCCCTTATACAATCCCTATTACAGGGTCACCGCAGCGGGCGCCCGCATCGTCGAGCCCGCCTCCGCCGCACCGTATGTCGACCGCTCCGCCAGCTTCCCCTACAAGATCGAGCGCGGCGACCTCTGCCACCGCCTCTTCCTCGAGCACGGCTTCCACTGGGGCGGCTCCTGGACCCGCAGCAAGGACTACCAGCACTTCGAGCGCTGACCTTTTGCTCCTTCCGATGGAACGGCAGTGCTGCCGACTCCGCGGAAAATGCTCCGCCGGCAGCACTGCCGTTCCATCGGGGGCAGCACGATGATGAGATCAAACCAACAGATTGAGATCGTCCGGTTTCAGGAGCAGGGCCTTGGCGAGGCTGGCAGAACGGCCGGCGATGCCCTCGCGGATCATCGTGGCCGCGATGGCCAGCCGTACCCGGACATTGACCTTCACGAGAGTCTTGCCGCAGGCCTGGACACAGTACTCGTTCCCGATCCTCCGAAGGTCCTGGATACTCCTGGACTCCAGGTAATTACGGTGAATCTCCCGTTTGAGTGCGACCTCATCCTCCCGCCGTACGTAGAGGAAGGCGATGAAGGAACGGACCGAGACGAACAACTGCTCGACTGATACATAGTCAATGAAACTGTCCGAGAGGATGCGCCCGTAAGTGTCGACCATCCATCCTTCCGGCAGTTTCATCCTGGTCCGGAACATGCGGTACTGCTCCCGCAGCGAGTAGTCGCCGATGCGATGGTCTGCCGGATTTGATTTGTGTTCAGAGAAATAGATATTGCCCGACCCCCAGGGATACTCCCCGGGCAGTTTCTTGTAGAAGTCCAGGCAGTTGCGGTAGACATACATGAATTTGGCCTTCGCTTCTTTCCTCGTCCGGACAGGACTGCATGCGAAATGTATCCTGGCGAAACGGTTTGCCAGACGCTGCCGCAGCACCTTCTTGAAATGGGCCACTCTCTCCGTATCTCCTTTTGTCAGGCAGTGAAGGCGCGTATCGTTAATCGTCAGGACCAATACCTTTACACCCGCTGTCTCTGCACTGATGGCGACACTGTTCCAAGTATAAACCTTGTCTTCGGTAGTGTCGAACGGTATGTCCGCCCGTGTTCCGTCAGAATAGACGTGCCATATATCCTTTACTTCTTCTTCCATCTCCTTTTTTGTCCGAAAGATAGGGTTCGCTATCCGTTTACACAAAATGGAAATGGCTAATGGTCAAAAAGGGCCTCCGGGGTTGATCAAGAGTTGTTTTCCTGAGTGTTATTTAGGTAAAATGTGGACAAAAAGTCATGGGGCGGGGGGATGATTTGGTTTAGCCGCGTTTTTGCCGTTGAAAGGCCGATTGTGCGCTTGGTCGAAATCGCCGGAGGAGAATGGCTGGCAGGGCAGTGTCCGAAAAAAGTTAATATTTCTACTAAAAAAATTAGGAGTTTCGAAAAACTTGCTTATCTTTGTATCGGAATCATTGCCTGAATCATGTACGCGGTGGTGAGTTATCGGATATCTGAAGTGGGGAGAATGCGAGGGGCGATGAAGGAAGAATGTTAATTAAATCTGATATATATATGAAATCGAGACTGACAGCGAAAGAGGAGGCCATCATGCAGATAGTGTGGGATGGCGGTGACATGTTCATCCGCGACATCGTTGCCCGGATGCCGGAGCCTAAACCGAACTACAACACTGTGGCGACGCAGGTGAAGTTCCTCGAGGAGAAGGGTTTCCTGGGGAGGCGGCCGATGGCAAACAGTTTCCAGTATACTGCGTTGATCTCCGAGAAGGAGTATCGCGGGTCGACCATCGGGGATGTCGTCGCCAAGTATTATGGCAATTCGTACTCTCAACTGGTGTCACAGTTCGTGGAGGAGGACAAGATGGATCTCGACGAACTGAAGGAGCTTATCGCACGGATCGAAGCCCACAGGGACAATAGAGGCCAGTAACAACGGCGCGGTGTGATGAAAGATGAAGTGTCGGATGGAAAGAGGTGAGATATAGAATAATTAGTAAACGGACGCTATGGGTGAATTCTTATTATATATCGGCAGGAGCAGCCTGTACCTGGCTGTGTTCTACGCGTTTTTCCTGCTGGTGATGCGGCGGACATCGCTGTTCAGCTTCAACCGCATCGTGCTTCTGGCGGGAACGGCCGCGTGCTTCGTCCTGCCTCTGGTGCGGCTGAGGACGGAGGCGGCAGAGGCGGCGGGAGCATCCGTGGCCGGGCCGCTGACATCCGTCGGCGTCGCGGCGGAGCCGCTCCAGGCCGCCGGTCCGGCGGCCCCGGCGCTACCGCTCCTGCTCCTTTACGTCGCAGGAGCCGCCGCCGTGCTCGCCTTCACGGGCCTCTCGGCCCTGCGGCTCGCCCGCACCATCCGCTCTGGCCGCACCACTCGAGAGGACGGCTATCGCCTCACCCTCGTGGACGGCGGCGTGCATTCTTTCAGCTGGGGCCGCCACATAGTCATGAGCCGTGACGACCTCGAGTCCAGCCCCGCCATCCTCACCCACGAGCGGATGCACGTCACGAAAAAGCATTCACTCGACATCGCCTTCTTCTCGGCAGTCACTGTCCTGCACTGGTTCAACCCCCTGGTATGGATCACACTCTCCGAGCTCAAGCTCCTTCACGAGTACGAAGCCGACGAGGCAGTTATTCAAAACGGCATTGATGCAACTCAATATCAACTTCTTATGGTGAAGAAAGCCGTGGGAGAGCAACGTTTCTCCCTGGCCAACGGCTTCCAGCACTCCAAACTCAAAAACAGAATCAACATGATGATCAAACCACACACTTCCGGATGGATGCGCCTGTCATATGTGGCCGTCCTCCCTGTGCTGGCCGCCCTGATGTTCGCCTGCAACCCCGCCCGCGAACAAGAGGAACCGGCTCCGGCTCCTGAACAACTCGAAACCAAGGCCGTCCAAGGCATCGATGCTCCCAAGGAACTGATTGATATCCTGGGTACACTCGAAAGCATGGATGCCGACAAAGCAGACTTGGAAGTTCTTCGCGATCTCCTTAGGCAATATGGAGAATTGAAAGGAAAGGATGACGCTGACAAGGACGCGCTCCGTGATATCAGGTTCGCATTCATGAAAAAAAGCAATGAGATTGCAAAAAGCCTGAAATCCGACGATTATGATGTCAAAGCCGCCGTCGAGAGAGGTGAGTCCGTCCCTTTCCAACTCCTTGAGGACAAGCCCACATTCAACGGCGGCGATGCGAACGAGTTCTCCAAATGGGTAAATGCAAACCTGAAGTATCCCGAGGCTGCCAAGGCTTCCGGTGCGCAGGGCCGCGTCACACTTCAGTTTACCGTCGGCAAGGACGGAACAGTCGGAAACGTAAAGATCCTTCGCGGAGCCAGTGAAGAACTTGACGCCGAGGCGCTCAGGGTAATCTCCAATTCACCTAAGTGGGAGCCCGGACGCATTGACGGAAAGCCTGTGCCTGTCACCTTCACTTTCCCTGTCGTGTTCAAGCTGAAGTAGAAAAAGTTTTTAAAAAATCTGCAAAACCCTTGCATATTAAAAATCCATTCCCTACCTTTGGCAAAGAATGAGACTTGAAAGCAACATATCCAACCTGTTTTTCTGGTGGCGTCTGAGCGAATAGATCGGTCAGACTCTTAAGATGTTGCGCAAATCTCACCGGTGGATACCGGGCTGAAATATCGAGGGCTGTCCGATCGAAGGACAGCCCTTTTTTGTGTGAAATAGCAAGTAACAATTAATATTAACCTTAACAAAAGACACGTTATGAAACAGAAAAAGTTCATGCTTCCGGAGTCCGAGATTCCGACCCATTTCTTCAACATCCAGGCCGTCATGCCCAACAAGCCCATGCCGTTCCTGAACCCCGCCACCAAGGAGCCCCTCAAGGCCGAGGACCTTTACCCTATCTTCTGCAAGGCTTGCGCCGACCAGGAGCTCAACCAGACGGACGAGTGGATCCCTATCCCCGAGGAAGTGCGCGAGCAGTACTCCGCCTATCGATGTACTCCTCTTGTACGCGCTTATGAACTTGAGAAGGCCCTCGGCACTCCCGCGCACATCTACTTCAAGAACGAGAGTGTCTCGCCTGCCGGTTCGCACAAGCTCAACTCCGCCATCGCCCAGGCTTACTACGCCAAGGAACAGGGCGTCGCCACCCCGACCACCGAGACCGGAGCAGGCCAGTGGGGCGGTGCGCTCAGCTACGCGACCAAGAAGTTCGGCATCGACTGTGCCGTCTACATGGTCAAGGTCAGCTATGAGCAGAAGCCTTACCGCCGCAGCATCATGCAGACTTTCGGCGCTGCCATCACTCCTTCCCCGTCCATGTCCACCCGCGCCGGAAAGGATATCATCACCCGTAACCCCAACGACCAGGGTTCTTTGGGCTGCGCCATCTCTGAGGCTATCGAGCTTGCAGTGACCACCCCTAACTGCAAGTATGCTTTGGGTTCCGTTCTGAACCACGTCTGTCTGCACCAGACCATCATCGGCCTCGAGGCCGAGAAGCAGATGGAACTGGCCGGCGAGTATCCGGACATCGTCATCGCCTGCTTCGGCGGCGGCTCGAATTTCTCGGGCATTGCTTACCCGTTCATGCGTCACAACATCCAGGACGGCAAGAAGACCCGCTTCATCGCTGCCGAGCCTTTCTCCTGCCCTAAGCTCACCCGCGGCAAGTTCGAGTATGACTTCGGCGATGAGGCCGGTATGACCCCTCTCCTTCCGATGTACACCCTCGGCCACACCTTCAAACCCGCCTCGATCCACGCCGGCGGCCTCCGTTATCACGGAGCCGGCGTCATCCTCAGCCAGCTGATGAAGGACGGCCTGATGGAGGCGGTAGACATCGAGCAGAAGGATTCCTTCGCCGCTGGCGTGCTCTTCGCCCGCACCGAGGGTATCATCCCCGCGCCGGAGTCCTGCCACGCCATCGCCGCCACCATCAACGAGGCTCTCAAGTGCAAGGAGACCGGCGAGCAGAAGACCATCCTCTTCAACCTCTCAGGCCACGGCTTCGTGGACATGGCTGCTTACGACCAGTATTTCTCCGGCGAAATGCAGAATTACCACGTCTCGGACGAGGATCTGGCCAAGTTCATCAAGAGCGCCGACGCGCTGAACCAGTAGGGGAGGTTGCGAACAGCAGGAGCATGGTGATGGCGGCGTTGACCAGAAGGTTCTCGAATCCCATCTGGTAGCCGCCGAACCAGCGCTCGCTGTTCATCGCCAAGACATAAGTAATTAGCGGCGATACGCCGCAGATGAAAGGAACGATCGTGTCGCGGACATTTCTCTGCGACACGATTCCGTATATGAACAGGCCGAGAAGCGGCCCGTAAGTGTATCCGGCTATGGTATAGACGGCATTGATGACGCTCTGGCTGCCGATGGCACGGAAGGCGCAGATGATCAGGCCCATGGCGACGGCATTGAGGATGTGCATGCGGAAGCGGACTTTGTCCAGCTTCCGCCCCCCGTCGCGGCGGTCGGCTTTGAGGATGTCCAGCGTCATCGATGATGTGAGGGCGGTGAGCGCCGAGCCGCTGCTGCTGAAGCCCGCCGCGACGAGCCCGAGCACAAACAGTATTCCCACCACCGGCGGCATGTATTGCGTAGCAATGGTAGGGAAGAGATTGTCCGCCACGGGAATGTCAAGCTGCAGCGAAGCCTTCATCATGTACAGAAGTACGCCCAGGGCGAGGAACAGCAGGTTCACGGGCAGGAACGCCACTCCGTAGGAGAGGACATTCTTGCGCGCTTCGCGGAGATTACGGCAGGACAGGTTCTTCTGCATCATGTCTTGGTCGAGACCGGTCATTGCAACGGTGGTGAACAGGCCGGCGAGGAACTGCTTCCAGAAGAAACGCTTGTCGTTGAGGTCGTCGAAGAACCATATCCGTGACATCGGGCTGTCCTTGATGGCTGTGCACATGGTGCCGAAGCTGAATCCCATCTGCTTGGCTATGAGCCAGATACAAAGGATGACCGTGCCCACCATCGCGAGCGTCTGGAGCATGTCCGCCCAGACGAGCGTCTTCACGCCGCCGCGGAAGGTGTAGCCCCAGACTATCAGCATGGTTACGGCGACATTGGCCCAGAACGGCACTCCGAGCGCATCAAAAAGTATTAGTTGAAGGATGGAGGCCGTGAGGTACATGCGTACTCCGCATCCCAGGTATTTCGATACGAGGAAAAGCACGGATCCGGAAAGGCGGCTGCGCCCTCCGAAGCGCTCTCCCAGATAGCCGTAGATGCTGGTCATGTCCAGCCTGTAGTACAGTGGCAGAAGGACATAGGCTATGACGACGTATCCTGCGACAAAGCCCAGGACCATCTGCATATACGAGAACAGGGAGGCCTCGACCATTCCCGGCACAGACACGAATGTCACGCCGGAGATCGAGGTCCCGACCATCGAGATGGCCACTATCCACCAAGGCGACTTGCGGCCTCCGTCGAAAAAGTCTTTTCCCCGCACTTCCTTCCTACGTCCCGCCGTCAGGGCGCTGACAAGGAAAAGTGCGAGGAAATAAAAGAGGATGACCGCCAGTACCGCCTCCGTCTTCATGGTCTATTCCATGACAGGGAGCAGGGATGAGTACCCTCCGTCGTGGTACAGGTTCTGCATCGTGACCTTGCGGGTGAGATCGGAGAAGAGTGTGATGACATATCCGGCGCAGTCCTCCGCCGTAGCATTGCCCAACGGGGAAATACGGTCGGCGTATCCGACCATTTCGGTCATTCCGTCTATACCCTGCCCGGCTGTGGTCATGGTAGGGGACTGGGAGACGGTGTTGATGCGCACGTGCTTCTCACGGCCGTAGATCAGGCCGAAGTTGCGGGTGATGGACTGGAGCATCGCCTTGGCGTCGGCCATGTCGTTGTAGCCGGGCATCGCGCGGTCGGCCGCTATGTAACTCAAGGCTACCACTGAGCCCCATTCGTTCAGGGCGTCCTTCTTGTATAATGTCTGAAGGAGCTTGTGGAACGACATTGCGGAGATGTCCACGGTTTTCTGGAAGAAGTCGTAGTTCACATCGGTGTAAGGCCGCCCCTTGCGGATATTCGGGGACATGGCTACAGCGTGAAGGACGAAGTCAAACTTACCGCCGAAATGCTCCATCGTTCCGTCCACGAGAGCCTCGAGATCTGCCACCGAAGTAGCGTCGGCGGGGATGACGATGGTGCCGCACTGCTCCGCGAGGCGGTTGATCTCGCCCAGGCGGATGGATACGGGAGTATTGGTAAGGACGATTTCAGCTCCTTCGGCTACGGCGAGTTCCGCGACCTTCCATGCGATGGATTTGTCGTTCAATGCTCCGAATATGAGGCCCTTGCGGCCTTTCAGAAGTTGGTGTGCCATATTTTATTCCTTTGGTACGAGATAGAATGAGAGATCGCCCTTGCAGGCGAGCTGTCCCTCGACAGTGGCCACTGCATCTACTACTATGACAGTGCTGCGTTTGACTTTCAGGCTTGCGTTCACGACGACTTTATCACCGGGTTTGACAACCCTCTTGAAGCGGATCTTGTCGAGCCCTGCATACAGGGGCAGCTTTCCTTCAAGTTCGTCCTTCATAAGAAGGATGCTGCACTGGGCCATGATTTCGCAAAGGATCACTCCCGGGACAATAGGATTGCCCGGGAAGTGACCGTTGACGAATTCTTCCTTGCCCGTAATCGTGTATTCGGAGACAACGTGGTTCTCCTCCACCATTTCGGACCTGTCCACCAGGAGCATAGGCTCGCGGTGGGCCATATACTTTTTCAGTTCCTCTCTTTCCATATATCAGAATTATCTGATAAAGATACTAATAATTCTTGTTTGGAGGAACTACTTGTACATGAATCGGCGGATACTGCCCTTAGGGGTCTTGGAGAACGGCTCGAACCGGAGTTCGTAGTCGTTGACCGCGGAATACGCGGGGAGTTTGCTGTTCAAGGCTACGATATTCTGCTTCATTACGGCATCGAGACCGTCGGCTCCGAGTCCGGCCTTGTCAAGGGCATCCATGTTCGGGACTATCAGGGCTATGATCTTGTGCTCGCGCTGGAGGACGATGGATTCTGCGACGTAAGGCAGTTCGTTGAGGACGACTTCGATCTCCTCGGGATAGACATTCTGTCCGTTCTCGGTCAGGATCATGTTCTTGGAGCGTCCGAGCAGGAACACATTGTTGTTCTTGTCGATCGTGCCGATGTCTCCGGTGCGGAACCAGCCGTCCTTGAGGACTTCGGCGGTAGCCTCGGGATTCTTGTAATAGCCGCAGAACACGACATCACCCTTGACGTACAGTTCGCCGGCGATATGTTCCGGATCCGGAGAGTCGATGCGGACTTCCATCACTTCGGGAATGTACTCGCCGCATGACTTGGGCACGTACTTGCCGAGCTTGCCGTAGGAGACGATAGGGGCCAGTTCAGTCAGGCCATAGCCGGTGATGAACGGAACCTTGAGCTTGTATACGAACAGCGACTCCACTTCTGAAGGGATGGCGGAACCGCCGGTAGCGAATACTTCGATATTGCCGCCCATAGCCGCCATCAGCTTGTCATGCAGCATCTGGCAGTACTCCGGGTGATTCTGGTAATCGGCCAGTTTCGCCTTGCCTTCCGGTGAGTTGATATCCGAACCGAGCACGTACTCGGCGAATTTGACGAAGATAAGCGGTACGCCGTAGAAGATGTTCGGCTTCACCTCCATGAGGGCCTGCTGGACGGTCATGGGGATGGGGGGCATACCGAGCACGGTGACATGCATGCCGATGGTAAGGGGGATCACGACGTCGCACATGAGACCGAAGCTGTGGGCATGCGGCAGCAGGCTTAGGTAGTTGCCTCCTTTGTGGAAGGGAAAACCGGGACGGATCGCCTGGACATTGGCCGTATCGTTGCGGTAGGTAAGCATGACGCCCTTAGGGTTGCCCGTCGAGCCGGATGTATACAGAATGGCGCAGACATCGTCGAGATCGACGTCGATGACTTTGAAGTCGGCCGGCTTCATCCCATTGGGATAACGTTCCGCAAGCAGTTGTTCACCACTCTTGTATATCTCATCCACGCCTTCACGGCTTGCAAGTATCTCACCGGTGATGCAATCCAGAGCACAAAGCACGTTCGGCATCTGCTCAAAATCCATGGCATCGAAAGTCCTCTTCTCGGTATAGAGTATCTTGCAGTCGGAGTGGTTGACAAGTTTCAGGGTATCAGCAGGGGTAAATGCATTGTAAAGCTCTACGGCTACATAGCCCTTGCAGGCAGCTGCATAGTAGAGGGATGCGCCCATGGCGCTCGGGCGGGCGTTGATGGCGATCTTATCGCCTCGTTTAAGGCCCGCTTTCTTCCAAATAAGGTCCAGGGTGTCGATACGCTCTGCCAGTTCGCGGTAGGTGATGGTAGACTTGCGGAAATCAGACAGTGCGGGGTTCTCCCAGCTGTCTCTGACCGCTCCTTCGAAAAGCTTGATGAAGTTGTCGATTTTAATCATTTCCTGAGGTTTTAGTTTCGCCGCAAAGTTAGCGACTTAAGAAACCTTGGGAAAAAGCGTTTTTTGTGGTTAAGGTGAAATTGCCCGATACTTGGTGAATCCAGTAGTTTTGTGGCTTTATTGAGCGTGGAGTGGCCACTTTTGAGGCGGAAATTTGAAATATTGGAAACTATTTGTAGTTTTGGAAACTTTTATTGTATGAATCTGTGCGCGTTTGAGACACCCTTGTCATATCTTTGCCAATGCGGACGGGATGGGAACCTGTCCATCGGTCCGAGCATTATTTATGAAGGATGATATGTGACACTGGCGGGATATGCCCGCCAGTGTCATTTTTGTCCCTTGCACCATTTGCGCGGGGATTCGCCGGTCACCTCCGTGAATTTCTTGACCAGCTGGGTGTCGCTTATGAACCCTGTCCTGGCAGCGATTGCCTCTAGACCATCTTCCGGGTGCATCATCATTTCCCGCTTGGCCGCCTCTATCCTCAGGCGGTTGACATAGCTCCTGAAAGTTTCTCCTTTGGTATCCCTGATGACTGCAGACAGGTAGGTCCTGTTGGTGTTCAGCGCAGATGCAGCGCCTTCCAGGGAGAGATGCGGGTCGAGGAATGCCTCGCCATCCTCCATGTAAGCAGTCAGTCGTCTTTCAAGTTCATCCATTGAATCACCGCCTTTGTCCATACTCTCCGCTATGACTCCTGGCATCGAGACCTGCTGCTCGCCGTATTCCGTGCCGAGTTTCAACGCTATCGCAGCCAGTATACTCAGGCTGCTCTCGAGGATCCACCTCGCAGGGACATTCTCCATGAGGATATGCCTGCCTACTATGATCCTGATACTGCAGGCTATGATGAACAGCAGGATAACCATGCAGTTGAGGCTGACTTGCGATTCGGTCTTTTTCGCCTTGAGGAACTCGAGGATATCCTTCAACCGCGTTCCCCTGCTGATGAGTATGTGGAGCAGTAGCCCCCAGCTGACGGTCAGCCAAGTGCCCAGGACGAACAAATGTACATACGTGGTCGTATAGGCAAAAGGGAAAACAGGGTCATTCCTGACCGGCATCATCTGTTTCAGCCCTGCTTCGTCAAGATGGCCGGCGATGGCGTCGATGCCCGCATGGGAACAGGTTATTACCGTTGCGGCTGTCATCATTACAGCAGGCAGGAAAGAGGCGAAAGCGACTGCAGGACGGACTTTCCTGCCGCTGATGTGCAGGGTGTAGCCGGTGATGAACGGGAACATCGTGAAAAGTGCCGCTTGCAGTGCGATCAACAATATGACAATGGTGTGGCTGTCAGTGAGCGGTGACAGCAGGCAACTGTCTATGAAAAATGTAATGCCGCCGGAAACTGCAGTCAGGAAGAGAAGCCTGAGCGCTTCACTGCGGTTTTTCTTCCTGATGAAAAGAAGCCTTATCGCCCATGTCATGCAGACGAAGGCGGGAAGGAGCAATATGAAAGCATCTAACATTTCAGGCGGCTTATTATTGCTGAAAAGTAGTCATTTTTTTTGGATTTACTTATATTTGTAAAGAGTGAAATACCGGATATGAAGAAAATCAGTTTTAAGAGAATAGGCATTATCACCCTTGCCGTGATAATCCTCCTGATAGCCCTCAGGTTCATTTTCTACCGTGAGACTCTCTGGATAGGCCTCGCACTGCTCCTGGCAGGACTTATCGCATTCCTCGTGTGGAAGGCGTTCGTCAAGAACGGCCGCGAAGACCTGCGCCGCTCGGAGCGCAAAGGTAAAGAGCTCGAGGAGGAGGTTACCAGTCTCAAGAAGGAGATTGCCGGACTGTACCGCGAGTTGGAGGAGAAAGGCCGTTCGCCGCTCAACGTGGTCGAGTTGTCGCCAATCCTCCATCTGGCAGTGATGAATATCGATTCCTCCTTCGTACGCACTTTCATACGCGAGGATGAGGATGCCGGACTGACCTTCAACGGAGCGCTCAGGGCTGATATCTGCGCCGAATATGGCATCAAGCTCGAGGACGTGGGATTCCGTTATGACGCTGAGAACAACTCGCTGTACCTGGCCAACTTCCATCCTGGGTTGATCTCATTTTCGAAGAAGCAGCTGAGCTGGGAGATTGCCAACAGTTTTGCGTCCCGTTCCATCCTTGGCCGGAGTTTCGTTTCCGCCAGCCATCCCGCTGCAAAGGCTTATACGGCACGGATGTGCAAGGAACTGCGGGATGGCCTGGAGAAGGAGATCGACGAGAGGAAGATCGCCGAGTTCGAATGGCTTTCACCGATGATCTCGCAGCAGGTGACTGATATGCTGAAAATGCTCGTAGGCCGTCCCGGATTGAGCATCATCACCATCGAGGGGCGCCCGGAGGGCGACTTCCTCACTTTCCCCGAGTTCCGCAGGCAATTGTCCGAGCAGACTCCCAAACAGATTGAAAACTAAGCTCTATGCGGGTATGATATATTCTGGATTCAAGGACCTGACGTTGTCCAAACTGGGATTCGGCGCCATGCGGCTGCCGCTTCTCGAGGACGGCAAGACTATCGACCGTGGTGCGGTCAAGGAGATGGTGGACTATGCCATGGAGCATGGCATCAATTATTTCGATACGGCTTTCCCTTACCATGCCGGACTGTCGGAGGTCGTCCTGGGGGAGGCGCTCAAGTCATGGCCGCGCGAGAGCTGGTATCTGGCCGACAAGTTCCCCGGGCATCAGCACCACCTTGCCTTTACTCCGGAGGAGGTCTTCACCCAGCAGATGGAGAAATGCGGAGTGGAGTATTTCGACTTTTACCTCCTTCACAATGTCTGCGAGAACAGTCTTGGCTACTATCTCGACCCTTCCAAGGGATATGTAGACTATTTCCTGGAGCAGCGCCGCCTCGGCCGCATCAAGCATCTGGGCTTTTCCTCGCATGCCGATCTCGATGCACTGCAGACTTTCCTCGATTCGCCTTATGGCGCGGAAATGGAGTTCTGCCAGATACAGCTCAACTATCTCGACTGGACCTTGCAGAAGGCTAAGGAGAAATGCGATATCATAAGCTCGCACGGGCTTCCGATCTGGGTGATGGAGCCGGTGCGCGGCGGCCGCCTGGCCGCCCTTGGAGACGCGGCCGACGCCTCGCTCAAGGCCCTCAGGCCGGACGAATCTGTCCCGGCCTGGGCTTTCCGCTGGCTCCAGTCCGTCCCCGGCGTCACCGTCATCCTCAGCGGCATGTCCAGCCTGGAGCAGATGGCGGACAATGTCCGCAGCTTCGAGGCGGAGCGGCCGCTGTCGCAGGCCGAGGAGGCCGCGCTGATGGACGCGGTCGCGCCTTTGCGCTCCCGCGTTCCCTGCACTGCCTGCCGTTATTGCTGCGACGGCTGCCCCATGGAGCTGGACATCCCGATGCTCATCTCGGCGTACAACGACCTTTCCCTCGGCTTCAATTTCACTCCGATGATGCGCATCGAAGCCCTGCCGGAGGACAAGCGTCCTTCGGCCTGCCTCGCCTGCGGCGCCTGCGCCGAGATCTGCCCGCAAGGCATACCCATACCGGACATCCTCGCAGGACTGACCGAGAAATACGAATCGATGCCGAAGTGGTCCGACATCTGCCGCCAGAGGGCGGAGGAGGCCGCGCGGCTTTCCAAAAAATGAATCAGCCATGGCTATCCGTTTGGATTTGATTGAAAAGAAGCGCAACCTTTTCTGCGAAAGCAAGTTCTGGGGCGATCCCGATATGGCCCCCGACATGGAGTATCCTATGCTTGGTGGACGTCCTCTCACGTTTTTGTGTCAGGTGGACTGCTACGATATAGCTCCTTTGGATCCGGACGGTATCCTGCCGCACGACGGGATGCTGTATTTCTTCGCCGACATAGATGACCTTCTCGGATACGAGACAGGCATCAGTCACGGGCCGGGGGAGTGGCCTAAGGGCCATGCCCTGGTCAAATACACCAAGGCGGTGAACATGGAGACATTCAAGAGTGTCGTCCAGGTGGACGAGGACGACGAGCCGCTGTCGCAGAAGGCCGTCGCCCTGGCCTTCTCGGCCTGCGACGGCTCCTTCGGCGGCCTGCGCATGCTCGGCGACGCCCCTGAGGGATACGTCACATTGCTGCAGGTCCCGCTGGACCCGCAGCACACGCTCCGTTTCGAGATCAAGGTCTCCGACCTCGGTTACGGCAATTGGAAAAAGGCCAGGCTGGTGATGGAAGTTTAACCATTCAATAATCGATTTGGAATGAAGATAATTAAAACTTTTTTGTGGCTTGTACCGTTAGCCGTGGTTTCCTGCGGGAGACCAGTCAATCCACAGCGTGTGGTTGCTAACCCTATCGACCTCAATTATGCCTTCCATGTGGAGGATACTGAAGAGTCTTTACTCTCCTCTGTCCCGGAAGAATATTTGTCACAGGTTACTCCGGAACAGAAGGGACAAATGATAGCCATGCTTCGGGCACGTCTGGGAGGAGAGAGCGGTACCCGCGAAGCAGCCGATCCCGTGGTTCAGTTGTATGATGACCGGTATTACCTGTTTCCTTCCAAGAGCAAAGGATATTGGAGTTCCCCAGATATGCAGCATTGGGATTATGTCCCGTGTCAAAAGCTTCCTATCGACTTGTATGCACCGACTGTAATGGTTTATGAGGGCGAGTTGTACTGGATGGTGTCGGACATCAATGAACTCTACAAGACCACGGATCCCGAGGACGGGGAGTCTTGGGAACTTGTCACGGACCATCTTGTCCTCTATCCTGACCAGCCGGAAAAAACTGGCCACGATCCCGACCTGTTCGTAGACGATGACGGCAAGGTATACCTTTATTGGGGTTGCAGCAACGTCGACGTCATTTCCGGTATCCAGCTGGACCCTGACGATTGCTTCGCCCCCGTTGGAAAGGAAGTGGTGCTGATTACGCACCGTGAGAAGGAGTTCGGCTGGGAACAGCCTGGAGACAAGAATGAAATGGCGGCCCCGGGCTATAACGAAGGTCCTAACATCTTCAAGCATGAAGGCAAGTATTATCTGCACTATGCCGCCCCGGGCACGCAATACGACTCCTATGGTGACGGCTTGTATGTGAGCGACAGCCCGCTCGGGCCTTTCGAGCATGTTGAGTATTCTCCCGTCAGTGTCAAACCCGGAGGCTGGATGACCGGTGCCGGCCACGGCGATACCTTCCTGGACAAGTACGGCAACTGGTGGCATGTGGCCTCTACGGTCATCAGCCAGCGTATGAATTTCGAGCGTCGTATCGGCTTCTTCCCTATGGTAATGACTCCTAAGGGGCATATCTATGCTTTGACCGAGTGGTCCGATTATCCATATGTCCTGCCGGACGGACCGCAGGATTTCTCCGTCAAGGCGCCTTGGACCGGATGGATGGATCTCTCCATTCACAAAACGGTAACGGTGTCAAGTGAATTGGAAGGACATGAAGCTTCCAAGGCAGCCGACAACAGCATAAAGACTTGGTGGAGTGCCGCTACCGGAGATCCGGGAGAATGGGTTTGCGTGGATTTGGGAAAGATTTGCCGGATCAATGCAGTCCAACCCAATTTCGCAGATCAGGACTTCGGTTTTTATAGCCCTGAGCATCCGCAGACACCTTACCGTTATAAAGTAGAGGTCTCCAGGGACGGCAAAGCATGGCGGGAGGTCTTCGACCGTAGCGATGCCTCCAAAGATAACCCGCACGAGCTTCTTGTTCTTCCTAAGGCACTCAAAGCCCGCTATGTCAGAGTCCTGAACCTGGAGAGACTGACGGGTAGATTCTCGGTATTCGATCTCCGCGTATTCGGGCTGGCTTCCGGCCGGAAACCGGAAGCCGTAACAGGTTTGAGCGCTGAACGCGGTGAAGATCCCCGCCGCATACGCGTTTCCTGGCCGGCGTCCGATGGAGCCCAGGGATATGTGCTTCGATGGGGGACAGACCCTGACGAGCTTTACTTGACATGTCAGAGCGAAACCCCCGAAGTGGAGTTAGGCCTTTTCTCTGTAGGGCAGTCTTATTATTTCCGGGTGGACGCTTTCAACGAAAGCGGAGTGACGCCCGGCAAAGAGCAGATACTCTGCGAGTAATACTGATTAGAGCTTGATGAGTCCCAGTCCGGGACGGTCCGGGAGTACCATCCGGCCGTCCCGGACTGTCATTCCAGTGAAGCGGTCGTTGGAGATGAGGAGGTTGCCGTCGAGGTCGGCGAAATCCACGGCAGGGGATAGATGCGCTGCGGCGGTGCATGCGCAGGAGGTCTCCGTCATGCAGCCTATCATGACGCGCATGCCTTCGGCCCGGGCGTAGTTGAGCATCTTCCATGCTTCGCGCATGCCCGTGCATTTCATCAGTTTGATATTTATGCCTGTAAATGCTCCCTTGATGGAGGGAATGTCGCGCAGGCGCTGGATGCTCTCGTCTGCGAAAATAGGAAGTGGGCTGTGCTCGGTGATCCACGCGATGTCGTCGAGCCTGTCGACGGCCATAGGCTGCTCCACCATCACCACGCCCTGTTCCTTGAGCCAGAATATCTCGTCGAGGGCCTTCTGGCGGTCCTGCCAACCTTGGTTGGCGTCGACCGCCAGGGGCAGGTCCGTCACGGACCGTATGGTGCGGATCATTTCCTCGTCCGAGTCCAGTCCGACCTTGACTTTCAGGATGTTGAAACGGTCGGCGCATTCAATTGTCTTCTCGCGTACCACTTCCGGAGTGTCGATGCCGATGGTGAATGTCGTGCTTGGCGCCTTGGCCGCATCGAGGCCCCAGAGGCGCCACCACGGCTGGCCGATCAGTTTGCCCACGAGGTCGTGCATGGCAATGTCGATGGCGGCCTTGGCCGGCGCGTCGCCTTCGGACAGGCCGTCAACGTACGTCAGGATATCCTCCACCTGGAACGGGTCGCTGAACTGCTCGAGATTCACTTTCTGCAGGAATGCGCATACGCTCTCGACCGTGTGGCCAAGGTACGGCGGCATCGAGGCTTCGCCGTAGCCGACGTACCCGTCGTATTCTATCTCGACCTGCACGTCAGGCGTCGTAGTACGTGAATAAGACGCCACGGTAAACGTATGCTGCAACTGCAGTTCATACGGGAAGAAGCTCAGATGCATCCGTGCGTTCCCGCCGATCCTGCTCATGTCATAAGGCCCCTTCGTCTCTTTACTCCTGCCTGCCGTGCACCCTGCCAGTCCTGCTCCCAGTCCTGCCAGCGCTGTAGTCTTGATGAATTCCCTGCGTTTCATTTCCGTGGTGTTTTGCTCCACTAATTTACGCGAAAAATCTCTTATATTTGTGTTGTTGAAAACAAATCTCGCCATGGCCCAGGAAATCGAACGCAAGTTTCTCGTCGTCGGGGACTTCAAGCCGGAAGTCTTCCGCTCCTACCGCATATCTCAGGGATATATCTGTCGGACTCCCGGTCGTACCGTCCGGGTCCGTGTCCGTGACGACCAAGGTTTCCTGACCATCAAGGGACCCTCCTTCGACGGAGGTCTTTCGCGTTTCGAATGGGAAAAGGAGATCCCGGCCGGCGAGGCGGAGGAACTCCTAGCCCTCGCCGAGCCTGTCGTCATCGACAAGACCAGGCATCTCGTCCACAACACTGACGGAGTCCATACTTGGGAAGTGGACGAGTTTGACGGGGCCAACTCCGGGCTCGTCATCGCCGAGATTGAACTCGGCGCCCCGGACGAGCCCTTCGACCGCCCCTCCTGGCTCGGCCCCGAAGTCACCGGCGACCGCCGCTACTACAACTCCTTCCTCTCCCACCACCCCTTCACCTCCTGGTAGTTCCTCCTTCCTTCCATCCATCTCTCTTCTCCTGCTCCGCCTGACCGCTCCGCCCTTGCATCCATCCGTCCTCCCTTCCGTCCTCTTTCTTCCACCTTCCGCCTTCCGCCTTTCCATCTTCCTCATTCTTCTACCATTCTTTTCTCAATCCTCCCCAGCCCCTCAGTTGCCCGTGATTTGTAAGTGACTCATAATGAGAGAGTAAGGCAAAATCTCCCTATCACTTTCCGCAAGGGAGGTTTTGCTTATATTGTTGTCTCTCAAACACTTACAAATCACGGCCGGAATATCTGCTCCTCGGGAATATATGCGTCGGTTCTGTTCCCGGGAGTCGGGAGGGGTGGTCGGGCAAACCCGTGGCCGCCCGTGGCCTCGTGAACGGGAGGGGCCCGCGCCGGCAGGCGTGGGAGGGATGGAGCGAAGCGGAAGGTTTGCAGGGCACCCTGCCCGCGAACGACAACTAACTAAAAAAAGAGGATGACCTCAAAGTCCATAGGACTTTTTAGTCATCCTCATGTGTCGGTGTCCCCCGTCATCCTTCGCTTTTTTGCCGAAGGATGAGAGGGTTCTACTAGATATCCTTCGGAAAAATGCCGAAGGATAATGTATATAATACTTGACATAATGAAAATAATTATATACATTTACGGAAACAAGATAAGAGAAATATGAATAAGATGCTTTTTCCGCATTGGGTGCAACGCGTGTCGTTGGCGGTATTCATCCTGGATTACATTGCGATGATGGTGTTTATCTTTTGGTCGGTATACAACGACATGGCTACGAACAAAGCACTTGAGCTCGGACTGCTGATAGTCTTGTTCATCTCCATTTTCTGCTGCGTTTTCTCCCGCGAGAAACGCGAGGACGAATATATATCGAAAATGCGCCTGCAATCGGTTGCGATCGTTGCGGCTATTGCGTTTCTGGTAGCCATAGTCATGAATATCATCAACTTGGCAAAACTGTATGATGGTCCAGACGATATGGAGGTGTATAACATCCGTATGTTCCGTAACGGCAATTTCATTATCCAGATGGCAATCCTCTATTTCATCATTTTCAAGATCAAGGTCAGGAGGTAAGGCGATGCAGAATTCGATCAGGCTCGAACGAGTCAGGAAAAGGTTGACCCAGCAGGAGCTTGCGGACATCCTTTCCGTGAGCAGACAGACTATAATGGCGATAGAATCCGGCAGGTTCAACCCTTCCGTAAAGCTCGCCTTGAAGATGGCGGCGCTTTTTGAATGTGACGTGAAGGATCTCTTCAGTTTGGAAGACGGCGACTAAAAAACAGCCTCCCTCAAATAATGGGGGAGGCTGAAAGTTTTATAGAGTCTTGGTTAGAACATCTCTTCGGTAGGCTCACGGTAGTCGTCGATGGTCGGGGCCGGGGCCTCGCGCTTGGGACCGAAGGTCCTGCGGGGTCCGCGGTCGCCACCGCGCTCAGGGCGCTCGCCGCGGTCATTGCGCTCGCCGCGCTCCGGGCGCTCGGGCCTCTCGCTACGCTCGCCGCGGCCATGGCCGCCACGGTCTCCACCGTGGCCGTTGCCACGCGGGCCGCGCTCACCGCGCTCGGGGCGCTCACCGCGGCCGTTGCCGCCGCGAGGTCCGCGCTCGGGACGCTTCGGCTCGACATAGCCCTCCGGCTTCTCGGTGAGAGCCCTCATTGAGAGCCTCATCTTGCCGGTCTTGGCATCGATCTCAAGGAGCTTGACATCAATCTCGTCACCGACTTTGAGGACGTCCTCGACGTTCTCGGTCTTGTTCCAAGCGATCTCGGACACATGGAGAAGGCCTTCCTTACCGGGAAGGATCTCGACGAATGCACCGAACTCGAGGATGCTGACCACACGGCCGTGATAGACCTGACCCGGCTCAGGAACTGCGCAGATACCCTTGATCCACTCGAGGGCTGCATCCATGGCCTGCTTGTCGGTGCCGAAGATGTCGACGATACCCTCGGTCTCACCCTGGGCGCCGCCTTCCTTAGGCTGCTCGTCGATGGTGATGGTGGTACCGGTCTCTTTCTGGATCTTCTGGATGGTCTCGCCACCCTTTCCGATGACTGCACCGATGAATTCGCTGGCGATGCGGATCTGGATGATGCGGGGAACGAACGGCTTGTAGTCCTCACGCGGCTCGCTGATGGTCTTCAGCATCTCGCCCATGATGTGCATGCGACCCTGACGGGCCTGCTCAAGAGCCTTCTCGAGCACATCGTATGACAGACCGTCCACCTTGATGTCCATCTGGGTGGCGGTGATACCGTCGGCGGTACCGGTGACCTTGAAGTCCATGTCACCGAGGTGATCCTCGTCACCGAGGATGTCGGTGAGGATGGCGTAGCGGTCGTTGGGACGCTCGGCGTCGGTGATGAGGCCCATGGCCACACCGGCGACCGGCTTCTTGATCTTCACACCTGCATCCATGAGGGCGAGGCAGCCGCCGCAGACGGAAGCCATGGAAGACGAACCGTTGGACTCGAGGATGTCGCTGACTACGCGGACTGCGTATGGATTCTCGGGAGCGAGCGGAACTACGGGCTTGAGGGCGCGCATGGCAAGGTTGCCGTGGCCGATCTCACGACGGCCGGGGGCGCGCATGGGCTTGGCTTCGCCGGTGGCGAAAGGAGGGAAGTTGTAGTGCAGGACGAACTGCTGGTCGCCCTGGATGAGGACTTCGTCAACCTCCTTCATGTCCATCTTGGTACCGAGGGTAACGGTAGCAAGGGACTGGGTCTCGCCGCGGGTGAAGATGGCGGAACCGTGTGCGCAGGGGAGGTAATCCACCTCGCACCAGATGGGACGGACCTGGTCGCAGGAGCGGCCGTCCAGGCGGATGCCCTCGTCGAGGATCATGTTGCGCATGGCCTCTTTCTCGACAGCGTGATAATATCTCTCTACGAGCGGGGTCTTCTCTTCGAGCTCCTCCTCCGGGATGGTGGCCAGGAACTCGTCCTTGATGGCGGTGAAACCGTCCTCGCGCTCGTGCTTGGGCTTGGCGGACTTGGCGAGTGCATAGCACTTGTCATAGCAGAAAGCCTCGACGGCCTTCCTGAGGTCCTCATCCTCGACATCGTGAGGATAGTCGCGCTTGGTCTCGTTGCCGAGCTCGGCGATGAGCTCCTTCTGCACACGGCAGTGGCGCTTGATCTCCTCGTGGGCGAACTTGATGGCCTCGAGCATGTCGTGCTCGCTGACCTCGTTCATCTCACCCTCGACCATCATGATGTTCTCCTCGGTGGCGGCGACCATCAGTTCGAGATCGCTGTCGGCCATCTGGGAGAAGCTGGGGTTAATGACGAATTCGCCATTGATGCGGGCCACGCGGACTTCCGAGACAGGGCCGCCGAACGGCAGGTCAGAAGTGGCGAGGGCTGCGGAAGCAGCCAGGCCGGCGAGTGCATCGGGCTGGGTGTCCTTGTCAGCGGAGATAAGGCTGAGGTAGACGAACACCTCGAGGTGGAAATCGTCCGGCCAGAGAGGCCTGATGGGACGGTCGACAAGACGGGCGATGAGGATCTCGTAGTCAGAGGGCTTGCTCTCGCGCTTCATGAAGCCGCCGGGATACCTTCCCGCGGCGAAATACTTCTCACGGTAGTCCACCGTGAGGGGCATGAAATCGGTGCCCTCCTTGACTTCCTTGGCTGCGCAGACGGTGGCGAGGATCATGGTGCCTCCCATCTTCACGACAGCCGAACCGTCCGCCTGCTTGGCGAGTTTTCCGGTCTCGATCTCGATCACGCGGCCGTCCGCGAGCTCGATCTTTTTCGTGATAACGTTCATTACTGTTTTCTTTACGTCTTTATTACTGCAGGGAAGCGGACCGTCCGCGTCCCGGATTATTCAAAAAAAAGGGGAGGACTCCCTATGGAATCCTTCCCCTTGGTTTTCCTATGCCGTTTATCGACGGAGACCGAGCTCCTTGATAATGCTTCTGTATCTCTCGATGTCGATCTTCTGGAGATAGTCCAGGATCTGACGTCTCTTACCGACGAGGCGGAGAAGGGCACGACGCGTGACAACGTCCTTCTTGTTCTTCTTCACATGCTCGGTAAGGTGAGCGATACGGTAGGAAAATAAAGCAACCTGACTCTCCGGGGAGCCGGTGTCCTTATTGGACTTCCCGTACTTCGCGAAAATCTCTTGCTTCTTCTCAGGCATCAAATATTCAGCCATTGTGCAAAAAATTTTGGGGTTTGTAAAATTATGTCATTCACTTTCGCTTTTTCGGCAAAAGTGGGGCAAAGGTAGACAAATTTTCCGACATATCAATAGATTGTCAAATAAATATTTATATTTGTAAGTCCGGTTATGTGCGATTTTTATGAACGCTTCCGTGCAGTAATCGGATGGTATCCCCGTTATAGGATACGGAATCGCTATGAAAGAGTATGAAACGGACTAAACCCTGTCTTATTCCCCTGTTGTTCCTATCGCTGGCCTTTGTCCCTGCGGCAGCTCAGGAATATGCCGAGTCCGAGGCCTTCCAGAAGTCGGCTTCCGACAATTCCTTGCTGTTCAGGGCCCGTCAGGCATTGCGGTACAACATGTCGTATGACGGCACCTATTATTGGTATTCCCCCGATTTCGAGGTGGGAGGAGTGATGTACGACGGCAGGTGGTACGACGACGTCACCCTCAATGTCGACGCATTCGGCAAGCAGCTGGTCGCCATCCCTTCCCCCGGCCGTCCGGCGGTCGAGATTGACCGCGACCACATAGACTTCTTCACGATGGGCGAAACGCGTTTCGTCAATCTCCGCAAAAAAGGCTACGATGTGCCCGTAGGCTTCTACGAAGTGGCGTACGAAGGCCCGTTCACCCTGTACCGGGTGGTGAACAAGAAGATCACGAGCGATTATTCCGGGACCGGCATGACCGCAGGGTATGCCATAGACAGTTTTGATACCACCGAGAGCTATTATATCGAAAAGGACGGCAGCATCGCACCGGTCCGCAAGCGGAAGGCACGTCGTTTCCTCCTCAATCCTTCCGCAGGACGGGATCCTGGCACTTCCGCCCTCGCCTCCAAGAAGGCCGTGGCACTGAGCCCCGCCGTGTCGAAGACAGGGCCGGAACTCCGCATCCCTACGGTCGACATCCCTTCCGTCCCTCTTCCGGACCCCGCCGCCGGCGATTTCAAGATAGGTGACAAGACCGTATACGCCTCGCTGCCTCTGGGATTCTTCTCCGACGGGAAGGACAAGGCTGTGGACGACGAACTCCTCCGGCTCATCAACGCGGCAAACGAGATGGTCACCTTTGCCAACAAGGTATACCAGATAGGCCAGCCTGAGAATGCCAGGGGAGACCACGCCTATGTCAACGGCACTGTCCGCGACATCCTTTCGGGAGAGCCCATTACCGGAGTCGCCGTCTTCGACGACAAGACCGGCTCCTATACCATGACTGACAATGACGGCGGTTTCCGCATCAGGCTCCCCTTGGGGGACAATGTCCTTGGTTTCAGCGGGTATTCCCTCGAGGACCTTCATCTCAACGTCCATGTCGACAGTGACGGAGGTCTGGACGTGGTGATGAAGGAGAAGGTCACCTCCCTGAAGGGAGCCGTCGTATCGGCTGAGAGCATGGTCAACCACCGTGACTCCAGGATGGGTATAGAGCGTGTCCGCATCAATACCATCAACAAGATACCTTCGGCTTTCGGAGAGGCGGACGTCATCAAGGTCGTCCTGACCCTCCCCGGTGTCAAGAGTGTAGGTGAGGCGTCGAGCGGATTCAACGTGCGCGGAGGATCCTCAGACCAGAACCTCGTCCTCTTCAATGACGGCACCATCTACAATCCGAGCCATTTCTTCGGCATCTTCTCGGCTTTCAACACCGACGTCATCAACGACATCGAACTGTACAAGAGTTCCATCCCTGCCGAGTTCGGCGGCCGCATCTCGTCCGTGCTGGACGTCCGCGGCCGCGAGGGTAATGCCAAGAAGGTCCAGGGTTCGCTCGGCCTCGGCCTCCTGACCAGCCGTTTCCACATTGAAGGGCCTATCGTCGAAGACCGCACGACCTTCATCGTAGGCGGGCGCACCACTTATTCCAACTGGATATTCAACCTCATACCGGAGAACAGCGCGTACTCCGGCGGCAAGGCCTCCTTCAGCGACCTGAACGCTTCCGTCACGCACAGGGTCAATGCACGCAACACGCTGCAGGCGTATGCATACTGGTCCAGGGACGGATTCTCCTTCGCCAGGGACACCACTTTCCGCTATTCCAACATCAACGCATCGCTGAAATGGCGCCACACCATCTCCGAGCGTACCGGATTCACGGCTGTGACCGGCTACGACCGCTATTCCAATATCGTCGATGACAGTTTCAACGACGTCTCATCATACAGCCTGGCCACCGAGGTCGGGCAGGCGTTCCTGAAAGGCGGCTTCAAGACCGTCCTTGACGAGAAGCATACCCTTTCCTATGGCGCGAACGCCATCTACTACGACCTCAATCCCGGGCATATGTCCCCGCTGAGCAGTGTCTCGCTCGTCGATGAACGCTTCTTGCCGAGGGAAAGGGCTGTCGAGTCAGCACTGTATGTCAGCGATGGCTGGAAACCCGACGAGAAGCTTTCCGTAGACCTGGGCCTGCGTATTTCGGCATTCAACGCCTTCGCCCCGTCCAAGTTCTACTGGGCTCCTGAACTGCGTGCATCAGCCAAGTATTCATTCAGGGACAATCTGTCGGTGAAAGCAGGTTTCAATTCCATGAGCCAGTACATCCATCTGATTTCGAACACTTCTTCGGTGTCGCCGATGGATACCTGGCGCTTGGCCGGGGCCTCCATGCGCCCCCAGGAGGGCTGGCAGGCCGCGGCCGGCCTCTACTGGACCGTCCGTGACAACACCATAGACCTTTCGCTCGAGACCTACTACAAGCGTATCTCCCGCAGCCTCGACTACAAGTCCGGAGCCGTGCTGATCATGAATGAGAATCTCGCCGCTGATCTGGTAGAGACGTACGGCAAGGCTTATGGAGTTGAGCTTATGGCCAAGAAGACGCTTGGCAAGCTCAACGGATGGGTCTCTTACACGTATTCCCGCTCCCTGCTCAAGGAGATGGAGGACCGCGGGGTGGAGACCATAAACGGCGGCGCATGGTATCGTGCGCCTCACGACAAGCCTCACGACTTCAAGCTGGTGGGCAACTACAAGTTCACCCACCGCTACAGCCTGTCGGTCAACGTTGACTATTCCACAGGACGGCCGGTTACCATCCCGGTCGCCGTATACAACTATGGTGGCGGCATCCGCCTGGCATATTCTACAAGGAACGGCTACCGGATACCGGATTATTTCCGTATGGACATGGCGCTCAACATAGACCCCGGCCACTATCTCCGCAAGCTCACCCATATGTCTTTCACCCTCGGCGTGTATAACGTCACGGGCCGCAAAAACCCTTATTCGGTGTATTACAATACGTTGGGAGGGACCTCTGTCAAGGGATACATGGTCTCGGTGTTTGCTACACAAATACCCTATCTTACCCTCAACCTTAAATTCGGATGATGATGAAGAAGATCCATATCTGCGTTTTCGTTCTGGCCGTGCTCGTTGCACTGTCAGCGGTATCATGCATCTATCCGTTCACTCCTGAGGTCCAGGACGGATCCGGAGCGCTCGTGATCGAGGGTGATATACTTCTCGGTGACTATACCGATGTCACGGTTTCCTATACCGCTCCGGTCGATGCCCAGGCAGGAGCTTTCGATTCTCCAGCCTGCAAGGTCTGGGTCGAGGACGAGGCCGGGACGCATTATGAAGGAGTCACTAGTTTCGAACGGGAGGGATATTTCCGTATCGATACACGTAATGCATCCGCTGACAAGCGTTATCGACTGCATGTCGTCCGGCTTGACGACGGAAGGGAGTACGTCTCCGGGTGGGGACAGAGTCCTGTCGTCCCGGAGATAGATTCGCTGTCCTACAACCTTGATTTCGAACGTTCCCGGCTGAATGTCGCCCTCAGCATGCATTCCCGCGGAGGAAGCTTCTTCAAGTGGAATTACGTGGAGAAATGGGAGTACCGTGCCGATTACAACGCCGAGCTCAAGTATATCCCGCCGAGTATCGGATGGTGGGGCGTCAACGGAGACGGTAACATCGAGGAGCAACCCTACTCTGAGAGGCCTTATTTATGCTATGACACCGCTACCTCGTCCGAGATCATGATCTTCTCCACGGAGCGTCAGACCGACGACCGTTTCGTAGACCTCGAGTTCCGTCCCATCCCTCGTGATGACCTGAGGATATCATACCGTTACCACATCGATGTCTACCTTGAGCCGCTTTCCGAGGATGCTTACCGTTACTGGGAGAATGTCAAGGCCAACTCCGAATACAACGGCAACCTTTTCGCCCCCAATCCCAGCGAGATGATCGGCAATATCCGTTGCGAACAGGACCCCGATGAGATGGTCATGGGGTACATAAGCGTTACGAGCCGGGCCCACAAGGCGCTTTTGATCCGTCATTCGGAATCAAGGTTCTACAAGGACAGTCATCCTTATGAGGAGCCGGTAGTAGTGAACAGGGGTGAATGGTATCAGTACTATAAGGACGGTTATCTTCCCTACTCGTATTATGAGGTACCCGGGGATGTCTCTCAGACATATTGGGCGCGTTCCCGGTGCGTTGACTGCCGCATAAAGGGAAGAGGTACTACCCAGCAGCCAGAAGACTGGCCCATTTGATCAGGACAAACATGAAAAGGATAGCATCGATACTTGTCATATTCGCTTGGACGGCGCTTGCATGCGCTGCCCAGGGACATCTCAGCGAGAGAGTGTATGTCTCGACGGACAGGGATGTTTACGTGTCCGGAGACGAACTCTTCCTCTCTGCATTCTGCGTGGACATGGAGACCGGGCTTCTGTCCGGATACAGCAAGACCGCCTATGTTGAAATAGTCTCTCCTTCCGGGCCTGTCCAGACTGCCAAGCTTGCGCTGGACAACGGCAGGGGAGGGGGAGCCATCCGGCTGTTGAATACCATCCCTACGGGCAATTACCAGCTTGTGGCTTATACTGCTCAGTGCTTCAACGAGGACGGATATGATTTCCTTGAAAATGCCAGGATATTGTCCATCATCAATCCTTTCACCACGGACCGCTCCGAATCGGGGGTAGCGATACTCTCCGACGAGGATTATGAGGCCCTGCAGGCTCCGGAGCGGCCGTCAGCCGGCTCGCTGCGCGTGAGCGCCTCCGGCGGCCGGCTGACCGTGACCAACGCTTCCGACAGGCCGGTGAGCGCAAGCGTCTCCATCTTCCATGATGACGGCATCGTGTCCCCGTCGTCTGCGACTCCCGCCACTTTCCTTGCCGGAGCCACTCGCGGGGATTCGTTCACTGCCAGGCGGGTGACGGATTATGAAGGTGAGGTCATCCGCGCCAGGGTACAGGATGCCACCGAGGAGGAGATGGAGCTTCTCAAAGGGTCGACCGTATTCTTCTCGGTGCCAGGGAGGTCTTCGGATTTCTATTCGGCTCCGATCGGTGACGACGGCATCGCCACGTTCTATACCCATAATGTTTACGGCAATACGGAGGCGGTCTTGGAGCTCGGGGACGGGTATGGCTCGAGCCATCTTGAGATTGTCTCTCCTTTTGCCGGCGTCCGTGCATCCGGTCTTGAGGCGCTCCCCCTGAGCGAAGGCCTGAAGGACAGGATCCTGTCCAGGAGCCTTGCCATGCAGATCCGCCAGGCATCCCGCTCCGACTCTCTCTATGCAGTTCTCGAAACCCCGCATGACATGTTGTTCGGAGCCGACTCGGTGGAATACAAACTTGACGACTATACCCGGTTCCCGTTGATGGAGGAGCTATTTATCGAGTTCATATCCGAGATTAGGACCAGGCGCATCGGAAAGCTCAGGACGGTCACCGTGAACGTCGCCGACACTTTCAAACCGGCAACGGATGCGCAGTTCCCGGCATTGGTCCTCCTTGACGGAGTCCCTGTGCCTGAGCACGAACGGATATACGAATACGACCCTCTTCTCGTCGAGAGGATCGTCATCTACCCCCATTCAGCCAATATCGGGTACCGCACTTATTCGGGAATCGTCAATTTCGTGACCTATAGGCACGACCTTCCTTCGTACCATTTCGGTGACAATACCAGGGTTCTGGATTTCCAGGGTGAGAGCTATCCGGTCGTTTCATACATGCCGGATTCCGTTTCAGGGGTGGCAGACATGCGGCAGACCGTGCTGTGGCATCCGCTCGTGGAGCTCGCTCCGGGCGAGACACGCGTGCTCGAATACTGCCTGCCGGCCTACCAGGGCCGCTTCGAAGCCGTAGTGGAAGGCTTCGATGCCGACGGTGCGCCGCAGTATGTGAGAACGTCCCTGCCTTAGGAAAGGATCAATAATACTCCAGATTGTACTTCGTGAGGATGTCCATGTGCATGTAGTTGTCGCGCATGGGGATGCTCTTGTGCATAAGGATGTAGTCCGACAGAGCGTGTACGGCCTTGAAAGTCTGGTCTTCGACGTGCTCGGTTATGAGTATGGACACAATGTCGGAGCGTACTGCTTCGAGGTTCTTCTCCATATTGTCGAAACCGATCACCCTGCGTCCCTTGACGGGATGCGCCTTGAGCCAGTCGGCAATGAGGTGGATACGTGAGTTGAACATGACCACCATCTTCATGTCCGGATGGTCTGCAGCGAAGGCGTCCAGGGTATCCGGGATGCTTTCCGGCTTGTTGGGGTCGATGAAAACCTGATGTATCCTGCACTCGGGGAAATGTTCGTCCATGAAATCGTTGAAACCGGAACGGCGCTCCATGGTGGGGTCGGAGCGTCTGGACTTGTCGCGCGTTATGCGCACAACTGTTACGTCCCTTACCTCCTCCGGATCAAGCCTTTCCGTGAGCATGCGGGCGCAAAGGCGGCCGCTCTTGTACTTGGGCATGCCATAATAGGCGAAATACCCCGGATCCTCGAGCTTGGTGTCTACATATACGTAGGGTATGCCAAGCTCCCTCAGCCTAACCGCCAGTTCGAGAGTTTCGTTCTTGAAGAGCGGCTGCAGGATCACTCCGGACGGCTCCGAGGCAAGCATTTCGGCAACCGCGGCATGAAATGAATCGGGATCGTACTGGTCAAAAAGGAACACCTGGGTGACAACGTTGAGGGTGGAAACGGACTCACCTCCGCGCAGGAATCCCGCATGCATCTTTTCCCAGAACTCTCCTTTGGAGAAAATGGGCAGCAGGCATGCGATCATGTGCGCCTTCCTGGTGGCGAGCACGGAAGCATAGAGATTGGGCCTGTACTGAAGCTCCTCTATCGCTTTTCTGACCTTCTCAGCGCTTTTCCTGGACACTTCGCCCCTGTTGTGTACCACACGGTCCACCGTGCCTTTGGAAACCCCGGCCTTCCTGGCCACGTCGATGATGGTGACTTTCCCGTTCTTGTCCATAGCTGTCAGAATAATCTGAAACAAATATAATGCTTTTTCGCAAACTTTCCGTGAACGAGCACGGAAATTGCGAAAAAATAATTACATTTGTCATTGTAAAAATAATAGACGTATATGCCCAAGGTAATCACTTTCGGTGAGATCATGCTCAGGCTCTCCACTCCGGGGTACCTGAGATTCTCCCAGGCCAGGCAGTTCGATGCCACTTTCGGGGGCGGAGAGGCCAATGTCGCCGTCTCCCTGGCCAATTACGGTGTGGATGTCGGATTCGTCACACGCTTTCCTGACAATGACATTGCACGGAGCTGCATCCGTGATCTCCGCTCGTACGGAGTGGATACAGGAGACTGTATCACAGGCGGTGACCGCCTGGGGATATACTTCCTCGAGACCGGCGCCGTGGCGAGGCCGAGCAAGGTCGTTTACGACCGTGCGGGATCGTCCATCGCCACCATCGAGCCGGGCATGATAGACTGGGACAAGGTCCTGGAAGGAGCGGAGTGGTTCCACTGGACCGGCATCACGCCGGCTCTAAGCCAGGGCGCGGCGGACGTCTGCCTCGAGGCGGTCCGTGCCGCCAACCGCCTCGGTCTGACCGTAAGCTGCGACCTCAATTACCGCAAGAACCTCTGGAAGTACGGCAAGAAAGCCTCTGAGGTGATGCCAGCCCTCGTGGAGGGCTGCGACATCATCCTCGGTAACGAGGAGGATGCCGACAAGGTGTTCGGCATCAAGCCCGAGGGCTTCGATGTCACTGCGACTGCCGGCGCCATCGACCAGGGCCGCTTCCGCAGCGTGGTCGAGCAGCTTATGGCACGCTTCCCGCGCGCCAGGAAGGTCATCATCACGCTCCGCGGTTCCATCAACGCCAACCACAACACCTGGGGAGGCGTGCTGTTTGACGGCAGCACCCTGTACGAGTCCCCGCGCTACGACATCACCCACATCGTGGACCGCGTCGGAGGCGGTGACTCCTTCATGGGCGGACTTATCTACGGCCTGCTGACGTTCAAGGGTGACGACCAGCGCGCCCTTGACTTCGCCGTTGCGGCTTCGTGCCTCAAGCATACGATTTTCGGTGACTTCAACCAGGTCACCGTCGCCGAAGTGGAGAACCTCATGAAGGGGGACGGCTCCGGCAGGGTATCAAGATAACCTTAACACAACACTTCATATAATGGAACTCAATCTCAGACAGGGGTGCAAGTACGCCCTTCTCGTCCCGACCAGCATGGGACTCCGCGTCACCCCCGAAAACGGACAGCCGGTACAGTGCAGCGACGTCCTCCATCTCTACGCTACCAGCGCCGAGACCAATGTCGCAAGCATCTCGTCGTATCTCGGCCTTCCGGTCAAGGTCCTCACGACCTTCGTCAAGGACAGTCCGTTCGCAGCGTTCATCAAGTCAAACCTCCGTTCCCGCGGCATGGACTTCGAAGGTCCGGAGGTGCCCCAGGGTGGCCCCTGGGGGTACCGCCATCAGATCAACATCGCCGACAGCGGGTTCGGTGTGCGCGGACCGCGCGTCTGGAACGACCGTGCCGGCGAGGTCGGCCGTACGCTGAACGTCAAGGATTTCGACCTCGACCGCATCTTCGGCGTGGAGGGTGTGCAGATCGTGCATTTGTCCGGCCTTATCGCGGCACTGAGCCCCGAGACGGGGCGTTTCTGCCTTGAGATCGCCCGGGCTGCCAAGCGCTACGGCACGCGCATCAGCTTCGACCTGAACTACCGCGCGTCCTTCTGGGCAGGCAGGGAGCAGGAGCTGCATGACATCTTCTCCGAGATCTGCTCGGTCGCCGACATCCTTATCGGCAACGAGGAGGATTTCCAGCTTTGCCTGAACATCGAAGGCCCTGAGGCCGGTGGCAAGGATGTAGCGGCCAAGATCGGCGGATTCAAGGAAATGATCGGCCGTGTGCGTGCACAGTACCCCGGAGCCCAGGTGTTTGCCACTACTCTGCGTCAGGTCAACAACACCAACAGCCACAACTGGGGAGCCATAATGCTTGCCGGTGACGAGTGGCACGTGGTCGAGCCCCGCGAGATCCACGTCCTGGACCGTATCGGTGGCGGCGACGGTTTCGTCGGAGGCCTGTTGTACGGCATCCTCCGCGGCTGGGAAAGCGAGAAGTGGGTACAGTTCGGCTGGGCCACGGGAGCCCTTGCCACGACTTTCATGACGGACTATGTACAGCCCGCCGACGAAGAGCAGGTCTGGAGCGCCTGGAAAGGCAATGCACGTGTAAAGAGATAGGACATGCTATACTACGCGAGAGGATCCAGGCAGGACAGCATCACGCCGGAGGAGGCCAGGGAGGCCCTCTCCGGCGTGTTCCGCACCTTGGGACCAAGGAAGCGCGTATTGGCCATACCTCCGGATTTCACCAGGTTCAACTCGTATGCAGGTCCCTTGACGGAGATGGTCTTTGACTGGTACGGAGACGCCCTTACGGATGTCATGCCTGCGCTGGGAACGCATTCTCCCATGACCGACGCGCAGATATCGGCGATGTTCGGCCGTGTACCCCGGGACAGGTTCCGAGTACACGACTGGCGTCACGATGTGGTGACAGTGGGCGAGGTCCCGGCAGAATATGTCCGCGAGGTCTCCGAAGGACGCGTGGACTATTCCTGGCCGGCCCAGGTGAACAAGCTCCTGCTCGACCCGTCGTTCGACCTCATCCTGTCCATCGGCCAGGTAGTACCTCACGAGGTCATCGGCATGGCCAACTATACCAAGAACATCTTCGTCGGCGTCGGTGGGAGTTCCGGCATCAATCTCAGCCATTATCTTGGAGCGACTTACGGCATGGAACGCATAATGGGCAGGGCCAAGAGCCCGGTGCGCGACGTGATGGAGTATGCCCGCACTCATTTCATCCCTCAGTTGCCCATAGTCTATGTCCAGACTGTCATGGCCAAGGATCCAGTGACGGGGGGGATGGCCATGAAAGGACTGTTCATCGGAGATGACTTCGAGTGCTTCCGCCGTGCGGCTGAGCTCTCGCTGGAGACCAATTTCATCATGGTGGACAGACCTTTGAAGAAATGCATCGTCTGGCTGGATCCCGACGAGTTCAAGAGCACATGGCTGGGCAATAAATCAATATATCGTACCCGAATGGCATTGGCGGACGGTGCAGAACTGATAGTTCTTGCCCCCGGCCTTAAGGAATTCGGCGAAGATCCCGACATCGACGCTCTGATCCGCAAGTATGGCTACAAGGGCACGCCCCATACGCTGGAGGCCACGCGTGCAAACCGCGAACTGCAGGATAACCTCAGCGCTCCTGCGCATCTCATCCATGGATCGTCCGAGGGCCGTTTCCGCATCACTTACTGCCCAGGGCCCGGCATGACTCGCGAGGAGATTGAAGGCGTGGGATTCGACTATGCGCCTCTCGATGAAATGATGGAGAGATACGATGTGCCTTCCCTCAAGGACGGATGGAATACCGTCGGGGGAGAGGATGTCTATTATATATCCAATCCGGCCCTGGGCCTGTGGGCCCATCCGGACAGGTTCAAGGACTGAGCCATGAAGATAGTCTGCGACAACAAGATACCGTTCCTGCGCGGGGCTTTCGAGCCTTACGCGGAAGTCGTATACCTGCCTGGTGCCGGGACGACGCCGGAGGTGGTGAAGGATGCCGATGCGATAGTCACACGCACCCGTACCCGTTGCGATGCATCCCTCCTGACCGGGTCGTCCGTCCGGGCGATAGCCACGGCCACGATAGGTTTCGACCATATAGATACGGCGTGGTGTGAAGCCAACGGGATTGCTTGGAGCAATGCTCCCGGGTGCAATTCCTGGTCCGTCAAGCAGTATATCTCGTCGGTGCTGGCCGTGCTCGCAGAGCGTCACGGCCTGCAGCTTGACACCCTTACACTCGGTGTCGTGGGCGTCGGCAACGTCGGCTCCAAGGTAGCCGAAGTCGGCCGCGCCTTTGGCATGCGGGTCCTTCTCAATGACCCGCCGCGTGCCCGTGCCGAGGGCGGTGAGGCATTCACGGATCTCGATACTCTTCTCAGGGAGAGCGACATCGTCACGGTACATGTGCCGCTGACGCGCGGCGGCAGGGATGCCACATGGCATCTGTTCGACGCCGCCCGCCTGGAGCGCATGCGCCCTTCGCAGATCCTCATCAATTCCTCCCGCGGTCCGGTAGTGGACAATGCCGCGTTGAAGGAAGCCCTGCGCAAGGGGGCTCTCAAGGCCGCAGTGCTCGATGTCTGGGAAGGTGAGCCGGATATCGATATCGAACTGCTTGGTCTGCTGGATATTGCGACTCCGCATATAGCCGGCTACAGTGCCGACGGCAAGGCCAACGGCACGACGATGAGTGTCCGCTACCTCGCTTCGAAACTCGGACTGCCCCTTACGGAGTGGACCGCATCGGGGATTCCGGCACCTGAGCAGGCGCTGGAGTTCGCGGTCGACGCCTCCGGCAGGACCGTGCAGGAAGTCCTCATCGAGGCCGTCCTGCACACTTACGACGTGCGCCGCGACAGCGACGCGCTGCGCTCCGCGCCCGACTCGTTCGAGCGTCTGCGCGGCGACTATTGGGTGCGGAGGGAGCCGTCCGCGTTCACGCTGACACTCCTGCACGGCACCGGGGACCTCGCGTCCCGCCTTGAAAGGATAGGATTCAAAGTAAAAACACAATAATATGAAGGAATTATCGGATATCGGACTCATAGGTCTCGCCGTCATGGGCGAGAACCTGGTGCTGAACATGGAGAGCAAAGGCTTCCGTGTCAGCGTGTTCAACCGCACGGTCGAGAAGGTGGACAAGTTCATGGAAGGTCGCGGAAAGGGCCTGAACATTTACGGCGCCCATTCCCTTGAGGATTTCGTGGCGTCGCTGAAGGCTCCGCGCAAGGTCTTCCTCATGGTCAAGGCAGGCGCTGCCGTCGATGCCTTCATCGACAAGCTCATACCTGTGCTGTCGCCCGGTGACATCATTATCGACGGAGGCAACACCCATTTCCCCGACACCGCACGTCGTACTGAATATGTGGAGAGCAAGGGCCTCCTGTACATCGGCACGGGAGTGTCCGGCGGCGAGGAAGGAGCCCTGAAGGGCCCTTCGATGATGCCCGGAGGCTCTCCGGCTGCATGGCCGTATGTCAAGCCTATCTTCCAGGGTATCTGCGCCAAGGTTGCAGACGGATCTCCCTGCTGCGACTGGGTTGGTGAAGGCGGTGCAGGACATTTCGTCAAGATGGTCCACAACGGCATCGAGTACGGAGACATCCAGCTCATCTGCGAGTGCTACCAGATCATGAAGGACATCCTCGGCATGACCAACGAGGAGATGCATGAGACCTTCGCAGAATGGAACAAGGGCGACCTTGATTCCTACCTCATCGAGATTACGAGGGACATCCTCGCCAAGAAGGATGACGAGGGCCGCTACGTGCTTGACTATATCCTTGACACGGCCGGCCAGAAAGGTACTGGCAAATGGACGGCTGTCTCAGCCCTCGACCAGGGCGTTCCGCTTACGCTTATCGGCGAGTCCGTCTTTGCGCGCTGCCTCTCCGCCCAGAAGGAGGAGCGCGTCGCCGCCTCCGGTATCCTCCAGGGGCCCAGGCCCGCGAAGTTCGCCGGCGACCGCGCCGCTTTCCTCGAGGATCTGCGCAAGGCTCTCTTCGCCGCCAAGGTCGTATCATACGCCCAGGGGTACGCGCTGATGCGCGCCGCCGCCAAGGAGTACGGTTGGAACCTCAACTACGGCGGCATCGCCCTGATGTGGCGCGGCGGCTGCATCATCCGCAGCGTGTTCCTCGGCCGCATCAAGGAGGCGTTCGACAAGGATCCTGACATTGCCAACATCCTTCTGGATCCGTATTTCAGCGGCAAGCTCGCCGAAGCCCAGCAGGGCTGGCGCAATGTCCTCTGTACGGCCATCCAGAACGGTGTTCCCGCACCCTGCCTGACCGCGGGACTTCAGTACTATGACGGCTACCGTTGCTCGCGCCTGCCTGCCAATATGCTGCAGGCTCAGCGCGATTTCTTCGGGGCCCATACCTACGAGCGTACCGACCGTCCGCGCGGAGAATTCTTCCATACCAATTGGACCGGTCACGGAGGTGACACAGTTTCTTCAACCTATAATGCATAAGACAATGATGGAGATCGGCAAATATTCATTCGGAATCGGAGACCGCTTCGCGCACGAAGGGGTCAATCAGCTCAAGGCCCTCATAGAGGCCGAGGAGCGTTTCGGCGTACATTTCGACCCGGTGTGGAACAAGTCCAACCGCGAGCATCAGATAGTCGGCACCGAACCTGCCGAGACCCGCCGCGAGGCCGATGAGGCCGTGGCTGCGCTCGGCTACAAGGACAGGTATTTCGTCGACGCCGACCATATCAACCTTACCAACGTCGACCGTTTCATCGAGGCGTCCGACTTCTTCACGATCGACGTTGCCGACTATATCGGCAAGACCGGTACGATGGAGGAGCGTTTCCTCCCGGCTATCAAAGAGGCCGGAAGGATCTACCGCCACATCGCAGAGTGCAAGGGAGCGGGCAATTTCGTCACCGAAGTCTCCATGGATGAGGTTGACGAGGCTCAGACCCCGGAGGAACTCAGGTACATCCTAAAGGAGCTTGCAGCAGAGAAAATCCCTCTCCAAACCATAGCGCCCAAGTTCACCGGCCGTTTCAACAAGGGAGTGGACTACCGCGGCGACCTCGCGCTTTTCGAGAAGGAGTTCGAGCAGGATCTGATGGTGATCGCCGAGGCCGTGAAGGCTTACGGCCTTCCCGCAAACCTCAAGCTCTCGATCCACTCTGGTTCGGACAAGTTCTCCATCTATCCCATCATGGGCCGTCTCATCCGCAAGCATGACGCCGGCATACACATCAAAACCGCAGGTACGACCTGGCTCGAGGAGAACATCGGTCTGGCTGTCGCCGACCCTGCCGCATTGGTGCTTGCCAAGAAGATCTACGTGAACGCCCTCGGCCGCATGGAGGAACTGGCAGTACCGTACGCCACTGTCATTGACATCGATGAGTCCAAGCTCCCTTCCCCGGAGGAGGTCGCGGGCTGGGATGCAGACACATATGCGCGTACTCTCCGCCACAACCAGGAGGACCCTCTCTACAACCCTTCCTTCCGTCAGCTCATCCATGTCAGCTACAAGATAGCCGCCGAGCTCGGCGACGAGTTCTATCCGGCCCTCGAGAAGCACACCGACGTCATCGGCGAGCAGATCACGGCCAATCTCTGCGAGCGTCACATCAAGCGTCTCTTCCCCGGGAAATAAAACGAAAGCATTATGGCACAGTACAATAAACTCCAAGTCTTGACCGCCATGAAGGAGACGGGTATCGTCCCCGTCTTCTATCATTCCGATCCGGCTGTCGCCAAACAGGTCCTCAAGGCCTGCTACGACGGTGGCATCCGCGTATTCGAGTATGCCAATCGCGGGGATTTCGCCCAGGGGGTGTTCAGCGTTCTTGTCAAATACGCCGAGGCTGAACTGCCCGGCATGATCATGGGTATCGGCTCGGTCGTGGATCCGGCTACTGCCGCGATGTATATCCAGCTCGGAGCCAACTTCGTTGTCGGCCCTCTCTTCAACCCCGCCGTTGCTCCGGTGTGCAACCGCAGGCTCATCCCTTACATGCCCGGCTGCGGAAGCGTGACCGAGGTCGGGATGGCCCAGGAGGCCGGCTGCGATGTCTGCAAGGTGTTCCCCGGTGACGTGCTCGGCCCGGCCTTCGTCAAGGGCCTCCGCGCTCCTATGCCCTGGAGCCAGGTGATGGTCACGGGAGGCGTCAAGCCCACCAGGGAAAACCTCGAGGGCTGGTTCAGGGCCGGAGTGACATGCGTCGGCATGGGCTCCAACCTCTTTCCCAAGGATGCCATCGAGGCAGGGGACTGGGACAGGATAGCCAGTCTCTGCCGCGACGCTCTCGCCATCGTACAAGAAGTAAAATAACCAACCACACGATATGTCCACTCAAGCTAAACTGATGACCAACTGGCGCTGGTGGCTGTGCTCGCTGCTCTTCGTGGCGACCACTGTCAACTACCTCGACCGCCAGGTTCTCTCCTTGACCTACAAGGAGTTCATAGCGCCTCAATTCCATTGGAACGATGCTGACTATGGCACCATCACTTCCTTCTTCTCCATCTTCTACGCCGTTGCATGCCTGTTTGCTGGCAAGTTCGTGGACTGGATGGGTACCAAGAAGGGATATCTCATCGCCATCGGCGTCTGGTCGGTAGGTGCGTGCATGCACGCGGCCTGCGGCTGGGCTACGGCCGCCCTTGTGGACGGCGTGCCCAACGCCGCCGCGCTGAAGGGCCTCGAGGCAGGCAGCAACATTGCGCTTGCTGTATCCACGACTTCGGTCTACCTGTTCATGCTCTGCCGAGGCATCCTTGCCCTGGGTGAGTCCGGCAATTTCCCGGCAGCTATCAAGGTGACAGCCGAGTATTTCCCGAAGAAGGACCGCGCTTTCTCGACCTCTATTTTCAACGCCGGTGCATCCGTGGGTGCGCTCGCAGCCCCGCTCTGCATACCGGTGTTGGCGAAGTCCCTCGGCTGGGAGATGGCCTTCATCATCATCGGTGCACTGGGCTTCATCTGGATGTTCTTCTGGGCGTTCATGTATGACAAGCCCGAGAACAGCAAGCACGTGAACGCTGCCGAACTCGAATACATCCATCAGGATGATGCCGATGAGCTCGCTGCCAAGCCTTCCGAGGAGAAGGCCATCCCGTTCTTCAAGTGCTTCACATTCAAGCAGACATGGCAGTTCATAGCCGGTAAGTTCTTCACGGACGGTGTGTGGTGGTTCTTCCTGTTCTGGGCTCCTGCGTATTTCCATGACCAGTTCAACGCTCCGGCTTCCACACCGCTCGGACAGGGCTTGATCTTTACATTGTACGCCATAGTGACGGTCGTATCTATCATCGGAGGTTACCTCCCCAAGTTCTTCGTTGAGAAGAAAGGCATGCATCCTTATTCCGGGCGCATGCTCGCAATGCTGATATTCGCTTTCTTCCCGATAGCCGCGCTATTCGCGCAGCCGCTCGGCCTGAATTTCAACAACCCCTGGTGGCCGGCCATCCTGATCGGCCTTGCCGCCGCGGGACACCAGGCTTGGTCCGCCAACCTCTTCTCGACCATCGGTGACATGTTCCCCAAGAGCACCATCGCCAGCATCACCGGCATCGGCACCATGGCTGGCGGTATTGGCTCGATGATCGTTCAGAAGGTTGCCGGCAACCTCTTCACCTACGCAGAGAATGCGGGTCCGGCTTTCCATTTCATGGGCTTCGAAGGCAAGCCTGCGGGCTATTTCATCGTATTCTGTTTCTGCGGTGTGGCGTACCTCATCGCGTGGACGGTCATGAAGTCCCTCGTTCCTAAATACAAACCGATCGTAATTGACTAAAACCTGCCATGAGTTTCATCCATGAAGATTTCATGCTCACGGGCGACCATGCACGTGAGCTATACCACGGGAGTGCAGAGGGACTGCCCATCATAGACTATCACTGCCACCTCGATCCCCGGGAGATAGCGGAGAACATACAGTTCCGCGACATTACTCAGCTGTGGCTGGGCGGGGACCATTACAAATGGCGCGCGATGCGTGCAAACGGCGTGACGGAAGACTATATCACGGGTGACCGCAGCCCTTGGGAGAAGTTTGAGAAATGGGCGGATACCCTGTCCCATGCCTATCGCAACCCTTTGTACCACTGGTCGCACCTGGAGCTCAGCCGCGTGTTCGGCATCGATACCATCCTCAAGCCGGAAACAGCGCGTGACATCTATGAGGAGTGCAATGCCAAGCTGGCTACTGAGGAGTTCCGCGGCCAGGCGCTCATCCGCAAGTTCAACGTCGAGGTCGTATGCACGACCGACGACCCTGCGGATGACCTGAAATGGCATAGGCGGATCTCTTTGGAGCCTTTCGGGACCAAGGTCCTCCCGGCATGGCGACCGGACAAGGCGATGGCCATCGAGAATCCCAAGGTTTATGTCGCGTATTTGGACAGGCTCGGCGAGGCTGCGGATATGAACATTGATTCTTATGCAGAACTTATCGAGGCATTGAGGAAGCGGCACGGCTACTTCGCTTCGATGGGCTGCAAGCTTTCCGACCACGGCATCGATACTTTCTATGCCGCGGATTATACCGAGCGTGACATTGAGATGATATTCAAACGGGTGCTTATGGGCAAGACTCCGGACGCCGCTGATCTGGCCAAGTTCCGCAGCGCTTTCCTGCATGACATGGCGGTCATGGATGCGGAGAAAGGTTGGGCGCAGCAGTTCCACGTCGGTCCCCTGCGCAACAATAATGAGAAGATGTTCAAGCTGATCGGCCCCGACACAGGCTTCGATGCCATCGGCGACCTGCCGGTAGCCGCTGCCGGACATAAGTTCTTCAGCCGACTCGCTGCCGAGGACAAACTCGCAAAGACTATCCTTTACTGCCTTAACCCCAAGGACAATGAGGTGTTCATGGCCATGGCCTACACCTTCAACGACGGCAGTGTCCCGGGTAAGATGCAGCTTGGTTCCGGCTGGTGGTTCCTCGACCAGGAGGACGGCATGCGCAAGCAGCTCAACACCGTGAGCATGCAAGGCCTGCTGAGCCGCTTCGTCGGTATGCTGACAGATTCGCGCAGCTTCATCAGCTACCCGCGCCATGAGTATTTCCGCAGGATCCTCTGCGACCTTGTCGGACGCGACCTGGACGAGGGCAAACTGCCCGTGTCCGAGCTCCCTTCCATCGGCCGCATGGTCCAGGACATCTCCTACTACAACGCCAAGCGGTACTTCGAGTTTTAGTACCCTGTCCTTCTTTGCCTGTTGATTACTTGACTCTGCGGAAGTAAACCCTCGAAGAGCCAAGTGACGGGTTGTAAGACTCTTGGATCATTCCGTCGCCGTCGATTTTGACAGTCTTGACAGATTTGTCGTTTACGCTGAATACTACTTTGTCATCAACCAGCAGATAGTACCCCTCGGATGTAGTTTCTGCATTGGAATATGTGACGGTACCGTCTTTAGAGTACTTGATACGGGTATCCAATTCCCAAGTATTTACCACTTTACCGTCCCTGATCAGTTCCATCTTGTAGTTGTCCCACTCGCCTTCGAAAGAGGATGCGAGGGGGCTTTCTTCTGCAACGGAATAGTAGGCGGTGGTGTGGTCATAGTCATATAGCTCAGGATAGATGGCATGTTCCAGCCCGTCAGACTCGATGACCATTGATGCGTTGTCGATGGAAGTGACCACCCTCTCCGGGATGCCTTCTCCATAATCTATATGTAGATCGGAATATTTGTAGGTATTGATGCCACGTTCATACTGTCCGTTCTCTACAGATATCCACAATACAGTATCGGTGAAATAATGCTTGTACAAAGCTTTGCCACTGATGTATTCATCGCTTCTCACCAGATCTCCTTCATTAAAAAAATCTATCTTGTCGGCTTTCCACACAGTTCCGAAAAACAGTTCCTGGTCTTTGTCGTCGATAACTATTTCATCACATCCGGAAAAGATGAAGAGAAGGAAAATGAGGAAGGGGTTGGCAAACTGAATGATCCTTGAAGATTTCATGTTAAGTCTCTTTTTTGCAAAGATATAATATATTCTATTTCAGCGCAAAGGATTTACTCCTATTCCGTGCGGGTTTTGCCTTGATTCCCGCACGGTTAATTGCACTGGGCAAGGAAGTCTGCAGGAGTGAGGACCGGGATGTCGGTGAAGTCCCGGAAATGCGCGGTGTTGTCCGTGACGATCACATCGCAGAGCTTTTCTTCGGCACACATGATCTGGAGGGAATCCTCGAAGTCGGGGCTGCTGCAATTCCTTATCGCCGTCACCATTTGGGAGTCGTTCATCGGCAGGACTTCACAGAACTTATAAAGTTTGGACAGGCAGGCCTTGACTTCGTCCATCGGTCTTTTGCGCAGTACATAGGCAATATTCGCCATAGTGAGGAAGGAGATATAGACTCTGGTCCATTCATCTTCATGACCGATGCTGATGATACGTCGGGCGTCATCGGCTCCATCCCTGTCCAGAACGAGGTCGAGCAGGACGTTGGTGTCAAGGAATACCTTCATTTCCCGAGGATATAAGCGAGCCGGTCATCAGCTGCCAGCTCTTCGTCAGTGAATTCGGCCTTGAAGGAGGAGAGAGCCTGGATCTCATGCGAAATCTCCTTCGGGACTTTTATCTCCTTGAGTTCTGCTTCCAGGCGGGCGTATTTGTCTTCTCCGCTATCGAGGGCATTCTGAATGGCGCCCTCGACATAGGCATTGACGCTTTTCCGCTCGAGCCGGGCGCGTCTCTTCAGCCTGCTGACAAGCTCGGGGCTGAAGCGGAACGCGGTCTGTACTGTTCTTGTTCCTTCCATTTATATAACTTTTCTACAAATATATAACATATTCGGTTATCCGTGCGGCTTTTCCCCATAATTTCGCACGGATTTGCCTTTTTCCGGTTTTCCGTGCGGGTTTTGCCCCGATTCCCGCACGGTTAATTGCACTGGGCAAGGAAGTCTGTCGGAGTGAGGACCGGGATGTCGATTAAGTTCCGGAAATGCGCGGTGTTGTCAGTGACAATCACATCGCATAGCTTTTCTTCTGCAATATGATCTGAAGGGAATCCTCGAAGTCGGGGCTGCTATGCAAAGTCTTCATAAAGAGTCTGAGGGTATATGCCTAGCTGGAAAACTTCCTCACTTTCATATCTTACCCGGGTTTCGATCCCGAGACGGCATCAATATGACCCTCTGATTGGGAAGAAGGCTCGGGCCGTGATTTGTAACAACCTTATTATTAATGAATTACAATAAATGTCCTCCCTCAAAATAGAGAGAGGACATTTGCGTTATTGCCTCATTCTCAGCCGGTTGTAAAACACGGCGTATGAAAAGAGGTGGCGGTTACTTCTTGGCCTTGACGGCGGCGCGCTCGACGGCGAGGCAGGCCTTGTAGTTCTCAAGGTAGGCCTCGAAGCCTGCGACGTCTTCCGGGGTGGGGGCGATCTCCGTGCCGGTGTTGCCGGCGAAGACCATCTTGTCCAGGAAGTCCGGAAGCGGGAGCTTGGCGGGGTTGTTCACGAGGTAGGAGCCGAGGATGGCGATGCCCCAGGCGCCGCCTTCGCCCGCCGTCTCCATGACGGAGATGGGGGAGTTGAGAGCGGCGGCGAGGACGCGCTGTCCTACACCCTTGACCTTGAACAGTCCGCCGTGGCCGGTGATGCGGTCAACCTTGACCTTCTCCTCCTTCAGGAGGACATCGTTGCCGATCTTGAGCACGCCTACTGTGGCGTACAGGATCGAACGCATGAAGTTGGACAGGTTGAAGCTGTCGGTCGCGGAGCGTACGAAGAGCGGACGGCCTTCGGCAAATCCTGTGACGGGCTCGCCGGAGATATAGTTGTAGGAGATAAGTCCTCCGCAGTCCGGGTCGCCCTTGTCGGCGGCGTCGAACAGGCGCTGGAATATCTTGCCCATATCGACCTTTACTCCCATCAGTTCCTCATACTCCTTGAAGAGGCCTACCCAACCGTTGAGGTCGGACGTGCAGTTGTTGCAGTGGACCATTGCGACGAGGTTGCCGTCCGGGGTGGTGACCATGTCAATCATCTCGTTCGGCTTGGAGAGCTCTTTCTCCAGGACTATCATGGAGAAGGAGGAGGTACCGGCCGAAACGTTGCCGGTGCGCGGCCTGACCGCGTTCGTGGCAACCATGCCGGTCCCCGCGTCTCCTTCCGGAGGGCAGAGAGGGACGCCGGCCTGGAGGTGACCCGAGACATCGAGGCGCTTCGCGCCGTTCTCGGTCAGCACGCCTGCAGGCGCGCCTGCGGGCAGAACCTTCGGCAGGATGTCACCGAGCTTCCAGGGGAATCCGTAGGGCGCGACGAGATTGTCGAACTTCTCGACCATGTCGGTCCTGTAGTTCCCAGTCTCGGGATCGACGGGTATCATGCCCGATGCGTCGCCGACTCCCAGCACCTTCTCGCCGGTGAGCTTCCAGTGGATATAGCCGGCCAGGGTGGTGAAATAGGCGATCTGGGGGACATGCTCCTCCTTGTTCAGGATGGCCTGGTACAGGTGGGAGATGCTCCAGCGCAGGGGGATGTTGTATACGAACAGCTTCGAGAGGGCCGCTGCGGCCTCACCGGTATTGGTGTTGCGCCAGGTGCGGAAGGGGACCATGAGGTGGCCTTCCTTGTCGAAAGGCATGTAGCCGTGCATCATGGCGCTGATGCCGATGGCGGCGAGATGCTCGATCTCCACGTCATAGCGCTTGCGGACATCGTTGCGCAGGTCAGCGTAGCAGTCCTGCAGGCCGAACCAGATGGTTTCGTTGCTGTAGGTCCAAAGGCCGTCCATGAGCTGGTTTTCCCACTCGTGGCTGCCCTGTGCGATAGGGACGTGATCCTCGTCCACCAGCACCGCCTTGATGCGGGTGGAACCGAACTCGATGCCGAGGACGGCTTTTCCGGATTCGATGGTTCTTCTTGCGTCCATACTACTTCAGGGCTTTGTTGAGCATATAGTACACCTCGTTGGTGCGGAGTTCCTTCTTGAAGCCCTCGATGGTGGTGTCCTTGCTGATATGGACGAACTCGATGCCGGTCATCTCGGCGAAATCGTCCCAGTACTCGGCGTCGATGTCATAGCTGAATGCGGAGTGGTGCGTGCCGCCGGCGAGGATCCAGGCGCCTGCGCCGATCTCGAAGGTCGGCTGGGGTACCCACAGGGCCGAAGCGACAGGGAGGTTCGGCATCGGCTTGGGCTCGATGCACTCCACATCCTGGGCGATGAGGCGGAAACGGTTGCCAAGGTCCACGACGGTGGCCTTGATGCCGAAGCCGGTCTTGGAGGTGAACACCAGACGGGCGGTCTGCTGCTTGCGGATACCGATGCCGAGGAAATGGACCTCGAGCTTCGGCTTGCCGGTAGCGATCATAGGGCAGATCTCGAGCATGTGGCTCTGGAGGCAGGAACTGCGGTCGCCGGCGAAGTTGAGGGTGTAGTCCTCGAGGAAAGAGCAGCCCTTAGGCAGGCCCTGGGACATCACCCAGAGGGTGCGGACGAGGCAGGCGGTCTTCCAGTCGCCTTCGGCGCCGAAGCCGTAGCCCTCATCCATGAGGCGCTGCGAAGCGAGGCCGGGGATCTGGTCGAAGCCGCAGAAGTCCGGAGCGTCGATGTCGGCGTCTCCGAGGTCGTCGAAGTTGGTGGTGAAGGCCATGGCGCCCTCGTCCTTCAGGACGCGGCGCAGGGCGATCTCCGCCTTGGCGGAGTTGCGAACCTTCTCCCAGTAGACTTCCTCGCCGGACTCGTCGATCTTGATGGTATAGAGTTTCTTGTACTCCTCTACGAGGGCGTCGGTCTCGGCGTCGGTCACTTTCTTGTAATACTCCATGAGGGAGGATACAGGATAGTAGTCCACATGGTATCCGAGACGCTGCTCGAACTCGACGCGGTCACCGTCGGTGACTGCTACGTTGTTCATGTTCATTCCGAACATGAGGCAGCGGACGTTCTTGGCATCCGCGACACCGGCGGCCACGCGGGCCCACACGGCTATCTTCTTCTGTGCCTCGGCATCCTTCCAATAGCCTACGACGACCTTTCTCGGAACGCGCATGCGGGTGCAGATGTGACCGAACTCGATGTCTCCGTGAGCGCTCTGGTTGAGGTTCATGAAGTCCATGTCGATCTTGTCCCACGGAATTTCCGCGTTGTACTGGGTGTGGAAATGGAGAAGCGGCTTCTCGAGGGCCTGAAGGCCCTTGATCCACATCTTGGCAGGGGAGAAGGTGTGCATCCAGGTGATGATACCCGCGCACTTGGGGTCGTTGTTGGCGGCCTTCATGACTGCCTCGACTTCCTTGCTGCTGTTGGCAGTGCCTTTATAAACGATCTTTACAGGGATATTTCCGGAGGCGTTGAGGCCTTCGACCATTTCTTTGGAGTGTCCGTCGACGGCGACCACGGCGTCTCCTCCGTAAAGGAGCTGTGCACCGGTCACCCACCATAATTCGATATTTTCAAATGCCATAAGTGTTATTGATTTAGTGTTGATTATTTCTTTTTCTGGCCGTAATAGGCGTTGGGGCCGTGCTTGCGGCTATAGTGCTTCTCGATGAGAAGCTTGTTCATCGAGGGCTTGTGGTTCACAAGGTCAAGCGTAGAGAGGTTGAGTGTCACGGCGACGAAACCCATCTTGGCAACCTGCTCCAGCACGACGGCATTGTGCACCGCATTGTCAGCATCCGTGCCCCAGGTGAAGGGACCGTGGTTCTTGACCAGCACTGCAGGGGTGTCTACGGGATTCATCCCCTTGAAACGCTCTACGATGACGTTGCCCGTCTCCTTCTCATACTCTCCGAATACTTCGGATTTCTTCATATCGCGGGTGCACGGGATGTCATCGTGGAAATAATCCGCGTGGGTGGTGCCGATGTTGGGGATGTCAAGCCCGGCCTGTGCCCATGCGGTGGCGTATGTCGAGTGCGTGTGCACGACTCCGCCGATCTCGGGGAACGCCTTGTACAGGACAAGGTGCGTAGGGGTGTCCGAAGAAGGGCGGAGGTCGCCCTCGACGACTTTGCCGTCAAGGTCGACCACCACCATGTCTTCTGCGCGCATAGTCTCGTAGCTTACACCGCTGGGCTTGATCACCACGAGGCCCGTTGCCCGGTCGATGGCCGAGACATTGCCCCAGGTGAAGATCACCAGCCCGTGCTTCACCAGGTCGAGATTGGCGCGAAATACTTTTTCTTTAAGCTCTTCAAGCATGGCAGACTACCAGAAGTAAATGTAGAACGCCACGGTGAAGGCGAGGATGATGCAAGTGTGGATGATGTCCCAGGTGCCCCAGGAGGCACGGGTCTCAGCCTTCTGCTCAGGAGTGGCAGTGCCGAAGCACAGGCCGCGGATCTGCTCCTCGGAAGGTTTCGGGGTGCACTTTGTGATGATGAACAGGAGCAGGCAGCAGAAGAGGAACATCCAGACGCAGAATGCGTACACGTTCAACTCGTTGAAGATGAAGGTGAAGACATTGTGTGCCTGCGGGTTGACGATCATCGTCACGAGACGGGTGCCGCCCAGCACGAGACCTGCGATAAGGGTCCACATACCGGCCTTGGGAGAGGTCTTCTTCCAGCAGATACCGAGGAGGAACACTGCAGCAATGGCCGGGGCCAGGAGGCTCTGGACGCTCTGGATATAATTGTACAGGCTCTTGCCCATCCTCTGGATGACGAAGATCCACAGGACGCCGAGCACGACCACCACGACGGTAGCGATACGGCCGATGCGGACAAGTTTCTTCTCTTCGGTCTCAGGGTGCTTGCGCTTGTAGATATCGATGGTGTAGAGCATTGCAGAGGAGTTGTACAGGGAAGCCAGGGAGCTCATCAGGGCGGCGAGGATACCACAGATCACGACTCCCTTGAGGCCGACAGGCAGAAGCGTGTTGACCAGCATAGGGAATGCGATGTCGGGATTGGCTACCGTACCGTCAGCCTGAAGTCCGAGAGCGACTGCGAGCTGCTGTCCGATGGCGGAGTCAGGAGTCCTGGTCAGAGCGTAAGCGATCATGCCGGGGATGAGGAACAGGAACACGGGGAGGAGCTTGAGGTATGCGCCGAAGATGGTACCGCGGCGGGACTCCTTCTGGTTCTTGCCGGAGAGGACGCGCTGGACGATGAACTGGTCGGTACACCAGTACCAGAATCCGATGATGGCGGAGCCGAAGAGGGCGCCGTACCAAGGGAATTCAGGATCCTTTCCGCTGCGCATAAGGTCAGTCATGGTATCTCCATACTGGTTGACCGGCTGGGAGTTGCAGATGTCCATCATGGTGTTCCATCCGCCGAGCTCCTTGAGGCCGAGCCACAGGATGACCAGCGAGCCGAGCAACAGGATAGGGGTCTGGAGGACCGAGGTCTTGAGGACGGACTCCATACCGCCGATGACGGTGTAGATGGCAGTGATAATCACCAGTGCGAGGGCGGCAACCCAGAAGTTGATGCCCAGGAGGGTGTTCAGCGCGAGGCCGCCGGCGAGGACGGTCACGGAAACCTTGGTGAGGACGTAGCTGGCGAGGGACAACCAGGTGAGGATGCCGCGGCTCTCCTTGTTGTAGCGCTTCTCGAGGAATTCGGGCATGGTATAGACCATACTGCGCTCATAGAACGGTACGAAGACCCAGCCGAGGATGAGGATCATCCAGCCCTGGATCTCCCAGTGGGCCTGGGCCATACCTGCGGAAGCGCCGGTACCGGCGAGGCCGATGAGGTGCTCGGAGCCGATGTTGGATGCGAAGATGGATGCGCCGATGGCAATCCAAGTCGCGGAACGGCCGCTCAGGAAGTAGTCTCCGGAGGTTTCTTTCTTCTTGCGGGAGACATCATAGCAGATCCAGACCATCGCCAGGAAGAAGATCGCGATGACGATCCAGTCCCAGGATGCGAGTGAGATGCGGTTCAGGTCCGCAGCCTGTAGAGGAATGAAATTCAACAGCATATTATTTTGGTTTTGTTATTTGACTGAGAAGGCGAAGATACAGTGGCTGGTGTATTTCTCACCGGGACGAAGCACCACGGACGGCCAGTCGGGATTGTGCGGAGTGTCCGGATAGTGCTGGCTCTCGAGGCAGATGCCGGCGCGCTGGTTGTAGACGATGCCATGCTTGCCGGTGACGGAGCCGTCGAGGAAGTTGCCGGAGTAGACCTGGATGCCGGGTTCGTCAGTGTAGACGTCGAGGCTGATGCCGGTCTTGGGGCTGGTGAGGGTGACTGCCGGGACGGTGATGTCGCCGTTGGTGTCGAGGATCCAGTTGTGGTCGTAACCGTTGCCGAGCTCGATCTGCTCGAAATCGCGCTTGTTAATGTCGTCACCTATCCTCTTGGGGGTATTGAAGTCCATGGGAGTTCCGAGCAGGGAAACGATCTCTCCGGTAGGGATGAGGCCGGGTCCTGCGGGAGTGGTGGTGCTGGACTTGATGTAGAGGATGTCATCCAGGACGTTGTTGGCAGGGTCGCCGTCGAGGTTGAAGTACGAGTGGTTGGTCATGTTGATGACCGTCGGCTTGTCGGTGGTGGCCTCGTAATAGATGTCAATGGCGTTCTGGTCGGTGAGGGTGTAGGTCACATAGGCCTTGACATGGCCCGGGAAACCGTTGTCCCCGTCGGGAGAGTCACGAAGGATCTTGATGTGGCTGGCATCTGCCTCGACCACCTCATAGACCTGGTACTGCCAGCCGGTGGGACCGCCGTGCAGGGTGTTCTCGCTGTCATTCTTGGGCAGGTTGTAGACGGTGCCGTCGAGCTCGAAGCTGCCGCCCGCGATGCGGTTTGCATAGCGGCCGATGGCGGCGCCGAAGTCACTGGCGTTGTTCTCCGGGAAATAGTCGGAGACTTTGTCGAAACCGAGGACTACGTCCCTGAAGGCACCGTCCTTGTCGGGAGCCATGATGGAGACGATGCGGCCGCCGAAGTTGGTGATGCAGACCTCCATGCCGTTGGCATTGGTGAGGGTGTAGAGGGCGGTAGGCTGTCCGTTGTACTCGGATACGAAATTCTGGGGATCGAGGCCGGATTTGGTGAGGCCGCTCTCCTTCTTGGCGCAGCTGACGGCGAGGACCGCCATCGCGGCTGCAATTACGATTCTGATGTGTTTCATATCGAACTGGTTATTTGATTTCGATTGCGATGATGGACATGGCGGGGACCTTGAGCTCGATGCCGTCATTGGTCACCTTGAAGTCCTTGAAAGCCTCGGGAGCGACCTTGGCCTTCTTGCCGAACTCGTTGCAGTCGGTGATCTTCTTCGAGGTGAGGATGCGGGCGGAGACGTCACGCTTCCTGACTTTTCCGAGGTCGTCCCAGGTCAGGAGGACTTCCTGGTCATTCTTGAGGTCGATGTTGGTGATGTCGACGTTGATGACGTCACCCTTGCGGGAAGCGGTGGCGCTGAGCGACGGGACAGGACCCTTGTCGCTGTTGGCGATCTCCGAGGTGCTGTAGTCCACGGGGATGAACTCGGCGTCCTGATGGACCTTGTACATCTCGAAGACGTGATAGGTCGGGGTGAGGACCATCTGGTCGTCACGGGTGAGGATCATCGACTGGAGGACGTTAACGACCTGGGCGATGTTGGCCATCTTGATGCGGCGGGTGTACTTGTGGAAGATGTCCAGGGACACTGCGGCGACGATGGCGTCACGCATGGTGTTCTGCTGGAAGAGGTGGCCGGGATCAGTGCCGGGCTCGACGTCCCACCAGGTACCCCACTCGTCCACGAGGAGGTCGACCTTGCACTCGGGGTCATACTTGTCCATGATGGCGATGTGCTTCTGGATACAAGGCTCGATGGCAACTGCACGGCCGAGTGCACGGTAATACTCCTGGTCGGTGAAATTGGTGGCGGAGCCCTTGCTGCCCGTCCAGGTCATGCAGGTGTAGTAGTGGACTGCGATAGCATCCATCTTGTCGCCGATGTTCTGCATGCATACCTCGGTCCAGTTGTAGTCGGTGTCGGAGGCGCCGCTGGCGATCTTGTACAGGCGGTTGCCGTTGTAGTCGCGGGTATAGGTGGTGTAACGGCGGAAGAGGTTGGAGTAGTACTCCGGGGTCATGTTGCCGCCGCAGCCCCAGGCTTCGTTGCCGATGCCGAGGAACTTGACTTTCCAAGGCTCGTCACGGCCGTTTTCGCGGCGCATCTCGGCCACGGTGCTGTGGCTGGAGGATGTCATGTATTCAACCCATTTGGCAAGCTCCTCGGGGGTGCCGCTTCCGACATTGCCGCTGATGTAGGGCTCGCAGTCAAGCAACTCGCAGAGGTTCAGGAACTCATGCGTACCGAAGCTGTTGTCCTCGAGGGTGCCGCCCCAGTTGTTGTTGCTGATCTTGGCGCGCTTGGAGACGGGACCGATGCCGTCCATCCAGTGGTAGTCGTCGGCGAAGCATCCGCCCGGCCAGCGCATGACGGGAACCTGAAGCTCCTTGAGGGCATTGAGGACGTCAAGGCGGTATCCGTCCTTGTTGGGTATGGGGGAGTCCTTGCCAACCCAGAGGCCGCCGTAGATGCAACTGCCGAGATGCTCGGAGAACTGTCCGTAGATCTCCTTAGGGATGATCTGTCCGTTGGCTTCACTGTCCTTGACGTGAACCTTGACCTGTGCAGACAGGCTGATGCCGGCAGTGAAGATTACTGCCAGCGCGATGAGTCTTCTGTAATTGTTCATATCGTAATATTGGTTATCGTTCCGTGTATATCATCACAAATATAAGTTTTTTTCCCTTTTCTCCATAAGGAGAAAGGAAGTCAGCGGCCGATAGTGCACGAATGTGAACTAAAAATGAAAGAAAATGCACCCGGCGACAGGTGCATTTCCTTTCATGATTCATTTTTGCTACGATCGGAGCCCTTTATTCGCCTTTCTTGAACCAGACGTTCATTTCGCCGCGGCCGCGGTGTGCCCAGGCGTAGTATGGTATGAGGGTGAGCGGGCCGTCAGCGGTCGTGGTGACAAGCTCGGTGATGCCTTCGAGAAGGCCCGGCTTGGCCTCGACCTTGAACTCAGGCTTTGCCGGGATCTGCGCCTCGCGGACGGAGAAAGCGTTATCCGGCCATTCGGCGCAGTAGACGATGGGGCCGCGCTCGACGGCGAGGCGGCCGAGGTCGTCAACGACCCGGCTGTCCGCCTCGACAGTGCGCGGCTCCATGTCGAAGTGAACGGTCACTTCGTCGCCTTCCGCCCAGCTACGGGTGATGGTGAAATACCCGTCAGGGGTAAGCGAACCCTCTGCGTCGGCACCGTTCACCTTCACGCCGTATGCGAGCTGCTTGCCGTCGGAATAGTGGTAAAGCCCACCGGGCATGACTTCGCCCCTGACCCATCCGGGGATGCGGAGCTTGAGGGTGAAGGGCTTGCGATGGGAGTTGCGGTCAAGCTTGATGCTTATGTCTCCGTTCCAGGGATAGCCTGTAGTCTGGGTGAGCGATACGGCCTTGCCTTCGACCTTCACATCCATGCTGTTGGACATGTAGAGGTTGACAAATACGGCGTCGTCCTTGACAGCGTAGACATAGCCGGGGACTGACGGGATGAAGCGGCAGATGTTGGAAGGGCAGCAGGCGCAGCCGAACCATGCTTGGCGCTCGTGGCTGCCGTCGGACTCCAAAGGATTGGGGTAGAAGAATCCGCCTCCGTCAAGGGATACACCGTCAATCAGGGCGTTATAAAGGCTGCGCTCAAGCACGTCATAGTACTTGGACTCTCCATGGAGGAGGAACATCCTGTAGTTGGTGTATACGTTGCCGATGGCGGCGCATGTCTCGCAGTACGCGCTCAGGTTCGGCAGTTCGTAATTGTCGCCGAACGCTTCCCCGCCATGCTTGGAGCCGACTCCGCCGGTGATGTAGGTCTTCTTGGATACCATGTTGTCCCAGATGCGGTCGATGGCATCGATGTAGGACTGCTCTCCGGTGAGGGCTGCAACGTCGGCCAGGCCGGAATAGAAATATTCGGCGCGGACGGCGTGGCCTACGGCTTCATCCTGCTCGGTGATAGGGACATGGGACTGGCGGTACTCCTCGCTGCCCTTCTCTCCGTGACCCCTCCGGTCGATGAAGAATTTGGCCTCGTCGAGATATTTCTTGTCACCCGTCACGGTATAGAGATTTGCGAGGGCCATCTCTGCGATCTGGTGTCCGGGGACCTTAACCTGCTGGTCGGGGCCGGGACCTATCTCACGGCAGACGCAGTCTGCGTATTTGATGGCGATATCCAGGAAATTGCGCTTGCCTGTGGCCTGGTAGTGTGCGATGGCACCTTCTATCATGTGTCCGAGGTCGTAGAACTCGTGGCTGTCCTCGATCTGCGCCCAGCGCTCCGCGCCGGCCCACCTGTGCGGGCGCTCGGGATTGCGCGTGCGGGCAGTATAAAGGTAACCGTCGGGCTCCTGTGCGGCGGCGACAAGGACCAGGACACTGTCTATGTAGGCCTCTAATTTCTCGTCCGGGTAGGTCTGGAGAAGGTAGCTCGCACCTTCGATGGTCTTGTAGACATCAGTGTCATCAAACGGAAATCCGACAATGCGGAAACCGAGGTTGTGGTCGGCGTCCATCTGCTGCCTGGCCTCCACGAAATTCTGGTAGCGGCCGGTCTCCTCGCATTTGCTGAACGCCAGGGGTATGGTGACTTCCCTGGAGGCCTGGAGCCGCTGGCCCCAGAAGTTGTCGGTCACTTTAACCGAAGTGAACGGCACGGGAGTGATAGGGTAACCGTTCGACTGGGACATTTTCTTGTCCGATGCGCATGATACCAGCATCACGACCGCAGCCACTGCAATGATAAGCCTTTTCATAATCATATGGGTTTTTGTTGTTTGTTACTTAATGAGAGGGGGTCAGAAATGCCTGAAGCCTGTGAAATCCTTGTCCGTACCTTCCCAAATGATGACTGGTCCTGCCGTTTCTGATCCTTCCGGGGCGGCGAGGATCTCTCCGATGACAGTGTGGGGGATGCTGACGGGCGTGCCCGGGCGGCAGGTGAAGAGGAGTTCGTAGTCCTCGCCGCCGCTCAGTGCAAGCTCGGCAGGGTCCCAGCCGCGGCGCGCGCACAGGTCCCGGAGCTCCGCTGAAAGCGGCAGGCTCCGGACATCGACGCGCGCCGTGACGCCCGACGCTTCGAGTATGTGCCGGAGGTCGGATCCTATGCCGTCAGAGATGTCCATGCAGGCGTTCACTCCCGTAGTCGCCGCCAGCCTGAGTCCCTCCGCAACCCGTGGCATCGGCCGGTAATGGCGGTCGACAAGGATCTCCTCTGGATCGGTCGCTTCAGGGCTCCCGCATCCTTCGGACTGTCTCTCAAGCACGAGCTTGAGTCCGGCGGCCGAGTCGCCGAGCGTGCCCGTCACGCAGACGAGGTCGCCCGGCCGGGCTCCGGAGCGCTTCAGCGACTGCCCGGCCCCGCAGCTGCCCAGCACCGTGACGCTGATGCACAGGCGGTCCTTGGCAGCGGTTGTATCTCCGCCAAGCAGGGGGCAGTTGAAACGGTCGGATATATCCTTGTATCCACGTATGAATTCTTCAGTGAAACCGTCGGGGATACTTTTAGGAAGGGCGGTGCTGAGGAAAGTCCCGACCGGCTTCCCGCCCATTCCAGCTATGTCACTAAGGTTGACCGCAGCAGATTTCCACCCCAGGCTGTAGGGGTCGATGTCTTCCATCAGGAAATGTATCCCGTCAACCAGCATGTCAGTAGTGACAAGCGTTTCGAGCCCGTCCCTCTGGGGTATGACCGCGCAGTCGTCCCCGATGCCCAGGATCCCTTCCGGCACCTCGAACTGCTCCTTTATCCAGCCTATCAGTTCAAATTCTCCTTTTCCCATATTCTTTCTCCCTGCCTGACATCCGTTTCTGAACAAAACCGCGGTTTTTGTTCAGAATTGCCCTTATTTCAGCCGTTTCTGCACGAAATCAGCGTTTTTGTTCAGAATTGCGGGCGGGGTGTAGACAAATGTAAGAATAATCAGCGGAATTGCTATCTTTGCAGCCAGCAAATTCAAGGTAAGCAATGGACGACAGCAGGATAGCGACATACGACAGGTTCGAGGCCAGCCTGAGGAGGGAACTCATAAAGCTCTGTACTGAATACGAGATGATGAACGGGCAACTGCTTCACTCGGACGACATCGATGCCAAGTGGGACGAATTCGCCCGTGACTACATGATCGATGCAGTCCATGAGTTCAACGCGTATCCCGAAGCATCGCTTGCCTGGGCTGCTTTCCTCGGCATGGGCGTCGCACGTCATTGGGACGAGGACTGGCGCAGGCATTCTTCCGACAAATACGTTTCCTATTACGGCAGCAGGGGATATGATGACATGGACGAGCATGTTCTGAGAGATGTCCTGGGATATGCACTTGATTCCGACAAGGCCAAGGCCGTCAGTTCTATGCTCAGCCGTTGCGCCGCACTGGTCCTGACGCTCATCCGTCGTGAGGGCTTCGAATCACAGAGCGTCGAGGCTTATTATGTCCTTATCCGCAGCGTCAAGGTCATGTACCAGATCGGCGCTTCCCTCGAGCTGTTCCGCCTCGGGTATTCCTTCCGTCCGCTCTGATGCCTTGAAGGCTTGCCGGTTCGGGACTTTTTCATATCTTTGTAGAAATCAAAGGTTTTCACTATGAAAAAGATCATTTCCCTCTTGTTTGTCTGCACCGTTTCCACGCTGCTCGCATCCTGCGCTTCCAAGCCCGGAACGGTCGAACTGTCCTTCAACTATACCAAGCAGTCCGGTCCCGGCTCCAATCAGTACGCCGTCTGGATCGAGGATGCCGCTGGAAAGGTAGTCAAAACACTCTTCGTTACCGAGTTCACCTCCAAGGGACGCAGCCGCGACGGCTCAAAGCCTGCGCGCGGCTACACATACCGCACTTCGTGCATGCCTACCTGGGTTAAACACGTTGGAGCCGAGAGCCTCACTGACGAGCAGATGGACGCCTTCACCGGCGCAACGCCTGCCCAGAGCGGCGTTCAAACATTCACCTGGGATTTCACCGACCAGGCCGGGAAGCCGGTTGCCAAGGGTACCTACCGCGTCTATCTAGAGGCTACCTATAACGGAAACAGCGTAGTTACGTACACCGGTACCATCACGTCGGGCCAGAAGCCCGGTGAACTCAAACTGGACAAATCATACATGGAGGAGTCGGAGGACCGCAAGGACATGATCTCCGACGTTACTGCGAAGGTCTTTTAGGCATCAGCCCTGGACGTCGACATCGCCGCCATCCTTAGGATTCTTTTCAATGGTGATCTCCGCTTCGTCGTAGTCGCCGAACCAGTCATGCAGCTTCTGCTTGGCCTGGGCTTCTATCTCCGGAGTGACGTTCTTGGCCACCGCGTAGAATGCCCAGAGCAGGGCGGCCAGGTCGTCGGTATATCCTGCTACAGGGATGAAGTCGGGGATGATGTCTATCGGCAGGATGAAATATCCCAGCGCGCCCCAGATCTTGCCCTTGTCGGCAGTCTTGACCTTGGGACTTTTCAGGACATAGTACAATATAAGGGCTAGATATACGACTTTGATGCCGGCCTTCCTGGCGGCTCTGGTGACTTTCTTGAGGAAGTCCTGTTCGTTGTACCGGTTCTGGTATTTCTCGATATCTTTGGGTGTCATCTTGTCAGTCTGGATGGTCCGGGCATGGAACTGCATAAATTGTTCCAGCTTTCTCCTAAAAACAGTATCTTTGCCCAGGAACTCCGACACTATGTTTTTCTTTATCCGCAGACGCAGGCGCAAAAGAAAACCCCTGACGGCCGAACAGGCCGCAGAGGTGGAGCGGCTGCGCATCCAGGCCAAGGCGGCCTTGCCGCCACGCCTGGCCGAGCTCGCCGCCCGCCATGGCTTCAACTACAACCAGGTACGCATCAAGCACAATGTCTCCAACTGGGGCAGTTGCTCGGAGCTCGGCAACATCAATCTCAATCTCAACATAATGCGCCTTCCTGAGCACTTGCAGGACTATATCATGCTGCACGAGCTCTGCCACCTGCGCTATCTCAACCACGGTCCGGAGTTCCATGCCCTCCTTGAGAGCATCTGCCCCGGCCACCGTGCCCTCGCCCGTGAGTTGAAGGGATACAGACTTATTTAAAAGGCCAGCTGCACTCCCGAACAGATAGGGGTCCAGTCGCCCCACCAGTCTTCGTCGTACATCCTGACATGCGTGCTCGCTTCTACAAGCACCGACTTGGGATATGCGCTCCTGTTCGGGGCGATGGTGACGGGGAAGGTGTTGCCCTTGGAACCGGCAACATCGGCGACGGACGCTATCTGTCCGTCGATGATGATGCGGTACTGCCAGTCGAAATACTTGACATCCGCCTTTGTATCATAGTAGGCGTAGTCGTAGCGGATCATGTATGTCCCGCCTTCTGCGGGAATCACGGTCGGAAGATTGTCATATCCGAAGACCGGCTCGTAATAGTCTGTACTACAGGAGCTGAAGCCGATTGCGGCCAGCGCAAGGAGGAGTATGCTTATCTTTTTCATATGCGAAATCTTTATTATAAGACGGTCCTGGGCCGTTTTTGTTAAAGATACTATCGCATTTCCCTGATAACTTCGGCTATGGCGGCGTCGAGCTGGGGATCCTTGCCCTCGAGCCTGTCCTTGAAGGTGTTCTTGACGTAGATGTCCGGTTTGACGCCAGTATTCTCAAGGTCGGAGCCGTCGATGACGCTGTAGCAGCCCCAGGCGGGCATACGGCAAGTGGAGCCGTCCAGCAGGCGGACGGAGGAGGTGAAGATGATCCAGCGGTAGGTCTCAGTACCTACGAGTTTGGCGATGCCAAGGGTCTTGATGCCGTTGGAAGTCACTTCGGCGTCGGAGAGGCTGTGCTCGTTGACAAGCACGACTATGGGCTTTCCTGCGGGAGCCACGTTCGGGTGCGAAGCCTTCGGGAAGTCCCTGTACGCCCATTCGAAATGGGCCTGCCCCCGCAGGAAATCAATCACTTCCTTGTGGACGTTGCCTCCGTTGTTGTAACGCAGGTCGAGGATCATGGCGTCCTTGTCATATACTTCCGTGTGCATTTTCAGGAGGAACGAATCGAGGTCCTCCGCTCCCATGGCGCGCATGTGAATGTATCCGACCCGGCCTCCGGTCCTGTCGGATACGATGTCCGCGCGCTGCTCCTCCCATTCCTTGTAGGCCAGCGTCTTGATGTTCGAGAACGTGGTGGTGTGCACCTTGACATCGAATTCCTTGCCGCCGCGGCTGAACCGCAGCTTGAGCTCGTCCGCCGGAACGGCGCCCGAGAAATACTTCTCGCGGTTCTGCGCCTTGTCCACCCGCACTCCGTTCACGGCGACGAGCTCGTCACCCTTGCGGAGGTCGATCCCGTGCCTGTCGGCAGGGGAGTCCGCAAGGATCCCGGCGACCTTGTACGGGGATGCGTTGTCGAACACGATACCGGTTCCGTATGTACGGATTCTGGTCTCGTTCTTCTCCTCGGAACCGGTGGACGTGAATCCCAGGTGCGAGGAATTGAGCTCGCCCAGAAGGTCGGCGAGGAGGGTCCTGAGGTTCGCACGCGTCCTGACGTAGGGAAGGAGTGAAGCGTAATAATCCCTCACCGCAGGCCAGTCCGCCCCGTGGAAATTGACATCGTAGTAATTCTGCTCGAGCACTGCCCAGGTCTCGTAGAACATCTGCCTGAATTCATCGTCCAGCACTGCCTCCACATCCTTCTTGACTTCGGTCTTTGTCGCTGTCGCGGCAGCCGGGTCCACCTTGTAGATAGCGCCGGAAGCCAGACAATACAGCGCATCCTTGCAGCTGAAGAATGTACCTCCGTTCAGGTCCTTGACCTGCTTCGGCTTGGCGTCCGGGTCGGAGATTTCCAGGGAGAATACTCCCGGAGTTCCCGATCCCATGGATCGGTACAGGAGGTAGTCCTTGCCTTTTGAAGTATAGATATAAGGGCTGCCCTGGCTCCCTTCCCGCTCGACGCGGGTCATCCTCTCGTGGATGTCCTTGAAGTCAATCACGACGACGGAGTCCTTCTTCGGCTCGTCCTTCTTGTCCCGGAACAGCTCATCGACCTTCTCCGACTTGAAGGGGGTATCGTATTTCTGCAGGGGCAGCTTGTACAGCGCAGACCTCGCGCCGCGCGGATAGGAGGTTGCCGTCGGATTGGCCAGCAGATACATGTATTTCCCGTCAGGGGTGAACACGGCGCTTTCCTCCACTGATGCGGAGTTCGTGAAGTTCCTGAGACTTCCATCCTTGAGGTTGTAGAGGAAGATATCAGGCTCAAACATGTGCATCGCATCGAACGCCAGCCAGTTGCCGTCATACGAGAATGCGAGGTCATAATTCTGGAATGACCAGAACTCTGCTTCGGTAGCCTTGACGGTGGTTCCGGCCTTCATGTCGTGGAGCATCACCGCATGGCTGCCGTCGATGAAGGCGAGTTTCTCGCGCTTCTTGTCGACGGCCAGGCTCTTGGTGTTGTTCTCTGACAGGAATACCGGCGTCTCTCCGGCGCTGCCGTCGGCCGATATCTTGTAGAGGTTGGTCCAACCCTTGTCGGTCCTGGTGTAATAGATGGTCTTGCTGTCATTGCCCCAGACGACCTGGTCCACCCGCTCATCGGAAGGGGTGTCAAGCCTTTGCAGATACTTGCATTTGGTGTCGGAGATGTACAGCCTGCCGCGGATGACCAGGGCGAACTTCTTCCCGTCGGGAGACACATCCGCGGCGGTGGGCGTCTGCCCTTCGAACGACCTGCGGACCTCGACGCTTCCTGATGCTATATTGATCTGAGGGACAGATACTTTACCCGTAGATGGCTCCAGGACATGGATCTCGTAGTCCTTGAGGAAAACGATGGCCGAACCGTTATGTGCGATGGAAGGATACTGGACAGACTTGTCGAAACTCGTCAACTGCCGGGGCTTTCCACCCTTGACATACTTGACGATATTGGATTCCTTGTTGAGTTCATCGCTGACGTAGTAGATGTTGCCATCCCTGTCCGCCATAGGCCACTGGTCCTTACCTATATAGTCGGTCAGTTCCGTATAGGTCTTGCTCTTAGGATTCCACGATTTGATGTTGGTATTGTGGTCTCCGACATAGCGTTTCCTGGTCGGGAAGCTGATGCTTTCCATCGACTCGTTGAAGAGGAACTCTCCTGTCTTGGGATTCTCGGCGAGGTTGACTATGGTGTTGAAGTATCCGTCAAACATCAACTGCGGCGTGCCGCCCGCTACGGCCACCTTGAAGGTGGTCTTGCGGGCGCTAGCCCTCGTGGATTCGAAATAGACGAAATCCGACTTGGCAGACCAGTTCACCGGGACGTCCGGCGCTTCGTGGAAGGTCAGCTGGACGGCCTGGCCGCCACCGACTGGCACGACGTAAACATCGTTGTTGCCCTGGATGTCGGAGCTGAAGGCCAGCCACTTACCGTCGGGGGAGACGAGGGGCGAGTCCTGCACGCCCGGCATCGTGATGACGGCCGTCGCCTGCCCGCCCCCGACTGGAACGGTATAGATATCCCCGTCATAACTGAAGTATATCTGCTTCCCGTCCGGGGAAAGCGACGGATGCGACGCGAAGCGGATGTTCTCCGCAACTGCGGCAGTGGTAGCGACCATCATCACAATGGCCGTGAGGATAAATCTTTTATTCATATGTCAATATATAATTTCTACGTTCAAACTTCGGCAGAATGCTTCCGCCCCATTCCCTCACTAACTTCCACCCTTTCTCCAAATATAGCCCTTCTTCCCGACAATCCCAAACTTACCTCCTCCCGGCTATATGACAAGCACAAAAGGAAGCATTTTGTGCTTATTTCGATATAGAACACCCGAAAAAAGCACAAAACAGGGCGTTCTGTGCTTTTCTCCTCGCCACGGACTAACGTCTTTGTTTTTTAAATGAACCAATGTGAACTTGACTAGAGTTCGCGAATCATATATATTTATCCCTCAAAAAACAAAGATGGGAATTGATTTGTTCGAGACGCGACTGGGGCCCATTTAAGGATACCTTAAATGACAATAAACTTGCCTTTCAAGAATATAATCTAATTATACAACTTAATAAATAACAGGAATTAATACATTACTACCCCATATACTAATAACACAAAAATGGAAAAGATTAGTCAAGTAAAAAATCACTACTGTAAGGATATTCTGTCTTTCCGCCAATTATCTCCTTACCTCTACAAGATTCATAAATCCAAACCGGGATATGTAATAGGAGTTGTCAATGCCTCTGAAATCGTAGATAATGGTTTTTGGAATAACGATGGCCTTTCACAACAATTCGATGTAAAGATCCAACAATCAAGTGGGTCGCGTTTTTTTGACGGTGTGGTAGATATCGTAAAAGATACAAGTGTTGAGAAGCAGATCGAAGAAGCAAGCGAGGAGAGTACCGGAAAACTGGTTATTTATGTTCCTGAAGGCGATGACAGAATAGTCGCTGATATGATTTTTCACAACAAATCAAAAAATAGGAATCTGGATGATGCTTCTATAAAACTTGGTGGATCTTTAGTAAAAATGTCTTTGAAAACCAGAAGCGCTAACTCCGGGCCAAAGTCTTTTGAGGACGTAATTACTTTTGACGTTGGGGACTTTTCTTTCTTCAAAGAGTCTGTGATTGGCAATGAGTTGACTCTATATTTCAATGTTGAGGAGGATGAGGATGGTGAGGCAAGGGATTACCTCTCGATTCGTTTTAATATCAACGTTCCACTTGTAGACGTATTGTCTGTGGATTATATCGTTAACGGTAATAAGTGGGAAGAAAGCAAAACAGGTCGCTTTTTGCCTGCAATAGAAACAGGCATGAAATTGTCCGATGAGCAATCCAGGCTTGACGGCTTGGAAATCGAAATCAAAAAGGGGAAGAAAAAGGCCAAGTGGATATCTTGGATAGCTGCTTTTGTAGTACTGAATATTGGCTTAGGAATTTACCCTGATATGGAAGGTTTAGCGGCATTCCTTATCCTTGGCGTTTTCATAGGTATAGGAATGTCGTGGAAAATAATCGCAAAGAAACTTAATGCCGATAAGGAGAGAGAGTTAAGAGAGAATGATCCTATCCTGATAAATAGGAAAAAGGAGTTGGATAATCAACTCCGGAACTCATATATGGCAGTTTTGGATACTGTGTCAGATGTTGATTAATGATAAAAGGCACATATCTAAAGACAAATACTGATAACAATGTTCGATTCTATAGTTGTCCATAATGATGCAGGGATTGAGGATAAGTTTGTTGCCCTCAAAGGTCAAATACAAATAAGTGAGAGATTTATAGGAGATACTGCGGCACTGCGTGAAGCGAGGTCTGCTGTGTTGAAATACGGCCGACCAGATTACAGTTTAAGCAAGACAGCTCTTTTTGAGATTTGGAAGGACGGCGATGTGTCTTTTGTGGCCAAATGTTTAGCAACGATTTGGTGGGGACGTCCCGACCATCGCGTTTCTTCGAGAGTATACTCCGTGTCGAATCTTGGAATATTGAGTCGACGGCAGATTGAGGAGGAGTTCAATTCCTTGTCCGAAGAGAAAGACGCATCCGTATTCAAGGCAAGATTGGAGCTCCTATATTCAAGATTCCTTAGGGGAGGAGACTTTCATTTGAATGGCGTTGGCGTTTCTTTCTTTACGAAGTTTTTCCATTTCTTTTTTGCATCCCATCCACCTAAGTCAATCCCTGATTATCTTCCGGTAATTGCCGATGATGTTATGCGTTCTGCGGTTTTTGCAGAAATGATTGACAGGGGAGAAGACGTTAACTCTGTTTTTTACACCAGGGATGCTTCTTTGCGGTCCTATATCGGTTACGTTGATAAATTCAATACTATCGCGGAAGATTGCCAAGTCAGTCCCTTCGTTTTGGAAGATATCGTTTTCAATCGATCTAGGGGGATTGGCAATGTATGTGTCGCCGCATATAACGGACGCTTGAGCCTACCCCATTGGATGGCTGGAAGATATAATGAGAAGGAGCAGGTGGCTATCGTATTTAACAACCTGAAAGGAGAGACGTATCTTTTCGAAGGGCCTACTGCCAGATTGTGGGGTGAGTTATTGGATTATGAGTATGGTCAGCCATTCAATATAGGAAGACTCTGTACTACAATTGGATGTAATCCGTTCGATATCAACTCCTTTTTCAAAGAGTTGCTCAATCAGAAGATTATCGTGGATCATGAGCTTCCTGAGGCAGAATTGGGTAGAATCAAGAAGTCGGTGAACAAAGAAAAAAGCCGTTTTTTGAGGAGCGTCAAAGGCGTAGGGAATTTCCATTCAGTATTTGAGTCTGTTGACAACGATTACCGGAGCAAGGTATCGTCCCAGGGGATACCTCTTGCTGCATCCATCGAGCTGACTTATGCTTGCAACGAAGCTTGTATTCATTGCTACAACCCTGGTTCTCCGAGGGATGGAGGTGTTGGCACTGTGAAACCGAAGCCTAAAGGCGAAATGACGGCTGAGGAGTATTTTCCTGTTTTGGAATCTCTGAAGGATCTAGGTGTAGCGAAACTTGTCTTGACTGGAGGCGACCCGTTCATGAAAAAAGACTTCATGAGCATCCTGGAATATGCGCACAAATTGAAGTTTGCCATTTCCGTTTACACCAATGGACAGGCTTTACACGCGAACCCCGACTTGTATAAAAGATTGAGAAACACGTATCCTCAATATGTTGGTTTAAGCATCTATAGCACGATCCCTGAAGTACATGATGGAATAACAAGGAGGAAAGGCTCTTGTGAAAAAACCAAAGAGGTCGCGGGATGGTGTTATCAGGATGCGATTGGACTGCAGATCAAGTGCCCCATTATGAGAGCCAATAAGGATTCATACGGCGATGTGTTTAAGTTCGCCATAGAGGTTAACGGTATGCCCCAGTTTGACGTCAACATTACTTCCGGTATTGATGGGGACTGTTTCGCTTCCCAGAACCTACGTCTTACAGAAGCACAGCTCCGTGAAGTGTTGAAAGATCCAAGGATTCCGCTTTCCATCGAAAACACGGTTGGCGCTATCGATAGGAAGCCGGACATGATGTTCTGCGGAGCGGGAGAGTCAAGTCTCAATATCCAGCCGGACGGGACGGTATCCCCTTGCTGTGCTTTCCCTATAAACTGCGGCAACGTCAGAGAACAGAACCTTTGTGCCATTTGGAGGGAGTCCAATGAATTACTTCGGTTAAGAGCCTTGCGATACCGGGACAGTGACATCTGCGGGAAAGAGGCTTTTTGCAAATACTGCAACAGGTGCCCTGGCCAAAGTTTCGTTGAACACGGAGTACCAGAGAATCATAGTGAGGATAATTGCTTCCTGGCGAAAGTCAGATATGAATTAGCAATAGAACAGGATAAGCCCCAATCCTGATACAATGGGGCAATGTTTAACATTAATTGTATTTGATTATGTTCAAATTCTCAAAGAAAACTCAGAACATTGTTTGCGGAGCTTGCAACTGCGGCAAAGTCTCTCAGTTATCATGCGGAATAATGTACCGTATGGGTAATTAATTATTCTGCCCGTGGGGAGATACAATTTGTTTCTCCCCACGGGCTCTTTTTGTGTTGATACATCGGAGTTATGGAATTACATTCAGTTGATTTTCGTACCATTATCGAATGGTTGAGGAATAAAGGCGTCAGGATAAGAGTTGAGACTCTCGGTGGTCAGAGTTTCATTTCTTGTGAGCATGTTAACGATCGCACAATCCTAATCATCGGTAGCAGTGGCGCATACAAGACAATTGGAGTCAGGTTCTGGAATGCCGTCTGCAGAAGGATGGATTCACTGTCGGCAGAAAACCGTCAGAAGGCGGCAAAGTATTCCGATACGGAGGGCTGGAACAATCCGGATTACCGTTTTGCCCCAAGTGTACCAGCTATTTGCAAGGTTTATCTATCTGAGAATAACGGCTGAGATATCAGATGACTACTTGCAACGATGTCCCTTTTCGATGAAGATGAGTCCCTTGATAATTGGGACGATGAGTATCGGGATGATTATGAATATGACGAAGAGCTAGATCAGGATTATTCATATTCTCCCCCATCAGGTCTTGATGAACGGTTTGAAGAGGCAGCCAGGATGGTGGTTCTTACTCAGAACGGCGGCACGTCTAACCTTCAACGCCGCCTGGGGATGGGCTATACCAAAGCCTGCCGAGTTATGGATCAGCTTGAGGCCGCTGGAATCGTCAGCCCTCAGAATGGTGGCCGGCCCCGTCAAGTTTTGGTACGTGATCTAAATGAACTTGACTTGGTGTTGAGCTTGTTTCTCCCAGGTTATCGTAAGGATACTGTAAGCTCGTATGAACCTATAACTCGATTACTGGGAAGTCATACAAGTCCCGATGAGGATGCAATTGTTCGTAGCATCATTGATGAGGAGGTTGACTTTAATCCCAAGGACAATAAGCCCTCCAACCGTGAAGAGTACTCTGACAGTGTCAACGCTATGAATGGCTGCTTGGGGTATGTCGGGCAGGTGATATCCTATATGTTTATCATCCTGTTGTTCATTATGTTGGCTCCGGTCGTCATCGTAGTCCTGCTGGCCTGGTGGTTCATCGCTTGGATTCTTGGGCTGATATTCCCCGGAAAGGAGTTTTTCCCGATAAAGAAGATATATCATTCTGTGGCTCCTTGGTTTAAGAGGACCTTTGGTCTCAGCCTTGAAGACGCCGCGATCGCGTCAATCCTCGTCGTCGCGGCCACGGCTTTTCTGGATGGCCTTTCCGGCCTGTTCTCAAAGAAGGATTAGTCTGAAATACGATAATAATAATTATATGATATTAGCTTTGAAAGAACGCGCCAAATATGCTAGCTATAATCCGGATAATCCGGGGTGCTCACAAAACAATCCGATGGTTATCAATGAGACGGAAGGGTATGTTCATCTTGAGTATGAGATTCTTGACGCCCTTCTTCGACCTATTCCGTTCAGAAATGCTGAATATGTAATTGTCAAACAGCGTCTGGTAAGTCAAGGAGACCGTAAGCTTGATGCGTTTACTGTCAATACTTATCATAGTCCCGCAGTTGATGTCGATGTTGATGGTTGTTTGGTTAGGGGCGAGCCGGTCCTCCAAAGTGTCGAGGAGTATTGGTTTGACATCACTGCCGGTTATGACGCGTTGTAATAGAATGATTTATGTAAAACTATTGTTAGTCCGGGCATTTGTTGCTGAAATTGCGTTGCGTTAAATACGCAACGCAATTTACGCAATGAGGGTATCAGTAACGAACATATTCACGTCCGTGGAGGTAGGCAGCAATTATCATCGTCAATTTTGAATAATTTATTTTGAATTATTCAGATAAAACTATAACTTTGTCCTGTACAAAACAGGAAATACAATGCGTCCAGTCAATCCTTTCTTTACAACGACCCCGATCCCTGATGAGTATTTTTGCGATAGGGATAGGGAGACAGATGAATTGTTCAGTGAGATTGAGAGCAGGAACAATGTACTGCTCATGTCGCCCCGTAGGATGGGGAAAACCGGCCTTATCAATCATTTGTATGTGGATTCGAGGATTAAAGGCAGATACAATACGTTCTTTATTGATATCTATGATACTTCGACCCTGAAAGAGTTGACATTCCGTCTTGGGAAGGAAGTGTATGACAGAATGTCCTTGTGGGACAAGGCGCGCGCTTCGGGCTTTCTGGGCGTTCTTTCATCCCTGCGCGGTGAACTCACTTTGGATCCAGTGTCGATGGGACCCCGTTTCGCTTTATCCGTTGGGCAGATCAGGTATCCGGAAACGACTTTGGATGAGATTTTTTCTTATCTAGAGGGCATGGACAAGCCGTGTATTGTTGCTATTGACGAATTCCAAAAGATAGCGGAGTACGAGGAGAAAAATGTAGAGGCTATCCTTCGCACAAAGATTCAACGTCTTGGGAACGTCCGCTTCATTTTCTGTGGTAGCGAACAGCATTTGCTCGCGCAGATGTTCCAGACGCAGGCCAGACCGTTCTATCGCAGTACGCGTACGATAGTTCTTGACCGTATTGAGAAGCCAGTCTACCTGGCGTTCGCTGAGGGGCTGTTCGAGTCGTATGGGAAGTCCATTTCATCCGAATGTCTTTCTGCTCTTTATGATTTGGTTGATGGTTATACTTTTTATCTTCAGGATATTCTGAGTTTCGTTTTCTCAAGGTCCAGTGACGGAAAGACATTGACCCTGGCGGACCTGATTGAAATGCTTGGGCAGATACTGGATAATGAAAGCGTCAGCTGTAAGACTGTACTTTCGATGCTCACGTCCAATCAGCGGCAGCTTCTTTCGGCGATATCTATGTCAGGGAAGGCATTGAACGTCCTTTCCAACGATTTTGTATCCAGGCATCATTTAGGAGCTACCAGTTCGGTCCAGTCTGCACTACGCTCCTTGCTGAAAAAACAGCTGGTATCCCGGGACGGTGATGCTTATTATTTGGATGATAAGTATATGGAGCTTTACTTACGTCGTGAATCCGGAGCACCGATATTATTGTAAGATGAAACGCCCGGTCTTATTGCTTGTTGTGTTGTTGACCTTCGCCGCCTGCGTGCCGCAGACCGGGAGTGAGGGGTTTGGAGCGCCGGAGATCGTCGAGGCGGAGGCGGTGGTGAATGGGGCGCGGGAGGCGCGGCTCAGCTGTACGCTGTCGGAGCCGCGCGCGGAGCGCTGCGGCTTCGCGTACGGCGCTGTCGGCGCGCCTCTCAGCACGGTCGAGTGCGAGCTCGCGGGCACGACCTTCGAGCTCCGGCTCGAAGGCCTGAAGCCCAGCGCGACCTACGAGTGGTATGCGTATGCCGAGGCGGGGGAGAGTGAAGTGCGGTCGCAGACCGCGCGATTCACGCTCGAGCCTTTGCCGCAGGAAGAGATTGTCGAGATTCCGGACCAAGTATTCAAAGCGTATTTGACAGAACACTTCGACGGGGACGGCGATGGTGAGATATCTTTGTCGGAAGCTCTGATGGTCAGGACTATAGCAGTAACGACGGATAGGATTTTCTCGATTGAGGGAATAGATTACTTCAAGAATCTAGATACTCTCATTTGTCGTGGTGTGGATCCGGATGCCAATGAGTACGATTATGTAGGTTCGCCTGGCCGGCTCAGGTCTTTGGACCTTTCAGCCCTGTCGTACCTTATGCATCTGGAGTGCGACGGTAATTACCTGGAGACTCTTATTCTGCCGGAATCCCCATGGCTTGTTTTTCTACGGTGCTCACACAATAGATTGAAGGAACTGGATTTATCCAGGATTCCTAACCTTCGTTTGATACAGGCTTTCGAGAATGATCTTTCCGACCTTGATTTCAGGGTGACGCCCAATATTGAGAGCATTGAAATCGGTGCTAATCAAATCGGGTCCATTGACGTAACACAGTGCCCGAAACTCGGTGTCCTTAATCTGGGCAACCTCCGTTCGGTAAAGGAACTGGACTTGTCCGGCAATCCCCGTCTAGGGTGGCTGGGGATTTATGATACGGGCATCACTTCCATTGACTTGAGTCACAATCCTCAACTCAATTATTTAAACTGTCAGGTAACTTCCATCTCTTCACTGGACCTGTCAAAATGCACGAAACTATTTGAATTAAAGTGCTGGGACTGCCTGATTGAAGAACTGGATGTAAGTATGCTGCCGGCACTGGAGGTTTTGGACTGCTCTCCCATGCTGACGCTCAAAACCTTGTATGTGGCAGATAGTCAGGTGATTGATGGCGTAACTATAAACCGCTCCGAGGACAATATCCCCGCTAAAACGGTAATAAAGATTAAATAAGATATGGAAAAACAAATACCTGAACTGGCTTGCCTGCTGCAGAAGGTGGAGGAGCGATACGGAAGAGGAGTCAATACATCGACCGATTTCGAGGCTCTTTCAGTTACAATAGAACACGAGACCGGAGAGTTCATTTCCTCCTCTACCCTAAAGAGACTCTGGGGCTATGTGTCTTTGCAGCCATCGCCTCGCGTGGCTACGCTGGACGTGCTTGCACGTTTTGTAGGACACGCCTCTTTCTCTGCATTCTGCAAATCCTTGATGTCTGATCCATCCTTCGAGTCGGGTTTCTTTACGACGCGATTTGTCGTTTCGGATGAGTTGGATGAGGGAGACACTGTGGTGGTTGGCTGGGCGCCGAACCGTCTGGTGCGGTTGCTGTATCTCGGGAACTCTGCATACAGGGTCATAAGCAGTGAGAATGCCAAGCTGCGCGAAGGGGATGAGTTCACCGCTTCACAGTTCATGCTCGGATATCCGCTGTTCGTGGACAGGATAATGCGTGCAGGGGAGTATACCCCGTCATATGTGGCGGGCAAGATAGAGGGGCTGAACTATCTCGAGGTAAATCAATCTTAGATTTACCGGTCCTTATTCAAACAGTTCCGTTGCCTGGCGGAAAAGCTCGTCGATGACGGAAGGATCGACTGCTTCTTTCTTGTCGGCGGCTTTTTTCGGAGGGACAGGTTTCTTGGTTTCGGGAACGGCCGGAATGCTGTCAGTTTGGTCGTGATCTTCGCCCAAAATGCTTACGATTGAGGTGCTGTCCGCGTTGGTGACCGGTGTATAAGCACTCTTTTCACGATTCTTCCCCAGATATGGCAGCAGCGCCATAAAGGCGACAAGCATGATAAAGGCCAAGCCGGCATATAGCATTGAGTTGCTGTGAATCGCTTTCTTGACCTCGGCCGCCGAAGCGTAGCGTGCGGCAGGGCGTGTCTCACAGCATTTGCGCGCCACGCGGAAATACTTCTTCGAAAGCTGGAAAAGGATGATTCCCAGGGAATAGATGTCACTCCTGATATCGGCCTTCGCTCCTTTCAAGACTTCAGGAGCAGTGTAATCGACCGTGCCGGCAGGAGCCTTAAGGATGGAATGTGTATCCGAGTCGGACAAGCCGAAATCTATCAACTTGACATTGTCTCCCTTGAAAGTCACAAGGATGTTGGAGGGTTTGAGGTCCCTGTGCAGGATCTGTTTTGAATGCAGATATGATAATGCATCGCAGATGCCATCTACAATTCTGTCCGTGAGTTCCTTCGTCGGATGTGCCTCGGAAATGATCTTTGTAAGGGACCGGCCATCCACCCATTCCATCTCGATGCAGTTTCCAAGTCCTTCGACTTTTGTAAATGCATAGTACTCACATATGTTGGGATGGTCTAGGGAATAGCCTATCTCGAACTCTTTCCGCAGTAGGTTCTCGTAAAGCGCATCGCCGCGGTGTTCAGGCTTAAGGCACTTCAATGCCCTGAAACGCCCGCCACGGTCAATGCGGAAGACATCGCAGAATCCGCGCTCCGAACTATGGATGAGCTTGAGCGTCGAGAGGCCTTCCTGCGAGGTTAGATCCGGGGTGCTGAAAAAAGTGGAACTGTCTTCCATTCCTGTGTTTCGTAACATTCAAAGTTACATATTAATTTGTTAAATTTGTGCATTATGCGTTCGTGGAGTACATATTTGCTTGCTCTTGTCCTGCTGTTTTCCTCATGGACCGTTTCGGCACAGGTTACCGGGTGGGATGCAGCTCTTGACCGCTATGAACGTATATGTGGACAGTGCATAGATCTCCGTCAGCGTTCCATTGCCGGAGAAGCGGTTTCCGCGGTTTCAGTTACCGAACTTCTTGGGGAACTGGCGTCACTTCGCAATACTCTGCAGGAGGCTGCCGGCCGGATGACAGCCTCTCAGCGTGCCCGCTTCGAGAGCATCCGGCTCCGCTACGCCGAAGCTTTCCCCGGTTCCTCTGCCCCTGTCTCTTCCGCAATCCTTCCGTCACTTAGGCCCCCTCTTCCGTCTCCGTCGGATTTGCCGTCCTTTTCACTGTCTCATGTGTATAGTCGTGCCCTTCCGATGGCTCTTACGGCGAAGCCCAGCAGTGGTGTCCGGCCAGTTTCAGAGTCTTTTGAGAAGAGTCGTTCCGTTACCCCTCGTTTCGGTGCGGTCGTTTTTGCTTCCATGCTGCCTCTTCTACCCGGAGTGATGGCCCGCCTTGATTTCGGTCGTGCCGGAATATATATGAAGGGCTCGTGGTTGCCAGTATCGGACTATTCCTATCTGTGCAAGTCTGATGGGACTACAGCTACCGGTTTTATTTGGACTACCGGCGGTGAGCGTATTGATGCCTACTCGTTCTCTGCCGGCGGCAGTTATGCTCTGCCAGTTGCCTTTCCGATGCGTTTATATGCCGGCGCCGGGTATGGTGCGCGTTCAGTACTATGGGAGGATGTATCCGGGCGCTGGGCACAGGTCTCCGACCTGTCTTTCTCCGGTTTGTCTGCTGATGCCGGTCTGCTGTTTGACATTGGCCATCTGACTCTGATGTCCGGCATTTCAAGCATCGCTTTCCGGACCCTCGTTCTGGAGGTTGGTCTCGGTTTCGTTTTTTAGTTCAATAACCCCTTTTGTGGAGATGGCTATTAAGCCAGTATCGCGTGCTCGATCTGGCGCAGGCCATTTGTGTTGGGTGAAACAGGCACAGGAACGGCTGTTTTGTGCTTAAAGTGGAGGAGTGGGAGCAAAAAAAGCACAAATGCTGGAGTTTTGTGCTTAAAATGAAGGTGTTAGTGTGAAATAAGCACAAAACAACTGTATTTGTGCTTATTTCAAGGCGAAGTAACAGGGGCGATGAGGAAGGAGGCTGAATAGGGAGGCTGGGGTTATTGAAGGATGGCGAGGGCGTCCGGGAGGGAGAGGGCGTCTTCGACGGGGATGCCGCCGTTGCGGGTGCGGCGGAGGCTGCTGAGGAAGGCGCCGCTGCCCAGGGCTTCGCCCAGGTCGCGCGCCAGGGCACGTATGTACGTGCCTTTCGAGCAATCCACCTGCACCATCGCCGTTGGCAGATCATAAGCCGAGATGTCCGCCACATGGATCCTGTTGTTCCTGCCGTTTCCATCTCCAGCCGAGGGCATGGGTCCCGAAAATGCTTCACTTCGTTCGGCCCCTCCCATCGCAAGCGATGGGCCCCTCCCTCTTATGTTGCCGAGGGTGGCACAATTTTCGGGACCCATACCCTCGGCTTTGGGAACAAAGTCATCGTGAGGAGTCAAACTGTTCGGAGGGGGCTGGCAGATAGAGGAAGAGGCTGGAATGAATCTCTCAAGTTCAAGTGAGTAGATGTTGATCCTTTGCCGGGAGAGGAGGTCGGTGGCGGCATGGTCGAAGGCCGTGCCGGTGCGCTGCGCCTCGCGGTAGGCCCTGCGGGCCATCTCGTAGGCGCGGATGCCGTCGACGGACTTCGCCGAGAAGAGCGGCGCGACCTGGTCCTGCTCCCCGACGAAGTCGGGCAGCACGGACTGCAGCGCCGCCTCCGACACCCCGTCCAACGGGAACAGACTGTCTATCTCTTTCTCCAGGTCGTATGACGGGGTAGTCGCCCCGAAGGTGACTCCGGCCAGATACTGCTTGGGCGACGCTTGAAGCTCCTCGGCCAGTTTCGTAGCCTTGCCGATGCACACGAGCAACACCCCGGTAGCGAGGGGGTCCAGCGTACCGGCATGTCCTACTTTAAGGTTCTTCTTGTGGAAATGCTTGATGGTCTGGTACTTGACCTTGCGGATGACATCCGCGGAGGTCCATCTGTATGGCTTGTCCACCGGGAGGATTATCCCTTCCGGATAGTCGTCGATGTTGTCCGTCAGGGTCATTCCCCGGCGTGCCACAAGTGCTGCCATAGTCAGATTGTCAGGGCCTTAAGCCAAAGCGGCGCAGCTATACAGGGATCTTGTCGATCCTTCTCTTGTGCCTGCCGCCGGCGAACTCGGTGAGCAGCCATGCGCGCACGATGCTGACCGCCATGCGGTAGCTGATGAAGCGCGCCGGCATCACCAGCACGTTTGCGTCGTTGTGCTCCTTGACGAGCTTGCCGACAGCGGTGTTCCAAGCCAGGCCGGCGCGGATGCCGCGATGATGGTTCAGCGTCATCGCCATCCCGTTGCCGGTGCCGCAGAGCGCGATGCCGCGGTCCACCTCGCCATTCTCGACGGCGGTGGCCAGCGGATGCGCCACGTCGGCGTAATCCATGCTCTCGGTACTGTCGGTACCGAAATTCACCACTTCGTATCCCTTACCCAGCAGATACGAGATCAGCCGTGCCTTGTATTCGACTCCGGCGTGATCCGAGCAAATACCTATCTTCATAGCCAAATGCGTTTTATTTTCCCAACTTTTCCCCGGCTCGGGATATCCTGGCCAGGAATTCCTCCTTCCCTATGAAGGAAAGGATGTCTGCGATGCCCAGGCCGCTGGATGCGCCCGAAAGCGCCAGGCGCAGGCAGTTCATCACCTTGCCCATCGGCCACTCGTTGCCGCGGATGAACTCCTCGAGCTCGGTCCCGACGGCCTCGGCCGTCCAGGGACCCTCGTACGAGGCCATGTGCTCCGCGGCCTTGAAGGCCAGCGTATAATTCTCTTCCTTCCAGAACTTCGCCACATCCTTCTCCACGTACTCCTGCGGAGCCTTGAAAAGGTATGGCGCGATGGTCCAGAAATCAGCGACGAAAGTGGCGCGCTCCTTGATCAGCGCAACCACGCCCTTGACGTAGTTCTTGGATACCGAATGCGCAGCGAAATCATGGCTCACCGGGCACTTGTAGCAGCCCGTCACCTTGATTCCGTTCTCTTCGAGTATGGGGACGAACAAGTCAGTCAGTTCCTCGTCGGACTTCATCCTGAGATACTCTTTGTTGAACCACTTGGCCTTGTCCGGATTGAACTTCGCTCCGGCCTTCTGGACCTTCTCCATCGAGAAGTTCTGGATCAGCTCGTCCAGGGTGAACAGTTCGCGGTCGTCGCCGGGGTTCCACCCAAGCATGGCCAGCATGTTCACGAATGCCTCGGGGAAATATCCGTCCTCACGGTATCCGTGTGAGGCCTCACCTTCAGCATTGACCCAGCGCAGCGGGAATACCGGGAAGCCCAGCTTGTCTCCGTCACGTTTGCTCAGCTTGCCGTTCCCGACGGGCTTGAGCAGCAGCGACAGGTGTGCGAAATGCGGACGTGTGTCCTCCCAACCGAATGCCTTGTAGAGCATGTAATGCAGGGGCAGGGAAGGCAGCCATTCCTCTCCGCGGATGACCTCGGTGATCTCCATCAGATGGTCATCCACAATGTTTGCCAGATGGTATGTAGGCAGTTCGTCTGCACGTTTCCACAGGACCTTGTCGTCGAGGGTATCGGTATTGACCTCGATGTGTCCGCGGATCATGTCGTCCATTGCGACGACGGTATTCTCCGGCATCTTGAAGCGGATGGTCCAGTTGGCGGTCTCCTTCAGCCTTCGCTGAGTCTCTTCGGGACTGAGCGTCAGGGAGTTGCAGAGCGACAGGCGGGACTTCTGGTTGTAGGTGAAAGTCTCGCCGCGCCCCTCGGCAGCGGCCCTCGCCGCCTCGAGATCCTCGGAAGAATCGAAGGCGTAGTAGGCATAGCCGTTGGCGATGAGCTGCTCGGCATACTTGCGGTAAATGCCGCGCCGCTGGCTCTGCCTGTACGGCGCGTGCGGATGGCGCTCCGACGGCGTCTCCACGACGCGGCCGTCGGAGTCCACTCCTTCGTCGGGCACGATGCCGCACCATTTCAGCGCCTCGATGATGTATTCCTCCGCACCTGGCACGAAACGGTTGGAGTCGGTATCCTCTATACGGAGGATGAAATCGCCTTCTCTCTGCTTGGCAAACAGGTAGTTGTAGAGCGCCGTACGGACCCCGCCCATGTGCAGGGGGCCGGTCGGGGACGGCGCGAATCTCACTCTCGTTCTTCTTTCCATACTATTTCTCGTTACGGGTGCTCCTGCGGATGGCAGGAATGTTCTCCAGCGTGCTGAAATCTTCTCCGTTCTCCATCAGCAGGACGGGCTTGTTCTGTTCGTCGAACACCGGATGGCTGCTCTGGGTGTTGAAACCGATGGTCTGGATGACGCTTCCTTCCGTGGCGGGAAGGCTGCGTCCCTCCTCGCTGTCCATCACCCTCTTCTTGTCGAAGACATAGTCGTTGTCGAGGATGATGAGGTTGCCGAGGTCCACGTTGGTGATCTTGTTGAGCTTGTTGTACTCGAATCCCGTGGCCACGACCGTCACGCGGATGGTGTCGTCGGCGTCGGGATCGTCGTTCCAGATGATGCCGCGCTTGAACATCGTGAATTTTCCGAGGGCGTCGCGGATCTTGTTGGTCAATGTGTTGAGGTCATCCATCTCGATGCCGTTCTCGTTGTTGGCGACGGTGATGTTCAGGAGGACCTTCTGGGCGGTGTTGACCTCGAAGTCGTTGAGCAGCGGGGAGTTGATGGCCGCCTCGATGGCGTCGTCGATGCGGTTCTGTCCCTTCCCGACACCGCAGCCCATCAGGGCGAGGCCGCTGTCCTTCATGACGGTCTTGACATCCTCGAAGTCGACATTGACATACCCCTTTTTCTTGATGATCTCCACAACGCTCATGACAGCGGTCGCGAGCACTTCGTCAGCCTTGGGGAAGGCTTCCTGGATGAGGAGCTTGCCGAACTGCTCGTGGAGTTTCTCGTTGTTGATGATAAGGAGGCTGTCGACATTCTTCTTCAGCTCGTTGATGCCGTCGATGGCGCGTCCGAGGGCCTCCGGACCTTCGTTCTCGAAGGGCAGGGTCACTACCGCCACGGTCAGGATGCCCCGCTCGCGGGACATCTTGGCGATGACCGGCGCGGCGCCCGTGCCGGTGCCGCCGCCCATGCCCGCCGTGATGAAGAGCATGTCGATGGGCGTGCCGAACACCACGGCCGCGATCTGGTCCTGCGCATCCAGCGCGGCGTTGCGGCCGGCGGTGGAATTGGTGCCGGCGCCGAGGCCGCGTCCCATCTGGATCTTGGTCGGGACCTCGCAGCCGTCAAGCGCCTGCGAATCAGTGTTGCAGACGATGAAGTTGCAGCCCTGGACCTGCTGCTTGAACATGTAGTTCACGGCGTTGCAACCGCCGCCGCCCACTCCGATGACGGAGATCTTGGACTCCTTGGCCGGCACCCAGCTCGCGGGCTGGATCTCTATGCCGTCTAATTCGATGCCTTTGTATATCTCGTTCATAATACTGTCCTCCCGTTATTCTTCCATTCCGTCGTAGCCGTCGTCGATGATCTTGCCCACTGCCGAACCGACTTTCTTGGTTAACGCGTCGAAGGGGTTCTTCCATACGATCTTCGGGCGCTTCCTGGCCTTCTCCTCTTCCTTCTTCTTCCTGGCTTCCTCCCGGGCGGCGTCGCGCAGCCTGCGTTCCTCGTCCTTCTCTTTCAGGCGCGCCCAGATGCCGGATTCCTTCTTCTCTTTTTCTTCGGCCGGTTCCGCATTCTCCTGGATATCCTCGACGGGAATCTGCTCATAAACCTGCTCCTCGGAAGGGATGAATTCCTCCTCGACGGGCTCCTCCGGAGCGGCGGCAGCGGCCTCTTCTTCCTCGTCGTACCTTGCCGGGGGCTCCGACAGGCAGTTCAGGTATTTGTTCTCCTTGGCCGCCATGATCATTCCCACGGAAGCTACGGCGCTGGTGTCGTTGATCTCGGGACAGCCCACGAAGGAAAACTTCTGGCGCGGGTATCCGATGCGGATGTTGTAGCCGGAAAGCTCCTTGACATAGGTCGAGAGGTTGGGGATGACGGCCGAGCCTCCGGTGAGGACGATGCCGTTGCGCAGGTTCCCGCCGAAACCGCTCTCCTGGATCTTGTACAGGCAGGCGTCGATGATCTCCCTGACGCGGCAGGTGATGACCTCCGACAGGTACTTGACCGACAGCTGCTTGCATGATCCGGACTCGTGATTGTTGATCTGGATGATCTTGTCGCGGAGCGTGAGTATTTTCTCCGGCATGCAGGCGCCGTATCCCAGCTTGATGTTCTCGGCAAGGCCCTCGGAGGTGCCGCACTCGAGCTTGATGTCGTTGGTGATGCTCTTGCCTCCGAATGGAATGGAGGAATAGTAGCGCATGATGTCGTTGTGGTAAATGGTGACGGAGGTCGCTCCCGCACCTATCTCGATCAGCGCCACGCCGTTCTCTCGCTCTTCGTCGGAGAGGATCGCTGCGGCGGTGATCTCGGGCAGGAAATACTTCTTGGCCACGGCTACTCCAACCTGGTTCATCACCCTGTCAACGTTGTCACTGTGTCTCTTGCGCCCGACGAACACCTTGAAATTGCCCTCGAGCGTGTCGCTCACCATGCCCTCGATGTCACTCTCGCGGGCGTTGAGATACTCCTCCGTTGTGAAAGACTGTGCCACCACCCCGTACATGATCTGCTTCTCCGGATCGGGCAGCGGGTAGGTGTCGATGGCGTTGTTCTTGAGGAAATCGATCTCCTCGCGCGTGATGGAACTCTCGCTGTCCGAACGCTCGAACTCGGCACGGGCGTTCACCTGGCTGACTTCGTAGCGGGGGAGGCCGGTCACCACCTGGTGAATCTTGATCTTCAGCTCGTCCTCAGCGTCGGCCAGGGCCGCCCTGACCTTTTCCGCGGCCTTCTGGGGGTTGAATACATAGGAGTTCCGGATGCCTTCCGAAGGGCTTTCCCGGTAGTAAAGCATCTGGACCCCTTTGCTGCTGATCTGTGCCACTGTAACGGCTATCTTCGACGTTCCCAGGTCGACGGCCGCTATGTATCTCTCGTCCATATCCCTTATTTTTTACAAACTATCTGTTTATCGAATTTCACGTTCACTGTACTGTAGTAACCTTCCCCTTTCTCGGGCAGGATGTAGCGGTAGTAGTCCGACATCCTGTCGAACTTGGCCTTGGCGTCGGCAGGGCTTCCGAAGATGAAGCGCTCCTTGCCCTCGCGCGGGATCATCACGATGTCCCCGTCATCGTTGACATGCATCTGGACTATATTTTCTGCCCAGATGCGGGACTTGTCCATATAGTCCACCATGGCGATGACTCCGGCGAGCCATGCCCTCTCTTTCTCGCTTTCCGGCGCTCCCTTGTATCCTTCGGGAGCTGTGATGCATACGGCCCCGTCCATGATGGGCACGGGGGTGGTGTAGTTCTCCTGCAGGGGGAAGATAAAGCCGTTCACGTCGGAGTAGAAGCCGTAGGAGCCTTTCTGGAAGCGTATCACAGGCTCCCTCTGGGTGAGGCGGATGTTGAGCATGCCGTCGTCGGTAGTGTATGCTTCTGTCTTGAGGACTGCGCTCTGCACGTCCAGTATGGCTTCCACCTTGTGAAGGGCTATGCTGTCGAGCCTCTGTCCGATGTATGCTCCGTAATGCTTGTCCAGGTATCCCTTGATGTCCTCCTCGGTCACGAACCTGTAGTCGTCGGCGTACTCCACGCGGATGCCCTCGCATGTATGCAGCGCCCTCTCCCGCGCCGTGGCGGCGTGGATGAGCGCGCAGAGCGCTGCGATGGCCGCAAGCGCGGCGACAGAGATCAGGATATGGACTTTGGTTTTCATTTATATCGGCTTTCCAGCATCTGTGTAATGGGTTCGACGAAACGGTCTATGTTGCCTGCACCGAAGGTCACCAGCACCTCGGGAGTCTCTTTCGAAAGCGTCTCCATCAGTTCTTCCTTGGTGATGAGCACCTTCTCCGGGGCCTTCACGTCCTTGAAGATGAGTCCGGAAGTGACTCCGGGGATGGGCTCCTCCCTGGCGGGATAGATGTCCAGAAGGATGAGTTTGTCGACCGAACTAAGCGCCTCGGCGAACTCGGGCGCAAGGTCCTGCGTGCGCGAATACAGGTGTGGCTGGAACACGGCCGTGACCTTCCTGCCCGGGAACATGCCCTTGATGGAGGAGATGGTCGTTGCAAGCTCCTTCGGATGATGTGCGTAATCGTCGATGTACGTGAGTTCCGGAGTGTTGAAATGCACGTCCATGCGCCTCTGCACTCCGCGGAACGTACCGATCGCATGCCTTACGGCCTCCGGGTCCGTTCCGTGGACCAGGCAGAGCGCTGCGGCTGCGATACTGTTCTCGATGTATATCCATCCCGGAACGCCCGGGGTGATGTCACGGATGACTCCGCGGGGATATACAAGATCGAATGTATAGTGTCCGAGCTCACCCCTGCGGATGTTTTCCGCATGGAAGTCGGCGGCGGGGTCGTCATAGTGGTAAGTGTGTATCTTGGCATTGGTGTCCTTCTCCGTGACAGGCAGTCCGAGTTTCTTGATCAGGACACGGCTCACCTGGGAGGCGAACGCACGGAATGCCTCCTGTACATGTGCCAGGTCGCCGTAGATATCTAGATGGTCGGCATCCATTGCCGTTATGACGGCGGCCTCGGGATACAGCTGGAGGAACGAACGGTCGAACTCGTCCGCCTCGGCCACCACGGTGGGGACGGGGCTGACGAGGAGGTTCGTCCCGTAGTTCTTGGAGATGCCTCCGAGGAAAGCCGAGCAGCCGTCGCCGCTCTCCGTCAGGATATGGGCTGCGAGCGTGCTCGTAGTGGTCTTGCCGTGCGTGCCGGCCACGGCGAGGCACTCCTGGCCGCGGGTGATCTCGCCGAGGCTCAGCGAGCGTTTCACGACGCGGTAGCCGTTCTCCCTGACATATGTCAGTTCCGCGTTGTCCGCGGGAATGGCCGGAGTGTAGATGACGAGCGTCTCCGCGACATCCTTGGGGATGAAACCGGGATCATCCTCGAAGTGGACTCCTATACCCTCTTCCTGCAGTTTCGAGGTCAGTTCGGACGGGGTGCGGTCATACCCGGACACTTCAAGCCCCTTGCGCTTGAAGTAACGGGCGATGGCGCTCATGCCTATGCCTCCGATTCCTATGAAATAGACGTTCTTCATTTTTCCAAAAGTCTGTATACTTCCTTGGCAATGTCCATTGCCGCATCCATGCGCGCCAGAGGCGCGATATTGGTCTCCATCGCCTTGATCCTGGCGGGGTCATGCGCAAGCGATACGGCCTCGGCCATCATCTTTGCGGACGCTTCCGCGTCTTTCACCAGCACGGCCGCGTCCTTGCGGACGAGCGCCATGGCGTTGTGGGTCTGATGGTCCTCGGCCACGTTAGGGGAGGGAACGAGGATGGAGGCCTTCCTGGCGGCGCATAGCTCGGACACCGAGCTGGCGCCGGAGCGGGAGACCACCACGTCGGCCACGGCGTAAGCCAGATCCATCCGTTTGATGAAATCCGAATGCTTAACACCCTCGAGAGGGTTGTCCTTGCGCGCCTCCGACATGAAAGCATCGACCTGCGGCTTGTAATACTTGCCGCACTGCCAGAGGACCTCGATGTCCTCTCCTCCCGGACATCCGTCCGAGATCCATTTCTTCATAGCCTCGTTGAGGGTGCGGCTGCCGAGGCTGCCGCCGACTATGAATATATGCTTCTTGTCAGGGTTCAATCCATAATATGCAAGCCCCTCCTCCTTCATTTCCGGAGTCACCGGAACGATTTCCTTACGGATGGGGTTGCCTGTGAACACTATCCTGTCCGCGGGGAAGAATCTCTCCATGCCTTCATACGCCACGCAGATGCTTCCGGCCTTTTTCGCAAGGATCTTGTTGGTGAGGCCGGCGAATCCGTTCTGTTCCTGGATAAGGGCGGGAACACCCTTGCGGGTCGCTACCCAGAGCAGGGGAGCGCTGGCGTAGCCGCCCACGCCGATGGCGACTTCGGGCTTGAACTCATCGATGACCCTTCCGGCCTTACGGACGCTCTGGAGGAGCTTGAACGGCACCTTCACATCGTTCTTGATATTGTTCCAGTTCAACTGGCGCTGGAGTCCGAGCATCGGCAGGCCGACGATCTCGTAGCCTGCGGCAGGCACCTTCTCCATCTCCATCTTGCCCTCGGCACCGACGAACAGGATCTCGCTTTCCGGATTCAACTCTTTAAGCTTGTCCGCGATGGAGATGGCCGGGAAGATATGCCCACCCGTGCCGCCTCCGCTTATGATAGCTCTCAATGGTCTGTATTCCATATCCTTATATCTCCGATTCAAATTCGTCCAATGCATCGAGCTCGCCCTGGATACCCTCATGGGTCATCTTGAGCGGCTCGGCCGTCCTGGTCTCCCTGTCAATCTTCTTCGACGCCTCGCGGCTGATCGACAGGATCACGCCGAAGGCTATGCAGAATACTATGAAGGATGAGGATCCGTAGCTTATGAGCGGCAGCGTCTGTCCGGTCAGGGGCCCTATGCCGGAGTTGATGAGCATGTGCATCATCGCCTGGCCGCTGATGAGCAGGATCAGGCCGGCTACCGTGATCTTTCCGAAATTGTCCTTGCAGTTGCGCACTATCACCGACCCGCGCGCCAGCAGGCTGACGTACAGGATGATGACTATCAGCGCTCCGATGAGGCCGTATTCCTCGACGATGAAGCTGAACATGTAGTCCTCGTACATGACAGGGACCACATAACGCTGGGTGCTCTGTCCCGCGCCTTTGCCCAGCAGGCCGCCCTGCTTGATGGCGATCTTGGCACTGTATGGCTGGCGGATCTTGTCGAGGGCAGCGTAGTACTCGGCGGACTTCGGCTTAGCAGCGTGTAAGTCTTCCAGCGCGTCCCCGCTGCCCTGCAGACGGCTTACCCAGGTCTCGATACGGGTGCCTTCGAGCATCTTTCCGTCCGTGACCTTGTTAATGAGCAGTATGCCGGCTATGATCGCGACCAAGGCGAAGGCAGGAGCTATCAGCTCCTTCATGCTGAGGCCTCCTACGAGTATTGTCACGAACATTATGAACCCTATGAAAGCTGCACTGGAACCGCTTCCGAGGGCTACGCAGCCCATCACGAAGAACATCGGCGCATAGATATATATGATCTTCTGCCAGCCGGGTTTGCCGAGCCAGTGGAAATGCGGAAGCTTCGAGAGCAGGTTCGCGATGCGGTATTCCTTCTTCTGGAAAGCGTCCACTGCCCAGGCCAGGTACATGACCATGGCCACCTTGATGACTTCGTATATGTGCAGCTGCAGTCCTCCGATCTTGATGACGCGCCACGCGCCGTTGATCTGTCCGGCCTTGAAGAAGGACAGGCTGTCGAAATGCGTCACCACCACGAGCAGCAGCAGTGCCGACACCGGGAATCCCAGCTGCGCCAGTACCCGGTATCCCTTGACTCCTATGAAATTGTAGCATACCAGCAGGAGGACTATGCCGAAGATGATGACCTTGATGAGGTCCACCATCACGTCCACGCGCGTCTGCGTACCGCTCATCACCTCCTTGGTAGTGGAGGTGGACGAGAAGATGCAGACGGCCGAGCACATGATCAGCGTCAGCACGATCATCCAGACGACCTTGTCACCCTTGAGGCCGTCGAAGAAGTTCCATATCCTGCTTTTCTGCGCCATTTCGCAATTAACGGTTTACAGGTTCCTTACCGCCGCCTTGAACTGCTCGCCGCGGTCCTCATAGCAGCTGAAGAGGTCGAAGCTCGCGCAGCAGGGGCTCAGCAGCACCACGTCCCCGGGGGACGCGAAGCGGCTGGCGGCCTTGACTGCAGCGTCCGCCGAGCCGGTGTCGGTGATGTTCTCCGAACCGACGATATCCTCGAAAGCAGCATGTATCTTGGAGTTGTCCACTCCGAGGCATACGATTGCCTTGACCTTCTCCTTGACGAGGTCGGTCAGCACCGAATAGTCGTTGCCCTTGTCCTTGCCGCCCACGATCCAGACGACAGGTTTGGTCTGGCACTCGAGTGCGTACCATGCCGAATCGACGTTGGTGGCCTTGGAATCGTTGATGTAGAGCACGTCCTTGATGCTCAGAACGGGTTCCAGACGATGCTCGATGGGCTCGAACGTGGCCAGGCTGCCGCGGATGGTCTCATCGTCGATGTCCACGGCCTTGGCGGCCAGCGCGGCGGCCATGGAGTTGTATATGTTGTGCTTTCCGCCGAGGGCGAGTTCCTTAAGGTAGATCTCGCTCTCGGACTCCTCGTACTTGACCACGATCTTCTCGCCTTCAAGGTAGGCTCCCTGGTCCACTTTCCCGTTCTGGGTGAAGGGCAGCATCTTTGCCTGGATGATGATCTTGTTCAGGTGGTCGATGGTGATGGCGTCGTCGGAGTCGAAGATGAAGCAGTCCTCCGGACGGAGGTTCCGGGTGATGCGGAACTTGGCCTTGACATACTCCTCCATGTTGTAGTTGTAGCGGTCGAGGTGGTCCGGGGTGATGTTGGTGATGATGGCGATGTCCGGCCTGAAATCATATACGTTGTCCAGTTGGAAACTGCTGATCTCCAGTACATAATAGTCGAAATGCTCCGTCGCTACCTGGAAGGCGTAGCTCTTGCCGATGTTGCCGCCGAGGCCGACGTTGAGACCCGCCTGCTGCAGCAGGTAGTAGATGAGCGAAGTCGTGGTGGTCTTGCCGTTGGACCCCGTTATGCATATCTTCTTGGCAGTGTCATAGCGCCCTGCGAATTCGATCTCCGAGAGGATGGGAGTGCCCTGCTGCATCAGTTTCTGGACCATGGGGGCCGCGGTAGGGATGCCGGGGCTCTTCACTACCTCGTCTGCGTTGAGGATGAGCTCCTCGCTGTGCTGTCCCTCCTCGAAGGGGATCTTCCATTCCCTCAGGGTGTCGGCATAATGGTCCGCGATCTTCCCCTTGTCAGAGAGGAAGACGTCGAATCCTTTCACTTTGGCAAGCACTGCGGCTCCGACTCCGCTTTCAGCTCCGCCCAATACTACAATCCTAGACATATATTACGTTTCTTGTTTTATCTAACTTTCAGCAATGCCAGTGTCGCGATGGCGAGAATGATCTCCACGAACCAGAAGCGTGCGACGATCTTGGCCTCCGGCAGGGCGCGTACTGGCTTCTGTATCAGCGCCGGTATGCCTTCCTTCTGGAAATGGTGATGCAGCGGTGTCATCTTGAACACCCTCCTGCCTTCGCCGTATTTCTTCTTGGTCTTCTTGAAGTAAGCCCTCTGGATGATGACCGAAAGGCTCTCCACGAGGAAGATGCCGCAAAGGATGGGCAGCAGCAGCTCCTTGCGGATGAGGACGGCGCTCACGCCGATGATGCCTCCGAGAGTAAGGCTGCCGGTGTCGCCCATGAATACCTGGGCGGGGTAGCAGTTGTACCACAGGAAGCCCACCAGGGCGCCCACGAACGCGGCCATGAATACCGCAACCTCTCCCGAGCCGGGGATGAACATGATGTTCAGGTAGTCGGCGTTGAGGACGTTGCCGCCGAGCCAGGCGAGCACGCCGATCACGACGCCGACGATGGCGGAAGTGCCTGCGGCGAGGCCGTCCATGCCGTCGGTGAGGTTGGTGCCGTTGGAGCACGCCAGGATCACGAAGATGATCAGCACCAGGTAGATACCCCATGTGCAGTATACTCCGAACTGCCCCTTGAAGGGTGACAGCCATGAATAGTCGAACTCGTTGGCTTTGAAGAACGGTATCGTGGTCACGAGGTTGTCTGTGGGGATGGACGGGCTGACGCAGACGATCAGCGCGATGGCGAATGCGAGGCCGAAGAGCAGGAGCATCTTCATCCTCTCGCTGAGGCCTTCCTTGTTGTGCTTGAACACCTTGATATAATCGTCAGCGAAACCCACGCCTCCGCACCACAGGGTGGTGAGGAGCAGGAGCTGGGTGTAGATGTTGGTCATGTCGGCGACCAGAAGTACTCCCACGAGGGTAGCTGCAATGATGATGATACCGCCCATGGTGGGCGTGCCTTTCTTCTGCATCTGGCCCTCGAGGCCGAGGTCACGGATGGTCTCGCCGATCTGCCGGCGCTGGAGCCAGCGGATGATCGGCTCTCCGGCGAAGAATGCGAAGAGCATACTTATGACATTGGCCAGCATGGCCCTGAAGGACAGGTAGCCCATCAGGCCCTGTCCGGGAATGTCGTAGTCTTTGAGCGCTTCGAAAAGATGATAGAGCATTGTAGGTTTATGGTTCTAGGCTTTTATGTTTGCAAATATCTCCTCGACGATCTCCTTCTCGTCGAAATGGCGTTTTTCCTTTCCGATTATCTGGTATGTCTCGTGCCCCTTGCCGGCGAGCAGTATCGTCGCGCCTTCGCTGGCGGTCAGTATGGCCGTCCTGATGGCTTCCTTGCGGTCGGCGATGAATATGGCCTTGGCCTCGCCGGCGGGAGTGAATCCCTTGCGGATATCCTCCATGATGTCCTCGGTCCTTTCGGTGCGGCTGTTGTCCGAGGTCACGATGATGCGGTCCGAGAACTCTTCCGCTACCTTGGCCATCTCGGGACGCTTGGTCTTGTCACGGTCTCCTCCGCAGCCGAACAGGCAGATGAGCTGCTTCTCGGGGGCGATGTCCCTGAGGGTCTTGAGGACATTCTCCATGGCGTCCGGGGTATGTGCGTAGTCGATGATGGCCGAGATGCCGCGGGGACCGCGGATGTTCTCGAGGCGGCCCTTGGCTGACTCGAGGCGGCTCAGCGACAGCAGGGCTTCGTCCTGCGTCGCGCCCACTGCCAGCGCCGCCGAGTATATGGCGAGGAGGTTGTAGGCGTTGTGCTGGCCGATGAGCCTTGTCCAGACCTCCACTCCGTCGATCTTGAGCATCATGCCCTCGAAGCTCTCCTCCATGATGCGGCAGGTGTGGTCGGCCATGCTCCTGCAGGAGTAGGTGACCACTTTGGCCGCGGTGTTCTGCACCATCACCATGCCGTTGCGGTCGTCGATGTTGGTGATGGCGGTGGCATCGGCCGGAAGTCCGTCGAAGAACAGTTTCTTGCAGCGGAGGTACTCGGCGAAGGTCCCGTGATAGTCGAGGTGGTCATGGGTGAGGTTGGAGAATATCCCCACCTTGAACTTGAGCCCGGCCACGCGCTCCTGCTCGATGCCGATGGAACTGACTTCCATGAAGCAATATTCGCAACCTGCATCGGCCATGCGGCTCATCAGGGAGTTGATGGTGATGGGGTCCGAAGTGGTGTTGTCGGTCTCCAGGCGCTCTGTCCCCACATAGTTGGCTATGGTGGAGAGCAGTCCGCAGTTGTATCCGAGACCCATGAACAGGTGGTACAGGAGAGTGACGGTCGTAGTTTTGCCGTTGGTCCCGGTTATTCCCACGAGCTGCAGCTTCTCCGACGGGTGGTCGTAGAAGTTGGCGGCGCAGAGGGCGAGGCCCCTGCGGTCGGCGGAGACGACCGCCGCCGCGCCCGCTTCGAGCGCCGCGTCGATGTACTTGTGGCCGTCGGTGGCGAAGCCCTTCACGGCCACGAACAGCGCGCCGGGCACTACCTTGCGCGAATCACTGCATATCGAAGTGACCTGCGTATTAACCTCTCCGCGGACTATCTCCGCGCCTGTATTCCTGATGATGTCTTCGAGTCTCATTTCAGGGTGATCTTTACTGTGCCGCCCTTGGTTGCGGCCGTTCCGGCCTTCGGGGACTGGGTGGCGACATGGCCCGTTCCCGTGTATTCACATTTCATCCCGCTGTTCTCTATGGCGAACAGTGCGTCCCTAAGTCCGAGTCCCAAAAGGTCGGGAACGACAGGGGAGTCAAGTGTCTGCGCAAGCATCTCTCCGGCCGGCATGGGCGGAACTCCAGCCTTGGGCTCGAGCGTCTCCATCCATACCGGATCCATAGACCAGATGCCGTCGACGATGTCGCGGGCAGCCAGTGCGGGGAGCGTGCCTCCGTAGAAGCTCTCGCCGCTGAGGATGGAATAGATGACTACGATGAACGAGTACTTCGGCTGTTCGGCCGGGAAGAATCCCACGAAAGTGGCCTGGTTCTTCTTCCGGCCCCACTCGTCGTTGTACCTGCCCGCAGCGGTCTTGGAGTCCTGCTCGTCCAGGACTATTCGTGCCGTGCCGGTCTTTCCGGCCACCTTGAACTTGGTGTTCTTCAGGCGGGTGGCGGTACCGCTCTGGACCACGGCCGTGAGGCCGCGGGTGATGGTGTCCGCCGTGGCGCGGGAACAGATGGATGCGTTGAGGATGCTCGGTCCGAGTTTCTCCTTCACGACGCCGTTCTTCTCGATGTCCTCGACCAGGTACGGCTTCATCATCTTGCCCTTGTTGGCTATCGCGTTGTAGAAAGTCAGGATGTGCATGGGGGTCTCGGTGACGGAATACCCGTAGGCCGTCGTGCCGAGGCTGGTGATGCTCCAGGAATCCCTGTCAGGCGAAGGCACCGACGGAGTGGCCATGCCGTCCAGGTCGAAGTCGAACGCCTCGCCAAGCTTGTACATGTACAGCTTGTCGATGAAGTCTTTCGGATGCTTCGAGTAATTGGCGACCGCGAGATGGGCGAACACGTAGTTCGAGGACATCTCAAGGCCCTTCAGGATTGTTATCTCATTGGTGCCGTACTGGCGCTCGTAATCGTAGATGTGCTGGTCGAGAGGCAGTGTGCCTTCCTTGCCATGGTTCGTGGGGATGGTCTCCTCGAGGGAATGGATGTATCCGTCCTCGAGCAAGGTCATGATGGTGGAGGCCTTGAATACCGATCCGGGCTCGCCTGCGCGGCCGATGGCGTAGTTGTAGGACTCCTCCATCTTGCCCGTCTTGGGATCGCGTTTGAGGTTCACCATGGCGCGGATCGCGCCGGTGGCGACGTCCATGACAATCGCGCAGCCGCCTTCGATCTTGCGGTTGGTGTCGATCTGGGCCCTGAGCGAACGGTCGGCAAGGTCCTGGATGTCAACGTCCAGGGTTGTGCGGACATCGAGTCCGTCCACGGGCTTCACGGCCGTGCTGTCGAATGTCTGCACGGTCTCGCGTCCATCCTTCCTGCGTGTATACCTGTAACCCTCCTCGCCGTGAAGCTTGGAGTTGAACTTGCCCTCGATGCCGATGTAGTTGTTGGTGCTGGCATCGGTATTGTCGCGGACAAAACCGATGACGCGGCGGGCAAGGGTACCGTAAGGATACTGCCTGACGTCCTTCTGCGTCACGATGAGTCCGCCCTTGTACTGGCCTTCGCGGAAGAGCGGGAGCTGCTTGATCTCCTGCAGCGTATCGTAATCCACAGGTGTGCCTATGGAGCGGTAGCGTCTGCCGTTCTCGCGGTCCCGGCGTATCTGCTCGTAGTATTCGTCTGCGGTCTTCTCAGGGAAGAACCGCGCCAGCCCTGCAGACAGTTCGCGGGCCTTGCCAAGCCATTCCTGCTCGCGGGCCTTGCCGTTCTGGGAGTCCTTGGAGAATTCATCCTTGAGGACGGAGGGGTCCATGGCGATGGTGTAGGAAGGGAAGGAGATGGCCAGCATGCGGCCGTCGCGGGCGAGTATCGCCCCCCTGGCCGGACGCATGACATCCTTGGTGACAGGCGGTGTGAGCTCAGCCTCGATGGCGGGGTCCGGCTTGAAGAAGGTCTGGACGCGAATGAGCTGGCCCACCAGGACCACCGCCCCGATGAGGAAAAAGATGTAGAAGATGTACATGATCCTTCCGATCCTGTCCCTCTGTCCTCTATTTCCGTTTTCTGCCATAGCGTTACTTCTTCAATACAGTTGCGGGCTTCTGGGGTTCCGTTACCTTGGAACCGGCCTCCTTCAACATCTCGTTCAGGGCTGCCCTGCGGTTGAGTGTCCTGAGCTCGAACTCAAGGTTGGCATGCTCTATCTCAAGCTCCTTGATAGCGGCCTGGTTCTTCTCGACCTTGGCCAGCGTCGAGTCGACGCCGAGGCTGAACCAGATAAGCATGCCGAAGAGGAAGAAGGTATACACGATGTGGATGAAATACCTTCCCACGTTCAGCCTGAGCAGGAACTGACCGTGAAGGATGGCCTTGAAGCTTTCCTTCAGCAGCCTTCCTACATCCTGGATCTTCCATTTCTCACCTTCCGCCATCCTGCTTCCTCCTTTCTTTTCCTGCGGGCAGCGGCTTCTCCGCGGTGCGGAGCTTGGCGCTCCTTGCCCGCGTGTTGGCCGCTATCTCGCTCTCCTGCGGCAGTACCGGCTTGCGGTCCAGCGCCCGCAGGGGAGTTTCGCTCCGCCCGAAGACGTCCTTCTCGACGGTTCCGCCGACGTTCCCGGACTTGATGAAGTTCTTCACCATCCTGTCCTCGAGGGAGTGGTAGGTGATCACGACGAGCCTGCCGCCGGGCTTCAGGCTCTTCGCCGCGCCGTCCAGGAACTTCCCGAGCGAGCGCATCTCCTGGTTCACCTCGATCCTAAGTGCCTGATACACTTTGGCGAGGTATTTATGCTCCGCATACGGGGGCAGGACCGGCTTTATGGCCGCGTCCAGGTCGCCCGTGGTGCGGATCTGCCCCTTTTCGCGCGCGGCGACCACCAGCGCGGCCAGCCTGCGGGAGTTCTCTACTTCGCCGTAAAGGCGGAATATCTGCTCCAGTTCGTCCTGCTCATAGGTGTTGACTACGTCGGCTGCGGTGAGCTCGGCCTGCGTGTTCATCCTCATGTCCAGGGGGGCGTCATAGCGGAACGAGAATCCTCTCTCCGCGGTGTCGAACTGGTGCGAGGATACGCCCAGGTCGGCAAGGATACCGTCCACACCGCACTCCCGGAAATCGCGTGCGGCCTTGTGGGCCTCCAGGAGTGCGAAATTGTGGACGAATCGGAAATTATTGTGGATCAGGGTGAGACGCGGGTCGTCCACCCCTCCTGCCAGTGCATCGCTGTCGCGGTCGAAGGCTATGAGCCTCCCGTCCGGGGAAAGCCTCGAAAGGATCTCCGCGGAATGTCCGCCGCCACCGTATGTGGCATCAATGTAAGTTCCTGAAGTGTTGGTGATGAGGGCGTCGACGCTCTCCTTGAGAAGTACCGGGACGTGGTATTCCGACATAGCCTCAGCCTCCTACCTCGATTCGGGCAGTCTTCCGGCTATGGCTACGAATTCGTCGTTGGAGATCCTGGAGGCCTCGTATTTCTCCTTGGCCCAGATCTCGATCTTGTAATCATTGCCGGAAAAAACCACTTCCCTGGTTGCACCAATACGATCCAGAAGTTCCTTCGAGATCGATATGCGTCCGAATTTGGCATCCGGCTCCACAACGTCGCGGTCACGCATATAGGCTCTCCAGAACCTCGCGTGCTCCTCGTTGAAGAAATTCAGTCTGGACTTGACCTCGGCCGACTGCCTCTCCCACTCCTCGAAAGTGTACATTTCGAGACAGTCTGCGAAGATGTCCTTCTTGATGACGAAACGCATGTCACTTCCATCGGGCATCATACCCTTCAACGGCGCGGGGAAGACGAGCCGCCCCTTGTCGTCGAGTTTGGATGTATAGTTTCCGATGAATGTGACCATGGTTTCTGTAACTAGTTTCACGCGATTGCCACAAAGGTAAGAAAAAGTTTTCCATTTTGTTCCACCGCTTTCCAAATTTTTCCACAATCTTATGTTAAAAACATACCGTCCCATATCAATTCATATCATACCCCTCGGAAAAGTATCTTTTTGAATGCCTTCCATTGCATTTTTTCGTTTCTTGCTGCATGAAAATAAAGGAACTGACAGAAGGGGAGAGACCCAGGGAAAGGATGATGGAGTACGGGGCGGAAAGTCTTGGGACGGGAGAGTTGCTGGCGATCCTGCTGCGCAGCGGCACCCGCGGCGAGAGCGCCGTGGACCTGGCCCAGCGCATGCTGGCTCTGGCCGGAGGCTCGCTCGTGCAGCTCTCGCGCATACCAGTGGACAGGCTGCGCGCCCAGCGCGGCCTCGGCGGCACCAAGGTGCTGCCGGTCATTGCCGCGCTGGAGCTCGGCCGCCGCTTCATGGCGGAGGAGTCCAGGCAGGAGAGGATACCTGTCATCGCTCCGGCGCAGGTCTACATCATGATGAAGCCGGAGTTGAAAGGATTGGAGACGGAAGAGTGCTGGGTGATATACCTCAATGCCGCCAAGTATGTCATTTCGAAGGAATGCGTGAGTTCCGGCGGACTCAACGCCACGATAATGGACTGCAAGAGGATAGTGGCTTCAGCCCTTGACCGTAAGGCCCAGGCGCTGGTCCTGGTCCACAACCACCCTTCCGGCAACCCACGGCCTGGGTCGGAAGACATACGGCAGACTGCGGCGCTGCGGGCCGCACTCAAGCCTTTCTCCATAGAACTGCTCGACCATGTCGTCTTTTCTGACGACAGCTACTACAGTTTTGCGGATGAAACGGTGTATAGAGGCTGAGAGGACTATAGCTCCTTGCGGAGACGGGCCTTGGGTATGCCGAGCTGGTCGCGGTACTTGGCGATGGTGCGGCGCGCCACCTTGTACCCTTTTCGGTTCATCTCGTCCACCAGCTGGTCGTCCGTGAGAGGCTTGCGTTTGTTCTCGCCGTCCACGCACTCCTGAAGTGCCTTCTTCAGCTCGCGTGTAGAGACCTCCTCGCCAGCCTGGTTCTCGAGACCCTCGGAGAAGAAATACTTGAGCGGATAGATGCCGAAATGCGTCTCGATGTACTTGCTGTTCACGACGCGCGAAATGGTGGAGATGTCGAAGCCGGTGACTTCGGCTATATCCTTGAGCACCATGGGCTTGAGATGGGACTCATCCCCGTCCATGAAGTAGTCGTGCTGGTAGTCGATGATGGCCCGCATGGTGCTCTCGAGGGTGTTGTGGCGCTGCTTGAGAGCCTCGACGAACCACTTGGCCGAGTCGATCTTCTGCTTGACGAAAGTCGCGGCTTCCTTCTGCTTCTTGTCAGTCGATCCCTTGGCTTCGACAAGCATGTCCGCGTATTTCTTGTTTACCCTGATCTCCGGGATCGAGAAACGCGGCATAGTAAGGTGAAGCTCGCCGTCAACTATGTCCAGCATGAAGTCCGGGACGACCTGCTGGGCCTGCTCGGTATACGAGTCGTCGACCTGCCCGCCAGGTGTGGGATTGAGCTTCACGATACGGTTTATGGCGGCCTTGAGCTGCTCCTCGGATATGCCCATACGGGACATGATCTTCTGGAAATGCTTGTTGGTGAACTCCTGGAAGTGGTCGTTGAGTATGCACAAGGCGTTGGTCACGTCCTCCGTCTGCTTCATCTTGCGGAGCTGGATGGTGAGGCATTCGCGAAGGTCGCGGGCGCCTACCCCCGGCGGATCGAACTGCTGGATTATGCCCAGCAGCTCGGACACCTCTTCGTAAGATGTCTCGATGTTCTCCCGGAAGGCTATGTCGTCCACGATGCTGTCGAGGTCGCGGCGGAGATAGCCGTCCTCGTCGATGCTGCATACCAGATAGCGTCCCACGGCCATCTGATGCTCGTTCAGGTTGCGGAAACCGAGCTGGGTCAGGAGGCTCTGGGTGAAACTCTCCTTGACGGAGAAGGTGTTGTATTCGGGACGTTCGTCCTTGCCGTAGTTGTTGACTCGCAGGCGGTAGGAAGGGATGGGGTCGTCTGCGTCCAGCTCGTCGATGGATATGTCCTTGGGCTGGTCGTCATCGTCATCGCGTCCCTCGACAGGGCCGTCGTCCAGCACAGGATTGTCCTCAAACTCACTTTTTACACGCTGTTCCAGTTCCTGGATGGGGAGTTCGATGAGTTTGATGGTCTGGATCTGAAGCGGTGAAAGCTTCTGAACCTGTTTCTGTTCGAGTCCTTGCTTGATCATGAGGGGGTTCCTACGGTCTTGCGACGGCTATGGTGTCCACGACATAGGCGTGGTTCCTGTCAACGATGGGATAGTTGATATTCTCCTTGACAACGAACGCGGAAGGGAAGTCCGCCTTCAGGCGGCGCATCATCTGCATGGCCTCGGACTTGGTCCGGAAGTCTCCGACAGTCACCTTGAAATAAGGGCTGGCGAAGGAACGGTAAGCCCCGTGTCCGGGATACGCGGCCTTGAAGCGGCCCATGGCCGCCTCGGAGGCGCTCCTGGCGTTCTGCTTGTTGTCGAAGAATATCCTCACCCGGTATCCGGCGATCTTCCTGCTCTTGTTGCGCTCTATCTTTGCGCTCATCGCGTTGGCTATGGACTGGGACTGGTGGACAGTGACGGAATTGAACACGTTCGTGCCCACGAGGCTCTCGTCAAGGCTGGCAGCGGGGACGTAGACGAGGGAGTCGGCCGATGCCGTCTCCTCGACATTCTGCGCATGCAGCGGAGCCGCGGCAAATGCCGCGAGGAAAATCATATAAAGTAAAAGTCTTTTCATATCATGGTCTCTTGGACAATGAGGTCGAGATAGGCGGCAGCCACACTCGGCTCCATCAGGTCGGTAATTCTCAAATCTTTGAATCTGAATGTCTTGCATATCCCGAGCATGAAGCGGACCTTGACGTTGAGATCCACTGTCATCCCGCTGAAATCCCGGGTGGAGGCATACTTGAGCAAGTCCGTCAGGCCGACATCCTTGGCGATGGCTCCCTCGCAGGTGAGGGGATAGACTTTGTTGCTCTTCCTGGCCACCCTGATCTTCCCGGTGGTGAAATTGGCGATCTCGCGGCCCGAGTCGTTGATGACACCGTCGATGCGGGAGATGGTAAGGTTGGACATGGGATTGACTATGCCGACCTTGAGGACGGCCTTCAGGGCCCGGAGGCCGTTGGGCGTAACTGACGCCACGGAGCAGGACGTTACGTTCAAGCCCTTCTCCGTGGAGCATCCGGCCGCCAGGAACAGGACCAGCGCGGCCGTGACAAGGAGGAACAGTCGTTTCATGCCGGAATGTGCTTTCTTCGCAAAGATACAAAAAAATCCTATCTTTGCCTTGCATTTCCTCAAGGGTCATGCCAAAAGGGTCTTATGAAGAAAGTTTACATCGAAACATATGGCTGCCAGATGAATGTCAATGACACCGAGGTCGTGTTCTCCATCCTTGCAAGGGAAGGGTATGAAAGGACCACGGAGATCGGCGAGGCCGACGTCATCATGGCCAACACCTGTTCTGTCAGGGACAATGCCGAACAGCGTATTTGGGGCCGTATCGAGCAGTTCAACCTCCAGCGCAGGGACCGTCCCGTGGTCATCGGCATCCTCGGATGCATGGCCGAACGCCTGAAGGACAAGCTCCTGGACACACGCAAGGTCGACATAGTGGCCGGCCCGGACGCCTACCGCAGCCTTCCAAGGCTGCTGGAGGCAGTGTCCGACGGACACCCCCAGATAGACGTCATGCTTTCTCGCGAAGAGACCTATGCCGACATCAACCCTGTCAGGATCGACTCCAACGGCGTATCCGCCTTCATCTCGATCATGCGCGGCTGCAACAATGTCTGTTCCTACTGCGTGGTGCCGTATACCCGCGGCGCGGAGCGCAGCCGCGACCCCCGCACGATCGTGCGGGAGGCCTGCGACTGCTTCAGCCGCGGGTACCGCGAGGTCACCCTGCTCGGCCAGAACGTCGATTCGTACCACTGGACGGGCGAAGACGGAGAGGTCACCTTCGCGCAGCTCCTTGAGAAGGTCGCCCTTGTCAGCCCCGAACTCCGCGTGCGTTTCTCCACATCCAATCCACAGGATTTCTCCGATGAGGTCATCTATACGATGGCTGCATACGACAACATCTGCAAGCACATCCATTTCCCCGTACAGTCCGGTTCCAACCGCATGCTGGAGAAGATGCGCCGCCGCTATACCCGCGAGTGGTATCTCGCCAGGGTGAAGCGGATCCGCAGCGTCATTCCTGACTGCGGCATCACGACCGATGTCATCGCCGGTTTCTGCACGGAGACCGAGGAGGACCACAAGCAGACGCTGAGCCTGTTCGAGGAGGTCGGCTATGACACCGCTTTCATGTTCTATTATTCGGAGCGTCCGGGCACTTTCGCCGCCAGGCACTGGCCGGACGACGTGGACATCGAGACCAAGACCCGCCGCCTGAACGAGATCATCACCCTGCAGAACCGCAAAAGCCTTGAGAGCTACCGCCGCGACATTGGGAAGCGTTTCAAGGTCCTCGTCGAGGGACCTTCAAAGAAAAACCCTTCCGAACTGTGCGGAAGGGCTTCCAATAACAAAATGTGCGTCTGGCCTGACGCGGCCCACAAAGCCGGTGACTACGTGGAGGTCGAGGTTCTCGACTGTACTTCCGCCACGCTTCTCTGCAGGCTGGCCTAGCTTTATTCCTGGACGAAGGCGATCACTTCGCCCTTCGCCACGTCTTTTCCCTGCTTGGCGGTGACCGCAACGACGCGTCCGCTCACTGCGGGGACGATCTCCTCCAATCCGTACCAGGTCTGGACATAGCCCATGGGCTTTCCGGACTTGACGGCGGTGCCGGCCACAGGTGCCTTGGAGTCGTCCTGGACATCCACCTCCCACAGCATCTTGCCCTTGGCAGGAGCCTGGACGGGAGTGGCTTTGGGATATTTTGCCACATAGGAGTCGATGTCGAACTCGGGCATCTCCACGACGGGACGGGTGACGACCTTCGGTGCGCTGGCCTTTTCCTTAAGGGCTTCGAGATCCTTGTAGAAGCGTTCCTTGGCGACTCCGGAGCGGTAGTCGAGGTACTGGCGCTCATGCATGGCAAGCTCGAAGAGCTCCTCGTCGTCCTCGCCGTAGTCCCAGCCCTTCTCGTCCATCATCTTGCGGTACTTGGGCAGCTCATCGGGATAATTGTCCTGAGGATTGCCGGTCTGGAACTCCATTCCCTTCTCCTTTGCGAGCTCGATGATCTCGGGCGCGAGGGGACCGGGGAGGTTGCCCATCTTGCCCAGGATCATCCCCCAGGTGTCCTTGTCGATGGTGGAGAAGCGAGGCTTGCCGCTGGCGAGGTTGAACAGGTTCATCAGCGCGGTATTCTTGACATACTGGCTGAACGGGGTCACGAGCGGCGGATATCCGAGCTTCGGCCAAACGTACTCTACCTCGTTGAAGAGCTTGACCATCAGGGTGTCAATGCTGCTGACGGGCTGTCCGTGGGCGCGCTCTGCGGCGTTGATGGCATCTTTGAACCCGAGCAGGTCGGCCATCATCGAACCCATCATTCCACCAGGGAGACCGCAGCCAACGAGGAGCGAGGTCATCTGGGAGTTGGTGGGGCTGATCCAGTAGCCGAGGAAGTCGTCGATGAACGACTGTGTCAGGCGGCGGACCTCCATGTAGGCATCCATGTTGATGTCCTTGACCAGGAAGCCGTCGGCCTTCATCATCTCGCGGATGGTGATGACGTCGGGATGGACCTTGCCCCAGGAGAGGGGCTCCACTGCAACGTCGAGGTAGTCGGCGCCTGCGCGCGCCACTTCGAGCATCGAGGCCGGGGAGAATCCGGGACCGGTGTGCCCGTGGTACTGGACCTTGATGTGGGGATATTTCTTCTTGATCTCGTACACGATCTGGCCGAGGGCGGTGGGACGGCCGATGCCGGCCATGTCCTTGAGGCAGATTTCGTCTGTACCATACTCGACAAGCTTGTCCACCACGCCCATGTAGTAGTCCACGGTGTGGACGGGGGAGTGGGTGATGGAAAGGGCGGCCTGCGAGATCATGCCGGCTTTCTTGGCGTACTCGACCGAGAGCTTAAGGTTGCGGTGGTCGTTCAGGCCGCAGAATGAGCGGGCGATGTCGGTGCCCTGTTTTTTCTTGACCTTGAACATGAGCTCACGGACGTCTGCCGGGACGGGATACATGCGGAGGGCGTTGAGACCGCGCTCCAGCATGTGGGTCTCGATGCCCACCTTGTGGAAAGGAGCGGTCCACTCGCGTACGGAGCGGTTGGGGTTCTCGCCGTAGAGCAGGTTAACCTGCTCGAAGGCTCCGCCATTGGTCTCCACGCGGTCGAAGCAGCCCATGTCGATGATGGCCGGAGCCACCTGGACGAGCTGGTCCACTCTGGGCTGGTACCTTCCGGAGGATTGCCACATGTCCCTGTATACGAGGGAGAATTTTATTTCACGTGCCATATCAGTTTTATTAAAGATTCTTATTGAGCCGTAATCATACAAATATAGCAAAAAATCTCACCATTTCCGACGCCAGGGTGGACTTTGTTCAGTTTTTTTATGCAGCCCCAACAAAATATTTTGTCAATCGATTTTTTTCACTACCTTTGCAGTCCTAACACGGTGCGATTAGTTCAGTTGGTAGAGCACCAGATTGTGGTTCTGGGTGTCGTGGGTTCGAGCCCCACATCGCACCCCAACTGGTTTTGAGAGCGATTTTCGACGTCGCTCTCTTTTTTATTGCCTTGTAAGTACTTGGTCCCAATTCTATACCGCTTTTAGTCAGGGGGATGCAACATTTCTCCTCAAAAATGCATCTATTGTAGGTAAACAATTAAAGATGAGACTATGAAAAGAATTTTGATCGCTATTGCGTCTGTATTATTCTGCTTCTCCATGGCTGTTTCTGCGCAGAATCGCTTCAGCGGCGCGATAGAGCCGGGTGCTAAAGTACTTATTGCTAACAAGACAGGGTGTGCCTTCGGTGCTGATGCCGTCATAGGAGTCAATCATGACCAAAGGTTTTTCTGGGGACTTGGAATCGGTTATAACCAAATGTTTCTTGAGAATGAAGAGTATGATCCGTCGACGATCGATACATGGCCCACATTTGCATGGGACTTCTCACAGCCTAAAACCTTGAAGTTTGCCGAGTATCCTGTCTTTTTGAACATGAGGCGCTATTTCAACCCCGACCTTTCAGGTATCAGTCTTGATTTCCGTGCTGGATTGTTCCTTCCATCCCGCTATCATTATGGCGGGCCTTTCTTCTCGGCAGGTGCTGGATACCGCTTCAGTCTGACGGATAATACAGGCATTGCGATTCGCGCCTTCTATGAATTGAAAGGAGCTCTCAAAGCCGACGATGTTTATCAAAGCTCTTTGGGACAGTTCCACGCACTCGGTTTTAGAGTCTCATATGAATTCTAACATAGGGCGGAAAACAATTTGTTATTTCCATTCGGATTGTGGGGTCTGGAATGTATTTCTGCGCTCCCGTTCGTGCGAGTTTTCGCCCTAAATCCGCACGGCTTTCCCTCTCCCTTAAATCCGTTTGGTTTCCCTCCGCCAGTATACAGCTTGTACAGGGAAACTATAATGAGGTGGGTTTATGTGTACAAGATGTTAGCAGAAACAACTGAATCCTGGAAAAACAATACAGCTTGTACAAGACTATTCAGTTAGAGAGGATATAGTTGTACAAGCTGTATGTGGGGGCAGACTGAATGACATCAATTATAAACGGCATGAGAGTCATCTTGAGAAAACTGTTGTTTTCGGTATTATCGATACTTGTCGGCTTGACCCGCCTTTCCGGGCAGGAAGCTGGCTCCAGCACTTTTGAAATAGGTGCGGGATTGAATATATACGGGACTTTAGGTGCCATGGGTGGCCCTTACAGGTATTTCAGTCCGGGGATATATGGCGAATACCGTTATGGAGCCGCGGAGCGTTTCGACATCGGGGCACAGTTGAACTACAGGTTCGGAAATGGAGAGTCCGACTACTTTGTTGATTTCGGTCAATGGAAGCTCCGGTTCAATCAGGTCAATCTGAAAGCTGTGGCGGACTTCAAGATGCGTCCCTCACGGGCTGTCCGTCCGTTCATTGGTGTCGGTGTCGGAGCAGGACTGATCAAGGCGGAGCGTATCGGCGACCTCTCAACAGTCAGTTGGACAGTATCTCCCGTGGAGAAGTGGTTTTTCGTGACCGTAGGACCGAGATTTGGCCTTCATATAAAACGCTTCCGTGTCGCAATTGAGACGGATCTCGCATTCGACATGGAGCATTGGGATTCCATAGCCACCGCCACCGCCTTGAATGTCGGCTATTCATTCTGATCCCACCTGAAGTGGGGATTATAAAATAGCCCCGGAGTATCTACAGCCGCGGCTTCTTGACGATTCGGACAATGAGGGAGATCAGGTAGATGATGATGCCGTAGAAGACCGGAATCAGGCCGATTCTCATCCCGCCGAAGAAAACATTGGGGGAGATCAGGTCGAATAAGCCGCTGACCCCTCCTCCCAGGTCGGAGGCAACCTGCTGAAATGCCTGGAACATCTGGTACATGCCGATAAGGTAGGTCAGGAATCCGAAAACAAGCGCGAAGGTTCCGATCTCCTTGATCCACCGGGGGGCTTTCCAGGCGGCGAAGAAAATGGCAACCAGAAGAATGGTGAGGATGGTCATGTATCCGGCTCCTCCCTGCATGAAAAACTTGAACATGGTACAAAAGATTTACGGGTTTGACTTTCTGTAACAAATGTAAGGAACGGCTCTCCTTTTCCAAAGCCGAATCCCCACGTACGGTAGTTAAATCCCCAATGTCGCCGTTTAAATTGGCAGAACCCCGGTCCGTTTACTATATTTGTGCAGGGAATGAAACGGCTTCTGACCATATCATATTGGATAATCGCCATCCTTCTGGTGGCGGTCGTTCTCAGCAGTCTCGAATACACGTTCCTGGAAGCTTTGTTTATCGGAACGCTGTTTCTCCCCGGTGCCCTGGCGGCCAGATATTTTTTCCCGAAGGTCAACTACAGCAAAAAGTCGTCCGGTATTGGAGAGACAATCTTTATTGTGCTTGGGATCTTGTTGGGGGAGATCCTATTGTTCATGATCGCCCATTTTTGCATTCTCTCCTTCAGGGGGGACCTCCCCGGACCTCTAGTGGATCTGCCCGACCTTCCTCACATCTTGTCGAATCCCGTTTTCATTGCCTTCATCTTGACTGCACTTGCTGCAGGCAGCTATTTCTTCGAAGCGTGGCTGGACAAGAAGCACCCGAGCCGGCCTGGCACCATATCTTTCATCTCGGACAGGAAGCCGATGACGCTGCCTTTGAACGAAATCCTTTACGTAGAATCGAACGACGACGCAACGTGCATTGTCGCCTCTGACGGCCGGCGCTTCAAGAACTACACTCCCATCTCCCAATGGGAAGCTACGCTTTGGCCGCATTTCATCCGCATCCATCGCTCCTTCCTTGTGAACAGGACCGCGGTAACCAAAGTCGATGTCGACCTCCTGTACATCGACGACATCCAACTGCCCATATCCCGGAAGTATAAGGATACGGTCTCCAACAGTTTCTAGTTGTTTCGGGAGATCCTCGCCTGGCTCCTACGGCTTATGGATCTACTTGACGCGTTTGTAGGTCTTGGCGCGGCGGCCTTCGGTGTCGAAGGGGCTGCGGGCGGTCAGGAGACCGCTCTCGGCGTCATAGGTGAATATCAGGCCCCATAGGTAATGCTCCCATCCACCGTCGGCCGCAGGGATGAACTGGTGGGTGACGTTCTCGGGCGTGAAGACACGCTCGACCGTAGGGTCTTCCATGTCCTGCCAGGTCCCGACGAGCGGGCTTGAGGTCAGGGCAGCGAGGTATGCGGGGTCAGGCGCGCCGGCATCGACCTTCTCCATGGAGACGGTGATGCCGCGCTCCTTCCTGTCGCTTTCGTTGAAATGCGACAGGGTCTTGTCCTTGCGGTTGATGAAAAGGTAGGTGTCTTCTCCGTACCTGCCCACGAACTCGAGGAGCTTCTCGTCAGGGCCTACCCCGAACATGTCTTCGTCCATCTCGTTGTAGGTATAATTGGTCTCCGGTATGGCCGAAACAGGGATATCGGGCAGGCTCCTGTCCTTGATGCGTATCTGATACTTGTCGACGGAGATGTAGAAATCGTACATGTCGGCGTCATTGTCCGGTACGGTCTCCTTGACGTGCCAGGTGCCGTAGGCCCAGGAATAACCGCTGGTGAGTATACCCTGATGGCTGAGGTTGACGGTCTGCGCTCCGGCGGCCATGGAAGCGAGGAGCAGGACTCCCGCAATCAGAAGATTCTTGGTGTTCATGCCTATGTCTGTTATCTCTCGCGGCGGTTCAGCTGGCGGACGATGCGGCGGATGACGACATCGATGGACTGGTCGGGCTCGATGATGTTGTAATCCTCCCAGAAATTGTCATCGGCGAAAGCGCTGACCTGGTCGGAGAGGATGTCCTTGAACTTGACGCGGTCCGCAGGGTCGATGGCGATGCCGCCTTCCTTGTGGTCGGTGACGGCCATCTCAGCGGTCACGGTGAAATTGGAACGGAACAGCGAGTGCTGCTTGCGGGCGTTGAATCCGAGGTCCACACGGCAGTAGTCATAGTACCATTTGTCATCTACACAGCGGTAGCTGACCACATAGTCCGCGCGGTTCACGATGAATCTCATGCCCTGGGAACGCTTGACGATGAAGATGTGTGCGGCTTCTTCGGCCCTGCCCTCGAAATCGAGCGAGAACTCCACGCGGCCGATGGCCAGGCTCTCGGTCTCGATATAGACCGTGCCCTTGAAGAGTATCCCGTCCTCGCGGGTGTTTGGCGTAAACTTGATGGCGTAGAATGAACGGTCGTCGTATACCGCAGTGCCGGTGAGGTCGAAGGTGTACATCGTCATCATCTCGTCGAGACTGAGCCCGACGAAGGGATTCTTGACCATGTCGATGCTCAGCGCGGTGTTGATGCCGCCCTGGAGCTTCACCAGCAGCGTGTCTGAACTGTCGTAGTTGAGGCTGCCGCGTCCCTTGTAGATGCCAACCTTGTCAGACGCAAAACCGCCGTATGAGGCTTTGTCGATGTCGATGACGGCTTCGTTGAGCACCAGGTACTTGGCTGTACCCTTGCGTATCATTTCGCGGTAGAATGCCGTCATGCCTACCCTGTCTGTCGGGTAATTGTCGCGGACCTTCAGGAATGCCGCGCGGAAAATGGCCTGCCCGTCCATAGCCCTGACACGGGCGGGATCGAGCTCTATGGTCATCGGCACGAGCTGGATGACCAGGGGCTTCTCCTGCGTGCTGCCGGCGAAATCTCCGACGGTCAGGCTGCGGGTCATGAAACCGAGGTGGCTGATCGTTATCTTGGCGTCAACCGGGGTATTCTCCGGAATCTTGAGGGAGAAGACACCGTCGGCATTGGAGACGTTGCTGATAGTGCTGCCCGAGAGGCTGACTGAGGTGAAGAACAGCGACTCTGAGTTGGAACTGTCCAGAACGTGGCCATGCAGGGTGGTCACGCCCGTTTCCTGACCTGCTGCCGAGAGGGTCAGGAAAATGGCGGCGAATGCCGCTACGAGATACTTGATGCCGGTTTTCATTATGTCAAAATTCAGGTGCGGCACTTCGGCCTATTCAACTTTAAGGTTACCGGAACGGGTGGATTTCTCACGCGAGCCGGGGCTGTACTCATCCGTGTACCAGTCCCATTCCAGATGTACTATCGGGTATTTCCCGCCTATCGGCAGGATATTGTTGAGCGGGAAAGAAGCATATACTCCCGCGAATACGAGGTTGTTAAAGCTCTCCTCGGGATTCTCGGGGCTCTCTCCGTGAGCGTTGTGGCGCATCTTGAGATAAAGCGTGTCGGCATTGCTCTTGAAGTCGTCGAACAAAAGATTGATGTCATGGACGGTATCGGAGTTCTTCTTCATGGCAACGTTGAGGAAAGAATTCAGGTAACCACCTGAAACCCAGGCTTGGACGACGTTGACTCCATCTGTTCCCAAAGTGTCGAGGGGAATGGATGAAGCGATGACGGGCTCCTCGCACAAAGCTCCCCTGAAGTCGATGATGCGGATGTTGTATTCGTTGGATTTGCCGGAAACGGTGGAGAGAACGTCGCAGGAGATCATGATTCGCTTGAGCGTGTCGGGGATGAGGGAGCCGCTGTCATTCTCCACGATGTTGTAGATGTTGCCGCTGTCGGTCTGGAGCTTGTCCCTTCCGAGCGTGGTACACATGCCTGAATCCGTAAACAGGACGTCCCTGTCGGGCAGGCATGAAATGAGAAGAATAGCCGTGATGGCGGTAAGAAAAACTCTGGAAACGAATGATTTCATCTTGTAACTGTGCTCTTTTTTACGGTTGGGTGGCAGATGATCTGGATGTCGACCCCGTCGACCTTGTAACCCCTGTAGCGCTTGCTCCTGATGCGGGACTCGACCATTTCCAGCAGTTCATCGTCCATGACGTCCTTGAAATCGTTGTTCACGGTGTCATACAGGTGGATGTGCTTGAAGTTGTTCACATCGAAATACATCTTGTTGTTGGAACTGAAGCGGTGGGTATACACGCCGAGCAGGGACATCTGTGTCAGGATGTTGTACACCGACGCCACCGTCACGCGGGTGCCGCCCCGGTCCTCAAGCCACTCGCGGACCTGGTCGGCGCTGGCGTGCCCGAGGCTCAGCATGGCCTCGTGCACGGCCAGGCGCTGAGGCGTGGCCTTGAGCGAATAGCGCTTCAGGACCGACTTGAAGCGGTCCATGGAGGAGGTGTCTCTCGTCTGTGCGTTCATAATCCGGACAATCTGTCCTCACAAAGTTAATCAAAAAAAGATTAAATGCTTATATTTGCAGTTCATAAAACTGGAATATGGAGAAAATCAGGCTATTGATCATCGGCGGGGGTCCCGCCGGATACACCGCAGCCATATACGCTTCGCGTGCAGCGCTTTCCCCCGTGCTCTATGAGGGCATGGAGCCCGGAGGGCAGCTCACCACTACCACTGTCGTCGAGAATTATCCCGGTTTTACCGATGGAGTCGACGCCAACAAGCTCATGGGAGACATGCGCGCCCAGGCCGTCCGCCTCGGTGCGGACGTCAGGCGCGGCACGGTCGTGAAGGCAGACCTTTCTTCCAAGCCCTTCCGCTTCACATTGGACGGTGGAGAGGAGATCGAGGCTGAAGCAGTCATCATAGCCACCGGCGCCGCCGCCAAGTATCTCGGCCTGCCGTCGGAACGCAAGTTCCGGGGCATGGGCGTGTCGGCCTGCGCCACCTGCGACGGATTCTTCTACAGGAAGAAGGACGTCGCCGTGGTGGGCGGAGGCGACACCGCCTGCGAGGAGGCGACCTACCTTGCCGGTCTCTGCCGCAAGGTGTACATGATCGTGCGCAGGGACGTCCTCCGCGCCTCCAAGGCCATGCAGCAGAGGGTAGCGGACACTCCCAACATCGAAGTCCTGTGGAACTGCAATACCCAGGAGGTCCTCGGAGATGAGTTCGGCGTCACCGGCGCCAGGCTCCTGAGGAAGGATGGTACTGTTTTTGATATCAGCATCGATGGCTTCTTCCTTGCGATCGGGCATCATCCCAACTCCGACCTGTTCAAGGAGTGGCTGGAGACCGACGCCCTGGGCTACATCGTTACGGACGGGAAGTCCTCCCGTACGAGCGTCGAGGGCGTTTTCGCTGCCGGAGACGTGCAGGACCCCACATACCGCCAGGCGGTCAATGCCGCAGCTTCGGGATGCCGTGCTGCACTGGACGCCGAGAAATATTTATTGGGAATTTAATTGAGCAAGATGAAAAATCCGAAGCTTATCGCAGCGTTCGTCATCGGCCTGCTTGCCGCAGTGGGCTGCAAGTCCGAGTACGAGCTGCTTCTTGAGGGCAACGACGTAGACGCCAAGTACGCCGCCGCTTTCGAGTATTTCAACCAGGGCAAATACCAGAGGGCTTCACAGCTTTTCGAGTCGCTGTCGGCCCTTACGAACGGCACCGACCGCGGCGACACCGTGCAGTATTACTGGGGACTCAGCAATTACCGCTACAGGGATTACTATACGGCCGAGACCAATTTTACCAACTTCATCGCCACGTACCCCCTCAGCCCGTTCGCTCCTGATGCTGGATTCTTCCGCATCGACTGCCTCTACCGGCAGACGCTTCGCTATGAGCTTGACCAGAAGCCTACGCGCAACGCCCTGTCCGCCATAGCCCGTTATCTTGTCGAGAATCCCGACAGTCCTTACCGTCCGCTGTGTGAGAACATGACTACAGAGCTTAACGGACGCTTGGACCGCAAGGCGTATGAGAACGCCCGCCTGTACTACAAGATGGAGGATTACCAGGCGGCATCCGTCGCTCTGAGAAACGTCCTGAAGGACAATTCCGAGAACATCTACAGGGAGGATGTCCTGTACTACATAGCGATGTCTTCTTACAAATACGCTTCCATGAGCGTCCAGAGCAAGCAGAAGGAGCGCTACCTCATCTTCGTCGACGACTATCTCAATTTCGTGGGCGAGTATCCGGAGTCTAACTACCGCGGCGAATTGGACGGGCTTTACAAGCGTGCCCAGCGCGCCCTCGGCCGCAACACCGCCGTTCCGGGAGTGGAGCTTGACGATGAGGCCGCCGTGGAGGAGATTGAAAAATAATGAAACTTTCCGCGGACGACGCGGAGTATTCAAGATGTAAGAGAATAGAAAAAGATATGGAAAAGACAAAGAAAGTCCCCACCAACACCATCACACGTGACGTCAAGGATCTTGCAGCCCCGACCGGCAACATCTATGAGACGGTGGTGATCCTTTACAAGCGCGCCAACCAGATCGCACTGGCAGAGAAGAAAGAGTTGAACAAGAAGCTCGAGGATTTCAAGAACGAGCGCGACACCATGGAAGAGGTCTTCGAGAACAAGGAGCAGATCGAGATCTCCAAATATTACGAAAGGCAGCCCAAGCCCGACCTCGTGGCCATTTCCGAATTCGAGAACGGCGAGCTCTTCTACAGAAAGGCCAAGCAGGAGGATTAATCCTTATGCTCAAGGCTTTAAGCGTCAGGAATTACGTATTGATAGACTCTCTGGAGATTGATTTCCCGGAGGGTCTGATCATTATTACGGGACAGACCGGAGCCGGAAAGTCCATCATCCTGGGCGCCCTGTCCCTGCTGATGGGGGCCAAGGCTGACGCTGAAGCCATCGCCGAAGGGGCCGAGACCTGTTCGGTCGAAGCTGAGTTCGAAACGGGAGGTGATGCTGAGTTGCTGGCCCTTCTGAAAGAGAACGACCTGGGTGAGGGCGGCAGCCTGATCCTCCGCAGGGTGGTGAACCGCTCGGGGCGCTCTCGGGCTTTCGTGAACGACTTCCCGGTAAACCTTCCCTTGCTTACGGCTGTAGCCGGTCGCTTGGTAGACATACATTCACAGCATCAGAACCTTCTGCTTGCGGACCATCGTTTCCAGCTCTCCGCCCTGGACCTGTATGCGGGTAACGGGGAGTTGCTCGAGAACTGCAGGGAGGCGCATTCCGACCTCCTCGCGCTCCGTTCGGAGCTCTCGGAGGTGTCCGTGCACCTCGCAAGCCTCAATGCTGAGCGCGACTACAATGAATCCGTGTTCCGCCGTCTGGACGGCGCTTCGCTCAAGGACGGCGAGCTCGAGGAGCTGGAGGCGGAGCAGGAGCGTCTTGCAAATGCCGAGGACATCAAGGAGAACCTTTGCGCGCTCGATTCTTTCTTTTCGCCCGGTGATGATACACCTTCCACCGATGCTGGCCTGAGGAACTGCGTCCAGATCCTTTCGCGTCTCTCGCGCTTCCTGCCGGAGGCGGGACCGCTCCAGGAGAGGCTCGCTTCCTCTCGCATTGAGATTGCTGATATAGCAGGGGAGATCGCATCGCTCAATTCGCGTTTCGAGGTGTCCATGGACCGCCTCCAGGCGGTCGAGGACAGGCTCTCGACCCTTTACGGACTGCTCAAGACCTATTCGTGCAGGACGGTCACGGAGCTCATTGCATTGAAGGACAAATACTCCGACGCGCTTTTCGACAGCGACTCCCTTGTGTTGCGCAAGGAGGAGCTGGAGAAGGCGGTGGGGGAGGCGGCGGCGCGCCTGGACGGCGTGTCAGCGGAGCTCCACGCCGCCCGCCTGCGCGCCGCCGGCCCCTTCTCCGAAGCCATCATGGACTCGCTCCGCTTCCTGGAGCTGGAGCGCGCCGTCTTCTCGGTGGAGTTCTCGGACGTCCCGCCCGGCCCTGCCGGGAGCGACTCCGTGAGCTTCCTCTTCTCCGCCGACGGCCGCGGACAGGCCGAACTCTCCAAATGCGCATCGGGCGGCGAGCTCTCTCGTATAATGCTGAGTCTCAAGGCCATGATGGCACGCTATACCGAGATGCCCACCCTGTTCTTCGACGAGATAGACTCAGGCGTGTCCGGCAGTGCTGCCGACCGCATGGGCTCTATGATATGCGACATGGGACAGCACATGCAGGTCTTCGCCATCACCCATCTGCCGCAGGTCGCGGCAAAGGGCAATGCGCACTATCTCGTATCAAAATCCGAAGATGAAGGCGGCCGCACGGTCTCTTCCATCACCCGTCTCGACGATGAGGAGCGCGTAATGGAGGTGGCCCGTATGCTAAGCGGCAGCACCGTCACCGATGCTGCCGTCGCCAATGCCAAGGCCCTTCTGAAGCCCTAATCGTCCAATTCTATCCAGTCGGTCTCGGAAACCACGTAGGCGCCGCAGACGCCGGCGCCGCCGCTGACGTTCGTGTACACGAACGACGCGGGCGCCATGCCGAGCGACGAGAAGTCATTATGGTCGCTGTTATACCGAGCCTTGAGGTAGTTGTAATAGCTCTCTGAGAATCGGTAAAGTACAAGCGAGTATTTGATACTCCGTTCGACCCAACCATGATATTCACCATCTGTATAATCCATCCGTCCAGAGTCCGCTAAGTTATACGATGTGAGGGTCATACGCCTGCGACTGTCCTTCTGAGAGGGGCTGGATGCATCGCTCCATATCTGCACTATCCGTTCCCTTGATTTATTGGAGAGGAAGTTGTAATACCTTGGAATAGCTATTACCGGGTCTTCGCTTCCGGCAGAAAGCCCATCCGTATCGGCCATTGCACATGGGGTAAGGTAAGCGGTGCCGGCGGAATGCTGGACCTCGCCCCAAATCATTTCACCTGTCTCGGGATCACGACTTTGATATTGCTCGTCCGTCTCTACATACTGCCTTATGATGGCCCCATAATACCCTCCGTCGCCCGGGTCATCGTATTCGATGTCCACCTGCGTCATACTCCTTTTGTTCGGCCTCTTCACCACTCTGGCGTTCCATGTGTATGACGGGAATGGTTCAGGCACTTCGCAGGAAGCCTCTACAGTGCCGATTCCCGCCACGGAAGCACTTGTCTCCACCACATCTCCCGGCTGGAAAACATGACCGGTCACATAGCACTGCATCCTGTCCGGGATTGAACGGCTCCTGCTCTTTTTCAATGTCAGGGTCTGGCCGTTCACACGGACCTCGACGCTCTCTCCGGCAGTGGTGACAGGCTCGGCCTTACCGAACAGAGGAGTAGTGGCCTGCACATAGAAATAAGTGGAATCGTATTCGTTGGAAGGTATGAACGTCATCCAGATGGTGCTGTCTCCCACCTGCTTCGCTATATCGAAAGTCCGGTCGCAGCCGCACAGGACCGCAAGAGAAATGACTGTCATCAATACTCGTTTCATGGCTCAGAATTTCAAAGTGTAACTGAAGGTGGGAATGATGGGGATCAAGCCGTAGGAGACGCCTGTGTATTCGCCGTCTTTCACTTCCACATCCGCATAGACGGTGTTCATACGGCAATAGGCGTTGTAAATGCTGAGATTCCAGGTCCGTATCTTTCCGTCTTTGCGATGCTTGATGAAGTTCATGCCGGCGTCAAGGCGGTGGTAGTCCGGAAGCTTGATGTTGTTGGGACCGGTGTACACACGGTCGTAAGAATAGAAAACTTTATTGTCCTGATGAATCGTAGCCTGGTACTTGCCCTGCGAACCTACGGTCATCCGGTTGCCGGAGTGGTACACCCACCCTCCGTAGATCTCGAAACGTTCGCTGAACTTGTGCGTTGCCGTGATGTTGAACTTGTGGCGGTTGTCGTTACGGTCGCGATACCATCGGTCGCTGAACTCCGGGAAGAATCGTTCGGACCAGGACAGTGTATACGCCACATCCACCTGAGTCTTTTCGTTCTCCCATCCGTAAGCCACTTCCGCACCGTAGGCACGGCCCCGGCCTTCGGTGAAAGCGCTTTCCCAGCGGTCCACCGGCGGATAGATCGCCGCCGGACCCGAATACTCGTAGATATGCTCCATCGTCTTCCAGAATCCTTCGATTTCCAGATGCATGCCGTGCGGCAGGCGCGTGTATACGCCTGCTGCCGCCTGCTGCGAGTGCATCGGACGAATGCTGGCAGTTGTAGGCAGCCAGAGATAGGTCGGCAGGTCCACGTAGGTGGTCTGGAGCCTGTGCTCGAACTGGTTCATCAGGGTGTATGACGCCTTCAGAGCGACCACGTCCGAGGCATCATAGCGCAGCGCGACGCGCGGCTCAGGCAGCGCATAGGCTTTTCCCTTTACAAGGAAAAGCGCCGCGCGCACGCCGACATTCGCCGTCAGGCCGCGCAGCAGCGTCATCTCGTCCTCGACATATATCGAGGGCTCCTCTCCGCTGTAGCGGCTTCCGATAGCCCAGTTGGAGATCTCCTCCGAAGTCTTGCCGGTCTCTGACCATTGACGGAGCGACCGGTCAGGCATGTAGAGATGATGCTCGATTGAAGCTCCGAAGCGTATGTGGTGCGTCCTGGACGGCTCCCAGTCGAAGTCGGCTCCCAGCCTGATGCCGTGAATGCCCGAAAGATCTGACTCTTCCATGCAGGAATATACGTCATTGCTCCCGTTCCAGCTCCAGAAACGCGATCCGTACTTCACCTTGGACAGGTTGAACGAATAGTACAGGCCGAGTCGGGAAGCCAGCTTGTCCGAAAAAGTATGGTTCAGTGTGAGTCCGGCTGTGGTCGATCCCCAGGCCAACACCCCGTCGAGGCTGTCATCGCCGATATGGACCACGCCGCCATCGTCATCACTGCTCTGCTGATCGTTTCCGCCTCTGAGACGATCCATCCCGTTGAACAGGCGGAAGCGCAGCACGTCATGGTTGGACAGATGGTGCGTAATGCCCAGGTTCAGGTCCCAGAAGGCATAGTGCCCGCGGGTCTTTTCCCCATGTTTGGCATCTTTATGGTTCACGTATGCGAGGGCAGGAATGGTGACAGTGTCCATCCACGTCCGCCGGAGACCGAACTGGAACGAAGTCTTGCCGCGCACAAGCGGGCCCTCGTACTGCAGCCGGCCGTCTATCAGTCCGATCGAGAACGATCCGTGATAGTCATACAGGTCGCCGTCTCTGGTGGTGACATCCACTACCGAAGACAGTCGGCCGCCGTAACGCGCAGGGAAACCGCTCTTGTAGAAGTCCACTCCGTCGACCACATCCGAGTTGAACGCGGAGAACAGTCCTATGAGATGGCCTGTATTGTATATCGACGAACCGTCCAGAAGGAACAGGTTGTCCCCACCTGTGCCGCCGTGGACGAACAGGCCGGACATGAGCTCCGTCCCGGAGGCGACGCCCGGCAGTAGCTGCAGGGTCTTGATGAGGTCGGGGGTGCTGAACACGGCGAAGCCCTTGTTCAGCTCCTCCCCGCTGAGCCGCGTGAGGCCTGTCTGTGTCCGCATCACCGTCCTGAGACGGTCCGCGGACACCCTTGAAGCCGTCAGCGTGTCCTGCAGCTCCTGGGCCTGAACAGTCGCAGCGGCAAGAACTGCCGCCGCGACTGCCAAAAGCCACTTTTTAGAAATATTCATACGAAACGTCTATTCTGCCAGCCGATAGTGCTCGTCGGTGATTGAAATGGAAAAAACCTTGGTTCCTGAGAGCCATTCTATTGAATAGGCAATCATTGAAAGTGGACTTAACGGATCGGTGCTTTTTTCTCCATCCTTTACATGGTATTTCAATTCTTTTCCATCATCAAATATTATGGAGCACGAGGAGAAAGTCCCGACTCCATGATCCACTCGATGAGTGAAGTAGGTTACACCTCCTGCAGGGATGTCCGCGGAGAGGAACTCCTTCTCTTCCCATTGATTGCCATGCAATTTACTCGCAGACATTTTCAGATGTAGGGAATGCTGAGTATCATTATAATACCTATACTCAACAGGAAAGTTAAAGTCCTCTCCGATATCTTCATGTACTGTGCACCCATCAATTAAAGGAGCCAGTGCAATCATCATCAATAAAACCAGACGTTTCATATTCTTCAAGTTTTACGGATTAGCGTTATACTAATAGATGTATAATAATAGTAATGATGCATTGCTAATTAGGGTTTATAAAGTCATCAACACTATTAGTCACATATAATTCAAACAAAGTGTCTATATCTGAGTCTGTAACACCCACTGGTTCTGACCATTTAACTTTGGTTTTTAAGTTTGAGAGGGTGTATGTGTTATTGCTCAGAATACCGCTTAACTGCAATCCAGTATAACCACTAACACTATCGTCTGGTAATGATGAACAATTAGGAATAGTATTATCTAAATGCTGATTATAGTCATCGTATAAATCGAGGAAAATAGGGGTATATTCGATGCTGTTTCCACTGCTTGTGCCAGGCCATTCTTTTTCGTATACATTATAATAAATAAAACCATCAGTATTCTGGCTCCCATATTCTTTATTGTATGCAATAAGTCCCGAGAATAACGCCCAGCTTTCTTTTACCGCTGTGCTGTAACTACCATAATCGTTATCGTTATGTGAATAATGAGCCGAGTGCCCTAGTTCATGCGCTATAACATAATACATTTTATCTATACTATGTAAACTACCAAATATATCGTAAATCCAGGATTCAATATGATACCCCATTGCATTGGCATTGGTAAACACACTTGGATATGAATTACTCGTATCATGCTGACATATCTTCAGTTTGTTATTGAAAGCTGGCCGGAGTATTCCTTCGATATCCTTGAAATAAAACGTATATGCCGCTCTCTGGGTTGCCGCATAACGAACATTCTTTTCATGGGTTGTTCCAATCTCAGGGAACCATGAGGTGCTTAACGTTGGACCGTCAAAGGTTGCTTGCCCTGTAAGGCCGTCCCTGATGTCCCAGTCATTGGATTCCCAAATGATTTTATACGTTACAGAGCTGTTGAATGACGCTAGTGTGAATCGGCCTTCATTGTCTGTCAGGCCTTCCTTTACTTTCAGCAAGTGAGTGGCACGGACTCTCACCCCAGGGACAGGAGTCATGGCGTTGTGTACATTGTCGTATGCACGGATCCTTCCACTGGGCGTCCAGGAGGCCTTTGTTTCCGGGAAGTATTCGTTTCCGGTGATACGATAGGCTTCTTTCAGGAGAGCGTCATAGGCATGAGCCGGAATTCCATACTGTTCTTCCGACTTGGTAGTGTATGCCTCGTCATAGTCCGGGATATATGCCTTTATGAGGATTTCTGCTTCAACCGGAACAGTTTTTTCAAGCTCTCTCCAACGCTCTACAGGCACAACGGTATATTGGAATGTCGGAAGATCCTCCGGAATGGAAGGGTCGTGATAGCTTGAGCCACCGACAACTACCTTGCGGTCTAACGGGGTTTCACTCAGGAAAACGTAGGGCTTGATGTTACGGAGAATATCCTGCTCTTCGATAGACTTTGGATAGAATCGGACATAATAATGAGTCGGCTGGATATCTTTCGGATCAATCTCTGATTTCGTCTGGGCCGGAAGATTCTCGTAAGCCTTTAAAAGGTTCTCTATCGAGTATGGAATGTCGATGGCATCTCCAAGGACAGTCTGTCCTTCAGTGGTGATAAACTCGTTGTCTGATTCAATTACTGTTCCGATCTGATTAGGATCAAGTATAGGGTCATCTATGGTCTGACAGGCAACCATACTGACTGCGATGGCAAAGTACATAACCTTGCGGAAATTTGAGTGTTTCATTGTTTATAACTGTTTTAAGGTGATTAATAACTGAATCATCTGGTGTATTCAGTCCCGGGCTCTGATAATATGTCGGACTAGCTTACGTCTAGGCCATCAAGAAGCCGACCGAAGACTATGAGATAAACTGGGACTACAACTTCTAAGGAGACATTGGATACCGCTTTCAGAAGCAATAAGGGTTCACCTTCGGCTCGGGGATAAAGCCCAATTGCATATTCAGCAACGGAAAGCCCGATGTGAGATTTTTCCCCTATCTCAGTCTCGGATTGTCATTTGATGGCATCAGAAAAGCACCAGATCATTCCGTCGGTATCTCGATCAAGTCGGATTCTGTCCCAACTTGGCCACACAATACTAGAACACCCAGCCGAGGCGGATACCCTTGCTGGAAAATTCGTGATCGAAGAAGCCGCCTCTCTGGGATCTTTCCTCGAAACCTTTTATACCGAAATTGTGGATATAACGCAGATCCACTCCGACCCTCAAATGACGGCCGATCTGTAATCCAGCCTGAGGCGAGAGAATGACTCCGGTTGCACTTTTGAAGTCATCTGCAAATAACTCTCTCTCGAACAACATCGATGTCCCGGCACCGATGCCGGCATAGATCTTCGATTTTGTTCCAAGAGGTATATTGCGGTATGCGGACATGATAAGCGATGGATTGATGAAATCAAGGTTGTACGCACTATGGTGCCTGCGCCGTCCTCCCTGCAGGGAGAAGGAGAGAGCCAGATCGTATGTGGACTCCAGGCCCCAGTGGTATGCTGCGTCGACAGCCCAGCCAAGGTCGCGATACGAAGTTTCATTTGTAGCCAGCAGCCACTTATATACATCTGTCCCTGCCCTAATCTCATACTTATCAAAACTTTTTGACTGCGCGGTGCTTACAGTACTCACCATTGGTAGCAAAGCAATTAGAATCAAAATGAAAGGACGTTTCATATTCTTCATTGGTTTCGTTTTACCATATAAACACACGCCAAGGGCAAATCTTTCCGACAATGATGAAAAATGCTATTATTTTCCGATATTAGTCGGAAAGGTTTTGCCATCTTCAGTGTTTATTTACCAGAGTGTGAGTACAGAGGTTCAAACACACGAGAGAGAGTTGGCGGCTTTGTGCTCAAGAGGAGACGAGGCTGCCAGGAGAACTGTGTACGAACTGTACTCGGGGTGGATATTGTGTATATGTCGAAGGTATATGCCTGACACTCAGGATGCCGAGGACTTGACACATGACGCGTTCATGAAGATTTTCGACAAGATCGGGAAGTTCCGTTATAGCGGCAAAGGGTCGCTGAAGGCATGGATGTCGAGGCTGACGGTGAATATGGCATTGAACAGGTTGAGAGATGAGAAGAAGATGGAGTCGCTGGATATCGCCGACGTCCCGGAGCCTACCGAAGAAGAGGCCAAGGATATCCCGCTCGACGTTCTTGTCTCGCTGATATCCTCTCTGCCGCCTCAGAGAAGGGCGGTGTTCAACATGTTCTGCATTGATGATTGGTCTCATGCAGAGATTGCGAAAGAGCTTGGAATCTCTGAGAACGCCTCTACCATCACTCTTCTCAAGGCCAGGAGGGAACTTGCCGCGAAAATCAAAGAATGGATAAAGGACAACGCATGAAAGACTGGACTGACATAGTATCTTCGAGGTTGAAGGATGCTTCCGGTGAGATGCCCAACGGAAGTTGGGAGACCCTTGCCTCAGACATTGCCGCCAGAAGCAGACGCAGGCGCATCTTCGGCTGGTCCGGAGCCTCTGCCGCGGCTGCCGCACTCGCTTTGTTGCTCCTTATTCCAGACAATGCCCCTACAACACCGGAACCGGTGCAGATAATTGCCGAGCAGAAGAACAGCACAGAGGAGATTCGGGAGGATGAACGCATTGAAAGTCAGATAGAATCGGCTAAGCCATTGATTGCAGAGGCAAACGCCACCAAAAGGAGCCCTGTCACGACGGAGCCACCTGTCAATACGGAATCAGAAGAAGTCCCGGCGATAGTAGAACCTGCCAAAGCGAATACGGTAATTGAGCAGCCTGGCAAAGATACTCCTGCCCAAAATGATTCCGACGAAGTCAACGAGCCTGTCACGCAGGAGGAGAAAGAGGTTTCAGACATACCGGATGAAGAGAACGATGTATGGGCGGTGCTCACCCGGGAAGACGTACCTGAAAGGACAAGAAAACCGCTTTTGATAGGTGCATCAGGTAGTTATGGAGTGGTTGATGATGGCCCGAATGCTCTGACCCGACTGCTGGGTATCTCATATTCATTTGAAGAAGATATAAATCATATATATGAAGTCATCTATAACCATCTTCCACCCTTGAAATTCGGGTTTTCAATAGGATACCCGCTCGGTGGGAAGTTGACTCTGAGTTCAGGTCTTGACCTGCTGATCTTCAAAAGTACCGTAACGAGAAAAGAAGAGCGGGCAATGCAAACTGCCTCCTATCTCAGCGTTCCGTTGCGATTCGACTATCAGCTCGTCTCCGTAGAACACTTCTCCGCATACGCCGGAGTCGGAGTTCAGGCGGACAGGTGCATTGCTGCCAATCTTGATGGACAGCCCCTCAAGGATGACAGGATTAATCTCTCCGCCGGAGGGCAATTCAGGATTCAATATGACTTCGCGCCATGGGCCGGCCTATATCTGCAACCGGAGTTGTATCATTATTTCTTGCCGGATCATCCGGCAATCAAGACCTTCAGAACTTCAAATCCGACCATGCTCTCGGTCTCTGCCGGCCTGAGGTTTAAGCTGGGGGAATCATCGGGCTTCAGAAACTGATGCGGTAGCTTTTAACCTTCGGCAAAAAGCCGAAGGTTAACGCGTTTTTTGCCGTTTTCCTTGTTAACCTTCGGCATTTTGCCGAAGGTTAAACGAGTGGGGGGGGATATAGGAAGCGCTAGTTTACGAGCCTGATGCTGAAGTCCTGGCCGTAGACGATGCGTCTGACGGCTTTGTTGACGTGTCCGCCTCGTCGGTCGAAGCTGAAGTTGGACTGAAGTCCGTGCATGCTCTCACCGTCAAGTTTGTCCGGCCAGCGGCGTCCGTACTTCGAACCCATCTTGATGAAGTTGTAGGCGGTGTCGTAGCCCTGGAAGGCGAAGGGACCCGGCTCGGCATTGAAGAGCGCCCTGTACTTCAGGAGGAAGCGCTGTACGGCGGGAGAGTCGTAATCCACGAAATACGAAATCGATACGTGCAGGTTGACGTTGTGGAGGTACTCGACCTCGATGGTATCGAATGAACGGATCTTGGAAAGACTGTAGAGGACCACGTTGTCCCTGCGGTTGTTCCTGAGTGCCAGGCGGTTGGCATTGCGCACGACATCATTGACGAACGCCTCGCTCTCGGATGCGACGATGAGACGGATGGAGTTGCCGGAAGACGGGCTCTCGATGCTGTTGGAAAGGTTGCGGCCTTCGAGCGGTCCGTAGGTGATGGTGCTGTACTGGAGTCCGGACTGCTGCATCTTTTCCACGATGACGTTGGCTGCAGCCGTCCTGGTGGCATTCTTTTCGACAAGCAGGACTATGCGGTCGCCGGGACGGCATTCTTCGACCAGCCAGTCGACGAGGTCTTCGCTCTGGTTCTCGGCCGAGCTCGGAGCCTGGATGAGATTGCTGTACACCCTGGCGAGTTCGACGGCCTTGGGCTCAAGGGGGGAAACAATCGGGGTGCCCGAAGGGCTGATCTTGAGAGTCCCGGAGAGGTCGGCGGTGGAGATGGGGCCGATGACCACATCGCAGGAGCCGAGCTTGTCCGCGGTGACGGGGATGTTGCCGCCGACGGCGTCATAGACGCTGAGGTCGACGTTGATACCCTCCGATTTGAGGTCCCTGGCGGCCATCAGGACGCCGCTGTAGAACTCGAGGTTGTTCTCGTTGGGAGATTTGGCGGCATTGAAAGGCAGGATCAGCGCTGCCGTGATGTCTTTCTTGCCTGCGTAGAGGAATTCATCGGCCTTCTCGGAGATGGCTTCTCCGATGGTTTCGAAGATGTTCTTGGGATTGTCCTCTTCCTGCTCCTCAGCCTCGGCTATGTCCTCTACGGGAGCAACGGACACTTCTTCCGCTATATCCACGCCTGCGGGCGGGATGCGGAGCTTCTGCTTGCGGGTCACCTGGGGTGAGGTCATGCCGTTGGCCCGCATGATGGCCTCCTTGGTGACGCCGTATTTCTTGGCGATGGCACCGAGGTCCTCGTACCACTTGACAGTGTGGATGGTATAGTCGCCGGGCTGGGCGGCAGGGACGGAAACGGTCTTGTCGGCAGGGGCGGCCTGGGCCGGAGCCTGGCTCTCGGCGCCGGGGGCGTTCTCCACATACGGGATGTGCAGGATCTGGTAGGTCTTCAGGCCTTCGGTTTCAAGCTTGAGGGTGGGATTGGCGTCATAGATGTCCTGGATGGATACGCCGTACGCCTTGGCTATCGAGAACAGCGTCTGGCGCTCAAGAACCACGTGCGAATAGTACAGCTTGCCGTTTTCCCGGACCTTGTCCCGGGAAATGGTCACGGGAGTGGCCTTGTATTCGGTGTCCTGCGCATGGAGCCGGCCCGCTCCGAGGAGCAGCACCGCAGCAAGGCAGACCATGAAAAGCTTTTTCATAACTTCGTCCTGTTTAACGATCCTGCAAAGTCCGTAAGGTCTTCGGCGAACTTTGCCCAGCTAAGGCGTTTCTTCTCCTCCCGGATGTGCTCGACGCAGTATTTCCGGATGGCGCCGTTGCTGAAATAACTCTCTATCTCCCTGCGTATGGCCTCGGGAGTGACTTCCTCAGCTACAATCCCCGTGCCTCTCTCGCCGATGGTCTCGGTGAGACCGCCTACCGCAGTGACGATCATCGGCACTTCGAAATGGTATGATACCGAACTGATGCCGCTCTGGGTGGCACTCCGGTAGGGGAGTACCGTGACGTCGGCGGCGGAGAAATACTTCTTGACTTCGGAGTCCTTGATGTATTGGGGGAAGATCTTGATCCTGTCCTTGCCCGGGCTCGCATCGATCAGCTCGCGGTAGGGGGCAAACGAGCCGTAAGGCTCTCCGGCGATGATGAGCTGGTAGTCCTCTCCGAGCCCGTTGAAAGCCTTGAGAAGGATGTCCAGGCCCTTGTACTTGCGTATCAGGCCGAAGAAAAGGAGGTTCTTTTTGCCGTGCTCCAGCCCGAGGGCGTCCTCCGCCTCTTCGCGCGGGATGCGCTCCCCGAAATGCGAATAGAGGGGATGGGGCATGATGGTGTGCGGCTTGCCGGTGCCGAAGGACTGGAGATCCCTGTCAACCTCGGAGCACATGCTCACGAAACCGTCGCAGCCGGACAGGAAGTATTTGGTGAACGGCTTGTCGAAGAAACGGGGCTCATGGGGGATGACATTGTCCAGGATGGCGATGACCTTGCACTTGTCCTTCATGTGCCTGGCCACGTATCCCAGCGACGGGCCGAACCACGACATCCAGTACCGCATGACCAGGATGTCGGGGTCCCAGGCGCGGATGGCGCGGGCGGTACGGCCGTAGGATAACGGACCGGCCGTATCCAGGAGTGCTTGCGACTCTATGGATACGGCCTCGTCGTCAGGTGTCACATACTGTGTCTTTCCCGGGAAGAGAAGGTCGGGATACTGTCTCTTGAAGTTGAAGGCTTTGACATCGTGATGCCTGCCCAGTTCTTCAAACAGGTTGGCGTTAAACTGGGCGATCCCTCCTCTGTACGGGTAAAAGCAAGACAGTATGGCTATTTTCAAGGCTAGTTGTTTTCGTTCCTGGTCTTTACGTATTCGGCGTTGAGGCCTTCGATCAGGATGTCGGTGATGTCGAGGCTGGGATCACCTGCGACGATCGGCTGGGGAAGGATGTCACCTTGGGTAGCGATGATGAGGGCGTACTGCTTCTCCTCGTTGAACTTGTCGATATACTCCTTGATGGCGTTGGCGATCTGGTTCATCGTGACAGCCTGCTCCTCCTGCATCTCCTGCTGCTTCTGGTTGTAGTAGGTCTGGAAGTCGTTCTGCTGCTTCACGAGTTTCTCGTTCTGGGCCTCGGCGGTCGAGCGGGTCAGGAGGCCCTTGTCGATCTTCTCCTGGAAGGCGTTGACATCGCTCTGGAGCTTGTTGCCCCTGCGGGTGACTTCCTGGTCGATGCTCTGGAGCTTGCTCTGGAGGACGCTGCCGAGATCGTTGGCCATGTCGTATTCGTTGATGACCCTGTCAAGGTTGAAGTATACGATGGAGCCCTTGGGGGCGGAATTGTCGGTCTTCTCTTCGTTGTTGGCTTCCGTTGCGGGAGCGGTCGTCTGACAGGAGTTGAGTGTAGCGATGCCGGCCACCACGGCCAGAACGCTGAGGAACAAAGTAGTCTTCTTCATTTTATGTTGTTGAATTTATAGATTCGCAAAGTGCAAAAGTAATCAAAAAATCTTGATCTTCGAAAGATATGCCCCAATAGTTTTCTCCAGGCCCATGTACAGGGCGTCTGAAATGAGGGCGTGGCCGATGGAGACCTCATCGGTCCAGGGAATCGTGCGGATGAAATACTCGAGGTTGTCGAGATTGAGGTCGTGGCCGGCGTTGAGGCCCAGGCCGAGCTCCCGTACCCTCTCCGCAGTGCGGAGATAGTCCGCGACAGCGGCTTCCGGCCCCTGCGGGAAGCGCTCGGCGTACCCCGCCGTATACAGCTCGACCCTGTCTGCGCCGCACTCGGCGGCTCCTTCCGCCATGCGCGGGTCGGGATCGATGAATATCGAGGTCCGTATACCTTTCGACTTGAACAGGGCGCAGACGTCAGTCAGGAACTTCCGGTTGGCGACGGTGTCCCAGCCGGCGTTGGAGGTGATGGCGTCGTGCGCATCCGGAACCAGCGTGACCTGGTCCGGTACGACCTCGCATACCAGGTCGATGAACGACCCGATGGGATTGCCTTCGATGTTGAACTCCGTGGTGATGCCGGGACGTATGAGACGGACGTCCGAATAACGGATGTGACGCTCGTCCGGACGGGGGTGCACGGTGATACCTTCGGCGCCGAACCTTTCGCAGTCCCTTGCGGCCTTTTCGACATCAGGAAGATTGCCTCCGCGGGCATTGCGGAGGGTGGCTATCTTGTTAATGTTGACACTAAGTCTTGTCATGTTCCAATCATTTAAGTTTCAGCCGGCAAAGCCGCCGGCGGCGCAACAAAAATAGTCAATAATTTCAAAGTTATTAAATAAAGTTTTATTTTTGACGTTCCGATCTGATTATGAGACTTGCGCTATACATCAAAAAACGTTCCCTCGCGGGAGACGCCCGCATCGATGCGCTCCGCGAGGCGCTCAAGACCGGCGGCTGCGTGCTATATGACGTCAAGACCGCAGAGGATATCCTTCCGGACACCGACGCCCTCCTGAGCCTCGGCGGCGACGGCACTTTCCTGTCCGCGGCACGCATCGTCGGAGACTCCGGCGTGCCGGTACTCGGCGTCAATTTCGGCCGCCTCGGCTTCCTCTCGGAGTATAAGCCCGATGATGTCGTCGCCCCGCTGCTGTCCGGCGCCTACACTGTCGAGAACCGTTCCCTCCTCCGTACGGAGGTGAAAGACAGCGGGTTGACCGATATTTCGCTGAATGAGATGACTGTCCACCGCAAGGGTGCAGCCATGCTCGGCGTGGACGTCACCATCGACGGCGAGTCGCTGCCCACCTGCTGGGCGGACGGTTTCCTTGTAGCCACCAGCTCGGGATCGACGGCCTATTCCCTCAGTGTCGGCGGCCCCATCTGCCTGCCCGAGACCCGCGTGCTCATCCTCGCTCCCATAGCTCCTCACAATCTCAACATACGGCCTATCGTGGTGCCGGAGACCTCCATAGTGGACCTTTCCTTCCGCTCCAGGGAGCAGGAGATCATGGCCACCATGGACAACCGCAACCTCATCCTCCCCGTTTCCTCCGTGATTTCCGTGTCAGTGGCACAGTTTTCGCTCAAGACGATTCGCCTCGACAGGTCAAACTTCATCCATGCCCTCAAGAGCAAGCTTTTCTGGGGGGAGGATGTCAGAAACTTATAGAATGGAAGAGGAAAAGAGAATCCCCACTCACGTGTCCATCATAATGGACGGCAACGGCAGATGGGCCCGGGAAAGGGGCCGCGAACGTGTCTTCGGTCATTTCGAAGGCGTCGAGAGCGTGCGCGCATGCACCGAGGCCGCTGTCGAGGCAGGAGTGCGCTACCTGTCACTGTTCGCTTTTTCGGAGGAGAACTGGGGCAGGCCCGACAGCGAGGTGGACGCCCTCATGAAGCTGATGTTCAAGTCCATGGTGGAGGAGTTCGAGACCTTCATGAAAAACCGCGTGCGCTTCGTCGTGCTCGGCAACCGCGCAAGGCTTTCCGACACCCTGAACGGCGCCATCGACGACATGATGGAAAGGACTGCGTCCAACGACCGCCTCACACTCATTCTCTTCCTCAGCTACAGCGGCAAATGGGATATCCTCCAGGCCGCAAAGTCCATGGCCAAGGATTATGCTTCCTGCCCGGAAAAGATTGACGGTTTGGATTTTGCGGATATAGACTCGCGTCTGGTGACGGCCGGGATCCCGGACCCCGACCTCATCATAAGGACCTCCGGTGAGCAGCGCCTGAGCAACTACCTTCTGTGGCAGAGCGCATATTCCGAGTTCCTGTTCAGCCCGCTGCTGTGGCCGGATTTCCGCAAGGAAGCGTTCTTCGCTGCGCTCGAAGAGTTCGCAAAGCGGGACAGACGGTATGGAAAAGTCAAATAATTGGCGTATATTTGCGGATTGTTAAATGAATACTCGATTGATGAGACATATAAGGATAGCCAGCCTGCTTCTGATGTTGCTCGTGCCTTTCACGGTCCGGGCACAGGAGCCGGAAGGTATCGTGATAGATTACAACAATCCCCAGAAGTATGTCATCGCGGGCGTCACCGTCGATGGCAATACCACCTACAGTGACCAGCAGGTCATATCCGCTTCCGGCATGCAGACGGGCGTGACCGTCACCGTGCCGGGCGAGGATATCTCCGCCATTGTCAACCGCCTCTGGCTCCAGCGCTACTTCGAGGACGTGGCGGTCAGTATCGACAGCCTCAACGCCTCGCGTGATTCCGCATGGTTCAAGATCACCATCCTCGAGCGTCCCAGGATGTCGAGGTGGACTTTCACCGGAGTCAAGAGCGGTGAGAAGAAGGATATCGAGGAGCGCCTCAATTTCCGCCGCGGCGGCGAGTTCTCGGACTATGTGTCCAAGACCTCATCGGACATCATCAAGAGGTTCTATGCCGAGAAAGGCTTCATCAATACCGTGGTCACACCCCAGGTGACGCGTGATACGCTGGTCCGCGGCGCCGTCCGCGTCAACTTCGATGTCGACAGGGGAGAGCGCATCCGCATCAAGACCATAAACTTCATAGGCAACGACGATGTCAAGGAGTACAAGATCGCCAAGCAGATGAAGAAGACCAAGTCGAACAAGCTATACAACTTCTTCCACAGCAAGAAGTTCAACAGCAAGGAGTACGAGAATGACAAGGTCGCTGCGATCAGCGCCTTCAACGAAGCCGGCTACCGCGATGCACGACTGGTGAAGGATTCCGTGTACTACGTGGACCACAACCGCCTGGGCATCGACCTCGTGTTCGACCAGGGTGACAAGTATTATTTCCGCGATATCACCTGGACTGGCAACTCCGTATATTCCACAGACAACCTCAACGAACTCCTCGCTATCAGCAAGGGTGACGTTTATGACGTCGTGACCATGAAGAAGCGCCTGGAGGGCGGTGAGAAGGAGTCCGACTACGGTGTCGGCAAGCTCTACCGCGACAACGGATACCTTTTCGTCCACGTCTCTCCGGTCGAGCTCAATATCCAGAACGACTCCGTTGACGTGGAGATCCGCATCTCCGAGGGCAAGCCGGCCACCCTCAACAACATCGTCATCAACGGCAATGACCTGACCAACGAAAAGGTCGTACGCCGCCAGATATACACCCGTCCGGGTTACCTCTTCAGCCAGACGGACTTCGAGCGTTCCGTCCGTGAGATCGCTTCGCTCGGACAGTTCGACCCTGAGGCCATCATGAGCGAGGGCGGCTACTCCGTCCTTCCCAACCCTATGAACAACACCGTCGACCTTGTCTACAACGTCACGGAGAAGCCTTCTTCCCAGCTTGAACTTTCCGGAGGATGGGGCGGACGCACTTTCGTAGCTACTGCCGGTGTGAGCTTCAACAACTTCTCCACCAAGCGCATGTTCGAGAAGGGCGCCTGGCGGCCCGTGCCGCTCGGCGACGCCCAGAACCTCTCGTTCCGCTTCCAGACCAACGGACGCTATTACACAGCCCTGTCCACCAGCTTCACCGAGCCCTGGCTGTTCGGCAAGAAACCCACTTCGCTCAATCTATCGCTCTACTACACCAAGCAGACGAACTACAATCCCTATTACGCACAGTATTACGGCGGTATCTATGATGCTTCCGGTTCTTACTGGGACAGCATGTTCAACGCCGACAGGAGCTTCGAGGTGTTCGGTTTCTCCGCATCCCTCGGTAACCGCCTGAAGTGGCCTGACAACTACTTCGTGCTGTACAACGGACTCAGCTGGCAGACATACCGCCTGACCGACTGGTATTCCGGATACTTCATCTTCGACGACGGCCTTACCCACAACATCAGCTACTCGGTGACGCTCAACAGGACGTCGACGGACCAGCAGATCTATCCCCGCCAGGGTTCCGAGTTCACCGTTTCGTTGCAGCTGACCCCTCCTTTCTCGCTGCTGCGCAAGAAGGACATCAGCCGCCTCGACGCCAACGGCAACCCCATGAGGGTCAATTCCTGGCGTGACATCGATTATGACAATTACACTGCCCAGCAGCGTTACAAGTGGACGGAGTACCACAAGTGGAAGTTCTCCGGCGCCACTTACACCAAGCTCATCGACAACCTCGTGCTCATGACCCGCGCACAGTTCGGATACCTCGGATACTACAACCGCAACTGGGGATATTCCCCGTTCGAGGGCTTCATGGTCGGCGGCGACGGCATGTCGGGCTATTCCACTTACGGTACCGAGGTCGTTTCGCTCCGCGGCTACCAGAACTATTCGCTCACTCCGCAGACGATTTCCAAGTACAATACTTCCAACGTCACGTACTCCGGCAACGTCTATGACAAGTTCACGGTCGAGTTGAGGTATCCCGTGATCCTCCAGCCGACTTCCACCATCTTCGCCCTGCTCTTCCTCGAAGGAGGAAACTGCTGGGCTGACATCCACGACTTCAATCCGTTCCAGATCAAGCGTTCCGCCGGTGCCGGCGTGCGCGTGTTCCTCCCTATGGTCGGACTTCTCGGTGTCGACTGGGGCTGGGGCTTCGACGACGCCCAGAACGGAAGGAGCCAGTTCCACTTCGTAATCGGACAGCAGTTCTAAAGAATAATCTAAAATTTGTTTGTGATATGAAAAGAATCCTTTTGTTCGCCGCAATGGCATTGATTTCCGCCGCGGCTTTCGCACAGCCGAAGTTCGCCCATGTGAACTTCACCGAGCTCTACCAGCTCATGCCTGAGGCCGACCAGGCCAGGGCTACCCTCAACGCCGCCACCGCGGAGGCGCAGGAGACCTACCAGACTATGATCGACGAGTATCAGAACAAGGCCAACCAGTATCAGCAGAAGGCCTCCACCTGGACCCAGACCATCCGTGAGAGCAAGGAGAAGGAACTCTCCGATATCCAGCAGCGCCTCATGGAGTTCGAGCAGAGCATCCAGCAGGAGCTTGCCGCCAAGCAGAACGAGCTGATGGCTCCCCTCGTGCAGAAGGCCCAGGAGACTGTCAATTCCCTTGCCAAGGCAGGTGGTTACATCTATGTGTTCGACGCCCAGCAGATACTTTATCTCGATCCCACCCAGAGCACTGACCTGACTCCTTCCGCACGCAAGGCACTTAATATCCCCGAGGGCAGGACCCTCGAGACCCTGCAGGCCGAGCTTCAGGCTGCAGCCCAGTTGCAGCAGTAGATAACTGAACCTTAAGGGGCGGAACGGGATGTTCCGCCCCTTTTTACCACATAATTACATAACCAACTAACCCATAATGCAACACAAGGTAATTGATACTAAAGATGTTGTAATTCGTTTCGCGGGGGATTCTGGTGACGGCATGCAGCTCACCGGGTCTCTCTTTGCCGATATGTCGGCCATCTACGGAAACGAATTGTCCACTTTCCCGGACTATCCTGCGGAGATTCGCGCGCCGCACGGCACCGTCTCCGGAGTCTCCGGCTTCCAGGTGCATATCGGAAGCGCGGACGTCAATACGCCGGGAGACTTCTGCGACCTTCTGGTCGCCATGAACCCTGCCGCACTCAAGGCAAACGCCAAATGGTGCAAGCCCACGGCCATGATCCTCGTTGACGGCGACGCTTTCGACGAGGCCGGAATGAAGAAGGCCGGATTCAAGACCGAGGATCCCTTCACCGAGCTCCACGTCGAGGACAGGACGCTCCTCGTAGCGTCCATCACCTCCCTTACGGAGGAGAGCCTCAAGGATTTCGGCATGGACTCCAAGGCCGTCCACAAGTGCAAGAACATGTTCACGCTCGGCATGGCCTGCTACATCTACAGCCGGCCCCTCGAGTACATCTACCAGTACCTCGAGCGCAAGTTCTCCAAGAAGCACCCGGAGATGATCGAGCCCAACAAGAAGGTCCTGAACGACGGCTTCAACTACGCCGCCAACGTGCAGGCCATCCCCAATACCTATACGGTGGCTCCCGCCAAGCTCAAGAAGGGCACCTACCGCAACATGACCGGCAACCAGGCCACAGCCTGGGGACTGCTCGCAGCTTCCGAGAAGTCCAGTCTCCCGCTGTTCTGCGGTTCCTATCCCATTACGCCTGCTACGGCTATCCTAGAGGAACTCGCCATCCATAAGAGCCTCGGCGCCAAGACGCTGCAGGCCGAGGACGAGATAGCGGGCATCTGCACCGCCATCGGCGCCGCCTTCGCCGGCAATCTCGCTGTCACCACCACTTCCGGCCCCGGCCTTTCGCTTAAGAGCGAGGCCCTCGGACTTGCCGTCATGGCCGAGCTTCCGCTCGTCGTCGTAGACGTGCAGCGCGGCGGCCCTTCCACCGGTCTTCCGACCAAGACCGAGCAGACCGACCTGGGCCAGGCTCTCTATGGCCGCAACGGTGAATGCCCGATCCCCATCGTGGCCGCCCATTCGCCCGCGAACTGCTTCGATGCCGCCTTCAATGCCGCCAAGATCGCCCTTGAGCACATGACTCCGGTCATCCTTCTCTCCGAAGGCTTCCTCGGCAACGGTTCGGAGCCCTGGCGCATCCCTTCGATGGCCGATTATCCCGAGATCAAGCCGCCGTTCGTTGACGGTGTCCTTTCCGAAGGAGAGAGGTATTATCCTTTCCAGCGCGATCCCGAGACGTTCGTGCGCCGCTGGGCCCTCCCGGGCCAGAAAGGCTTCGAGCACCGCGTCGGCGGTCTCGAGAAGACGCACGAAGGCGTGCTCTCCACCGATCCCGCCAACCATGCCATGATGGTGGCTGAGCGTGCCGCCAAGGTGCAGAAGATCGCGGATTTCATCCCCGCCCTCGATGTCGACGGTCCCGCTTCCGGAAAGCTGCTTGTAGTAGGCTGGGGCGGCACTTACGGCCACATCCTCTCCGCCGTGCACGAGCTGCGCGAGGCCGGCAAGGACGTGTCCTTCGCCCATTTCGACTATATACTCCCGCTGCCTAAGAACACCGCCGAAGTCTTCTCGCATTTCGAGAAGGTCATCGTGTGCGAACTCAACAGCGGCCAGTTCGTGAATTATCTGCGCGGCGTTTACCCGCAGTTCGATTATCTCCAGTTCAACAAGGTGCAGGGCCAGCCGTTCCTCGTGAGCGAGCTCGTCTCCGCCATCAACGAGGCATTGTAAGACTATGGCATATTTGACATTCAAGGATTTCAAGAGTGACCAGGAAGTCCGCTGGTGCCCCGGCTGCGGAGACCATGCGGTACTTGCCGCCCTCCAGAGGGCTCTCCCGAAAGTGAGCCAGGCCCTCAACTACGAGAAGGAACGCTATGTGGTGGTATCCGGCATCGGATGCTCTTCACGCCTTCCATATTACATGGACACCTACGGGTTCCATAGCATCCACGGCCGTGCAACGGCCATCTCCACAGGTATCAAGGTGGCCAATCCTACCCTGACCGTGTGGCAGGCCTGCGGCGACGGCGACGCCCTCGCCATCGGCGGAAACCATTTCATCCACGCCATCCGTCGCAACATCGACATCAATATCATGCTCTTCAACAATCAGATCTACGGTCTGACGAAGGGCCAGTATTCTCCGACCTCCAAGTTCGGCGCCATCACCAAGACCTCTCCGTACGGCACCGTCGAACATCCGTTCAATCCCGGTTCGCTCGTATTGGGTGCCAAAGGCACGTTCTTCGCACGCTCCCTTGACGTCGAGCTCAAGCTCAACGAGGAGATCATGACGGCCGCAGCGCTGCATGACGGCTGTTCGGTGATGGAGTTCCTGACCAACTGCGTCATCTTCAACGACGGCGCGCACAAGTCGCTGTCCGATCCCGCACTTCGCGCGGACAATACCATCGTGCTCCGTCAGGGCGAGAAGATGATCTTCGGCAAGAACAAGGACAAAGGCCTGGTCTACGACGGCAAGAAGCTTCGCGTCGTCCATATCGGCGAGGGTGGCTTCACCGAGGAGGACATCCTCGTCCACGACGCTCACAAGGACAATATCAGCATCCACATGGCCCTCGCGGACATGAAGGGACCGGACTATCCCGTCGCCCTCGGCGTGATCCGCGACGTCAAGGACATCACCTACGACGACGGTGTCCGCGACCAGGTCAAGGACGTGATGGTCAAGTCCAAGATACACTCCATGGACGAGCTGCTCCACAGCGGCTCCACCTGGGAGGTCGAATGATACCTGATAACCAATAGTAACAACCACATTTACACACTTACAACCAAGTAATGAAAACATCTGTAATCATGGCCAGACTCCAGGCCAAGTACCCCGGAGAGAGCGAATATCTCCAGGCGGTGCAGGAGGTTTTGGAATCCGTCGAGGACGTTTACAACAAGCATCCCGAATTCGAAGAGGCTAAGATAGTCGAACGCATGGTCGAACCCGACCGTATCTTCACCTTCCGCGTGACGTGGGTGGATGACAAGGGAGAGGTCCAGACCAATACCGGATACCGTGTGCAGTTCAACAGCGCCATCGGTCCCTACAAGGGCGGTCTCCGCTTCCATAGGGCTGTCACCCCTTCCATGCTCAAGTTCCTCGGTTTCGAGCAGACCTTCAAGAATGCCCTCACCACCCTTCCTATGGGCGGTGCCAAGGGCGGTTCGGACTTCGATCCCAAGGGCAAGTCCAACGACGAGATCATGCGTTTCTGCCAGGCCTTCATGCTTGAGCTCTGGAACTGCATAGGTCCCGACCAGGACATCCCCGCCGGCGACGTAGGTGTAGGCGGACGCGAGATCGGTTTCCTCTATGGCATGTACAAGAAACTCGCCCGCCAGTACAATACCGGTGTCCTGACCGGAAAGGGCGCCACCTGGGGCGGCTCCATCCTCCGTCCGGAGGCCACCGGCTTCGGCGCCCTCTACTTCACCCATCACCTTCTGGAGAAGGCCGGCATCGACATCAAGGGCAAGACCGTTGCCCTCTCAGGCTTCGGTAACGTCGCCTGGGGTGCTGCCACCAAGGCCACCGAGCTCGGTGCCAAGGTCGTGGCCATCTCCGGACCGGACGGTGTCTGCCACATCCCTGACGGCATCACCAAGGAGATGATCGACTACATGCTCGTCATGCGCGCCTCCAACCGTGACAAGGTCCAGGACATGGCTGACAAGTTCCCCGAGAAGGCCAAGTTCACCGCAGGCAAGAAGAGCTGGAGCATACCCGTGGACATCGCCCTCCCTTGCGCTTTCCAGAACGAGCTTTCCGAGGATGACGCCAAGGAGCTGAAGGCCAACGGCTGTTTCTGCTGCTGCGAGGTCTCCAACATGGGCTGCCAGCCGGGAGCCATCCATTTCTTCCAGAACAACGGCATCCTCTTCGCCCCCGGCAAGGCCGTCAACGCTGGCGGTGTCGCCACCTCCGGCCTTGAGATGACGCAGAACGCCGAGCATATCTCCTGGAGCGGCAAGGAAGTGGATGAGAAACTCCATTTCATCATGAAGTCCATCCACGAGCAGTGCGTCAAGTACGGCACCCAGCCTGACGGCAGCGTCGATTACGTGAAGGGCGCCAACATCGCCGGCTTCATGAAGGTCGCCACCGCCATGCTCGAGCAGGGTACGGTCTAGTCTACATACCCGGCTGGTGCTGGGTTTCCATATCTACCCAATTATTGGGATTCTTCTGCGCTGAGTGTCCAACTTAGCGCAGATTTTTTTAACTTTGTTAGTTAACAAAAGATTATCGGAATGAAAAAGACCGTTGCATCGCCCAAGGCCCCCAAGGCGGTCGGGCCATATTCGCAGGCCGTAGAACTGAACGGCACCCTCTTCCTTTCCGGGCAGTTGCCCATCGATCCGCAGGCCGGCAAGATGCCGGAGGGCATAGCCGCCCAGACGAGGCAGTCCCTGACCAATATCGGCGCCGTCCTCGAGGAGGCGGGACTCGGATTCGGGGATGTCGTGAAGACCACCGTCCTGCTGAAAGATATCGCTGATTTCGCGGCCATGAACGCCGTCTATGCGGAGTTCTTCCCGGAGATGAAGCCGGCGCGCGTCTGCTACCAGGTGGCGGCGCTGCCCATGGGCGCACTGGTGGAGATCGACGCCGTAGCCGGCAAATAATCCCGGCCATGCGACCCCGCTCCCTTCTCCGTATCGCGCCGCTGCTCGCGGCCTTGTTGCTCAGCTCCTTCTCCGCGTACGCGGACGAGGGCATGTGGATGATAAATGCCATCTCCAAAGCCTTGGAAGCTGACATGAAGGCCAAGGGCCTGATACTCGATGCGAACGAGATATACAATGCAGATGCCGAAGGAGCTTCCCTGAAGGATGCCGTCCTGTCCCTGGATTTCGGTTGCTCCGGCAGTATCATCTCCGACAACGGCCTCGTCATTACCAACCATCATTGTGCTTACAGCGACGTCCATGCCCTCAGCACTCCGGAGCACAATTACCTGGAGGACGGTTTCTGGGCCATGACCTCCCGGGATGAAAAACCTATCCGTGGCAAGGGTATCTATTTCCTCAAGCGCGTACTTGACGTGACGGATGAGGTAGGGGAGATGTACGCCGAGGCGGAACGCAGCGGACAGACGCTGGGCTCTCGCAGGATGTCTTCCCAGATTGAGAAGAAGTATTCGGAGCAGACCGGACTGGAAGCATCCCTTTCTTCCATGTGGAGCGGTTCCAAGTACTATCTTGCCTTGTATGAGGTGTATACGGATATCCGTCTCGTCGCCGCTCCTCCGGTGAGTATCTCTGCCTATGGCGGCGACATAGACAACTGGGAGTGGCCGCAGCACAAGTGCGATTTCGCCCTTTACAGGATATATACCGGCACTGACGGCAGGCCTGCGGACTATTCGCCGGACAACGTCCCGTTGAAGCCCGCGCGCAAGCTGGAGATCTCTCTTGACGGATACAAGGAAGGCGATTTCGCCATGGTCATAGGCTATCCGGGCCGCACGGACCGTTACGCCTCCTCAGCCAAGATAAGCTATCTGGAGAATGTCAGCTATCCGGTCAGCAATTTCATCCGTGCTGACCAGATGGCCATCGTCAACGCTTGGATGAACGCCGATCCTGAAGTCCGTCTCAAGTATTCAGACTACTATTTCAGCCTGTCCAATGTCCAGGAGAACAACGAGGGCATGGTGCAATGCCTCACCCGTTTCGGAGTAGCGGACGAGCGCCGCGGGCAGGAGAAGGAACTCCAGGCATGGATCGACGCAGACCCGGCCCGCAAGGCGAAATGGGGAGGCCTGCTGCAGGAGCTTGACTCCAAGTACTCCGCCATTTCGGAGGCGGAGGCCAACCTTGTGTGCTACCGGGAGACGATGGTTCGCGGCACCCGCCTGGGAGTCATCGCCACGCGTCTCAAGTCCATCAGGAATGCTCTCGGCGACAGCAGGCGTGTCGAGCAGATGCAGTTGACCGACGCGGCCCAGTACGCTGAAATGGACCTCAGGGTGGAGCATGACCTGTTCCGTTATGCCGCGAGGACATACTACACCAATGTAGACAGTTGTTACTGGGGACCTTTCCAGAAGGAGCTCTTCGAGTTGTACAAGGATGACATGGAAGCGTTCTGCGCCAATACCTGGGACAAGAGCTGGATGACTGACGAGAGAGGCATCGTCCGCTTCCTGACCATGGAAGGATCCGAGATGGATCCCCTTTACGACGATCCGTTGTACAAGTTCCTGACCGAGGTTGCGGTGACGGTGTTCAACGACACCATAGCCGCCACTCCCGGAGACAGGACGGTCAGCCAACTCGGAAGCGAGTATACGCGTGCCTTATATAACATGCGCCTGGATAAGGGCATCTCCCAGTATCCCGATGCCAACAGCACCATGCGCATCACCTACGGTACGGTCTCGGGTTATGAGCCGCGCGACGGAGTCTGGTGCTCCTGGCACTCGACGCCCGCGGGCATCCTGGAGAAATACGACCCCGATTCGTACGACTTCAATCTCAAGCCCGACTGGAGGGCCCTGCTCGAAGAGCATTGCGGACATCCTGGGACCGACATGTATTTCGATGCCAATTTCCTGACGGACAATGATATAACCGGAGGCAATTCCGGTTCGCCCGTGCTGGATGCCCGCGGCAGGCTCATCGGCCTCGCGTTCGACGGCAACAAGGAGTCGCTCGCAAGCGACGTCAGGAGCGTACCGGGGTACAACATGTGTGTCAATGTCGACATCCGTTTCGTGATCTGGACGCTCCGCAATTATGCGCACATGGACAGGATACTCGAAGAAATAGGACTTTAAACATCTGATAATATGGAATTCATAGAAGTCATACAGAAACGCCATTCGGTGAGAAAGTTCACCGGTGAGCCCATCGAAAGGGAGCTGCTCGACGCGATCCTCGACATCGCCGCGACCGCACCTTCGTCAAAGAATTCGCACAGTTCGGCCTTCATGGTGGTCGATGACAAGGACACGCTCTCGGCCATCTCCGAGATGCGCGACCGCGGCTCCGCCTTCGTCAAGGACGCTGCTGCTGCCATCGTCGTCATGGGCGACCACACCAAGACCGATATCTGGGTGGAGAATGCCTCCATCTCCGCCACCTTCATCCAGCTGGCGGCCACGGCCATGGACCTCGGCAGCTGCTGGGTGCATGTACGCGACCGGCTGCGCTCCAAGGCCGACCCTTCCAAGGGTACGGCTGAGGAGTACCTGCGCAGCCTGCTTGGCATACGCGACGAGTACAGCGTGCTGTGCGTCGTCGCCCTGGGCCATGAGGCCCTTCCTGAAGAATAATCATTAACAAATCAAGCATCATGAAAAGAATTATTGTTGGATTGGCATTTGCTGCCGCCCTTCTCTGCGGCTGCCAGAAGATCAATGACCTCGAGTCCCGCATGAAAGTGGCCGAGACGGACATTTCCGCCCTCAAGTCCGATGTCGCGAAACTCATGGCCGCGGTAGACAAGAAGTATACTATAACAGATTTCAACGAGACCGCTACCGGTTATACCATCACCCTCTCCGACGGCAGCACCATCAGCCTCAAGAACGGTGCTGACGGCAAGGATGGTGACGCTATCCTCAAGAGCATCTCTTCCGAGAACGGTTTCGTCGTGATCACCCTCGTGGACGGTTCCGTATATAGGATTCCGCTTGCGGATGATTATCCCCTGAAGGCTGTCAAGTCGCTCACCTATATTCCCGATTTCTTTGACGGAAGCGCAACCGTCAGCTACAAGAAAGCCGAGGACGCCACTGCAACGATGAAGTTCATGGTCCGTCCTGCGTCCGCTACCACGGCACTTATGAAGGCTGTCGAGGCCGGTTCCGTCAAGATCCTCCCGTTCGCCACTTCCGTGGCTACGCGCTCTTTGGCAGATGAGGTTACCGAGCTCTCCTGTAGATCCTTCAGCATCGATCCCGACGGCCTTCTGACCGTCAAGGTCAATGCCTCCGGGCTCGGCGAAGACTTCTTCGCCGGCAAGGCCGGAGCTGCCATTGCCGTCGTGATCTCCGACGGAGTGTCCGAGATCTCCTCCGCCTTCGTACCGCTCGTGCCTGAGTGCACAGGCCTTGAGTACGGCGGTGAGATCTACTGCATCGCCAAGATGGCGGACGGCAAGACCTGGATGACCGAGAACCTCCGCTATGTCCCCGAGGGATACGTCCCTTGCTCTGACCTGGGCAATGTCACGGGAGGCGTCTACATGCCGGTGGTGGTCGCGGACGGAAAGGCTGCATTCAGCAGCGACAATGCTGATATTGAAAGGCAGGGCTACCTCTATCAGTCCGAAGTCGCCCTCGGCCTTAACGTCGGTGACCTCAAGTCCGTGCAGGATGCCATGGCCCTTGAGGGTGCTCAGGGCATCTGCCCCGATGGATGGCATATCCCGACCCTCAGCGATTATCTCGGCCTGGTCGGCAAGTCCGTAGGTGCCGATATTGTTGCCGATGCTCCATACTATGACGGCAAGAACGGTTCCATCCAGATGCTCAACGCCGACGGCTTCAACCTCTTTGCCTGCGGCGCCGTCTCCATCCAGGACAACACCAAGACTTCCGCCACCCTCATTGGTAAGGCTGCCAACTACGATTATATCTCATCCGGATTCATCTGCGGTTCGACCTATGCCGGATGCACTGTCAAGGATGATGTCTTGACAAACATCCAGTTCTTCGGCCTCATGCCCATGACCAACAAGGCCACGGAGGCCGAATTCACCGCCAACGGCTCCAAGCTCAGTTACCGCATCGCCGCTGCAGTGCGCTGCGTAAAGGATTGATCCTTGCTGCGAAGGATAGCCATAGCCTTCTTGCTGGCACTGTCGGCGACCGTGTGGTCGTCGGCGGCGCCGGCGTCGTATAGCGTCTCCGGCCGTGTCGTTGATGCGGCCGGTGACATTCCTCTGCCCGGCGCCGCCGTAAGCCTCGACGGAGCCCTCTGGGCTGTCACTGACGCTCAAGGGCGTTTCTCCATCAAGGGAGTTCAGCCCGGGACCTATACCCTGACGGCTTCCTGCCTCGGCTATGTCGACACTCCGTCGGAGGTGGAGGTCAAGGCTGACGTGACCGGTCTTGTCATCAGGATGCAGGAGCATTCACTGGCGTTGAAAGAGGTTGTGGTGACGGCGCAGAATCCCAAGGAGGGGGTCGGCACGTCGCATACCCTCGGCCGTGACGCATTGAACCATCTCCAGCTTTCGAGCATGACTGACATGGCCGCCCTTCTGCCCGGCGGGAAGACTTCCAATCCCGACCTGACCAGCGGTAGCGCTTTCGCGCTGCGCTCAGGCGGGTCCGGAGCGGCCAACGCCGCCTTCGGAACCGCCCTGGAGGTGGACGGTGTCAGGCTCGGCAACAACGCCGGCTTCGGCGCCATGGCGGGAGTGGACACCCGCAGTATCTCCGTGGACAACGTAGAGTCGGTGGAAGTCATCACCGGTGTGCCTTCAGCCGAATACGGCGACCTGAACAGCGGAATGGTCCGCATCCATACGCGCAAGGGCCGTACACCGCTGAACGTGTCCTTCACTGTCAATCCGCGCACCTGGCAGACCTCCCTTTCCAAGGGATTGGACCTTCAGAAAGGGCGCGGCGTCCTGAATATCGGGGCGGAATGGGCCAGGGCCACGAAAAAGCTTGTCTCGCCTTATGAGTCCTACACCCGCCGGGGCATAACGCTGACGTATTCCAACACTTTCGCCGATGCGTTCCGTTTCGAGGCCGGGGCGTCCGGCAACCTCGGAGGCATGAACTCCGAGGACGATCCCGACGCTTTCTCCGGGGAGTTCACCAAGGTGAGGGACAACGCCTTCAGGGCCAATTCGTCCCTGACCTGGCTCCTCAACCGCCCCTGGGCGACCAATCTGGCGTTGGATGCGTCCGTCAACTACGCGGACAACCTCTCGCACGCCAGGAGGTTCAACACCTTCGGGTCGAACCAGCCGGCGGTGCACGCCGTATCCGAAGGATACTGGCTTGCAGACCGCCTGCCCCTGACTTATTATTCCGACCAGATAACCGACTCCAAGGAACTTGACTTCGCAGCATCGTTCAAGTATACGCTGAACAGGCGCTGGGACGAATGGAAGAGCAACCTCAAGGCAGGCGTGCAGTGGAAGGCCAACGGCAACGTCGGTGCCGGAGAATACTATGAGGATCCGGCTTTGGCCGCAAACGGGTATCGACCAAGGCCATACACGGACTATCCATTCATGCACAACGTCTCACTGTATGCCGAGGAGGACCTCACAATCCCGCTCGGCGGCACCAGGCTCCAGCTTGTCGCCGGCCTGCGTTTCGAGAACGTCTATGTCGCGGGGTCCCGCTACGACGACATGCAGACACTCTCGCCGCGCGTCAACGCCAAGTGGAAACTCTCCGAGCATTTTTCCGTGAGGGGAGGCTGGGGTGTCACCGAGAAGCTCCCTTCGTTCTACATCCTTTATCCCAGGCAGGAGTACCGCGATATCCAGACATTCGGATTCTCCCATGGGGCTTCTTCCTCCTATGTGTATTACACCCAGCCGTATACCACGGTGTTCAATCCCTCGCTCAAGTGGCAGCGCGGACGGAATGCCGAAGTCGGTATAGATGCGGAGTTCCTCCGCACGAAGGTCTCGCTGGTGGGATTCTACAACCGCACTTCGTTCCCTTACAAGTACTCCAACCTGTACGAGCCGTTCTCGTATAACATCATGCAACGCCCGGGCGGCTTCATCGCCTCCGAGGATCCCATGATACGGGTGGACAGCCGGACAGGTGCTGTGTATGTCCAGGAAAGGGATGGTGAATGGCTGCCCATGGACCTCAAGGTCACCGACCGGAGTTTCGCGCGTTCCACACGGCAGGACAATGGCGCTGACATGGACAGGGCAGGAGTGGAGCTGACAGTGGATTTCCCTCAGATAGAGCCGATATTCACCCAGTTCCGCCTTGACGCTTCGTATGTCTGGACTTACACCGTGGACGAGTCGCTGTCTTACTACTATGCGAACGGATGGTCGCATCCCTCGCTGCCGGACCGTTCCTATCCGTATGTAGGCATTTATGCCAACGGCGGTAACGGAACGTCCGTGGCTAACGGACGCGAGACCTCCAACCTTGACGCCAACCTCACGGTCATCACCCACATCCCGCAGGCCAGGCTCATCGTCACCTGCCGTCTGGAGGCGTCACTCCTGACGCGCTCCCGCAATCTCTCCGTCCGCAACGGGACCGACTATGCATTCACCGTCTCGAACGACGGCAAGGCGCCGACCGGAGGCAATATCCATGACGGCGACTCATATACTGCGATATGGCCCGTTGCCTACATGGACCTGGACGGGACCGTCCGGGATTTCACGGCAGCCGAGGCTTCTGACCCGGCATTCTCGAACCTTATCCTTAAGTCCGGGAATACAAGGACTTTCGCTCAGGACGGCTATGGTGCGTACATGTCTGCCAACCTCAGCATTACGAAGGAGATTGGCGACCATGCCAGCCTGTCGTTCTTTGCCAACAACTTTACCAATTCCCGGCCTTACGTGGTCTCAAAGGCCACGGGAGTCGGGGCGATATTCACCCCCGCATTCTATTACGGCCTCACGTGCCGGCTGAAATTCTAGGAGGACAGACACATGAAGAACAGATTCCTGGCATATCTTTTCCTGCTGCTGGCAACGTCCTGTGTCCTGCCTTCGGACGGGGATCCTTATGAGGATACGCTCTGTATGCTGACCGTCAGGGCGCTGTACCCTTCGGGGTATTCCGACAGGATCCGCGAAGGGGTACCGGTCAAGGTCGAGGAGATCAACTTAGGTACCGGATACCAGAAGGAGACCGATGCTTCGGGAGTGGCGGTGTTCAACGTCCCTGCCGGGCTTTACAGGGTGAGCGTGAGCGATATGGACGGGGAAGACATTTTCAACGGCTCGGCCGACAAGGTGCGTGCCGGACGGACGGGTACTGTCCTGTCCCTCAATCTGTTGCACTCCAAGGCGGGCACGATCGTCATCAAGGAGATATACTGCGGCGGCTGCAAGCGCCTGCCGCAGGAGGGCAACTACCAGTACGACCAGTACCTGATACTGCACAACAACGATTTCAGGGTGCAGTATCTGGACGGGCTGTGCATAGGTTCGCTCCATCCGTACAATGCCATGGCCACCAATCCCTTCGTTTCGAAGGACGCCGCATCGGGCGAGTCGGTGTTCCCGGCGTTCGTGCCGGTGTCGGAGGCCGTATGGCAGTTCGGCGGGGATGGGACTTCGTTCCCGCTTCAGCCGGGCGAGGACGCCGTGGTGTGCCTGAAAGGCGCCATCGACCATTCCGCTCAGTTCCCGCTTTCGGTCAACCTCGACCGACCAGGGTACTTCGTATGCTACAACAGCACTTATTTCACCAATACCGCTTATCATCCCACTCCGGGAGTGAACATTTCCAGTGACCGTTACCTTGAAGTCGTGGTCAAGACCGGAGTGGCCAACGCTTACACCTTCTCCATCAATTCCCCGGCCGTGGTGCTGTACCGGGCACAGGGCATGACCATGAGGGAATGGGTGCAGACCGAAGGGGCGGTGATCCCCATTCCCGGCGGTTCCACATCGCAGGTGGCTGCCATACCGTTGGAATGGGTCGTGGATGCCGTGGAGGTTTTCAGCGGTACATCCTCTTCGAATTCCAAACGTCTGGCCCCGTCGCTGGATGCCGGATACGTCACATTATCAGATACTTATTTGGGACACACCCTGTTCCGCCATACGGATGGGGAACTCAGCGTGGCGGCGGGGTACGAGGTCCTGAAGGATACCAACAATTCATCCGTGGATTTCTATGAACGCGAGACACAGTCACTGCATGATTAGGCGGGCGCTGCCCGTCGCGGCGGCGCTGTTCTTCGCGCTCGCCGCCGCGGCGCAGACGCGCCTGTACGACCGTTCCCTCAGGGACTATCCCTGGCTGGACGGTACCAACGCCGCCGCGCTGCGCTCCACTGTCACGCCTGACATATCGTATGTCGAGCTGTACACGGGGGCTTCCCGGGGCGGTTTCCACCGGAGCTGGGAGTCGGATTCGCCCTGGGAGGCAGGAGCCGAGGCCAGGACCGTCAAGCATCTGGAACGCTTTTCCATGAAGGGCGGATTCTCTTTCAGTCAGATGTCGGGTCCTGGGATGTGCGGGTCGATGTCCCTCCGCCCGGGATATTTTCCTCTGGACGTGCTTGAGTTCACCCCGGGGAAGAAGACCGGGCAGACTTATGCATTCGACGGCGCAGTGTCCGTAGACCTGACGGAAGGCCTGCGCATCGGCGCGTCGATGGATTTCACCTCCGCCAACTATGCCAAGCGCAAGGATCTCCGCCACACCAACTACCTGCTGGATATGACAGCGACGGCCGGCTTGACATATACCAATCCCGTCGGAGACCTCACACTTGGAGCAAGCTATATCTATCGGAAGACCAGCGAGAGCCTCGTTGCCGAGCAGGTCGGTACGGGCGCATCGTCCTATTACGCATTCCTAGACAAAGGCCTGATGTATGGCAAATACGAAGTATGGAGCGGCAGCGGCGTACATCTCGACGAGGCCGGAGTGCAGGGCTTCCCGCAGAGGGAGCATTTCCATGGGGCCGGCCTGCAGATGAGTTCCGGCAATTCCTTCTATGCGGACATCGAATACCTGTACGGATTCGGAGAGGCAGGGGAGAAGCAGACCGTCTGGTATCGTTTCCCCAGCCACAATGTCATTGTCCGCGCTGCTTCCCTCTTCGGTATCGGAATGAGGAGGGTATACCTGCGCGGGACCTACGGGTGGCGTTATCAGACGAACGCCGAGACCGTGCTGGAAAAAGTCGTTTCCGGAGGCGTTACCGTCACTGAGGAACTTGGCTCCAACCGGATATTCGCCAGGGAGGTCAGCCGCGGCCGTCTGGAGGTGGAGGTCGTCCGGCCTGGCTTCGAGTATATCGTCGCCGTAGGGACGGAATCTGTCGTGGCGACGGCCTCGCATATGTATCCCTTTGTAGCAGAGTCTGACTGGTTTACGTATGAGGTGTCCTTTGCTCCTGCGTGGTACAGGGGTGACTGGGATTTCGGAGGGAACCTGGGCTTCATGTGCGGTTCGGTCTCCAAGGATCAGCTGGGCCTGTCGGCAGAGGACAGCGGCGTGCTGACAGCACCGTTCCGCCTTCAGGACTGGTACGATATGGAAAGGGAATACCTCACGGCGCCAAAGGCGGAGGTCTCCGCCTTCCTGCGCCGCAATTTCTCCCACGGCATCTACATCCAGCTGGACGGCAGTTTCCGGCAGGCGCTTGGCGGTACCTTCCCCGACGGCACCGGCCGCGCGTCCGCCCTCCTAAAACTCGGCTGGACTTTCTGACCGACCTGTGCGCCTGTCTGAGTATCAGGTGTGTGTAGTGCGAGTGATTTGTTTATTCGTAAATAATGGCTAAATTTGCGGACTTTTAATACAAAGTATTACCGGTTAAAGTCATAAGATGGTAAACAGCAAGTTCAATGTGAAGTATTGTGTATTCCTGCCTATCGTGCTGGTCATCACAATCTTCTTGTGGGCCGTTCCGACATCGTTCTTCGGCATCGATGCCCTTACTCCGGTCCAGCAGCGTGTTATCGCGCTCTTTGTTTTCGCCGCCCTCATGTGGATGTTCGAAATCGTCCCCAACTGGACGACTTCCCTCCTCGTCATCGTCCTTTCGCTCCTGACAGTATCAGACAAAGGCCTGAGCTTCCTTTGCAAGCCCGAGTATGGCACCCTTGTCAACTACAAGAGCCTGATGTCAGCATTCGCCGATCCAGTCATCATGCTGTTCCTCGGCGGTTTCGTGCTCGCCATCATGGCATCCAAGTACGGTCTGGACGTGACCTTGGCACGTGTCCTCCTGAAACCTTTCGGCAAGAAGCCCAAGATGGTCCTCCTCGGATTCCTCATCGTCATCGCAGTTTTCTCGATGTTCATGAGCAATACCGCGACCGCGGCCATGATGCTGGCTTTGCTCGCCCCCGTCCTGGCATCCCTTCCAAAGGATGATAGGGGCCGTGTCGGCCTTGCCCTCTCCATCCCCGTGTCCGCCAACCTTGGCGGAATCGGCACCACCATCGGTACCCCTCCGAACGCCACCGCCGTCAGGTTCCTGACCGAGGCCGGCCACGAGGTGTCTTTCGATACATGGGCCATCCACATGATCCCCTTCGTGATCATCATGGTCCTCATCGCATGGGTGCTCCTTCAGATGTTCTTCCCCTTCAAGTCCGAGGAGATCGTCCTGAACATCCCCGAGAACACGCGCAAGAAGGATTGGAAGACCACCGTCGTCTGGATCACTTTCGCCGGCACCATACTCCTGTGGGCGACCGAGCAGCTGACCGGTATCAATTCAAACATCGTCGCGCTTATCCCGCTGGGAGTCCTGACCTGCACGGGCATATTCACCAAGGAAGATATCAAGGAGATCAACTGGACCGTCCTCTGGCTCGTCGCCGGAGGCTTCGCCCTGGGTACCGCCCTTCAGGGGACGGGACTGGCCGAGGTCCTCATCGAGGCTATTCCTTTCGGCTCCATGTCGGTCGTCGTCGTGCTTATCATAGCGGGCGTCGTCTGCTACTTCCTGTCCAACTTCATCTCCAACTCCGCTACGGCTTCGTTGCTGATCCCGATATTGATCGTCGTCGCTGAGGGCATGGCAGACCCTTCCGCCGCCAACAACGCTTCGTTCATGGCATTGGGCGGTTCCCAGGCTATGATCATCTTTATCGCCACATGCGCCTCCATCGCAATGCTCTTCCCGATCTCCACCCCTCCGAATGCCATCGCTTCCTCTACCGGCCTCGTAGAGACCAAGGACATGATCAAGGTCGGCGGTATCATCGGTGTCATCGGTCTGGTTTTCGGATTCTTCTGGCTCACCAAGATATTCCCATTCGCTTAATCAATACACTTTAAGTATATGAAAAAAACTATCGTTTTATTGGCGACGCTTTTGTCCGCCGTTGCTTTCTCTGCCTCCGCACAGGAGAGCCAGAAACAGTATGGCTATCAAGTGTCAGATTTCATGAGCACGCCCAAGGTTGGCGGCTACATCATCGGCAGCTACAAATACACGGACCAGGAGGGTGCACACGGCGGTCCGGGATTCAACTGCAGGCTTATCCGCCTGTATGTGGACGGAAGTATTTTCAACGACTTCAAATACCGCATCCAGTTCCAGGCGAATGGTACGAGCCCCCATGTGAAGGATTTCTTCATCGAGTGGGCGAAGTATAAGGAGTTTTCCGTGAAGGTCGGCCAGTTCAAGCGTGCTTTCACATTTGAGAATCCGATGAACCCCTGGGATGTGGGCGTGGGTGATTTCTCCTTCCTCGTCCAGAAGATGGCCGGAATGGGAGACCGTCTCGGAGAAGCCAATATGGGCGGCCGTGACCAGGGTATTCAAGTTCAGGGAGACCTGTTCCCCATGGCGAATGACCAGTATCGCCTGCTCCATTATCAGTTGGGCCTGTATAACGGTCAGGGCATCAATCTGGCCGATGCCAACAGGGCGAAGGACATCATCGGTACCATCCAGATCCAGCCTATCAAGGGCCTGTATATAGGTGCTTTCGGTTGGAAGGGAGACTGGGTGAACGCTTCCGGGGCTACCCTCAAGCGTGAGCGCTTCAGCGCCGGCTTTAAATACGATGTCAATAACTGGACGCTTCGTGCCGAGTATGCAACCACCATCGGCGGCGAAAAGGAACAGACCGGTGCGGCCGATGCGCTGTATTTCACTGCTGGCATACCCGTTACGGACTGGCTTAAGGTTTATGCCAAGTGGGATGAGTTCCGTGCCCATGGAACTTCGGAGAGCAGCCATGACATGTATTCAGCCTGTATGAACTTCCGTCTTCACAAGAACCTGAACTTCCAGATGGAGTTCCGTCATCATGACAACAAGTTGCTGGCGATGCCTCAGTACAATGATCTTTGGCTCATGACTTATATCCGTTTCTAAAGCAGCAGCTTCTAGTCTGAAGTTTTGATGCAATAAAAAACCCTGCGGGATCCCGCAGGGTTTTTTGTTTCGTTGAATGTATCGTTTATACGCCCATGATGGTCTTGACAAGGAAGTACACGAGCGGAACGGTGATGACGAACACTCCGATGATGTCGAGGAGAACGCCGGCCTTGATCATCTTCGTGATCGGGATGTAACCGGAAGAATAGGTGATGGCGTTCGGCGGCGTCGAGACCGGCAGCATGAATGCCAGCGACGTACAGAGGGCCATGACAACGCAGACAGGGATGGGGCTGAAGCCCAGGGAAACTGCCGTAGCGATGGCGATAGGGCCCATGAGGTTGGCAACTGCGGTGTTGGAGGTGAGCTCCGACAGCAGGAGGGAAGTCACTGCGAACAGAGTGAGGAACATGTACTCGGAAGGATGACCGCCCAGGGCGTTGGTCAGGGACTCTCCGATCCACTGCGACAGACCGGTGGAGAACACCATGCCACCGATGGCCAGACCGCCGCCGAAGAGCAGCAGCGTACCCCAGTCGATACCCTTGACACCGTCTTTCCAGCTCAGAGTCATCTCACCCTTCTTGATGTCCGTAGGCATGAGGAACATCAGCAGACCGCCGACCATTGCGGCGATAGCTTCTGGGAAGTGAGCGTTATATGACTTGAGGAAGTCGGGATCGATGGCGTTGGGCGAGATGTTCTGGATTGCACTGAAAATACCCGGAAGCACCCAGAGCACAACCGCTATGATGAAGGCGATGAGGGTATTCTTCTGAGCGCGGGTCCATTTGCCCAGAGCGTTCTTGTGCTCCTGGATGAACTCCTGTGCGCCGTCGATATGCTTGACGTCGGCGGGGAACATCTTCTGGAGTACGAAGTAAGTGACGAGGAAGTAGAGCACCATGGCGATGAAGCCCCAGATCATCCAGTTGAAGAACGTGATCTGAGGAGCATCGGGTGCGAGCTCCCTGATGAAACCGATCATGATGATGTTCGGGGGAGTTCCGATCGGAGTCAGCACACCTCCGATGGAGCAGGCGTACGCGGTCATGAGCATCAGACCGGTGGCATATTTGTAGTTCCTGAGGTCAATCTCCTTGCCGTTGGCGGCCATCATCTCACGGATAGCTTCAAGCAGACCGAGGGCGATGGGGAACATCATGGCGGCGGTAGCGGTGTTGCTGATCCAGCCGGAGCAGAGCATACACGCGAGACCGATGGCCAGGAAGATGCGGCGCGGCGAGTCGCCCACCCATTTCATCGACATGATGCCGTAGGCGATACGCTTGTCGAGACCGTTGACCATCATGCCCTTGGCAATGAGGAAACCACCCATGAACAGGAAGATCATCGGGTTGGCAAAGGCTTTGAAAGCATCCGTCGCCGATACCACGCCGAAGATGACGCAGAGAGTAGGACCGATAAGGGAGGTTACAGGAATGGGAACCGGTTCGCAGATCCACCAGAAGGCCACGAATGTGACGATTGCGAGAAGCTTGTGGGCTTCCGGAGACAGTCCGGCAATTGGAATGAGGTAAACCAGAATAGCACAGATCGGCCCGAAGATGGCACCGAATATGTGTCGCTTCTGGTCAAAGGAAGACTCTTGTGCAGAGAGTGCACCTTGTTGTTCAAGTTTGCTCATAATAATATTTAAGTGAGAATTTGTCCTAAGCAAATCTGAGCACAAAATAGCAATTTTATACGAAGAATATGTAAATTATTTTAAAAAACTTCCTTATTGTCGGACAATTAACACAATACCCTGCGGGTGAAATCCCGCAGGGTATTGTTCAGCTATATTGAGCATGGGATCAGTGGACCCGGAGGCGCTGCCCGATGCGCAGGGTAGTGGTCTGCTTGATACCGTTCCAGGCGCAAAGCTGGCGCACCGTAGTGTGATAACGGACCGCCAGGGCGCCGAGCGTATCGCCAGACTTGATAGTGTGGAACTGGCGGGCGGCCTGCTCGGCGGCTTTCTTGGCCTCTGCTTCGCGGTCCTCGACCTCGGCCAGCAGGATGTCCTCCTCTTCCTGCTCGGACTCGGGGACGTAGTTGCTGTTCTCGTTGAGGTAGCGCTTGTTTAGGGTGAAGACGCCGCTGCGCAGCGTGCCGGTCTCGAAGTCTATCAGCCATTCGGGGTCGAAGGCATAGCCCATGTACCGTGTCTCGAAATGCAGGTGCGGGCCGCTGGAGCGGCCTGTGGAGCCGCCCAGGCCGATGATGTCACCGGCACTGACCCAGTCGCCTTCCTTGACGTTGCGGGCGGAGAGATGGCCGTAGGCCGTCTCGAGGCCGTTCTCGTGGCGGATGACGATGAGGTTGCCGTAGCCGCGGGACCAGTCGGAGACGCGTACCTTGCCGGCGAAGGCGGCGCGGATCGGATCACCGGTCTTGAGCGGCAGGTCGCAGCCTTGATGACGGCGTTTGTGACGGAAGCCGAACTTGGAGAAGACCTTGACCTGGTTGGGGCAGCAGAAGTCGGTAGGATTGTCGATCAGCCAGAGCGTGACCTTGTCCGGTAGCGACTTGAAGTCGACTCCGTAGGGGTCCATGGACTGGTTGTCCCAGTTCTTGGTGAAATAGTCTTCCTGCTTGAGGAGATTGCCGTCCTTGACGTATTTCCATGTATTGTCGCTGTAAAGGACGAGCTTTACGAGAGGGTTGGCGGTATCGAGGGTATCGATGGCTCCGGCATTGCTGGGAATCATCGACCTTACGGGCTGGAGGAGCGGCCTGGGGATGAGGAGCTCCGCCTGGGATTTGGTGAACTTAGGACGCTGCGGGACGTTCTCCTCCATGGGAGCCATCTGCGCGTATACGGCCGTTCCGGCCAGCAAGAGCATCACTGCCAGTGCTTTTCTTAATGACATAAAGAGTTGGTTTTAGTTACACGATGGCGTCGAAACGCCTTATCAGGAGATCCTTGGCCTCCGCAACCTTCTTCTGGAGAAGCTCTTCGGAGGAAGCCTCGCAGATGAAACGGAGGTAGGGCTCGGTGTTGGAAGGACGGATGTTGAACCACCAGTCGGGGAACTCGACGCGGTAGCCGTCGAAGTCCATGAAGGCAGTGGCCTTCTCCTGGGCCATGAAGTGCTCCTTGACTGCGTCCATAGCGCCCTTCTTGTCCTCGAGCTTGAAGTTGATCTCTCCTGAGTTCTGGTATTTGGCAATGGAGGCGATGGCCTCGCTCAGAGTAATGCCTTCCTTCTTGAGTGCAGCGACGATGCGGAGCACGATCATCGATGCGAGCAGGCCGCTGTCGGAGTAGAAGAAATCCTTGAAATAGTAATGGCCGGCGAGCTCGCCGCCCCACAGGCCGTCGATCTCGCGGAGCTTGGGGGCCGCGAAGGCGCGGCCGACACGCCAGGTATGGAGCTCCACGCCGAACTGGGCGAGGAACTCGCCCACGGCCTTGGAGCTGCGGATCTCCTGGAGGACGCGCGGAGCCTTCTCGCCGCGCTCCTTGATGAAGTACTCGGACATCAGGGCGATAACGAGGTCGGGAGCCACGAACTGGGACTTCTCGTCCACGAACATCACGCGGTCGGCGTCGCCGTCATAGATGACGCCGACATCGGCCTTCTCGCGGGCGACGAGCTCCTTGAGCGGCTCGACGTTCTTGGCCACGAGCGGGTTGGGCTCGTGGTTCGGGAAACGGCCGTCGATCTCGTCGAAGATGTAGGCGGGGCCGTCGCCGAAGACCTTCCTGGCGAACAGGCATGACATGCCGTTCGACAGGTCGAAGGCGACCTTCAAGCCGCTGTAGTCGCCCTTGAACTTCATCATGAAGTCGAGGTAGTCGTTGAGGATCTCCATCTCGTGGACCTCGCCCTTCCGGGCGGCGGGAGGTGTCGGGCGTCCCTCGTCAATCCACTGCTTGATCAGCCCGAGGCCGGTGTCGAATCCGACCGGAAGGGCGTTCTCGCGCGAGACCTTCATGCCGTTGTACTCGGCGGGGTTGTGCGATGCCGTGATCTGTACCGAGGCCTTGAAGCCGTAATTGGCCGTGCCGAAATACACCATAGGCGTACTGCTCAGGCCGATGTCGTAAACGTCGGCTCCGGCATCGGTGATGCCCTCCACAAGGGCGTCGTGGATCTCCTTCGAGGAGACGCGGCAGTCGCGTCCCACAAGTACCTTTTCGGCTCCGAGGAGTCCGGGGATGAAATAACCTACCTTGTAGGCTGTCTCCTTGTCGAAATCCACACCGTAGATTCCGCGTATGTCGTATGCGTGAAATGCTCCCATAAGTAAGATGGCTGATAAGAGTGTTCCGATATGCCGCCGGATATTTTCCGGCGCGTCCTACAAAGATACAAAAATTATTCCTTGCTTTGCTTTTATTCCTCCGGTTTGTTATATTTGTAGAAACTTAACAACTAAATTCACGATATTATGTCCAAGATTGACTGGGATTCCCTGGGATTTGACGCTTACCGCACCAGGACGGTGGTCAAGTCGCACTTCAAGGACGGCGCGTGGTCGCCTGTCGAATCAACCGAAACGTTCTCCTTCACCCTCGACCCGTTCGCACAGGTCAACCATTACGCGATCTCCTGCTTCGAAGGCCTCAAGGCCTTCACGCAGAAAGACGGCAAGGTCGTTATCTTCCGTCCGGAAGAGAACGCCCGCCGCATGAAGCGTACCGCCGACTATCTCGGCATGCCGTGCCCCTCGGAGGAGATGTTCATCAAGATGTGCGAGGACTGTATCAAGGGCAATCTCGAGTTCCTTCCCCCTTACGGCCACAAGGCGTCGCTGTACCTGCGCCCGCTGCTCTTCGGAGTGCACCCTCAGATGCAGCTTGTACCGTATCCTGAGGCCGTTTTCGCCGTGATGTGCGCCCCTGCGGGCTCTTACTACGGCGAGCATCTGCGTACCTTCACCGCCGTGATCCCCGGTGACTTCGACCGTGCCGCTCCCCACGGCTCCGGCAGCTACAAGGTTGGCGCCAACTACGCAGCTACCTTCCGCCCGTACAAGATGGCCCATGACCAGGGCTATACCGAGCTCCTGTTCCTCAACTCCGGTACCCGTGAGTTCGTGGACGAGTTCGGTTCATCCAACTTCTTCGGCATCAAGGACAACAAATACATCACCCCGCTCTCGGACAGCGTGCTGCCGTCCATCACCAACAAGAGCCTGCAGACGGTCGCCGAGGACCTCGGCATGACCGTCGAGAAGCGCCCCATACCTCTTGACGAGCTCGATACCTTCGAGGAGGCCGGCGCCTGCGGCACGGCTGTCGTCATCACGCCTATGGCGCGCATCGACATCAAGCCCGTGCTCGGCGCGGAGGAGGTCACGAGGAGTTTCGTATTCCGTCCTGACAATACCGTCGGACCTGCCTGCAACGCCCTCTACAAGCGCCTCACCGGCATCCAGTTCGGCGAGATCGAGGACACCCACGGCTGGTGCCACAAAGTCGACCTTTGATGCCTGTCCATTGTCCCGCGCACGAAATCGCCTGAAATGTGCGCGAAACGGTCGAGAATGACTGAAAAGCGCACGAAATCGTCATTTTCGTGCGCTTTTTTATTATTTTAGCGTCAAAGTTATTATTTGCAGCGGTTATGTATGATCTAGCGATTATCGGAGGCGGGCCGGGCGGATATACCGCGGCGGAGCGCGCTGGCGCGGCCGGACTGTCCGTCGTGCTGTTTGAGAAGAATGAACTCGGCGGAGTTTGCCTCAACGAGGGGTGCATCCCCACCAAGACTCTTCTCTATAGTGCCAAGGTATTTGATTATGCCAGGCATGCTGACCTTTATGGTGTTAGCGTGGAAGGTGCTTCCTTCGATTATTCCAAGATCCTCAAGCGCAAGACCAAGGTCGTGCGGAAGCTTGTCGGAGGCGTCAAGCTGAAGATGAAGAACTCCGGAGTGACCGTTGTCGGCGGGGAGGCAGTCATCGCGGGGCCTGTAGCCGGTGGTTTCGTCGTTTCGTGTGGCGGGACTGAGTATGTTACAAGCAGGCTCTTGATCTGCGCTGGCTCCGAGGCGGTCGTGCCGCCCATACCCGGTATCAAGGAGGCCGGCGATGTCATCGTTACCAACCGCGAGATACTGGCTCTGGAAGAGCCTCCCGCAGAGCTTGTCGTCATAGGCGGCGGCGTCATCGGGATGGAGTTCGCCAGTTTCTTCAACAGCATCGGGTCAAAGGTCACGGTGATCGAAATGATGCCGAAGATACTCGGTCCGATGGACTCCGAGATTAGCGATCTCCTTCAGAAGCAGTATGCCAAGAAAGGAGTCGAATTCCGCCTTGGATGCAAGGTCACAGGAATAGAAGGGGACACCGTGGTGTACGAGGATCCCGAAGGGAATGTCTGCCGGGTTCACGGGGACAAGATACTCGTCTCCGTGGGCCGGCGGGCCCGCCTGGAGGGCTACGGGCTGGAGACGCTGGGCGTCTCCCTCGCCCTTACGCCCGCCGGCCGCCCTTACGGTATCAAGGTGGACGACCGCATGCGGACCGACGTGCCGGATGTCTACGCCGCCGGTGATGTGACGGGATTCTCCCTGCTTGCGCATACCGCAGTCCGCGAGGCCGAGGTGGTTGTCAACGATATCCTCGGACGTGACGACAAGATGAGCTATAAAGCCATTCCTGGAGTTGTCTATACCAATCCGGAAGTAGCCGGAGTCGGACTCACGGAGGACGAGGCAGCCAGGAAAGGCATCGATGTCACGGTCCTCAAACTTCCCATGGCATATTCCGGCCGCTTCGTGGCGGAGAATGAAAGGGGAGAAGGTCTTTGCAAGATACTTGTTTGCCCCTCGAGCCATGAAGTCCTGGGAGTCCACATGCTCGGGAATCCTTCCTCGGAGATGATCCACGGCGCCTGCATTGCCATCGAGCAGGGTATGACGGTGGAGAGGTTGAAAGAGGTTGTATTCCCTCACCCCACAGTATCGGAAATCATAAAAGAGACGGTATTCACCTTGTAATACGGAAAAGGCGGTACAGAGCGTACCGCCTTTCTTTATAGCAATTCCTGAAGGGTCGAGTATATCTGTTCGCCCCGCAGCCCGCGTTTCAGTATCGTGCCGTCCGGCGCGAAAAGGATCAGGTGCGGGATGGTCGCGACTCCGTACAGTTCGACAGGGATCTTCTGCGCGTCAAGTATCTGGTTCCAAGGCATGTCCAGCTCGGACAGAGCCTTGACCGTATCCTCCCTCTTGTCGCTGCAGGCGATGCTGACAACGTCGAACCTGTCTCCCTTGAATGCGTCGTAGGCTTTGCGTATGGCAGGGATCTCGGCCTTGCAGGGACCGCACCATGATGCCCAGTGGTCGAGCAGGATGTATTTACCCTTGACGGTATAGTCGAGGAACATCTTGCCTGGCGCAGTGTTGCTCAGGATGGAGATAGTCTTGTAGTCATTTGCGACATAGCGGAAGCTCTTGACCATGTCTGAGGCTTCGTTGTACAGGCTCATGAAACGTGCCGTATCCTTGAAGGCCATGTCGTCGAGCGCCAGGGCGCCCACGAGGTTGTCAGGCCATGCCCGTACGACGGAGTCGGCCAGCGCCACCTGGAGTGCGGCGTACTTCTCGTTCAGGCGGTCCCATTCGTCGCTGAAATCCTTCGGACTCATCTCCGACTGGCGGGCCTCTCGTCGAGGTCCGCCTTGATGGTCCCGGGCTCGAGGATGACGTGGACGCGGTCGTTTCCGTGTCCGACATAGGCGAAAACGCCCTCGTCAGCCTGTCCGGTGAAAGAGAATGCGTTGTCCTTCACCGTGGTGACGGCGAGGGTATCGTTGCCCGCGACGTCGATAAGGTAAATGTCCGTCCCGTCGGGGGCGGTATACACGGCTTCTATGTTGTACTTGTTGTTGCCGCACGAGATGCATGCTGCGATGCAAAGGAAACTGAGAAATGCTTTTTTCATCGTTGGAATGCTTGTGGTCTGAGGACCTGGATGCCTGTGACAGAAGGACGGGCCGCAAGGTATTCGGGCAGTGTACGGGAGTCGATGACTACTTTCATGGGCCCGGTGGAGGCGTGGAGGAGACGGACTTCACCGTTCTCCACGACTGCCATCATCACGTGTGAGATGTCGAGGCCTTTGACTGAAGTCACGAGACAGATTATATCTCCGGAGCGGATGCCGTCCAGGGCATCTCCGAGCCGGATTTTGGGAATGTAGTAGCGGGGAACCGAATTGATCCTGTCCTCCGCTTCGCGGATAGCGGCGACATCGTCCATCAGCGGGTAGGAATCGGGATGGGAGGACATGTAGTTTATCGGGTGGTCGAGCTTTATCCCACCGAGTTCCTGGGTGACATTTTTCAGTACGCCCCGTGCCTCACCCTGCATGCCCCATTCGGTGGTATAATGCAGTCGGTCTGCATAAGATTCCACGCATCCGTCGCGGTACCGGCTTTGTCTGACCTCGTTTGCAAATGTCCGGAAATCACCGCCTTGTGCAGCCGTCCGAGCCAATGCCAGGCAGGTCTCCACGAAAAGGATGCAGTCGGTGCGTGTCAGGTAAATGCGCAGCTGTTCGCCGGGAGTCTCATCTAACGTCCCCGCCACGTAAGGCTGCCCTTCCAGGGCTTTTCCGGCGCGGACCATCAACGCGGGGACCGGCTCAGCGGAGTGCGGAGCCAGCTCCGCCAGGATCCGCTCCGCCAGGAGCGAGTCCGCCGGGCCGGTCACCCAGAAGGGGACCTCCGGCCCGGCCTGCCCAGCCTGCCGGTTTTGCCCGCAGGCCAGCAGCGGCAACAGCACCAGAACTACCGTCATCCATCGTCTCATACTACAAATATACGCATTTTGCCCATAACCTTCGAACAGCGGGAAGCTATATGTGATTCTATGGAAAATCGTTATATTTGTACAAAAGAAAAACAAACCTGATTATGAAGCATTTTATCTTTCTGGCGGCTGCGGCGATGATGCTTGCCGTTGCATGCAATACCAACACTTCCGCCCCGGCTGCGGACCAAACCACTCCGGCTACCACCATGCTTACACCTACTACTCCCAATCCTGAGAACGCTGCCATCGCGCAGGAGTTCCTGAAGAAATGCGGTACATACTATCTCGCCACCGTAGAAGGCGACCAACCGCGCGTACGCCCTTTCGGCACTGCCGAGATCATCGACGGAAAGCTCTACATCCAGACAGGAAAGGTCAAGAACGTTTACAAGCAGCTTCTCGCCAACCCCAAGGCCGAGATCTGCGGATACTCCGGTATGGAGTGGATACGTATCGCCTGCGAACTTATTCCCGACGACACAGTCGAGGCCAAGAAAGCGATGCTTGACAAGAATCCTTCCCTGCGTGGTATGTACAGTGAGACCGATGACAACACCATCGTCCTCTATTGCCGCAACGCCCACGCCACGATCAGCTCTTTCACCGGCGAGCCGAGGTCGTTCGAATTCTAGTAATAACGCTATATTTGTGTAAAACCAATAAACTGCAGTCATGAAAAAACTCCTTCTCTCCTGCCTGGCGCTCCTCGCCGCCACCGCGCTCTGGGGCCAGAACCCCTATCTCCCTCTCTGGGAGCATATTCCTGACGGAGAACCCCGCGTCTTCGAAGATCCCGACAATCCCGGGAAGTACCGCGCCTATATCATCGGATCGCACGACCTTACATATACCGCCTATTGCGGAAGCGATATCCGCATGTGGTCCGCTCCGGTCGAGGACCTGAGCCAGTGGAGGGACGAAGGTCCCCTCTTCACCTGGTTCGTCGACGGCCAGTGGGACACCATGTACGCCCCGGACCTCGTGGAGGTCAAGGACAAGGCTACAGGCAAGAAAACCTATTACCTGTATCCGCACTCCCGCGGCCGCGGCCGTATAGCCACGGTCTGTAAGTCCGACCGCCCCGACGGGCCGTTCGTTCCCATCAATGTCACCGAGGACGGCCGCGGCTGCCTACCCGGCTCGCTCATCGACTTCGACCCTTCAGTATTCATCGAGAACATCACGGACAAGAAGGACCCCGACTATGACAAGGGTTTCCGCGCTTACGTCTACTACGGCTTCCAGCACTCCACGGCCGTGGAGCTGGACCAGAATACCATGTATTCCCAGCGTCCCGGTACGGAGATCCACGACTTCTTCCTCCCTGCCAGCTCGCGCTACGGCGTGGTACGCGACCCGGAAGGAACCGAGTACAAGTATCTCTACAAGGATCAGGATCCCGGCAGCTTCAATTTCTTCGAGGCTTCCAGCATCCGCCAGGTCGGCAACAAGTATGTGATGGTATTCTCCGGCTACAGCGGTCCCGACTATGGCCTCAGCTCCACCAATTCCGCCCTGCGGTACGCCTATGGCGATTCACCGCTGGGCCCGTGGCGCTCCGGCGGAGTCCTCGTGGACTCGCGCGGCGTCGTTCCTGACGAGAACGGCGAGCACCTGATCACCACCAATGCCGCCCACAACACCCACGGCTCCCTCCAGGAGATCAACGGCCAGTGGTACGTGTTCTATCACCGTCCGCCCCGCGGATTCGGCAATGCCCGCCAGTCGATGGTCGCTCCCGTCAAGATCGAATGGGACCAGAAGAAAGTCGCAGACGGCGGCCAGGTCCGCATCACCGGATATGATCCCTTCCTCCCCGGAAATGAGTGGGTAGCCGCCGCATCCGACGGTGAGACCTATACCGGCGCCGAGGTCACCAGCGAGGGCTTCCAGATCTTCGGACTTCCTCCGTACAACTATTACTCAGCCGGTTACGCCTGCTACATGTCCGACCAGAACTGGATCCAGGACAACCATGATGTCTGGAACAACAATATGGATCTCGCCGGCCTCACCAACGGTGGCATAGTCGGCTTCAAGTATTTCGGCTTCGGCGGCCTGGCCCAGGACACCAAGGGTGTCAAGGCCTTCGCCGGCGCCAACAGGGGCGACGGCACCCGCCTTGACCTCTTCCTGACTCCGAGCGGCCGCGGCGCCTTCAAGATCCACGTGATGCTTGACGGCCCTTATGCCAACTCCACCTGGAAGGGTCGTGAGATCGCCGTGATCAATGTTCCCGAGGATGCTCCGCGTACCATCACCAATTATCGCGTGGCTGTCCCTGCAGTCGAAGGCCTCAGCGGCAAACACGCCATCTACCTGGTAGTCGAGGGTCCTGAGGTTCAGGTTCCGCAGTTCCCCGGACGTCCCGGCGGAGCCCGTCCCCAGCAGCCCCAGCGCCCGATCGGCCTGTTCGATCTCCACGGCATCGGATTCTCCAAGGGCACCGTCCCTTGTGAGAAGCCCGTCGTCCCGCAGGTCACCATCACCTGTGACGGCAAACAGCTCAACATCCCCACGACTCCTATCCGCTGCTCCAACGCCAACGGCCTCACCGACCAGATCCGCTATCAGGTCTATGGCCCGCTCACTGACAATTCTACGCTCAAGGTCACAGCTTCCGAGCCTGACGTCAAGTTCGAAGTCAGCAAGATAGTCGAAGGTCGCGCCACCGTCAAATGCACCTGGCACGGTCTCGAGAAGATTTATCTGATCAATTAGTCGCGGTTGCGACAAGTGGAAAATACGGGAGTGGAAATGCGTTTTCCGCTCCCGTTTTGTGTGTTTGCGGGATAATCAGTATCTTTATGACTGTTCCACGCAAAGTATGAGCAAGATTACTGTTCTCCCGGCCTGTCTGCTTCTCCTGCTGGTGTCCTGCACACCGGTACGGGATCGCCGGACGCTGAATGATATGGAAGCGCTGATGCCGGAGAGGCTGGACAGTGCCCTGGCTGTCCTGCGGGGCCTTCAGCCCCGGGACCTGCCGGGCCTCCATGTCCGGCCCCTCCACGCCCTTCTCCTCAGCGAAGCCCTAGATAAGAACTACATCGACCTGACGGATGACTCCCTCGCCCTGGCCGCCAACAAGTATTACGGTGAGCATGGCTCCAAACTCCACCGCCTCAAGTCCTGGTACTACCTTGGCCGTATCCGCTTCAACGCTGGCAATTACGCCGAGGCCGTCATATGTTACAACAAGGCCCTAGAGTACGCGGAAGCCTTGACGAACTACCACTATATGGGTCTGATAAATAGGGAGATAGCGAATGCGTATTCTAAAGTCTGGGATGTTTATCATACTACGGAGAAACTGCGGGAATCTATTGAGGATTTCAAGTTGGCAAATGAAGAACGGTACACTGCTTACAGCGAGTTGGCACTTGTCTCCGGCTTGTTGAAACTCAAACAATTTGATGAGGCAAGACAGGTGCTGGATGAGATTGATAACCCCAATGATCCCTATTTGTCAGCATCCGTGTTTTTGAAACGTGCCCAACTCGCTTTTAATGAAGGGTCGAATAATTATGATGAGATATTGTCTAATTATCATTCTGCCGAAATTGGTAGGATAATACCTTTGACAGTTAATCGATTTTCTGAGCAAGCCATTGTTCATCAAATGGCGGGTAATGCAGATTCTGCAGACTTTTATATGGATTTGGCACGGCAAGTGATAAAAACAAGAGGAGACTCTGTCGTGTTCGAATATGATAGGTCATATATAGAGTCTCTGCGTGGTAACTATAATTCTGCATATGAATTGTTGAGTCACTCTTTTCATTCTCAAGATTCGTCTGTTTATGCTGCCCTGAATCAATCCATTTCAAATTATCAGGGACATTATTATCAGAATGAGGTCCGTATCAATGCTTTGAAAGCAAAGAGTCGTTTTTTAATTTATGGAATCCTAATCCTTGTTCTATCTCTATTTGTTTTTTGTTTAATGGTAAGAAACAAGCGGCAGAAAGAACAAATAATCGAGGAAATGGCACGAACAGATGAAGTCCGTCAAGATTTTTCTGCCATGAAGAATGAGAAGGAGAACTTGAATCAAGCCTTGGCTGTTTTATTCGAAAATCGTTTGAGGATTCTTCAAACTCTTTCTGACCAGTACAGTATGCTCGAAGACAAACATCAAGGAAAAGTGAAAGAGAATGGTCGGGAGCTGTTTAAGGATGAAATAGTTGCCTCTTTCAAGGCAAAGATGAAGGATCTTCGAGGTGACAAGGATATCTCCATGTCTATGGAGGAAACGCTGAATGCCTGGAAAGATGGTATCATGCGCAGATTCAGGAGCGTTTTCGGAGCAGATTCTTCCAGTGGTATCCGAATGACAGAGGAAGACTTTGAATTGGCGCCCTATTACTTCTCCGGGATGAAGCAGAAAACGATAAGCTATCTGACCAATCATACGGAGCATTCTATCAAAGAACGCAAGCGTCGTATCAAGCAGAAGATAGAGGCTCTCGACTCCTCATTTTCCAAAGAGAAACGTTTGTTTCTGGACAATCTTTGAACGAAAGAACAATAGCTATTTCTGTAAGGAAGCAGTTTAAGCAAGCTTTATACTTCATTGGCATACTCCCGTCGTCGTAAGAGAATCCTGGCGAATACTTTACAACAGATGGAGGCATGTTCCATGCCCTTTGGTAGTTGATGACGGACTCTTTACCATGCCTCCTTAATATCATGTGACCTATGGTTTCGCCTATAGCATTGATTATTAGTTAATTGGCCTCAAGAATTGTGACCTTATTCGTTTCTTTATCGGAAAAAAAAGGTTTATTTTTGTGTGAACTAATAACTGAATGCGTTGATCAGGTATATTAATGAACCGAAAATGAAAGCACGGACATATTTCCTTTTTTTCATGATGATGGTCTCAACTGGATGCGTCGAGACCATCGTCATGGATTCCGATGAGGAAAACCTCCCGGTAGTTGTCAGTTGTATACTTGAACAAGGGCAGAGTAAACTGACTCTCAATTTGCAGTACGTGAAGGGGAAATCGATGGACGAATACATCCCGGTCGAAGATGCAAAGGTCTACATAAAAGAATTGAAAGGCTTTGAAAGGACCGTCGACTTCAAGCATTCCGAAGGCTCTGTCTGGGTGACTCGGCCTGATCCCTTCTTTTCCATTCTACCGCAAATGTCCTATGCTTTGTATATAGAGATTCCCGGAAGGGAAATGATTATGGCTGAGACGACAGTCCCTTCAAACCGCGTTATTCCTGAGGTTGTCAAGAAATGGAGTGATACAGTGGCAGAAATAGAGGATTTCTATTTTCAGACGGGTCTGGAAGATGGTTCCCAAACGGCACCTGTCTGGATTTTCGCCACCAAGGGCAAGCACACTGACGGAGAGTCTAAAAAGAACAGGTACTCTTTACTGGTTACGGACCATCCTTATGCTGATCCCGTCAACGCTACAGGGCTGAGATTCTCAGACCTTCCGATAGAAGGAGACCCGGTGCCTCCGGACACGCATCTGATGTATACCTGGCCTGCATTCAGGGAAATGCGCCGGAAAATGCCGGATCTTCCGTTGTATGAAGGTTTTATCCGTCTGGACCATCTTGACAACAACCCTTTCCATCTCCTTGCTGGTCCGTTGAGATACAAGGAATCATATCAGGACCACTTGGATTTCTTTTTCGTGTCTGAAGAGTACGACAGATATTTGCGCAGCGTCTATATAAAGGACAGGCAACTGGAGACGGACCTGACAAGTATCTTTTCGACCGATATGGTATATACGAACATTAAGGGGGGGATCGGTATCTTCGCGGGCATCAGCAGGAATAACCTCATGTTTTTGGTAAATTAGATTATGGGAAATCCTGCATTCAACGTTAAAGACCTCTTGACGGTCCTCGTTTCTTTCGTGATGCTTCTGCCTGGGCAGCCGCTTCATTCTCAGACGCGTTCGACATATATATCGGAGATGTCGTTTCTGAAAGAGAAATACAATGTCACCTTTATCTACGACACTTCACTTCCGATGAACGCTGCGTGCTGGAGCGCGCGCGACCGGATATCGTTGAAGCTGAGCCTTCGGGACTTGTTCTACGGGAGCGGGATCGACTATGAGGTAATCGGCCGTACCGTAATTCTGTGTTGGGCTGATAAGGCGGTTGACTACGAAGAACCGCCCGTGGTGTTTGACACACTGCGTCCGTCGAATTACGACGGGGCATTGAAGGATACACTGCGCGCTGCCCGGGTGGAAGCGGACAGGATTGTGAACCGGGATGCCGGAACCCGTATCGTAGAACTTCCGGCTATCCGGACGATGGTGTCCGCTACCGGGGAATCCGACGCCGTCAAGTACATTCAGACGCTGCCGGGAGTATCCACCGGAGGGGAAGGATCTTCCGCGATATATGTACGTGGAGGGAACATCGGGAGCAACCTGACGACTCTGGACGGAGTGCCGATATATGGGGGTAGCCACTTGCTGGGACTGACCAGCGCATATCCGACTGATATAGTGTCATCTTTGAGTTTCCGGGTGGGAGGCTTCCACGGAGATGAAAGCAACATAACAGCATCGCACATAGATGTAAGGACGGAGTCCGGGAGTTTCACGAAGAGTTCTTACTCCGTTTCTGCGAGTACGTTCATATTGGGCGGAACAGTATCGATGCCTCTGGTAAAGAACAAGGTTTCATTGCTTGGTTCGGTACGGGTGTCGCCGCTGGGGCCGGCGTTCCGTGTCGTTCAGGCCGCCGCAGGCGGGGCCCTGGACAGTCTCAGCCGGCCCCGTGCCGTCGTCTATGACGCATATGCGAAGGTGAAATGGCTGATAGACGATGACAACAACCTGTCGCTCTCTGTGTTCAGCAGCAAGGATGCATATAGCTACCGTTACAGCAGCTCTTATGAAAGCATGGGTTGGGACAACCTCATAGTGAATGCCCACCATGACGGTAGAATAGGCAGGAGGTGGAGCATAGAGGACGGTGTAGCTTACAACCACTTCTCCGGCCGTCAGGGTATAATCCGTATCATGGGCGGGACAGTAAACAACCTGGCTGTTATCAGTACGTTGGATGAAGTCACCGCAGACGTGGTGTTCTCACGGACACTCGGCCGAGGCGGTGACCTGCGCCTCGGTGTCCGCGAGCGCTTCGCAATCTTCAATCCGGGTACTTCCGCTACATTCAAGGGCGTAGGGCCGTTGCAGCCGCTGGATTCACCCAGGACAGACCATATCAGCCATAGCAACATTACGACACTCCATGCCCAATGGGACCTGTCAAGGGAACGTTTCGAGTTGATGGCATCGGGGAAGATGAACGCTTATGGCGCTGATGATCCCGGTATAAGGAAATGGAACAGGTCTTTTGACAGTGAGGGAAGTTTGCTTGTCCGCTTGAATCTGTTCAGGTGGCTCTCGCTTGAGGCTACGACAGACCGTACGGTGCAGTACTACCATACGCTGGAAGGTCTGCCGCTCGGTTGGAACGTGGATTTGTTGGTCCCGACCAATCCGAGCCGCCCGCCTGAGCAGGCCAGGCAGAACTACGCAGGCCTGTTCCTGTCGTTCGGCCAGCATCGCGTCACAGCTGGAGCATATGAAAAGAAGATGTCCAACCTGGTGTATTTCATCGATGCGAGCCGGATGTTCAGTTCGGCAATCACAGGTTGGAGCCACAACATAATGGTCGGCTCCGGCACTTCGCGTGGTGTGGAATTACTCTACGAAAAGGACGGTGACCGCCTCGACTGGCGTGTAGCATACACGCTGTCGAAGACAGACAGGACTTTCGAGGGAGTGAACGAGGGAGTTGTTTTCCCGGCGAAGTTTGACAGGCGGCATATACTGAATGCAACGGCTTCGTTCACCTTGCTTGACAATCAGCGGTGTGCTTTTGCCCTGACAGGCCTTTACACCTGGCAGTCCGGTCACTGGGAGACCGTGGCAGCAGGCGAATACCCCGCTGTGGATGCCTTTAAAATGACCCTCTTCCCTACACTAGACTATTACACGGGTGTGAATAACTATGAGATGCCGCCATACGTCCGCCTTGATCTGGGTTGCAGCCTCAATCTCAAGACGAAGCATCCGCAAGAGTTGACTTTCGGTTTGTACAACGTCCTGAACCGCCACAACCCGTTCACGGTTTTCTACGATGACCGTTCCCGCGAGTGGCGACAGGTTTCCCTGATACCAATTATGCCGAGCTTCAGTTACAGGATTTCATTTTGATTATCAGGAGAGCATTTGATTGGTAGAATCTTGATCCATCAAAGCGGCGTGGTCGATAAAACATTGAGTGTCAGAAGATAACTATACTTGACTACCCTATGCTCGGAGGGGTAGTCAAGGGAGATATTTCCTTGGTAACCAGACGGTTGCTGACCACGCAAAATGAAATGGAGAAGGTCTGCGACATTTGGGTAGACCTTCTCCATCCTGAGAATCATTTGTATTTCTTGACGCGGGAGTCGTCGATGACGCCGGACCAGTTGAGGCCGAAGGCGAAGTCGTACTTATGGCCGTCGGTGTCGGTGTGGCAGACCATGTCGCGGGGGACGTCCTCGAACTGCTCCTCTACTGTTTGCATATTGGCGGGAAGCTGCATGGGCAGAAGGCCGGAGGGCTCGTTAGCTCCGCTGACGGTCTCGAGGATGGCCTGGTTCTGGATGCCGAAGGAGAGCAGTATGGCATCGGTGTAAGGCTCTATCTCGCTCATTATCATTGGCCTTGATATGCTGATGACGGTCACGATGGGCTTGGCGCCCATGGCTTTGCGGGTGTCACGCACGAGCTGCATGTGGGATTTGTTGGAAGTCGTTACGGTCTTGCCCTTGTAACTTCTGTTGGTGAAATCCTCATAAGGGTCGCCGCCGGCAATGCTCGTTCCACGGGCGTAGGCCGCGGTGTAATCCTCGTACTGGAGGCTGATGGGGACGTAGCCGTTGCCGCCCTTTTCGCGGTCGGAGCGGTCGTATCCGCTGCCCGCCGCGGGTTCGCTGATGAATACCAGCGCGAAGTCGGCGTCCTTGGGATTGTCAACCCTGTCGTAATACTTGTCAACCATCGAAGCCGGGACCGGGTCGACCCAGCGGCCTTCGGCTGCCTGGCCGCCGAACATGCCCTGGCGGGCAGGCTGGTAGACCTTGGGGACGTAGACTTTGAGGCGGCCTTCCTCCGGCAGGACGCCGCCGTGATTCTTCAGCATCACTACGGACTTGAGCTGGGCCTTGTAGCCGGCTTCCATGAATTCGGGATTGCCGACCGTAGCCGTGGCCTCGTCAGGGTCGCAGTAAGGGTTCTCGAAGAGACCGGTGCGGAAGCTGTTCATCAGCAGTCGCACGGCAGAGGTCTCGAAGCGCTCGCGGGCGCTCTTCTCGCCGTATTTCTCCACCCACAGGTCGTAGGCCTCCAGGACGGGACCCTTCTCGTTGTTGCCTCCGAACTGGTCCACTCCCGCTTCTATGATCTTGAAATGACGTTGGCCTTCGGTTAGGGTTTCGTTGCCCCAGGGCTTGCCTTCGAAGGCGTATACGCTGGAGTAGTCCTTGGTGATGTTCCAGTCAGTACACACTACGCCGTCAAATCCGTATGTATTGCGAAGCAGGTCGGTGATGAGGTACTTGCTGTAGCTGTTGCCGTTCTGTTCTCCTGAGGGATCCTGGTTGTAGGATATGGTGTAGTAAGGCATCACGGCCGAGGCCATCTTGGTCTTACCGGTGAGTCTGAGGGCTCCTTCGGTGAACGGGCGTATCTGGGTGGAGAGGTTGTTGCCGGGATAGACGGCGTACTTGCCGTAGGAGTAATGCGCGTCGCGGCCGGCTTCCTCCGGACCTCCGGAAGGCCAGTGCTTGATCATGGCGTTGACGGATTCGTAGCCCCAGCCGTCCTTGATCTCGGCGCTGCCCTCCGAGGTCTGGAAGCCGTCCACATAGGCGCGGGCCATGTCGACGTCAAGCTGAGGATCCTCGCCGAAAGTGCCGTTGAAACGGCTCCAGCGAGGCTCGGTGGCCAGGTCGATCTGCGGGGAGAGAGCCGTGGCAATGCCCAGGGCGCGATACTCGCGCGAGGCGATGCGGCCGAACTCTTCGACCAGCTGCGGGTCGAAGGTCGCCGCCATGCCGAGGCTGGACGGCCACTGCGAGATGTCACCGCCGTTGCCGGCATCGAACTCAGCCGTGGCCTGCGCCCCATGGCGCGGGTCGGAGGAGTTGTTGGCCGGCACGCCGTGTCCGAGACCTTCGACGAAGGCCTGGACGTTGTTGTTCCACCGCGCTGCATCGGCAGGGGAGGAGACGCGTGTCATCAGGACGGCGCGGAGATTATCCTCTTCGAGGAATTTCTTCTGGGCATCGGTGATTCCCGGTCCGTTGATGGCCTGATGGCCGCTATAGAGCATCATTCCGGCTATCTCGTCAATGGAAAGCTGTGAAGCGAGGTCCTTGGCACGGACGAGCGGGTCCTTGCGCCAGTCCTCGTAGGTGTCGAGCCTGCCGTTTCTGTTGAGATCCTTGAAGGCGCGACCGCCTTTGGTCAGGATCTGTACCCCGGATGTGGGGCTGTAGCCAAGCGACGGGCCGTTTTTCTGTGAGATGAGGTTGTATCCGTCCTTGGACTCTTCCTGCCATTTCTGTCCGCAGGAGGCGGCAGTCAGGATTGCGGCGAGGAGTATGGCCGCCGTGGTGATTCTTGCTTTCATCGGTCGATGGGTTTAGTCTAGTCCCAAATATAACAAATGTTTGCTATATTTGCGTATTATAACCGACATACGGAATGAGATATCGTATTATTTCCCTCGCACTTGCGCTTCTGGCGGCCTTTACCGTTTCCGCGCAGAATCTTAAGACCGAAACCGTAGACGGAGTCGGCGCCAAGGTCTGGCGTATCACCGCCGACCGCGCCGCCACCATCGCCGACCGCATCGTCAATCCCACTTATTTCATCTACTATAACGGAGCCGTCTCCGACCCCATGTCCGTGGTGAGGAACCTCGGGATGGAACGCCATATAGATGCATATCTCGCTGCAGTATATGTCATCAATCCCGCCAACGGCAGGTCATATTCCACTACCGCTGACCTCGAAGTGTATTACAAGCTCCTGGAGCGACTCCGCATCGTCAACAACCTCAAGCTTATAGGCAAGGGCACCGGTGCGACCTTCATCAACAACGTTTTGTCGCTCCACGCCGAGGCTGTCGCCGGCATACTGACAATCGGCGGCTCGGTCAACGCCAAGCTCAATCCCGTGGTCGTCCCGACATATGCCGCCGGCCGCAACAAGGCCGTAGTCGACCATTATATCAGGGCCAACCACGCCCTGGAGGCCGGTGGCGGTGTATGGAAGAACCCCCTGCACCAGGTCGAGCGCGTCTATGTGAACGGCTCTCCGATGTCCGATGCCGAGTACTTCATGGATGCCTGGGACAAGATCCTGTCGCAGAACTACCGTTTCAACAACTATACTACCTGGTATGAGGGTACCGACCTGCGCCGCACCAAGCCTTTCGAGCTGGTGAGCTACGTCATGTTCGACCGTCTCCACATCGAGCGCAGCATCGTTGAGGAGAACCTCTGCGGCTGGGGAGACTTCCTCTGGTATGAGTATGTCCCCAGAGACCTCCAGAACGCTTCCAGGTCCTCCGTGCCGCTGGTCATCCTGTTACACGGCAACACAAACGATCCGCGCACGCAGGCCGAGACATCCGGCTTTGTCGAGCTCGCTTCCGAGAAGCATTTCATTACAGCCGAACTCGAGTGGCAGGGCAGCGGCAAGTATGCCTCGATGGGTACGGACGGCATCGAGGCCACCGTACGCCGTATCTTGGAGAAATATCCTCAGATCGATCCGGGCCGCGTGTATGTCCAGGGCCTTTCCGCCGGCGGCATGAACACCACCAATCTCTGCATATTCAAGACCAACCTCTTCGCTGCCGGCGCTTCGATGGCCGGTGGCCTCATCTATGACGCCCGCTTCAACATGGACAGCAAGGATGAGATCGAGGAGCAGATAAAGCGTTACAACGGCAACATGGAGATTGCCTACATGATAGTCTCCGGCACCAATGACAGCAAGTTCACCGATGTCCCCGATGACGATGCTTCCTCCAAGGGCTGGCTCGTCAGGGCGGTGAAGACCATCGCCGACCTGAACGGGATGGAGATAGGCCAGACCTGCAATCCTTCCCTCGACCCGATGTTCGGCATGACGGTGCGCGACCGCAGGCATGTCTCGACCATGGACGACCTGACCATGCACGAGGGCACCTTGTACAAGGATGAAAAGCCCTTGATCCGGATGATCGCCCTCGAGCCTTACGGCCATTGGAACTACAAGGGCGCCGCACGTGAGATGTGGGAGTTCTTCCGCCATTTTTCCCGCGATCCAAAGACCAAAAAACTGATATACCATGAATGACAAGATGACTCGCCGTGAGGCCCTCAAGGGTCTCATCTATGCCGGAATGGGGCTCGCCGTCGGCGGCCAGCTCCTGCATGGTGCCAGCCCTGAGGCACGTGCCGCCGGACTTCCGGAGCCCGCTCCATGGAAGGAGGCTCCGGAAGGCTCCAAGATAGATTCCCGCACCTGGGACAAGATGGGGGAGACTCTCGGAATGCTCGGTCTAGGCTGCATGCGTCTGCCGACGCTCTCCGGCGGCGGAGGCGGCTACGGCCGCCGCCAGCCCCTTGACCAGAACGCCGTCAACGCGATGGTCGATTACGCCATCGCCCACGGCGTGAACTACTTCGACACCGCTCCAGCCTATGGCGAATCGGAAGTCGTGACGGGCAAGGCCCTGAGCCGCCATCCCCGTTCATCCTACAAGATCGCGACCAAGATCTCCAACATGAACGGCCGCGCCACCCTCGAAGCAGGCAAGCAGATGTTCGAGACCTCGCTGAAGAATCTCCAGGTGGACTATGTGGACTTCCTGCTGCTTCACAATCTCCAGAACCTGTCCGGCTACAACTCCCGTTTCAGGGACAACGGCCTGTTCGACTGGCTGCTGGAGCAGAAAAAGAAAGGCCGTATCAAGCATCTCGGCTTCTCTTTCCACGGAAGCAATGACGAGCTGCCGAAACTCACGGAACTCTACGACTGGGACTTCGTCCAGATACAGCTCAACTATGTCGACTGGAAGGAGATGTCGGCCGGATGGGGCGGATCATCCGGTACGACCAGTTCGGAATTCCTCTACAACCATCTCGTCAGCAAGGGCATTCCCGTGCTAGTAATGGAGCCAGTCAAGGGCGGTGCGCTGGCAAGCGTCAGCGACGCCATCGCCGGCGTGATGAAGGAGCGTCATCCTGACCTGACGCCGGCCGCTAACGCCCTGACCTTTGTAGGCTCCCTGCCGGGCGTTATGGTGACCCTGAGTGGAATGTCCAACATGGAGCAGCTCAAGGAGAATGTCTCCCTGTTCACCGGCTTCAAGCCCTTCGATGAGAAGGAAAGGGCGTTCATGCTGACGGTCGCGGACCTCTACAAGTCCAAGGGACAGATCCCCTGCACCGCCTGCGCATACTGCATGCCTTGCCCCGCCGGCGTCAACATTCCCGGCAACTTCAAGGTGTTCAACAGTGCCAGCGATGCGCTTCTGTCCACAGACACGAGCAAGAAGGATGTCATCGCCAAGCGCAAGGCTTTCCTCAAACTCTACAAGGAGCAGGAGGAAGGCACGAGGGCGGACGCCTGCGTCTCCTGCAACGCCTGCCTGCCGAAGTGCCCCCAGCACATCAGTATCCCCCAGCACATGCAGCGCATCAAGGAGTTGGCCGCCAAGATATAGCATTTAACTGATAACCAATAACAACCATCCGAATGAAAAAGTTTTTCCTGATCGCTGCCACCGGACTGTTGGCATTGTCCGCGTTGGCACAGCCTCAGCTTCGCAGTGACAACATTGACGAAGTCCTCAAAGCCATGACCCTCGAGGAAAAGGCGACGCTCCTTGTGGGCGGCGCGCGCGCAGTCATCGTGGACGGCGTGCCTACCGGCACTGCCGCCAAGGTGCCCGGCGCCGCCGGCAACACCCGTCCGATCGACCGCCTCGGCATCCCCGGTACCGTCCTCGCCGACGGTCCTGCCGGCCTCCGTATCAGCCCTACGCGCGACGGCGCTTCGCAGACCTTCTATTGCACCGGCTTCCCGGTGGGAACGCTGCTCGCCAGTTCCTGGGACCTCGACCTTGTCGAGGCCGTGACGACAGCCATGGGCCAGGAGGTGCATGAGTACGGCGTCGACGTCCTTCTCGCCCCCGGTATGAACATCCACCGCAACCCTCTCTGCGGACGCAACTTCGAGTATTTCTCGGAGGATCCGCTCCTTTCGGGCAAGATGGCTTCCGCCTATGTGAAGGGTATCCAGAAGAATGACGTGGGTGTCTCCGTCAAGCACTATGCCGTCAACAACCAGGAGACCAACCGCAACGAGGACAACGCCCGCGTAAGCGAGAGGGCCCTCCGCGAGATCTACCTCAAGAACTTCGAGATCGCCATCAAGGAGTCGGCCCCCTGGACCGTCATGTCCTCCTACAACCAGCTCAACGGCGAGTACACCCAGCAGAAGAAAGACCTCCTCACCACCATCCTGCGTGACGAGTGGGGCTACAATGGCATCGTCATGACCGACTGGGGCAGCAAGGCCGGTACCGTCAAGTCCGCATGGTCGGGCAACGACCTCATGGAGCCCGGCAACCAGACCGAGATCGACCGCATCGTCGCCGGTGTCAAGGACGGCAGCCTCGCTATCGAGGATGTCGACCGCAACGTCCGCAACATGCTGAACTACATCGTCAAGACCCCTGCATTCAAGAACTACAAGTATTCGAACAAGCCTGACCTCGCCGGTCACGCCCAGGTCGCCCGCAAGGCTGCAGCCGAGGCTATGGTTCTCCTCCGCAACGAGGACAATACCCTCCCTGTCGCATCCGGCAAGAAGGTCGCGCTGTTCGGTATCTCCTCCCTTGACTTCGTCGCCGGTGGCACCGGCTCCGGAAACGTCAACAAGGCTTATGTCGTGAACATGAAGGAAGGCCTCGAGAATGCCGGTTTCACCGTGGACCAGGCCCTGATGAACTTCTACCAGGCACAGCTTGACTACAACAGGGCTCTTGCAGCCCTTACCTCCGCCGGAGGACGCGGATTCGGTTTCGGCAGCGCCAAGGCCGCTGAGGTCGCTATCCCTGAGGCTGCCGTGAACAACGAGGCACGCAACAATGACCTCGCCATTGTCGTCATCGGCCGCAACGCCGGTGAGGGCGCCGACCGCCGCATGGTCGACGATTTCGACCTCACCAACATCGAGCGCGAGCTTCTCCGCAACGTCAGTACCGCTTTCCATGCCGCTGGCAAGAAAGTCATCGTCGTTCTCAACATCGGCGGTGTCATCGAGACCAACTCCTGGAAGAACATGGTAGACGCCATCCTCCTTCCCTGGTCGCCCGGCCAGGAGGGCGCCAATGCCGTCGCCGATGTCCTGACCGGCAAGGCCAATCCCTCCGGCAGGCTTCCCATGACCTTCCCGATCAACTTCATGGACCATCCGTCATCAGCCAACTTCCCGTACAACTACGACCGCAATGCCGGTAACCAGGGCCGCGGTCCACAGCAGCCCCGCAAGGATGTCGACTATACCAACTACGAGGAGGGCATCTATGTCGGATACCGCTACTTCGCCACCGCAGGCAAGGAGGTTTCCTACCCGTTCGGCTATGGCCTTAGCTACACCACGTTCAGCTACACTAAGCCCGTCGTAAAGGCAGTCGCTGACGGTTTCGAGGCCACCGTCACCGTGACCAATACCGGTGCAGTTGCCGGCAAGGAGGTCGTCGAACTCTATGTCTCCGCACCTGCAGGAGGCCTCGAGAAGCCGGCCTGCGAGCTCAAGGGCTTTGCCAAGACCCGTGAGCTGAAGCCCGGCGAGAGCCAGACCGTCACCATCAAGGTCACTAACTACGAGCTTGCCTCCTTCAACGAGGCCAACTCCGCCTGGGAGGCCCCGGCAGGTGCGTACAAGGTCTGCTTCGGCGCCAGCGTCGCCGACATCCGCTCCACCGCCACCTACCAGCTCAAGAAGGCCGCCAGCTGGAAGACCAACAAGCTCTTCGCCCTGGACGCCCCGCTCAACGAGCTCTCCCTCAAGTAGGCAGCGTGTTTCATAAACGCCTCGTTATGAGGTGATTAAACAAATGTCCCCCTCCGATTTTGGAGGGGGATGTTTGTTTATATTATTGATTTACTGGAGGTTACAAAACACGGAGTTTCAGTATCTTTTACCGAGATTGATGCGGAGGCCCGTGGCGACGGTGAACATAAACGGATGTGCGGTGCGGTAGGTCTCCAGCCTGTAGTCACCTTCTTCCATGATCACTATATCGCCATAAAAATCTAAATGCGCTTTCTTCGGAGGTTTGCTCCAGGTCAGTTCCGGTTCCAGGTACAGGCCTATCCGCTTGTTGAAGTTGAGTTGGATGCCGCCGGCACCGATCAGGGAGAAAACGAATCCGTCACGCCTGAGTTCCTGGATGCTATCCTTCAATGCAGGATCAGTGTATTTGATGATCATCTTGGCCCCTATGCAGTAATCGGCGGCTGCGCCGCCTCCGACATAGACGTCAAGCAGTCTGTTTTTCGCCAGGGACCAGTCCAGGCGAACAGGGATTCCCAGATACTGCGCCACCTGCTTCCTCTCAACCTGGAATCCATGAACACCAAAAGAATCCATCATGTGAGAAGAAGTTGAGATATAACGGCTGTACTCAAGGCCGGTGGTTATCTTCAATCTGGGCGCGACAGGGATTCCGACCGACAGGCCTTCCTTGAACAAGGGGAAATGATGGGAGTCTTCGTCCGTGAACGTAGCGAACGAACCGGAATAAGAAGTTTCCAGATTGTTTACCATGCTGGCAGAGTTGGTACCAGCTTGTGTGCCTGACCCGATGAATTGTGTCAGGGCGGCTGCGAGCAGTCCGCCTCCGGTAACGATGCCTGCAGCAGGTGCGACCTTCAATTCAACGGGCTTGGCTGCAGTGCTTTTGGGGATGACCGGTGAGGGAGCGGAAACGGAAGGCTCAGGGTCGGATACCACATCGGTTTCAGAGATTGAACCCTCTTCGGCAGGGATGACTTCTGCCGTATCTTCCGAAGGCTGGGTATTATCGGTTGTTTCGGGCTCTGTTACGTGTACTGGGTAATGTTTTGCCACCTTAGGCGTAATAGCCTGGGAGACAAGGTTATCGGACTGCAAAGGCTCTTCGGATTTGACAGTGTCCGCGACTGCGGCGACGGGTGCCGGCGGCTGCTGAGCGACCTGTATGCCGTCGCCTGGTACGGACGGCTTGTGGAGGAACAGGAATGCGGCCAGTCCGGCGGCAGCGGCGGGGACGAGGGCCCGGAGCAATGGACGGCGCCATGCTGCAGGCCGGACGGCCGGGACGGCCACGGCGGGGCTGCCGGAGGCGTCCAGACGGGTGAGGAATTCGGTAAAGAGATTCTCCGGAAGGGTGGCGTCAATCCTTTCCAGCTTATCCTTGATTATGCTTTCCCACGTTTTCATGTTTCTTGTTCCTTTAGATATTGTCTTATCCTTTCTTTCAGTTGCTTCCTTGCCTTTTCCAGTGCGCTGATCGATGCACGCTCGCTGATACCCAGCATCCTGCCTATCTCCTTATGGGAGTATCCGTCCAGGCTGTGAAGGTTGAAGACCGTCCTTCTCAGATCCGACAGCTCAGCTATCCATCCTATCAGATTGTCTTCCGGTATAGATTCCATCGCATCGTCGGCCGGGTCAGGGATTTCGTCTTTAGCCGGGAAGTCTAGCGGTATCACGTGCAAGCGGCGTCGTTTTATGTGGTTGATCGCCTTGTTGATGGCGATCCTGCTGATCCATCCGTACAGGGAGCCTTTCCCCGTAAACTTGTAAGTGTCAATCTTCTTGAGTGCCTGGACAAGAGTTTCGAGCATGAGGTCGTCGGCCTCGTCTCCGTCTCCGAGATAGCGTCTGCAGAGCATGTTGACCCTGGCTGCATATCTTCTATACAACTCTTCCTCCGCCATTCTGTCCCTCTGCGAGCAGTACCTGGCCAGTGCCTGCTCGTCCAAACCTTTATACACTCATCCGCTTCAAAACGTCGTTCCTACCATTTAAACACACAAATGTCGGAAATGTATCCCCGATCTGACAAAAAAAAGGAAGCCGTACCGGAAAACGCCTGAAAATGGTACGGATTTGCGGAAATGAAGGAACCGGTACCGGTTTTGGCTAGATTCCGGTACGGGAGAGTGGGGCAGGGAGGTGATAGAGGGGGTGATGGATGAGGGCTAGCGGATCTTGGCTTTGTAGCGGGTTGAGACTTTGCCGCGGGAGATGTTCTGGAGTTTCTTTGAGAGCATCTTCTTGCGGATGGGGGCCACGAGGTCGGTGAAGACGACGCCATCCAGGTGGGACATCTCGTGCTGGATCATGCGGCAGGCGAACTTGTCGAACTTTTCGGTGACCTCCTCGAAGTTCTCGTTGTAGTAGCGGACGGTCATGCTCTCGGGACGTACTACATCGGCGTAGACGCCGGGGATGCTGAGGCAGCCTTCGTTGTATTCGCACTTGCTCTCGCTTTCCTCAATCACTTCAGGATTGATCATTACGCGCTTGAAGTCTGTGAGATAGTCGTAAACGTCGGCCATGACCGTGCCGTCGACGATGAGCACGCGCTGGCTGACGCCGATCTGGGGGGCGGCGAGGCCGCAGCCGTCGGCCACCGCCAGCGTGTCCTTCAGGTCGTTGACCAACTGGGTAAGCTCTTCCTTGCGGGTGAGGTCGGCTTCCTTCGCCCTGACCTTGAGCACTTCCGAGCCGTAGAGATAGATAGGCTGTATCATAGTCCTTTCGATTTTCTGTCCATGTATCCTTGCAGGATGATGGCTGCGCTGATGCGGTCCACCGAAGCCTTGTTCCTGCGGTCCTTGTATTTCATGCCTCCGTCAATCATGGCCCTGTGTGCCAGGACGGACGTGAAACGCTCGTCCTCAAGTTCCACCGGGACGCCCGGGAAGGCCTTCTTCAGGACGGGGAGGAAAGCGTCGACGTCCGCCGCAGCCTCCGAGGGCCTGCCGTCGAGGTTCATGGGATAACCCACGACAAATCGGGTTATGGTCTCTTTTTCGGAGTATTTTTGAAGATAATCTATTATCTTTGCAGACGGTACCGTTTCGAGTGCGGATGCGAAGATACCGAGGGGGTCGCTTGCCGCGAGCCCCGTGCGTTTCCTTCCGTAGTCGATACCGATCAGTCTTTCCATGAGACTGCAAATTTAGTTAAAAAGTATGTCAGAGCAAAATAATCAGCCGAAGTCCAGGAGTTTCCGCCTGTCCCTCGTGGACGACCTGACCCACCGCAAACTGTGGGTGCTTCACTTCACGAAGCCCGGTTTCCTGGTGACGGTCATTTCGGCTGTGGTGGTGCTTTTCGCCATCGTCTATGCGCTGCTGGCGTATACGCCTCTGCGCACTTCCATCCCCGGTTATCCGGACGCCCATACCCGCCGTGCGGCCATCCAGAACGCCATTAGGATCGACTCCCTGGAGAATGTCATCAGCCGCTGGGAGCTTTATTCCGAGAATCTCGTGCGGGTGATCGGCGGCGAGGCACCGCTGCCGGTCGACAGCGTGATCCGCCTTGCGGACGCAGCTGTCGCCGAGGGGCGCGACGCCGCCTATCTGGCCAGCCGCGACTCGCTGATGCGCGACCTCGTGAACCGCGAGGAGCAGTTCGGCGTCAGTGGCCGAGAGGAGCGCGAGCTCCCCATCGAGGGGCTGCATATCTTCACCCCGCTCAAGGGAGTGGTCTCACAGGGCTTTGACGGAGTAATGCATCCTTATGTCGACATCTCCGCTCCGGCTAATACCGTGGTGATGTCCATACTTGACGGTGTCGTCATCTTCGACGGCTGGACCGACGGGTCCGACTATTCCATCATCCTGCAGCACGAAGGCGGCATCGTGAGTGTGTACAAGCACAATGGCAAGCTCCTTCACAAGACCGGAGACCGTGTATCTTCCGGCACCCCTATCGCCCTGGTAGGCGGTTCCGTGGAAGGGGATGAGCACCTCCGTTTCGAGTTGTGGTACCACGGCGAGGTAGTGGATCCTGCTAAATACATCGTTTTCTGATGAAGAGGAGGATAGCTATACTCGGATCGACCGGATCTATAGGGAGACAGACACTCGACGTGGTGCGCCAGCACCCGGATCTCTTTCAGATAGAGCTTCTTACAGCCAACAATAGTACCGAACTGCTCATCGCCCAGGCGAGGGAGTTCGACGCCAACAGCGTCGTCATCTGCAACGAGTCGCATTACCGCGAGGTGGCCGACGCCCTGCAGCCCGACGGCATCAAGGTATTCGCCGGCATACAGTCGGCCTGTGACCTTGTAGCGGGGAACAACATCGATATCGTAGTTGCCTCCATGGTAGGCTTCAGCGGCCTGGCGCCGACCGTAGCCGCCGTCAAGGCCGGCAAGGTCATCGCCCTGGCCAACAAGGAGACCCTCGTCGCTGCCGGTTCCGTGGTCATGGGCCTTGCGGAGAAGCATCACGCGCTCATCCTTCCCGTGGATTCGGAGCACTCCGCCATCTTCCAGTGCCTGCTGGCGGCGCAGGGCAACGCCCTCAGTCGCATCCATCTCACCGCCTCCGGCGGCCCTTTCCGTACCTGGGACAAGACCAGGATCGCCAAGGCTACCAAGGACATGGCTCTCAAGCATCCCAACTGGAACATGGGCGCCAAGATTACCATCGATTCTGCGACGATGATGAACAAGGGCTTCGAGGTCATCGAGGCCAAATGGTTGTTCGACGTCGAGCCCGACCGCATCCACGTCGTGGTGCATCCGGAGTCCATCATCCATTCCATGGTGGAGTTCGAGGACGGCGCTGTGATAGCCCAGCTCGGACATCCGGACATGCGAGAGCCCATCCAGTTCGCCATAGGTTTCCCCGAGCGTCTGCCGCTGAACAACCGAAAGCTCGATTTCGCGGAGCTGGGTACCATCAGCTTCGCCGAGCCCGACATGGACCGCTTCCCGGCCCTGGCCCTCGCTTTCGGGGCCATTCGCCGTGGCGGCAATATCCCCTGCGTCCTTAATGCGGCCAATGAGGCCGCGGTCGCGGCCTATCTGAAAGACCGCATAGGATTCTACGATATCGCGCGCATTGCCGAAGAATGCATGGCAGGTGCGGATTTTGTAGCAAATCCTTCGCTCGACGACATCTTTGCCTCCAACGATTGGGCTTTCCGTCGGGCCAATGAATTGATAGATAAATGGTTGTATTGATAAAGACGCTGCAGGTGATCCTGGCCCTCTCGATCCTGATCGTGATCCATGAGTTCGGCCACTTCACTTTTGCCAAGCTTTTCGGCATACGTGTGGACAAATTCTTCCTCTTCTTCGACGTGGGAGGTGTCAAGCTTTTCTCGTCCAAGAAGACCAAGTGGTTCACCAAGCTCTTCCCCAAAGCGGCTGAGGCCGAGACCGAGTACGGTATTGGTTGGCTGCCGTTGGGCGGATACTGCAAGATCTGCGGCATGATAGACGAGTCCATGGACCTGGAGAGCCTGAAGAAGGATCCCCAGCCGTGGGAGTTCCGCACCAAGAAGGCGTGGCAGCGGCTGCTGGTGATGGCTGGAGGAGTGCTTTACAATTTTATCTTCGCCATCATAGCATACAGCTGCATACTCGGCATTTGGGGGCAGGCGTATTTCTCGAACAAGGACAATGCCATCTATGTCAATGAGTTGGCGTATGAGATGGGCTTCCGCAGCGGTGACCGCATCCTTGCTTTCGACGACTATGTGCCGGAGAATTTCAGCATGCTGCAGGCCGACCTGGCCCGCCGCAACGTCCGAAAGGCTACGGTGCTGCGCGGTACTGATACGCTTGACATATACATCGACCACTCGATGATAGGGGAGGTGCTGAACACCCCCGGAATGTTCGACCTGGCCGTCCCGTTTGTGGTGGAGTCGTTCATGGAAGGGTCCCCTAACGTGGATTCAGGCTTGGTGAAGGGTGACCGGATCGTATCCATCGAGGGCAGGGAAGTGCCCTATGTACAGGATTCGCGTCCGGTGCTCGAGACCTTTGCCGGACAGACCGTGTCCGCGGTCGCGCTCCGCGACGCGGACTCGCTCCAGGTCCGGCTTCAGGTCGACACGACCGGCCGCGTGGGCATCTACATGGTCATGCCGGGCTACCAGACCCGCCGGTACAACTTCCTGACGGCCATTCCTGCGGGATTCAAGGAGACCTTCTCCACGATAGGCGGATACATCAAGGACCTGCGCCTGGTGGCTACGCCAAGCACGCAGGCTTACAAGTCGGTCGGCAGTTTCATCGCCATCGGGCAGGTGTTCCCAAGCACCTGGGACTGGTACCGCTTCCTCGAGCTTCTGGCGCTGCTGTCCATCATGCTCGGCGTGATGAACCTGCTCCCGATCCCCGGGCTTGACGGAGGGCATATCCTGTTCACGCTCTACGAGATGGTGACGGGACGCAAGCCCAACGACCGTTTCCTGACCATCATGCAGGTCATAGGCATGGTCCTGCTGATGGCGTTGATGTTCCTGGCTTTCGGGAACGATATAGGAAGACTGATCAAGTAAAACGCAAAGATATATGAGACGAATCATTTCCTTCATGGCGGCGGCACTGATGCTTACAGGCCTCGCCTCCTGTTCGGGAGGGTCCGGAAAGGGCCTCCTCCCGAACGTCAGCGGCAAGGCCGGCGAGGTCATTGTCGTGATCGAGAAGGCTGACTGGGAGGGCGCCCTCGGCAACGAAGTGCGCGAGATCCTGGCCGCCGACTGCCCCTGGCTTTACATCCGTGAGCCGCTCTATTCCCTCGTGAACGTGGCTCCAGGCGGATTTGCCGACCTTTTCAAGGTCCATCGCAACATTGTTCTCTTCAACATCGATCCCCAGATCACCACTCCCGGCCTTCTGGTCAAGAATGACGTGTGGGCTGCCCCTCAGGTTGTTCTTCAGATTAGCGGCCACGATGCCGATGAAGCCCTTGCCATCCTGAAGGAGAAGGGCCCCACGGTGGTCAGCGCCATCGAACAGGCCGAGCGTGACCGCGTGATCCACAACACCCTCCTGTATGAGGAGAGCACCATCGCCCCTCAGGTGATGGAGGTCATCGGCGGCTCACCGCATTTCCCTTCCGGATACAAACTGAAGACCAAGACTGACGACTTTGTCTGGGTGGCTGATGTCAAGCAGTATACCCAGCAGGGGGTGTTAATCTACAAGTATCCTGCCCTGAAGGAGGACAACTTCTCTGTTGAGAACATCATCGCCAAGCGCAACGAGGTGCTGAAGAACAATGTCCCCGGCATGTTCGAGAATACTTACATGACCACGGCCGAGTACATCAACCCGACCGTACAGTTCGTCAAGTACAAGGGACGCGAGTTCGCCGAGACCAGAGGCTACTGGGAGGTTCAGGGCGACTATATGGGAGGCCCCTTCGTGTCACACTCGTTCTATTCTCAGGATGGCTCGGAAATCATTGTCACAGAGGCGTTTTTGTATGCTCCGAGGTATGACAAGCGCCAGTATCTGCGCCAGGTCGAGTCCCTGCTCTACTCTTTTGAGTGGAAAAAGGATTGAGAGAAAAAGAATAAAATAATTTGGTGAGAAGGAAAATAATTCATACCTTTGCGTTCCATTCGCGAATAGCGTTTGGAAATGGTGGGTTCGTATAACGGCTAGTACTTAGGATTTTCATTCCTACAATAGGAGTTCGATTCTCCTACCCACTACGAAAAAAATATAAAAACATAAAATAATGGCAAACAATCCTTCTGCTGAGAAGTGCATTCGTCAGAGCGAACGGCACAGACTGCATAACAAGTATTATGCAAAGACCGCACGGAACGCTATCCGCGCTATTAGAAATACTACTGACAAGGCTACCGCCGAGGCCAACGCCCCCAAGGTCTACGCCATGATCGACAAGCTCGCCAAGATCGGCCTCATCCACAAGAACAAGGCCTCCAATCTCAAGAGCGGTCTTCAGGTCTACATCAACAAGCTTTCATAGTTTTTGACTCTCGAGAAGTAGCGCAGTTGGTAGCGCACTACGTTCGGGACGTAGGGGTCGGGCGTTCGAGTCGCCTCTTCTCGACAACAGGGTCCGGAATTCCGGACCCTGTTGTCGTTTTTTGTCGTTTTCTGCCGTTTCTTGAACAAAACAGCCTGTTTTGTTCATTTTCAAGCAGTTTTCTTACTTATTTGAACAAAAAGGCCGTTTTTGTTCAGAGGACGATCCGTCCGTCGCAGAGGACGTGCTTGATGCAGCGGCTGTCGGCGGAGTAGACGAAGTTGGACACGAGGTGGTGGCACGGCTGCATGCGGATGTCCGACAGGTCGATCAGCAGGCAGTCGGCGAGCTTACCTTCGGCGATGACGCCGGCGTCGATGCCGAAGGCCTCGGCGCCGGAGCGCGTGGCCCAGCGGAAGACTTCTTCCGCGGGCAGGAGCTCCGGGTCGCCGCCGGACTTCGCCAGCAGCGCGGCGAACTTCATGGCCTCGCGGAGGTCGAGGTTGTTGCCGGAGGAGGCACCGTCCGTGCCCAGGGTGATGCGGCATCCTGCCTGCATGAGCCGGCTGTAGGGGAATACGCCGGAGCCGAGCTTCATGTTCGAGCAGGGGCAGTGCGAGACCGTCACGCCGCGCTCGGCAAGGATCGCGGCCTCCTCGTCATCGACATGCACGCAGTGCGCGGCGATGACGTCGGGGCCGAGGAAGCCGATACTGTCGAGGTACCGCACCGGAGTGGTGCCGTGCTCGGTCAGGCAGTCCTCCACCTCCTTCACCGTCTCCGACAGGTGGATGTGGAGGAGCATCCCGTGCTCGCGTGCGAACTCAGCGCTGTCGCGTAGCTTGCGTTCGCCGACGGTGTAGATGGCGTGAGGGGCCATCACGAGGCGGACGCGGCCGCCCGTCGGGTCCTGCCAGTGGCGGATGAACTCCCTTTTCTCCCTTGTCACAGCCTTGGAGTGGTTCTCCATAACGGTGATACCGATGGCCGCCCTCGTCCCGGTCCGGTTCACTATATCGATGGCCTCTTCAACGTCGAAATACATGTCGTTGAAAAAAACCGTTCCGCTCTGGACCATCTCCCTGACGGCTATCTCGCTACCTTTCCGGATATCCTCGGGGGTAAGTTTGTCCTCGAACGGCCATATATACTCCTGCAGCCACTTCTGGAGCGGCATGTCATCGGCGTAGCCGCGCAGCAGCGTCATGGCCGCATGAGTGTGTGTGTTGTACATGGCCGGCAGAATGGCTGAGCCTGAGGCGTCAAAGACCTGCGCCTCAGCCACTTCCGCCGGGGCGTCAAGATCCTTGAAACGCTTGTCCTCGATGAGGATGTTCCTGACCCTGCCGTCGTGCAGGACTCCTTTCAACAGCAGTCTGTCCATCGCCTATTCTCCTTCCGGTGCTATCTGTCCTGCGAGTTCGAAAAGCCATATGCGAAGGTCGGCCATCCAGGCTTCACGGTAGACGAAGTCCTTGTGGTCAGCCCATCCGTGCCCGCCTACGGGATAGATATGCAGTGCCGCGGGTACTTTGTTGGCTCTCAATGCCTTGTAGTACTCGATGCTGTTCTCGCAGGGGACCACACGGTCGTCGGAATTGGCCATGATGAAAGCCGGGGGAGTATCTGCCGTAACCTGCTTCTCATTGCTGTAAAGGTCGAGAAGCTCCTGCGAGGGCTCACGGCCGAGAAGGTAGAAGGATGATCCCGCATGGGTAAAAGCAGGATCCAGAGTCACTACGGGGTAGAAAAGGATCGTGAAATCAGGGCGTTCCTCAGGCTTGGTGAAATGCGTCGAGGTCATCGCAGCGAGGTGGCCACCGGCTGAGCAGCCCGCGATGCCGAGCTTGCTGAAACCGTACTCACCGGCATGCTCCTTCAGGATACGCATCGCCTCGTGGACATCATCCAGCGGCACTTCGGGATGTCCGTTGGGAAGCCTGTACTTGAGCACAGCGTACACGATGCCCTGGTCGGTGTACCATTTGGAATTGGCATAACCCTCGGTCTTGTCCCAGACATCGACATATCCGCCGCCGGGGCAGACCAGGATGGCAAGGCCGTTGGGCTCTTCCGGGAGGAATACCGCCAGCGTGGGCTTGGTGACGTTGGATACGTGGTTGCCGTAATCCTTTTCCTCTCCCGTAAGGCCGTTGTCGGTCGGTGCACCATTGGGCCAGAGGTTGAACATCACGTCAGGCTGAGGAAAAACGAGCGCAGGGGCCTGCGCCGGAGCCTGGGGCCTCGCCCCTGCTCCCGGCTGCGCCACAGCCATCGCGCTGCCGATGAGCAGCACCGCCAAAAGGGAGATAGTCTTTTTCATATCCTTGCTCTTTAGATTCTGTCTCTGAACATAACAAAGATAGGAATTCTTACGACAATTTCCCGCAGGTTGTGCCCTTTTTCCCCGCGACCTGAAGGTCAGGGTCAGAAGTCGAGGAGGATGCCGAAAGAGTAGGTATCGAAGGAGGGACCGGTGCCGGCCTGAAGGACGGAACAGGGGCTATACTTGGCGTAAACGCCGAAATCAAAGAAGTTTATGCCGGCTATATAGTTCCAGGTGAAGGTCTCCAGGCGTATGTCGGTGTATTTCACGGGGACCTGGACCTCCTTTTGTGAATACTTGTTCTTGATCCGTCCGTTGAAATTGTAGCATATTTCGGCGCCGCCGTAGACCTCGAAATGCCCGCGGCTACCGAGCGAGATGCCTAAGAGCGCCGGCACGGACAGATAGTTGTACCTCAGGGCGGATCTCTTGAGTTCCAGTCCCTGGGGAACGGCACCCTTCGCTATCTTCCCATCCTGGAAAGAAAGGATGCCGTCCTCCATCAGACGGAAGGAACGGTAGCCGACGTTGAGTCCGCTGTAGATGTGCAGGTGGTTCCAGGCGAAGTTGAAACTGACGCTCTCGATGCTGAAGAATATATCGGAACAGACCGTTCCTCCAAGGCTCATTCCATCCGGACCGTCATAAGGCTGGGCGACTCCGAGCCCTATGACAGAGAAGTTGCTGGAGGAGACCCTTCTGTAAGACTTGAACTTCTTTAAAATTGCGGGTGCGTTGCCATCCGGATTATCGGGCAATCCCGTCGGCTTCACGACAAAGGAAGAATCAAGCATCCTCCTTTGTTCCCTCCTGTCCTTGAGGATGTCCCAGTTGAAGAGGTCCAGCCGGCCTTCACGTACGGAGATATTGCTGTCCGGCGTGATGCGGACACTGCTCTCGTAACGGAAGGTGGAGTCGTTGTCGGAGCCTTTCATGCTGATGGTCTGTGAGTCCATGGAAGTGATGACAGTGACTTCGCTGACGTTTCTGATGCGTAGCGTATCCGGGGTCTGTGCGGCGGCGATGAGGCATGAGGCCATAGCCGCAGAAATGAATATGATCTTTTTCATGGTGGTTTCTTACTTGGAGGTGAACATTTTCCTGAGATTGGTGAGGGTAGTGTCGCCTTCCATATAGACAACGATGACGGATGTCGCCCCTTCTTCAGCGGAAGGCTTGGACTGGAAGCAGAGGAAGTACCTGCTGCCGGAATTGGGCTCGAAGGCTATCAATGCATAGCTGAGGCGGTTGTGGTCGATTTCCGTCTCCTTGCTGGCCGCATCGGAAGCATCTTCGAGAATGAGAGCCGAGATGCTCCCGAGATCTTTGTCGTCCACGTCCATACGGACGCTCCTGAACATGGAAAGGCCGTAGTCCTTGAGGTAATCGCCCTTGACGATGGTTTCGACCATCCGGTCCTTGGGAACGACCTTCCCGTCAAACACTGCACTGCTTCGCAGCCTGTCCTGGGACATGGCTGCCAGCGGAAGCAGCAGTAACAGGGTGAAGAGTATGAGTTTCTTTTCCATATCAGTTGAACAGTTCGGTGAGCTGAGCGGTGACATCCGGGCCCTGGTTGTCGCCGAACAGGTCAGCTAGAGTTTGATTCATGTCGTTGATCACGGTCTCCGTGTCCGTATTCTTCTCGCCGTAGGCGTAAATGATGCATGTGTCGGCCGGACGGGTGGTGAGGGAGTGGCCGAGGATGGCCACGAGGGCGAGGGAGGCCGCGGCGGCGAGGACGCCGGCCAGCGTCCGGGCTGAAGCCCGGGCTGCGTGCCGGCTCCGCTGGGCCGCGGCATAGCCCAGCACGGCCCTGGCCTCGTCGAAGGCCGGGTCATCCGTGCGGGCCAGGAACTCCCGCAGGGCGAGTTCTTCCTCCGGGGTAGTCTCTGCCTCGAAGTACCTTTCAACCAATTCTTTCCAATAATCCTGCGTCATAAGTTCCGTTTTCTATAAAGTTCCCTGATTGTTTTCCTTGCCCTGGATAGCTGCATCCTGACGGTTGCCGGCTGCATGCCGAGTTCCTGTGCGATCTGTTCCTGAGTCAGCCCTCCGTATTCGACCTTTTCCATGATGTAGCGTTGGGTGTCGCTGAGTTCGCTTTCGATCAGTCTTTGCACGGCGGAGAGTTGTTCAGCACGGTCCCGGCGGTCTTCCGCCGGCAGCCGGTCCGCCGCGTCGAGCGGGACTTTGTCCCGCCTCCGGCGGACGGCGTCAAGGCTGCTGTTCCGCACTGCCGTGAAGAGAAGCGCTTCGGCCTCCGCCGCCGTCCGTATCTCGTAGTCCTTCGCCCAAAGCTTGTAGAATGCCTCCTGCAGGGCGTCGTCGGCATCCTCGGCATTTCCGAGGATGCGCCTGGCCCTGGCCCGGAATCTGTCCCGGAGGTTCAGGAAGGTATCTGTCAGCAGTTCGCGCGGCATTTTCGTATCAGTCTATATCTATAAACGCAACTTCCGGTCAATTGTAACAATCATTCCTTCGGATACACTCCTTTTTTTTTGGCCGTGGTCAGCAATAAATTGAGAATGATGCTTTTAAATACAATGACTACCCCTTGAGGCGAGGGGTAGTCTATATGTTCAATGTATTGGTAATCTGTCATTTATCGACCACGGCCATTCCTGGTTAGCGGATGCCGGAGGAGGCGGTGATGGGGTCGGAGGTGTCGCCGGGCTTTTCCTCCTCCTTGTCGTTAAGGAAGGGGAAAGCCCCGCCCTTGACAAGCCAGGCGAAGCCGAAGAGGTTCAGGAGGATGATCTCCAGTATCATGGCGATATAGCCCGGAGCCTTCGTGACATAAGTGTAGAGGAATACGGCTTCGACGGCTATCATCCCGTAGCCGCATATGCGGTAGATGCGGTTGCGTATGAGCTTACGGTCGGTAATGTCCGGACCGGACTTGGTGAACTGGAAGATGCTGTTTATGGCTATGGTCAGGAAGAACAGTCCCGCGCATGCCACATGGACCATGTGGGACATTTCAACGGGCATCTGGAAAAAGCCGACAGGAGTGCCGTCAGGAATCCAGCTGACCTTGCACGGGAAAAGCACTATGCCCAGTCCGAAGATGCCGGCAAGGGAGGTCAGGAAGTTGTCGGTGTTGTCATAGCCGATATAGGATATGAGCACCAGGGCGGCCGGGACCAGCACGCCGACCAGCGCGGGGCTCTGGTAATATGTGGCGGATATGCTCCACCACCAGTCGTTGCCGGGATGCTCGGCGATTCCGGAGGAGAACAGCGCCAGCCATGGCAGGCTGACTCCGAGGATACCGCATAAATTCCTGATACGGAGATACATCCTCCCTTCTTTTGTATTGTATTTCGCCATGATGTTGGATTTCTGTCTTCCTCAAAGGTAGTAATTTTCCTGCGAAAGACATCGGTGAGGCCCGTTGGATATATGTTTCCAATATGCTAACTTTGTAAGGACGTGACCATGGAAACATAGGATTTTAACCATATTATTCATTGTTTATCATGAAAAGATTTATCTACATCCTCGCGGCTGCGCTGTGCATCGCAGCAGTCCCTGCCAACGGACAGGTGAAGGAAGATTTCAAGCCGGCTCCGAACGTGCAGCCCGGCAAGCAGTATCCCCAGGTCAATTCAGAGCGCTGCGTACGTGTACGCGTCGTCGCTCCTGACGCCCAGTCCGTCAAGCTGGACATCGGTGGCGTAAAGTACGACCTCAAGAAAGGCGCCGACGGCGCCTGGATCGGCGAGTCGGCCCCTCAGGACGAGGGCTTCCACTACTATCAGCTGAACATCGACGGTGCCGACGTGCCGGATCCGTCCAGCCTCTACTACTATGGCGCCAGCCGTTGGGGCAGCGGTGTCGATGTGCCTGCAGTGGATGAGGATTTCTTTACCGTGAAGAATGTCCCTCAGGGACAGATGCGCGAGATCTACTACTGGTCCGAGGTCAACAAGGCCATGCGTCACTGCTTCGTCTATACTCCCGCCGAATATGATACCAACCCCACCAAGCGCTATCCGGTACTCTATCTGCAGCATGGTGGTGGCGAGAACGAATACGGCTGGCCCCAGCAGGGACATACCGCCGCTATCATGGACAACCTCCTTGCAGAAGGCAAGGCCGTCCCGTTCATCATCGTGATGGACAACGGTTCGTGGACGATGCCGCGCCCGGCGGCCCCGGCGGCTGCCCCGCAGGGACAGCGCCCGCCGCAGGCCCCTCAGGGCCAGCGTCCGCAGGGCGGACAGCGCCCTCAGGGCGGCGGCTTCGCCATGCCTTCCAACTGGGCTGACGGCATCGCCGATACCTTCATCAAGGATCTTATCCCTATGATTGACAGCCGTTTCCGCACCATCCCCGATGCTGCTCACCGCGCAATGGCCGGTCTTTCCATGGGCGGCATGCAGACCAAGACCATTACCGTCGCCCATCCTGAGGTATTCTCCAACCTCGGTATCTTCAGCGGCGGCACCATCACCGTTGCCGACTGCAAGAACAATCCCGAGTTCGCCAAGACCCTCAAGCTCGTCTTCGTCAGCTTCGGCAGCCGCGAACTTGAGAACCGCGCCCCCGGCTTCGGCGACGGCACCGATCCCCGTCAGGAGACCGAGGAGCTGAAGGCCTCCGGCGTGGACGCCCACTTCTATGTCTCGCCGGGCACCGCCCACGAGTGGCTGAGCTGGCGCCGCGCCCTCTATCAGTTTGCCCAGCTCCTGTTCAAATAGTCCTGCGTGATTTGTAACACGCTGATTGACAGCTAAAAACGATAAACCTCCCTGCCGAATTAACGCAGGGAGGTTTATATTAATAGGTTGTATTACAATAAATTACAAATCACAAATCACGGTGCATGATGGTTAGAGGGTGGGCTTCACCGGGACGATGGTACCGTCGGGGTTGAAGTACATCGGGTCGATGCAGACCTCGCGGTTGTAGCCGCCCGAGAGGCCCATCTTGATACCTTCGGGGCGGGTGAAGCGGTGGTAGACCATGTACCAGTCGTCTGTCCCGGGGATGTTGATGACGGAATTGTGCCCCGTACCGAATATCTGCAGCGAAGGATCCTGCTGGAGTATGACGGTCTCCTCGACCTTGGCCGGCTGGCCATTGCGTATGAACTCGGTGGGGGAGTCGGAGATCAGGTACCGTATGCAGTAGCGTGCGGACCGGGTGATGTTCTCGGACCACATGAAATAGTAGAGCCCGTTGCGCTCGAAGACGTAAGTGCCTTCAAGATAATGATATTCGCCTATGCGGGAGCGGGGGATGAGCTCGTGCATCGTGCCGGGCACGAGCGATACCATGTCATCCGCCAGCTCCGCCATCCAGAGATAGGAATTGCCCCAGTACAGATAGTATTTCCCTGTCTTGGGGTCGCGGAAGACGTCCGGGTCTATGACCTGGTTGGGAGTGTTCAGCTCCTCCTGGCTGAGCATCGGCTTGCCTAAAGCATCCTTGTACGGGCCTTCAGGCTTGTCCGCCACGGCCACGCCCACCGCCTTGTTGGCTACGAAATAATAGTAGTACTTGTAAGCTCTTCCGACTTTCTTTTCAATAATGCAGGGAGCCCATGCATACTCCTTTCCCCAGTCGAGGTCCTGAAGGTCCAGTATGACGCCCTCATCCTTCCAGTTGACGAGGTCCTCCGATGAGAAGCATTTGAAATCGTGGTTGTGCCAGGCATAGGCGCCGTCAGTCGTTGGATAGATGTAGTACTTACCGGTCTGTTCGCTGTAAAGGACTTCCGGGTCGGCATGAAGGCCGGGGAATACGGGATTGTGTACGTCCGGTGCCAGATGGTCCGGCTCAGCCTTGTCGCTCCATGCCTGGAGACGCTTGTACTCATCTTCGCTTACGCGGATGAAGGAGCCCTGCTCCGGGCCGAAAACGCCCTCCAGATACTGCGGACGCCTCATTTCGGAGAAATTGTCGTCCGCGGTGCAGATGCGGTAGCCGCCCGTCGGGCCGCCGGCAGGGTCGACGTAGCCGACCTGCCAGCCCTGCGCCCCGACGAGGCGGAAGGTCGAAGGCCCTTCGACCGCTTTTCCGCCCTCTGGCTCGAAACAGACCGGCTCCGACCAGGGGCCGGAGAGAGATTCCGCCTTGGCGGAAAGTAGTCCAGGACGCCCGTCCTCTTCCTTGAAGAGAATGTTGTATCCGCCTCCGGGCAGCGGACTGATGTCGGCATCCTTGATGCCGTATCCCCAGTCCGCGAGCAGTTCAGGGCGGGTCCATCCTGAAAGGTTGATGTCCGAGTGCAGTCCGAACAGGCTCATGTGAGTGACCTTGGTGGGCTCGAGCATGGGGAAGTACACCAGATACCCTCCTTCGGAGCCGTAGGCGTCATCCCAGATGATCTGCGGGTCTCCGACCTGGCAATAGTCCGGAAGGTCCAGCGTGGTGGTCCGCACCCATTGGATCAGGTCGTCGCTGCGCAGGATGTCGATACTGGAAGTGCCAGATGCTGCGACCATTATGTAACCCCAGTCCTTTGCCCGGCAAAGGTACGGGACTTCTCCTGAGACCACATCCTCCGCATCTTCGGGAAAGATGGAATCCCCGCACAGCAGATCGTGGAAATGGATGCCGTCCTGGGACATCGCATAGGCCGGCCATCCGCCGTGGGCGGAAATATGGCAGTAAAGATATCCGAAGGTGTCGGCATCGGAGAGTTCGGGATTGCCGTTCTGGACCTGGGCGGAAACGGACAGGCAGAAGGTTGAAAGGATTGACAAAAACAGGAGTCGTTTCATGGCGGAGGGTATATATAACTTCCCCAAATATACGTATATTTGTAGAAACCGAGTCCATTCATCCCATGAAAAGAAGAGAGTTCCTCCGTATTGCCGCCGTTGCATCCGTGGCTGCCGCTACTGCCAATCCTTTGAGCCGGGCTGACGCCCAGATACCCCCGCAGGGGCGTCCGCCGCAGGGCCCGCCTCCCGGAGGTTTCCGCCCGGGGAGCCGCGGCCCGATCGAGTACGTCCCGACCGGTCCCGGCATACACGTGCGTTTCCTCGGCACCGGAGGCGCCGACTGGAACGGACCGTCCGACAGCGGCGAACTGAGGCGCCACGCCAGTATCCTGGCCGATGGCAAGGTCCTCTTCGACTATACTCCTTCCGCAGCGGACATGGTTCCGGAGAAGCGCCCGGAATTGGTCTTCTACACCCATTCCCACAATGACCATTACGACGCCAAGGCCGCGCTGGAGCTAGGTATCAAGCGCGTCTACCTCGGTGAAACCTGGCTTGAAAGGGCAAAGGGTGATTTCCAGAAAGCCTCTGAATCAACGGGTAAACCCGTCCCCGAGATCATTCCGCTCTCCTTGGGACAGGTCATCGAACAGGACGGCCTGAAGGTGACGGCCCTTCCCGCCAACCATACTTCCAACTATTCTGACGAGCAGGCCCTCATCTATCTTATCGAGAAGGATTCCACCCGCCTGCTGTACGCTACCGATACCGCCGGGCTCATGGCCTACGCCTTGGCCATCGCCGGGGTAGGGCAGTTCTCACGTGAGCGTAAGTACCTGACAGGCATCATCATGGAGGCGACGATGGGACTTGACTACAAGGATGACGACATGCGGATGTTCTCGCACTCCAGTGTCCAGATGGTAGCCAATACGGTCAAGGTGCTGACGGATAATCGCAAGTATGCCACCGTCGAGGGACAGAAAGTGTACATCACACACATGTCCAAGGCCCAGCAGCCGCCACAGGCGGAGCTCGACCGGACTCTGCCCGATCCCCTGAAGGCCGCCTATGACGGCCTGGAAGTCATTTTCCGTTAGGAATTACTGTCCTTGAGCGGCTCCATGTGCAGCGTGACGATGGTCCCGCTGCCGAAACGCTCTTTCAGCTCACCCTCGATCTTAGAGGTTATCTCATGTGCCCGCTGAAGTGTCATGTTGCCGTCCATCCTGATGTGGGCTTCGATGGCGACACGGTTCCCGATGCGCCTGGTGCGGAGATTATGCGGCTCGGAAATATCTGAGAATGAATGGAATACTTCCAGGATTTCCTCCTCGGTCTTCTCCGGGAGGGACTCGTCCGTCAGCTCGCCGAGGCTCGGGCGCATGATCTCCCATGCCACTTTGACGAGCATCGCGCCGACCACGATGGAGGCGAGGGGATCGAGGACGGTCCATCTCCCTCCGAGAAGGACGGCTCCGCCGATGCCCACCGCAGCGCCTATCGAAGACAAGGCGTCGCTGCGGTGATGCCAGGCATTGGCCTTCAGTGCAGGCGAATCCAGTTCGCGCCCTTTCCTGGCAGTGAAGCGGAACATCCACTCCTTCATGAGGATAGATATGACCGCGGCCCAAAGGGCAAGGCTTCCCGGGGCCTCCAGATCAGCTCCGTTCAGCCATGCGGCAAGCTTCCGGGCCCCGGACACGATGATGCCTATGGCCGCGGCCACCAGCGCAAGGCTGATGAACAGGGTGGCCAACGTCTCGAACTTGCCATGGCCGTAGTCGTGGGACGAATCCTGCGGCTTGGCGCTTATGCTGACGAATACCAGTACAATGATATCAGTGATGAAGTCGGAGAGAGAATGGACGGCATCCGCGACCATAGCCGCACTATGGCCGATTATGCCTGCGACGAACTTGAAGACGACCAGCAGCGCGTTGCCGGCGCTTCCGACCAGGGTTATCCTGTATATCTGCCTTTCCCTTTCCATCACATATCAGGAAAGCTTACTCTTTAGGATGGATCTTCCTGTACATCTTGACACTGAGCACCAGCGAACCGAAGTCACTCCTGCTGATGTATGTCGCGCGGACGAGATCGTCGCGGATTACGCTGAATGACAGGATCTTGCTCGTCAGGAACCTTCTGGAAGTGATAGTGACCGGCTCAAGATTGTCGTTGGGGACTATCGCGGCCAGACATCCCTGGACCTCCATGGCGGACTGCTTCGGCTTCTTATAGAAAGCCTGCAGGTCGGACAGGGTTTCCAGAGCTTCGTCAAGGGTATTGCCGAGAGGGATGAACAGCTCATACACGGGGTCGAACTGTATCTGTATGATATCGATACCGACTCCGAGATGTCCGACCGACAGCCAGTAGGAGCCGTCATTATCCATCCTGAATACCTGAAGTTCGGTTGTCGGGATGTCTTCCATTTCCGTCTCGACTGTGGCGATTTCAGATCTCTGGGCCGCTTTCTCGAGTATCTGTGCTGATGCCATCATCGGAATCAAGGCCAGAAGAAGCGTAATGAGTAGTCTTTTAGTGTTTTTCATATGGTTTTGAATGAAATTGGAAACAAATATAGCTAAAAAAAACCTATCTTTGACTCAGTTGATCAACCATTAGCACTAATCCTAACACTGGTAATAATGAGAAAGTATCTGTTTATGGCTGCCGCTGCCGTTCTGGCTTTGGCAGCAGTGCCGGCTCCGGCACAGAATTCGAGGATCGTCGAGGACGGTGGAACAGGGCCTTACAAGGCCATCATGATGGAGGAGTCCACGCTGAACACACACACCATTTTCCGCCCGCAGGATCTCAGCAAGTTCGGCGAAGGCAATCTCCTTCCCGTCCTGGTCTGGGGCAACGGAGGTTGCGCCAATTCCCCCAGCGGGCATGTCAATTTCCTGAATGAGGTGGCGTCACAGGGCTTCCTGATAGTAGCTATCGGCCCCAGCAACTACCAGCAGATCGAAGGTCCGCGTCCCGGCCAGACCGGTGACATGCCCAGGCCGCAGATGGGCGGTGGTCAGCGTCCGCAAGGACCTCCTCAAGGCGGCCAGCGCCCGCAGGGTCCTCCGCAGGGTGGTATGCCCCGTATGGGTGGCGGAGCGCCCGGTGGGATGCCCCAGATGGGAGGCGGTATGCCCGGTGGCATGTCAATGGGTGACCCCACAGGCCTCAAGCTGGCCCTTGAATGGGCCATCGCCCAGAATTCGGACAAGGACAGCCCCTATTACGGCAAGCTTGATGTTGACAACATTGCTGCAGCCGGCATGTCATGCGGCGGCCTGCAGGCTCTCCACATGTCTGATGACGCCCGCATCAAGACCATCATGGTCATGAACAGCGGTTACTTCAACGGCGGGGACGACAAGGCCAGCCTCAATAGTATGAAGCAGAAATCTGTTATTTGGATCCTCGGCGGCGAGACTGATATCGCTTGGGAGAATGGCAATGACGATTTCGATAGGATGTCCGGCACGATGCCTGCGTTCCTCTGCAGCCTGGAAGGCATAGGCCATGGCGGCACTTACATGCAGCCCCATGGCGGTGAGTATGCCACCGTGGCCTCCGCATGGCTCAAGTGGTGGCTCAAGGGAGACACGGAGGCCGGCAAGATGTTCACCGGTTCTGACCCTGGAGTTGGTAAACTGCTGGGCTGGACTTACGAGCGCAAGAATATCCAATAAGGCCGAAAGTGCTCTTGGTCGGTATTGGATCAGGCTATTGATCTGACCGGATCAGGAAGGGCTCTGAGACATCAATTTTTCCAGTTCGGAATCGGATTTGTCCGAGATTTCGTCTTCTTTGAAAAACAGGGTGAGCATTGTGGCGAAGACCTTGTCATTGTAGATGAAGACAAAGTCATAGTAGCCGGGATCGACATCTTCGGGATGAAGGTAGAACGAACCCCAGTGAAAGGTTTCTTCTGCTTCTGGATCTTTGCTCAGGCCACATTCCAGGACATAGCCGGGAGTCTCGTCGTTCAAAGTTTTTCCCAGGTAAAAGCCCTGGTCTGCCTTGTGCTTGAAAACCATTACCTTGATGCCAGATCCAGCACTGGCCTGCGGATGGAACTCAATCCATTCGTTAAGCTCGAAAACGGAGCGGATCCCCTCGCTGGCATATGGTTTATAGTTGAAAGCCTCGGTTCCGCAACGGTCACCGTACAGGCTCAAGGCGGTCATTACAGGCTGTTCTCCCTCCTCGAGGTTTACGAAATAGAGTTTGCCAAGAACCATTGTGTCTTGGCTTTGGCTGTAGCATACTGTCGAAAACGCGACAAGTCCTGCTGCTAAAAGTGTGATTATCTTTTTCATATAGGCACCTGCGCTTATTCCTCTTTCGCGTTCTCCAATCTCCTGATCCTGTCGGAAAGGGCAAGGATCTCCATCAGAACTGCCCAACAACCAACAGAGATGAAGATGCCCCCAGCCAAATATGCCAGGCCGGTAGGGACACACATTTCAGATCCAGACCCCATGACGCTGTTGCAATACAGGATGGAAAACAGGATTCCACCAATCAAGCCTACCCAGGCGATGATGAACAGTAGTTTTTCAATGAAAGTTCTTTTCATACAAAATGATTTGTAAAGCACTAAGTTACAAATAAACCAGTTATGTACAAAAAAAAGCGGACAAACCGTCGTTTCCGATGATTTGTCCGCTTTGGCTCCCCCTCGGGGACTTGAACCCAGGACCCCCTGATTAACAGTCAGGTGCTCTAACCAACTGAGCTAAGGAGGAATGTTCCACATTCGTTTCCGAACGGGATTGCAAAGGTAAGACATTTTTTCAATCAATCAAATAATTTTAGTCTTTTTTTCTTACCTTTGTGATGCCCTGCGGGGCCGTTTCCGTTATTTTTCTGACTTATATGGATATAGACCTATTGGCCAAGATGGTGGGCGAGCTTATACTGGACAACGATGAGGTGTCGTTGCCGGGTGTTGGTACTTTCGTGGCCGAAGTGATGCCTTCCTCCTTTTCCGACAAGGGCTATACCATCAATCCTCCTTACCGTAAGCTTTCATTCCGCCAGCGGGAGAAGTCCGACGGGCTTCTGGCTGCACTCTATGCCCGTGCGAACGGGGTGGACGTGCAGACGGCGTCGTCGATACTCGAGAAGTTCCTCGCTGAACTGCGCGAGACGCTTAAGGTCAGGAAGACCGTCATCTTCCCGGGATTGGGCCGCCTCAGGGCTACCCGCGAGAACAATTTCTTTTTCATCCCGGACGAGGATCTGAACATTTATCCGGAGGGCTTCGGCCTGGAGCCCCTGTCCCTGAAGACCCATGTCGAGACGGAAGATGACATGCGGGCCGCCGTGGCCTCGCTCCAGCAGATCCTGGACGAGCCGGCTTCGGCCGCGGAGGCAGTTCCTGCCTCTGAGGAGAGGCCGGCGGAGGAGAGGCCGGCGGAGCAGACTCCTGCCGTGGAAGTTGCCCCGGAGAGTGTGGAAGTCGTAGAAGAGATTGTTCCTGAGGAGGTTAAGCCTATCGAGAATGTTGTTCCGGAGACCAGGGGGAAGGGCCGGAGATGGTGGATTGTCGCAGCGTCCATAGTGGCTGCGGCGGTGTTGCTGCTGGTGGTATTCGTCGTGCTTGCCCGCATTGCTCCCGATTTCGTGGACTCTATACTTTATACCGAGGAAGAGCTGGACATTATCCGTCAGATATGATTGAGCTGGTATATCCTGTAGGCGCTCCGGCGCCTGTCCTGAGCCGCCTCCAATCGCCTGCGGACCTCAGGGCATCGGAAATGTTCCCTATCGTGGACGCCCATGGCGTAGTTCTCGGCCAGGGATCCCGCCCGTGGTGTCACGGGGGAGAGAAGCCGCTTCATCCGGTCGTCCATCTGCATATCCTCAACCGCGACTGTGAGCTGTACCTGCAGAAGCGTTCCATGTCCAAGGACCTGCTTCCGGGATACTGGGACACTGCCGTAGGCGGTCATGTCAGCTATGGTGAAAGCATACTCGAAGCCCTCTTCCGCGAGGCAGGGGAGGAACTCGGTTTCTACGACTTCAATCCGGTGTCCCTGACCTCGTATGTGTTCGAGTCGCAGGTCGAGCGCGAGCTGGTCAACGTCTTTGCCGCTGTCGGCAATTTTGAACTTCACCCTGACCATAACGAGGTGACGGAAGGCCGTTTCTGGCCTTTCCGGGACATCGAAGCCCATATTTCCCACGGTGTGTTCACCCCCAACTTCGAGCAGGAGTTCGGGATGATACGCCAGACCCTCGAATCCCTCCTTTGAGCCATGCAGCAGGTTGAGAAATTCATAAAGGATCAGCTCTCTGTCTGGCCGGAGGTTTCAGCCCGTTTCCGCGGACTGAAATCCGCTTCCACCAGGCGTCTGGAGGTAGGCGGGCTCGAGGTGGTGCTTCAGCACAATCCCGCCCGGCTGGCTTCCGCCGTGGCCGGGACGGATGCCGACGTGCTGAAGGACGCGCCCTGCTTCCTCTGCCGCGAGAATCTTCCGCGCGAGCAGATGACCATGCCCTTCGAGGGGCGCAAGGGGCGAAAGTACCGCATACAGATCAATCCTTTCCCCATATTCCCGCAGCATCTGGTGATCGCTTCGGAGCGCCATCTGCCGCAGTCCATCTGGCATCATTTCGTGGACATGCTCGACATGGCGCGCTCGCTGCAGGGCTTTACCGTGTTCTACAACGGGCCAGAGAGCGGAGCTTCTGCTCCGGAACACCTTCATTTCCAGGCTTGTCCGCACGGCATCCTTCCTTTGGAGAAGGCTGTTGATACGCTTCTGGACCGTGTCCGCGAGGAGGGGCTCGAGGATGTCCACTATGACATTGACGGCGAGCTTGAGTACCTTACCAGGGTGCAGGAGGCCGTGGTCTATCATTACAAGCATTTCATGCGCGGGGTGTTCGCGCTTCGCGGCAAGACTTCGAAATCAATAGGAAAGCTTTTCTACCGTCTGCTGGAAAGCGTGCCCACCGTGGAAGGGGAAAAGGAACCGAAATTCAACCTTTTCGTATGGCATGACGGGGTGGAATACCGCTCCATCGTGGTGCTGCGCGACACGCATCGCACGCATCACTTCTACAGTGAAGGTCCCGACCACCTGACGATGGCCCCGGGCTGCGCGGATGTCGCTGGATGGCTGATAGTGCCTGATCCTGAGGATTATAAGAAGCTTGATGCCTGCCTGTTGGCGGAGATGCTCGGCGAGGCCGCTGTGCGGCCCGGGGCCGAGCGCGACATCGTCTGGCGGCTCAAGCGCCGCCAGCGCAAGGTCGAGGTCGGCATCATGTCCGCGGAGGAGATCCGTTTCGAGATCATCTCCGACGGGGCCGGTCCGCAGACGGTCCGCTACAAGGACGGGAAGATCGATTACGGCGGGGTGCTCTATGATGAGCTGGTGTTCGACGCAGTCACGCGCTCGACGCTTTTCTCGGAGCCTTCGTTCATCCTTTACGGAGTGACGATAGGCGTTGATTTCCATTGGGAAAGGAAGCAGGACCAGACCTTCGCAGGTTCGCTCAAGTTCATAGTCGAGGACGGCAAGGTCACCGCGGTGAACCGCGTCGGCATCGAGGACTACCTCGTCAGCGTTATCTCCTCCGAGATGAAGGCGTCCGCTTCACTCGAATTCCTCAAGGCCCACGCCGTGATCTCCCGCTCATGGGTGCTGTCGCAGATGGAAAACCGCCGCTGCGGCAAGGATGCTCCGAAACAGCTTCCCCAGGCTCCCGGAGAGCTAATCCGCTGGTGGGACCACGACGACCACAAACTGTTCGACGTCTGTGCTGATGACCATTGCCAGCGTTACCAGGGCCTTACCAATGCGGTAGGGGAGACTGTCCGCAGGGCGGTCGACGAGACTTGGGGACAGGTACTTACATACGACGGGAAGATCTGCGACGCACGCTTCTCAAAGTGCTGCGGCGGCATGATGGAGCGTTTCTCCACATGCTGGGAAGACCGTGACTATCCGTATCTCCAGGCACTCCCGGACACACCGGGCGAGACGCCTGGAGGACAATGCTTCTGCGATACTGCGGACGAAGCCGTCCTCGGCCAGGTGCTGAATGATTACGATCTGGAGACCAAGGACTTCTATCGCTGGGAGGTGCGTTATACCCGTGCGCAGCTCTCCGAGCTGGTAAGCCGCCGTACCGGCATCGTATTCGGCGAGATCCGCGACCTTGTCCCCGTCGAACGGGGACCGTCAGGCCGCATCAGCCGCCTCAAGGTGTTGGGCTCCGCCCGTACGATGGTTATTGGAAAGGAATTGATGATCAGAAGGATGCTGTCCGAAAGCCATCTCAAGAGCTCCGCGTTCGACGTAGAATGGCAGGGTGACGACGTTGTGCTCCGCGGCCGCGGATGGGGCCACGGCGTAGGCTTGTGCCAAATAGGCGCAGCCGTGATGTCCTTCAAGGGTTATGGATATAATGAGATACTGGGACACTATTATCCCGGTGCAAATGTAGAGAGGATATGAGCAATACACGCACTCCCTGGCTCTGGGTCCCGACACTGTATCTGGTGGAGGGGCTTCCCTATGCCATCGTCAACACCATAGCGTTGGCGGTGTTCAAGGATATGGGAGTGGACAACGGCACGCTGGGCCCGCTCACCACGCTCATCAGCCTTCCCTGGCTGATCAAGCCGCTCTGGAGTCCGTTCATGGACATATTCCGCAGCAAGCGCTGGTGGATACTCCTTACGCAGTTCACGATGACCGTCCTGCTGGCACTGATCGCCTTCTGCCTGCCGTTCTGCACCATGACCGTGCTGCTCATACTGTTCGTGCTGGTGGCGTTTGCGTCAGCTACGCATGACATATCCGCCGACGGCTATTACATGCTTGCCCTTGACAGGCAGCGGCAGTCGTCATTCGTCGGTATCCGCAACACCTTCTATCGTGGCGGCCTCGTCCTGGGACAGGGCCTGCTCGTCATGCTGGGAGGCATACTCCAGAAACGCTCCGGCGACATTCCGCGCGCATGGGGGACCGTCCTGCTGATCTCGGCCGGACTTCTGGCGCTTATCGCCGTCTACCATACCTTCAAGCTTCCGAAAGCTGATGAGGACGCCGACCGGCGCGATGCGCGCACCTCGGCGCAGATCTGGGCCGAGTTCGCCGAATCCTTCCGTTCGTTCTTCCTCAAGAAGGGCGTATGGTGGGCCATAGCGTTCATGCTCCTGTTCCGTTTGCCGGAGGCATTGTCCCTCAATCTGTTATACCCGTTCTTCAAGGATGGTGCAGAGGTAGGAGGCCTCGGTGCAGGCACCGAGATGTACGGCCTGGTATACGGCACCTTCGGTGTCGTGGCGCTGCTGCTCGGCGGCATCCTCGGCGGCGTGTACGCCTCGCGCCGTGGGCTGCGCCGCGCCATGTGGCCGATGGCCCTGTCGCTGGCGTTGCCCTGCGCCGTCTACCTCCTGATGGCGATATTCCGGCCGTCAAGTGTGTGGACGATAGGCTCGCTGATCGTCCTCGACCAGTTCGGCTACGGGTTCGGATTCACCGCCTATACCCTGTTCATGATGCAGTTCGTGGACGGACCGCTCAAGACTTCGCACTATGCGATCTGCACGGCTTTCATGTGGCTGTCCATGAAGCTCCCTGCCCTCGTGGCCGGATACCTCCAGCAGTGGCTGGGATACACCGGCTTCTTTACACTCGTGATGGTATCGTGCCTCGGAACCTTCCTCGCCGCGGCCATCGCCCGCAGCAAGATACTTCCTGAAACCAATTTCAACCCCATAAATCAAAACACAAAAAAGTTATGAAAAAGTTATTGTTGCTTGCCGGAATGCTGGCCCTGCTGGCCGGCTGCCGGACCCAGGAGAAGCTGAGCCCCGTCCTCACCATCGAAGGCGGCCAGGTTCAGGGCGTCTTGGCTGACAATGTCAAGGACGTGTTCGTATTCCGCGGTATCCCTTATGCCGCACCTCCGATCAGGGAGAACCGCTGGAAAGCTCCCCAGCCGGTAGTTCCTTGGGACGGCGTGTATCTCGCCAAGCGCTTCGGCAACCCCAGCTACCAGCACATCCAGTACAAGGGTGGCTACTACACTGAGTGGGGATATGGCGACGAGGCTCCCTTCAGCGAGGACTGCCTCTATGTGAATGTCTGGACCAAAAAGCCGGGCAACACCAGCGCCAAGCTTCCTGTCGCCCTCTGGATCCATGGCGGCGGCTACCGCGAAGGTTTCGGTACCGAGCCCGAGTTTGACGCCCAGGAGTGGGCAGGCAAGGACGTCGTCCTCGTCTCCATCAACTACCGTCTCGGCGTCTACGGCTTCATGGCTCATCCGCTCCTCTCCGCTGAGAGCCCCAACGGCGTCTCCGGAAACTATGGTATCCTCGACATGATCCAGGCCCTCAAGTGGATCCAGAAGAATGTCGAGCAGTTCGGCGGTGACCCGAACAACGTGATGATCTTCGGCCAGAGCGCCGGCGGCGGTGCAGTCCGCACCCTCTGCGAGTCTCCTCTCGCCCGCGGCCTCTTCCACAAGGCTGTCATCATGAGCGCCGGCGGCCTCACCGTCCCCAACGCCAATGCTGCAGCAGGCCGTGGCGGCCGCGGCGGTTTCCCGATGATGGGATTCCCCGGCGCACAGCCCGAGCCCAAGCTCGCTCCCTACAAGGCTCCTGTCGCTCCTGAAGGCCTGAGCGCTTTCGAGCGTGCCGAGTTCAACAGCAAGGTCGTCCTCGACTGGGGTGGCTACAACACCCTTGAGAAGATGCGTGCTGCCGATACCGAGGTCATCCACTCCATCAGCGCCATCTATGCTTCCGCCACCGGCAACCGTGAGAGCCTCAGCGGCAGTCCTCTCGTGGACGGCTATGTCTCCAAGGAAAGCTTCGACGCTGCCGCCCTTGACGGCACCCTCGCCGACGTACCTTACATGATCGGCTATACCATGAACGATATGGGCAATATGGCCGCCGGTGTCGTCGCATTCTGCGAGAACCGCCAGGAGAAGGGCAACAAGGCCTGGGCTTACGAGTTCGCCCGTCCGCTCCCGGACGACGGCTCCCACCCGGAGGTCACTGTCCGCCTGAAGGGTGCATTCCACTCCTCCGATCTCTGGTATGTCTTCAAGTCCCTCCAGCACGGCTGGCGTCCCTGGACTCAGGGTGACTGGGATCTCTCCGAGAAGATGCTGACCGCATGGACCAACTTCGCCAAGTACAGCGATCCTAACGGCCCTAACGGCGGCGAGTGGACCCCTTGCACCAAGGAGAACAACAACTTCATGATCTTCAAGCTCGACAAGGACGACAAGGAGGCTTCCGCAATGGGCCAGCCAGTCACCGAACTCGGCTACTAGTTGAAGGATTGATATAATGAAAAGGCTGACCATTGGCCTGGCCGTACTTCTTTTAGCCCTGGGCGCTTGCGCCCGGGGCGTTTCGAGCACACCCTCGCCGGCTCCGGGGAATACCCCGGAAGCCGCCATGGAAGACTCCCGGGAGGTGATCCCGGGAGTCGAGGTGCTCGAACGCTCGGGCTTTGAATGTCTCCGGGGCAAGAAGGTCGGCCTGCTCACCAACCCAAGCGGTATCGACCGTAACCTCCGGTCTACGGTCGATATCCTTTTTTCCGCTCCGGAAGTCGAGCTCAAGGTGCTGTTTGCCCCTGAGCATGGCGTCCGAGGCGACGTTTATGCCGGCGGCCGCCTGTCCGACACGGTCGACGAGGCTACCGGCCTCCCTGTACGGTCGCTTTACGGCAGCACGCGTACGCCTACTCCTGAGATGCTGAAGGGCCTCGACGCCGTGGTCTACGACATCCAGGATGTCGGTACGAGGTCGTATACTTTCATCAGCTCGCTCGGCCTGCTGATGCGCGCCTGCACTGAGCAGGGCGTCGAGGTCGTCGTCCTCGACCGCCCCAACCCGCTCGGCGGGGAGAAGGTCGAGGGCTGCCCCGTCGAGGACGGGTATTATTCCTTTATCAGTCAGTTCCATATCCCTTATGTCTATGGACTCACGGTAGGGGAGCTGGCGACACTTATCAACGAGGAGGGACTGAACCGCGGTGAGAAGGGGAACCTTCCCCACAAGACCTGCAAACTCACGGTCGTTCCCATGGAGGGGTGGACACGTGACATGACTTTCGCCGATACCGGTCTTCCATGGGTGCTCCCTTCGCCCAACATCCCGTATCCCCAGAGCGCGCAGGGATACCCTGCCGCCGGGATACTAGGCGAACTGGGCTTCGTGAACATCGGCGTCGGCTACACGCTCCCGTTCGGTTGCTTCGCTGCCGGATGGATCGACGCCGACGCGCTCAAAGCCAGGCTCGACAGCTATGATGTTCCGGGCGTTTCTTTCCGGACCATCCATTACAAACCCACCTCCGGAGCCGATTCCGGAAAGCTTCTGCACGGAGTGCAGTACTATTTTACGGACTACGCCAAAGCGGAGCTGACAATGGTGCAATTCTTTGTGTTACAGGCCCTTCATGAGCTCTATCCGGACCGGAATCCTTTCGCGCGCGACAAGATTTCCACCTTCGACCGCGTTTGTGGTACGGATTGTGCAAGGGTGGCTTTTGAGAAGAGCTTCAAAGCCCAAGACTTCAGGACCGTATGGTTCAAGGATGTCGAAGCTTTCAAGGATCTTTCGAAGAAGTACTACATGTACTGATGAGTCACTAACCATTAAAAATTTAGAGCCATGAGAACCACATTCAAAATCGCACTTGCCAGCGTCCTGGTTTTCACCCTCGCCGCTGCAGCGCCCGAGCTGAACGCTCAGGCAAGACGTAGCACCACTACGACTTCCAATTCGAGCTCTTCCGATAACAAGTCCGCCACCACCGCCAGCAGAAGCGCCGCTTCTTCCAGCTCCGCTGCTTCCAGAAGCACGGCCACTGCAACGCGCAGCGCCGGTACTACTGCCAATCGTCAGAGCACTTCCACTTCGGCTGCCGCCCGTCAGGGCAGCACAGCCACCAGGAATACCGCAGCCCCTTCGGGCAGCACTTCCACCCAGGTCAACCGCCGCAGCAACAATACCGGTACCACCACTACCGGAAGCCAGGTGAACCGCAACACCGGCAGCAACGGCAATACCGGCAACACCGGTACTACCGCCACCCGCCGCAGCAATGCCAACACCACTTCCGGCAGCACTGCCGCAAGGCGGGACAACGGTACCACCCGCTCCGCGGGCAACACCGCTGCGACGACTCCTGAGACTCCCTCCAGAAGGGTGACGACTTCCCGCTCCGCCAATACCGGCGCGGCCGAAGCTCCCGCCACCCAAAACACCACTCCTGTGAGGACGGTACGTTCCAACGCCAATGCGACTTCCAGCAACGGTCTGACCTCCGCTCCGGAGGCAAGGGCCAACGTCAGCCGCGGCGGGGCTGCCACCAACAACAGGGGCGCCGTTCCCAATGTCAATTACAGCACCGGTCACGATGACCGCGGCGGCATCCGGATGGATGAAGGCAGGAACCTGAACCGCATCCCTCCCCGCGAGCGCGACTTCATCGTGCACGACAGGCCCGGAGCCTTCTTCGGACACGATCCCCACTTCTTCGGATACAGGGTGCAGACCCTTCCTCCGAGATACCGCAGGATCTCCCACTGGGGCAGGGACTACTACTTCTACAACAATGTCTATTACCTCCGCTACGGCAACTGGTACGTGATCACACGTCCTCCCTTCGGAGTGATGATCGACATCGCACTGCGCGACATGGCCTTCGCTTCCGTGAGGTTCTCGTACTACCACAATGTATATCGCACGTTCGATATCATTGACAGCAACTACAGGACCATCCTGGAGCAGAACCGGGAGATCGCCCGGAACAACGCCCTGCTCGCAAGACAGAATTCGGCGCTCGCGCTGAACTCCAACAGAGCCCTCTCGGCCTATGAGATCGCTTCCGCCCTCGGACTTGTCCAGAGCTTCGCGAACATCAATACCGAGTACTTCTATGAGGACGGCGTCTTCTACGTCGCCACCAAGAAGAACCGCTACGAGGTCATCGTACCTCCTGCAGGAGCTCTGGTAAACGAACTTCCGGATGACTACGACACGATCGTACTCAACGGAGTCGAGTACTACAAGGTCGATGACACCGTCTATCGTCTGGTACTCGTCGACGGCATCCCCGCCCTCGAGGTCCTCGGACAGATGTACGGCAACATGGCCAGGAAGTACAACTACTACTATTAGGAAAAAAGTCCTCCTAGAGGATGCTGAAGATACGTTCGAGCGCGGCCCTGGGGCCGCTGGAGAACAGCCTTACGTCGGCGGCCTTCGGGTCGCCGATTTTCGTTGGCTGTCCGTCGCGGCGGACGAGGCCGCGGTCCTCCATGACGTGGAGGAGATGGCGGGCGGCGGCGGGGGCCGGGTCGATGACGGTGACGCCGGGGCCGGCAAGGCGCTCGATGAGAGGCTGGAGGAAGGGGTAGTGGGTGCAGCCGAGCACGATCATGTCGGCCCCGGCGTCCAGCAGCGGCTGGAGGCTGCGGCTCACGACGGCTTCGGCCTCGGGACCGTCGAGGATACCGTTCTCGACGAGCTCGACGAAGCCCTCGCCGGTGCGCTCGGCGACGGTGACGCCGTCGGCGAAGCGGTCGCGGGTGTCGTGATACTTCTCGGCCTTGAGGGTGCCGGCGGTGGCGAGGACGCCCACGACGCCGCTGCGCGTGCGCAGGGCGCCCTGCTTGACCGCCGGCTCCATCCCGATGAAGGGCATGGGATACTCGGCGCGCAAAGTGGAGATGGCTGCGGCCGTGGCGGTGTTGCAGGCGACGACGATGACGTCGCAGCCCTGCCCGATGAGGAAATCGGTGATCCTGCGTGCCCTGTCTATGACGTATTCACGGCTCTTCTCGCCGTATGGACAATGGGCATTGTCGGAGTAATAGACGTATTTCTCCTCGGGGAGGACCTTGACGATCTCCCTGTATACGGACAGTCCGCCCGCGCCCGAGTCAAAAATACCTATCATGTCATACAAAAATACGCATTTTTTCAGTAAATTTGAAGGATTGAACATAAAACGAACTACGCGTATGTCTTTGTACATCCCTGCAGGCTACCGCAACATCATGGGTAGCGTCGAGAACACCGAGAAAGCCATCAAGGCCGTCAAGAACATGTTCCAGGACAATCTCTCCGCCCAGCTCGCGCTCCTGCGCGTCACGGCGCCGATGGTCGTCATGACCGGAACCGGTATCAATGACGACCTCAACGGCGTGGAACGCCCTGTCAGATTCCCCGTCAAGGACATGGGCGAGCGCCAGGCCGAGGTAGTCCATTCGCTTGCGAAGTGGAAGCGGCTCAAGCTCGCCGAGCTTGGCACCGCCCCCGGAAGGGGCATCTATACCGACATGAACGCCCTTCGTCCCGACGAGGAGTTGGATAATATCCACTCCATCTACGTTGACCAGTGGGACTGGGAGCGCGTCATCCGCCCCGAGGACCGCAACCTCGATTTCCTCAAGAAAATGGTCCGTCGTATCTACGAAGCCATCAAGGTCACCGAGAACAAACTCTATGTGGAGTTCCCGCAGATCACCCCTTCGCTTCCCGAGGACATCTATTTCATCCATTCTGAGGAGCTTCTGCAGATGTATCCAGGCCTGACACCCAAGGAGAGGGAGAACGAGATCGTCCGCAGGTACGGCGCTGTTTTCATCATCGGCATCGGCGGCGAACTGTCCGATGGCTCCGTCCATGACGGACGCGCTGCGGACTACGATGACTGGAGTACTCCCAACTCCGACGGCTTCAATGGCCTGAACGGTGACATACTGCTCTGGAATCCCATCCTCGAGAGCGCCTTCGAGGTCTCCAGCATGGGCATCCGCGTGAGCCCCGAGTCGTTGGAGCGCCAGCTCGCCATCCGCGGCCAGGAGTGGAAGAAGGAACTCTTCTTCCACAAGCGCCTGCTCGCCGGCATGCTCCCCGCATGCATCGGCGGCGGTATCGGCCAGTCCCGCCTCTGCATGTACCTGCTCCGCAAGGCCCACATCGGCGAGATCCAGTCCAGCCTCTGGCCGGACGACATGCGCATCGCATGCGCCGCCGCTGGCATCGAGCTGGTATAGACCGGTATTTTTAGTATATTTGTAAGTTAATTCTTTTTATATGACGACGACAGACCAGATAAAGGAGTTGAGGGACAGGCTGGAGACACTTGACCAGTGTCTCAACATGTCCGGAAGGCGTGCGGAGGTGGCCAGGCAGACGGAGAAGACGCTTGCCCCGGATTTCTGGAACGATCCCAAGGAAGCCGAGAAGTTCCTCAAGGAACTCTCCGCCCTGAAGTTCTGGGTTGTCGGATTCGACAAGGCATCGACCGCGGTCGACGACCTTGAAGTATTGTATGAGTTCGCCCGTGAGAGCACTTCGCTCGAAGGCGAGGAGATGGTCGAAACGCCTGAGGTCAAGGAGCTTGACGCGGCGTATGCCGGAGCCCTGGCGCAGATCGAGGCCCTCGAGCTGCGCAACATGCTCGGCGCCGAGGGCGACAACCTCGGGGCTGTGCTGACCATCAATTCCGGTGCCGGCGGCACCGAAGCCAATGACTGGTCGGCCATGTTGATGAGGATGTACCTCCGCTGGGCCGAGCGCAACGGCTACCGCACCGAGGTCACCGGTCTCGTGGACGGCGACGAGGCGGGCATCAAGTCCGTCACCGTCGAGATCGAGGGCGACTTCGCCTACGGCTATCTCAAGGCCGAAAACGGCGTCCACCGCCTCGTTCGCATATCGCCTTTCAACGCACAGGGCAAGCGTCAGACGACATTCTCCTCGGTTTTCGTCTATCCTTTGGTCGACGACACCATCAATATCGAGATCAAGGACTCCGACCTGGAGTGGGATACCTTCCGCAGCGGCGGCCACGGCGGGCAGAACGTCAACAAGGTCGAGACCGGCGTCCGTGTCCGCCATATACCGACGGGCATAGTAGTGGAGAATACCGAAGGCCGCACCCAGATCGGCAACAAGGAGAACGCTCTCCGCATCCTCAAGTCACGCCTCTATGACCTGGAGCTCAAGAAACGTCAGGAGAAGCAGGCCGAACTCGAAGGCCAGAAGCGCCGGATCGAGTGGGGCTCGCAGATCCGCTCGTATGTCCTTCATCCCTACAAGATGGTCAAGGACCTCCGGACCGGATACTCCACGGCCGACACCCAGGGCGTGCTGGACGGTGACCTGAACGAATTCATGAAGACCTTCCTGATGCAGCAGGGGAGCGGCAACTTCACCCCGGTCGCTGACGATGATGAATAATCATTAACTAAATATCGATATGGCAGAGTTCAAATATGCACCGATGTTCCAGCTTGGAGCAGACACCACAGAGTATTACAAGATTCCGGATTCCGAGAAGCTCGTCTCAACGAGTGAGTTCGAGGGCCATCCCATCCTCAAGGTCAGCCCTGAGGCTCTCACCGTGATGGCCAATACCGCCTTCCGCGACGTCAGCTTCCTGCTCCGCCGTTCACACAACGAGCAGGTTGCCGCCATCCTCAAGGATCCAGAGGCTTCCGAGAATGACAAGTACGTGGCCCTGACCTTCCTCCGCAACGCCGAGGTTGCAGCCAAGGGCAAGCTCCCGCTCTGCCAGGACACCGGCACCGCCATCGTCCACGGAGAGAAGGGCCAGCAGGTCTGGACCGGCTTCTGTGACGAGGAAGCCCTCTCGCGCGGTGTATTCAAGACTTATACCGAGGAGAATCTCCGCTACTCGCAGAATGCTCCGCTCGACATGTACAACGAGGTCAACACCAAGTGCAATCTCCCGGCACAGATCGATATCGAAGCCGCCGAGGGCATGGAGTATCGTTTCCTCTGCGTGACCAAGGGCGGCGGTTCCGCCAACAAGACCTACCTCTACCAGGAGACCAAGGCCCGCATCCAGAATCCCGGAACGCTGGTGCCTTTCCTCGTATCGAAGATGAAGACCCTCGGAACGGCTGCCTGCCCTCCGTACCATATCGCCATCGTCGTCGGCGGCACCTCTGCAGAGAAGAATCTCCTCACCGTGAAGCTCGCCTCGACGCACTACTATGACGGCCTGCCGACCACCGGAGATGAGACGGGACGCGCGTTCCGCGATCTCGCCCTGGAGAAGGAACTCCTCGAGGAGACCCGCAAGATCGGCCTCGGCGCCCAGTTCGGCGGCAAGTACATGGCTCACGACATCCGTGTCGTGCGCCTGCCGCGCCACGGCGCCAGCTGCCCTATCGGCCTCGGCGTCAGCTGCTCAGCCGACCGTAACATCAAGGCAAAGATCAACGCCGACGGTATCTGGATCGAGAAGATGGACGACAAGCCCTATGAGCTCATCCCCGAGGAATACCGCAAGGCAGGCGAAGGAGAGGCCGTGAAGATCGACCTCGACCAGCCGATGAGCGAGGTCTGCAAGATCCTCTCGAAATATCCCGTCAGCACCCGCCTCAGCCTCAACGGCACCATCATCGTCGGCCGCGACATCGCCCACGCCAAGATCAAGGCGCGTCTCGATGCAGGTGAAGGCATGCCGCAGTACCTCAAGGATCACCCGATCTACTACGCCGGACCGGCCAAGACTCCGGCCGGAATGCCTTGCGGCTCGATGGGCCCGACCACGGCCGGCCGCATGGACCCGTATGTCGATGAGTTCCAGGACCATGGCGGCTCCATGATCATGCTTGCCAAGGGCAACCGCAGCCAGGCCGTCACCGATGCCTGCAAGAAGCACGGCGGCTTCTACCTCGGTTCCATCGGCGGTCCTGCCGCTATCCTCGCCCAGAACAACATCAAGAGCATCGAGTGCGTCGAGTATCCCGAGCTCGGAATGGAAGCCATCTGGAAGATCAAGGTAGTGGACTTCCCGGCCTTCATCCTCGTGGACGACAAGGGCAACGACTTCTTCAAGACCATAGGACTTTAATCCCCCGTCATGGACCTGACAGACAACGAGATCATCCAGGTCAACATTACCGGCTATGACAAGCCGGGCCTGACCACCGCCTTGACCGATATCCTCGCGAAGTACGATGCCTTCATCCTGGATATCGGACAGGCCAATATCCACCAGACGCTCACGATGGGCATCCTGTTCAGTACCGAACGGGACAAGTCCGGATTCATCATGAAGGACCTGCTGTTCAAGGCGTCGGAGCTTGGGGTGCAGATAGGCTTCAAGGCCATCGACCCTTACGATTACGAGCAGTGGGTGGGACGTCAGGGCAAGAACCGCTATATAGTGACTCTGCTGGGCCGTACCATCTCGGCCCGGCAGATCTCTGACGTCACTTCTGTCATTTTCCGCCACGGACTCAACATAGACGCCATCAAGCGTCTGACTGGCCGTGTACCGCTTGTCGGTGACAACGACAAGACCCGTTCGTCGATTGAGTTCTCGATCCGTGGGATGCTGACGCATGAGGACAGGGCTGCGTTCCAGGCTGACCTGGTGCAGACTTGCTCCGAAGGGTTGGACTTCTCGTTCCAGAAGGACGATATCTACCGCCGCAGCAGGCGCCTGATCTGCTTCGACATGGACTCCACACTCATCCATACCGAGTGCATCGACCAGCTGGCCGAGCGGGCTGGCGTGGGTGACGAGGTGAAGGCGATCACAGCCAGCGCGATGCGCGGCGAGATCGACTTCACAGAGAGCTTTACACGCCGCGTAGCCCTGCTCAAGGGCCTTGACGAGTCGGTGATGGAGGACATCGCCCGCAAGCTTCCCTTCAACGAAGGACTCGAGCGCATGATGATGATACTCAAGCGCGTAGGCTACAAGACCGCGATCCTTTCCGGAGGTTTCACCTATTTCGGCAAATACCTCCAGCAGAAGTTCGGCTTCGACTATGTTTATGCCAACGAGCTGGAGATAGTGGACGGCAAGCTCACCGGCCGTTATCTCGGCGACGTCGTGGACGGCCGCCGCAAGGCCGAGCTGCTCCGCCTGCTATGCCAGGTGGAGCACATCAACCTCGAGCAGGCCGTAGCCGTCGGTGACGGTGCCAACGACCTGCCGATGCTGGGGCTCGCGGGCCTCGGTATCGCGTATCACGCGAAGCCCAAGGTCCGCGCCGGCGCCCGCCAGTCCATCTCCAGCATCGGCCTCGACGGCATCCTCTACTTCCTCGGCCTCAAGGACTCCCAGATCGATCCGTAGCCTCATCCCGAAGCACAGATCCACCTGATTTGTGCCTGTTTTGCAGGATTGAAGCTGAAAAAAGCACAAGACTTCGTGTTTTGTGCTTTTTTTGTTGCCCTAATGGGGAAACAGGCACAAAAAGGCCTGTTCTGTGCTTTTTCGGTCGCCAGCCTCTCCGATGCAGGAATGTGATCTGCCGTACTGAGGAGCAATTGAGGGCGATAATGTGGTTTTCATCAGTTTTTTAAGATTTTTTAAGAATATTTTCTTAACTTTGAAGAAATAGTGTATTTACCAGGTATATGTACAAGATTATCAAGAAGGAAATGCTGACACCGACCATCTGCAGGATGGAGGTGGAGGCTCCGAGATTGGCGGCAGCCGCCAAGCCCGGACAGTTCCTGATCGTCAGGGCAGACGAGAAGGGAGAACGCATCCCGCTGACCATCAGCGATTTCGATACCACTAAGGGAACTGTCACGATCGTGACCCAGCCCATCGGCGCTTCCACCACGGATATCGTGGCCTTCGAGGAAGGCGAGGCTTTCGCCGATGTCGTCGGCCCTCTCGGCAATCCTTCCGATTTCATCGAAAAGTCTCCCGAGGAGCTTGCCGCCAGCCATTTCATCTTCATCGCAGGCGGTGTAGGTACTGCTCCCGTCTATCCCCAGGCCAAGTGGCTGCATGAGCACGGCGCCAAGGTCGACGTTATCATCGGCGCCAAGACCGCCGGCCTGCTTATCTACAAGGAGGAGATGGCCGCAGTATGCGACAGTCTCCACATCTGCACCGATGACGGCTCGGAGGGCTTCCACGGCATGGTGACCGCCCTGCTCGAGAAGCTCGTTAACGACGGCAACAAATACACCCAGGCCGTCGCCATCGGCCCTATGATCATGATGAAGTTCACTACCCTCACGGCCAAGAAGCTCGGCCTGCCCATCGTAGTCAGCCTCAATACGCTGATGGTGGACGGCACGGGCATGTGCGGCGCCTGCCGCGTCACCGTGGCCGGCAAGACGCGCTTCGCATGCGTAGAGGGCCCCGAATTCGACGGTTATGAGGTCGATTTCGACGAAGCCATGCGCCGTCAGGGCCAGTACCGCACCGAAGAGGCTGAGGCCCGCGAGAATCATGTATGTAGAATCGGTAGAGGAAAATAGCTATGGCAAACAGAATACCCAGGGTTCCTGTGAGGGAACAGGATCCGAAAGTCAGGGCGACCAACTTCGAGGAGGTCTGCTACGGTTACAATGTCGAAGAAGCGATGCTTGAGGCCACCCGCTGCCTGCATTGCAAGAATCCCCGCTGCGTGGGCGCCTGCCCCGTCGGCATCAAGATACCCGATTTCATAGAGAGAGTAAAGGACGGAGATTTCTCCGCTGCCGCGGCGGTCATCGCCGAGGACTCCTCGCTGCCTGCCATCTGCGGCCGCGTATGCCCGCAGGAGACCCAGTGCGAGGGCAGCTGCGTGCTCGGCGTCAAGGGCGAGAGCGTTGCCATCGGCAAGCTCGAGCGTTTCGTAGCCGACTGGACGCGGGAGCAGGGCAAGGCCCCTGCGGCTCCCGCCGCCGCTTCCAACGGCCGCAAGGTCGCCATCATCGGCTCCGGCCCTTCGGGCCTGGCCTGCGCCGCCGACCTTGCGAAGCTCGGCTATGACGTGACCATCTTCGAGGCCCTGCATCGCCCCGGCGGAGTGCTGGAGTACGGTATCCCCGAGTTCCGTCTTCCCAAGGACAAGGTCGTTGCCGCTGAGATCGATGCCGTCAAGGCCCTCGGCGTCAAGATCGAGCTCGATGTCATCATCGGCCGCACCGTCACCATCGACTCGTTGATGGACGAGGAAGGTTTCGAGGCCGTTTTCGTAGGCTCCGGCGCTGGTCTACCCCGTTTCATGGGCATCCCTGGCGAGAACGCCAACGGTGTATTCTCCGCCAACGAGTTCCTGACCAGGAACAATCTCATGAAGGCTTACCGCAACGACTATCTTACCCCGATCCATGCCGGCAAGAAGGCCATCGTGGTCGGCGGCGGCAACGTCGCCATGGACGCTGCGCGTACCGCGCTGCGTCTCGGCGCCGACACCACCATCGTCTACCGCCGTACTGAAGTGGAGCTTCCTGCACGTAAGGAGGAGGTACATCACGCCCATGAGGAGGGAGTCGAGTTCAAGATGCTGACCAACCCCGTCGAGATCCTTGCCGACGAGAAAGGCTGGGTCCGCGCCGTCAAGTGCATCCAGATGGAGCTTGGCGAGCCCGATGCCAGCGGCCGCCGTTCCCCCGTTCCGGTGGAGGGCTCCGAGTTCGAGATCCCTTGCGACACCGTTATCATGGCCCTCGGTACCTCTCCCAACCCCTTGATCGCCAAGACTACGGACGGACTTGAGGTCACCAGGCGCGGCTGCCTCGTCGCAGACGAGAGCGGCGCGACGACGCGTCCCGGCGTATTCGCCGGCGGTGACGCCGTCACCGGCGCCGCGACCGTCATCCTCGCCATGGGCGCCGGCCGCAAAGCCGCCGCCGCCATCAACGATTACCTCTCCGGTAAGTGATACTGCGGAGGTTTTTTTCAGTATTTGTATGAAGACTGCCCTGGTACAGTATGATATCGTGTGGGCCGACCCTGCCGCAAACCGGCGTCGGCTTGACAGTGTGTTGGACAGCATGCCTGCAGTCGACCTCGTCGTCCTGCCGGAGATGTTCTCCACTGGATTCGCCACCCAGCCGGAAGGCATTGCGGAGGAAGCCCCTTCCGCGACGCTTAAATGGATGAAGGAGAAAGCGCGGAAGATGGATTGCGCCATCGCAGGAAGCGTTGCTCTCCATGACGCCGAAGGCTATCACAACCGTTTCTGGTTCGTGAAGCCTGACGGAGAGGTTACGGTTTACGACAAGCATCACCTCTTTACTTATAGCGGTGAGCATCATAGGTTTACGCGCGGCGAAGACCGTGTCGTAGTGGAGTGGAGGGGATTCCGTTTCCTCCTGAATGTCTGCTATGACCTGCGTTTTCCCGTTTGGAGCCGCAACCGCAAGGATTACGACGCTGCGATATATGTAGCATCCTGGCCGTCAGTCCGCCAGTTCCCTTGGGACACGCTCCTGAGGGCCCGCGCCATCGAGAACCAGTGCTATGTGCTGGGAGTCAACAGGGTGGGGAAGGACCCCTCGTGCGAGTACGGGGGAGGAACGGCCGCGGTCGACCCCTACGGGGCGACTATGGCGGCCTGCGCCTCCGGCCGCGAGGAGACAGTGATCGTCAGACTGGACATGGAAGTCCTCGAGGCTTTTCGTGCCAAGTTCCCGGTCCTGGACGATGCAGAGAGTTTTGAAATCAAACAGTCATAATATGTCAGAAAAGAAATTGCTGCTCGGAGACGAGGCGGTCGCCCTTGGAGCGCTGCATGCCGGATTGTCCGGCGTATACTCCTACCCCGGAACGCCTTCCACCGAAGTCACCGAGTTCATCCAGACCCATGCCCCGGAAGTCCGGAGCCGCTGGTGTACCAATGAAAAGACTGCCATGGAGGCAGCACTGGGCATGTCCTATGCCGGAAAACGCTCCCTCGTGTGCATGAAGCACGTGGGCATGAACGTCTGCGCCGACGCCTTCGTCAATTCCGCCGTGACCGGAGTCAATGGCGGAATTGTCGTCCTTGCCGCCGACGATCCCTCCATGCATTCGTCCCAGAACGAACAGGATTCACGCTTCTATGCCCAGTTCGCGATGGTTCCGACTTTCGAGCCTTCGGACCAGCAGGAAGCATACGACATGATACGCGAGGCATTCGCTTTCTCGGAGCAGGTGAAGCTTCCGGTGGTGTTCCGCGTGGTGACGCGCCTGGCGCATTCGCGCGCGGCGGTCATCACCGGGGAGCAGAATGAGCAGAATGCCCTCAATCCTTCTTCCGACCGCGGCTGGGTACTCCTTCCGGCTATTGCCAGGAGGCAGTACATCAAGCTCATCGACAAGCAGCCCCTGCTGCTGGCCGCTTCGGAGCAGACTCCGCACAACAGCCTTGAAGGCGCCGGAACGCACGGAGTGATAGCCTGCGGTATCGGCTACAATTATGTCAAGGAGTCCGGTGTCCAGGACATTACGCTCCTCAAGGTCTCGCAGTATCCTCTGCCCGAGGCCCAGATCAAGGCCATGGCCGCGCGCTGTGACTCCATCCTCGTGGTGGAGGACGGCCAGCCGGTCGTGGAGCAGGGCGTGAAGGCCCTGCTCGGAGCCGGCTTCCCCGTCGAAGGCCGCCTGACCGGCCGGCTGCCGAGGACCGGCGAGCTCACGCCGGACAACGTCGCGGCTGCGCTCGGCGTCCCCGCCAGCCGTTCCTTCGGCAATGCGCAGAACCTCGCTCCGCGTCCGCCCCAGCTCTGTCCCGGTTGCGGTCACCGCGACGTATACGCCGCGCTGAACCAGGTCGCCGCCGAGTATCCGGACGCCCGGATCTTCGGCGACATCGGCTGCTACACCCTCGGTGCACTTCCTCCGTTCAGCGCCCTCGCGAGCTGCGTCGACATGGGCGCATCCATCACCATGGCCAAGGGTGCCGCCGACGCCGGCGTGTTCCCCGCCATAGCCGTCATCGGCGACTCCACCTTTACCCATAGCGGCATGACCGGCCTGTTGGATGCGGTCAACGACCATTCCCGCATCACGGTCATCATCTCCGACAACCTCACGACGGCCATGACCGGCGGCCAGGATTCCGCCGGAACCAACAAGTTCGAGGCCATCTGCCTCGGCCTTGGAGTAGAGCCCGAGCACGTGCGGGTAGTCGTCCCGCTTCCGGCCAACATGCCGGAGATCACCCGTATCATCCGCGAGGAGATCGAATACGACGGTGTGTCCGTGATCATCCCGCGCCGCGAATGCATGCAGACCCTCAGACGCCACAAGAAATGAAAAAGGATATAATACTCTCAGGCGTGGGAGGCCAAGGCATCCTCTCCATCGCCACCGTCATCGGTGAGGCCGCAACTGCGGCGGGGCTTTTCCTCAAGCAGGCAGAAGTCCATGGCATGAGCCAGCGCGGAGGCGACGTACAGTCCAACCTCAGGCTCTCCTCGGAAGTGATCTACAGCGACCTCATCCCGTGCGGATCGGCCGACCTCATTATCTCGATGGAGCCCATGGAGGCACTGCGCTACCTTCCTTATCTGGCCGCTGACGGCCGTGTCGTCACTTCGGCCAAGCCTTTCGTGAACATACCGAACTATCCGTCGGAGGAAGCCCTCATGGCTGAGCTCGCATCACTCCCTGATGTCGTCATGCTCGACATCGAGGAGGCTGCCCGTGCCTGCGGCAACCCCAAGGGCGCCAACATGGTGCTGCTCGGCATGGCGGCTCCCGCCATCGGCATCCTTGATGCCGATGCCCTCAGGGCGGCCATCGGCCGCGTGTTCGCCCGCAAGGGCGAAGCCATCGTCGCCGCCAATCGCAAGGCTTTCGACATCGGCCTCGAGGCCGGACTTAAGTAGTACAGGACAAACGAACTTATATATATGATCTGGAATCCCAACAAAGAATCGATGCCGCGGGAGCAGATGCGCGAGCTTCAGGGCAAGCGCCTGCACAAGATTGTGGACAATGTGTACCACAATGTCCCGTTCTACAGGCACAAGATGCAGGAGATGGACCTTACCCCGGGTGACATCACCTCCATCGATGATATAGTCAAGCTCCCGTTCACGACCAAGCAGGACCTCAGGGACAACTATCCTACCGGACTTCAGGCCGCTCCCATGGACAGGATCATCCGTTTCCACGCTTCGTCCGGCACTACCGGCAATCCCACGATAGTCGGTTACACCCGCAAGGATGTCGAGATTTGGAGTGAATGCATGGCCCGCTGTCTCACCGCTTACGGCATCACCCGTGACGACGTGTTCAGCGTCGCTTACGGGTATGGCCTTTTCACCGGCGGACTTGGCGTTCACTATGGTGTCGAGCACCTCGGCGCCGCCGTGCTGCCCACTTCAACCGGAAATACGGAGAAACATGTACGTCTTCTCCGCGACCTCGGTGTTACCGGCATTGCCTGTACCCCTTCATATGCATTGTATCTCGCCGAGACCATGGAAAGGATGGGTATCACCCCCGACATGATCAAGCTCAAGGTCGGTGCTTTCGGCGCCGAGCCCTGGACCGAGAGCATGCGCCAGGAGATACAGAGACGCCTTGGCCTCAAGGGTTACAACCTCTACGGTCTGAGCGAGATCATGGGTCCCTGCGTCAGCTACGAGTGCGAGTGCCAGAACGGCTCGCATATCTGCGAAGACCACTATTTCCCCGAGATTGTCGATCCTGCTACTTTAGAGCCGCTTCCCGCCGGCCAGGTCGGTGAACTCGTCTTCACCACCCTCACCAAGGAGGGCATGCCGCTGCTGCGCTACCGCACGCGCGACCTCTGCTCCCTCATGGAGGGCGATTGCGAGTGCGGCCGCACTTCCGTGCGTATGGGCCGCATCATGGGCCGCAGTGACGACATGCTCATCATCCGCGGTATCAACGTGTTCCCGTCCCAGGTGGAGAGCGTCATACTCGGCATGCCGGAGTGCGCCCCGCGCTTCCTGCTCATCGTCGACCGCGTCAACAACCTCGACACCCTCACCATCCAGGTGGAGGTGCGCCAGGATTACTTCGACTCCGGCTTTGATACCCTCACCCCGATCACCGACCTCGAAAAGAAGATCGCCGAGAAGATCAAGAGTGTCCTCAGCATCAGCGTCAAGGTCCAGATCAAGGCTCCGAATACCATCGAACGCAGCCAGGGCAAGAGCAAATTCGTTATAGACAACAGAAAACTACAATAAACAAAAGTTATGTCCTACCAGAAGTTCTTCAATCCGGAGGAAGGATACTCCCGTTCCGAGATAGAGGCCTTGCAGCTTGAGAGGCTGCAGGCCACGGTCAAGCATTGCATGGATTCACCTTTCTACAAGGAGCGTTTTCGCAAGGCGGGGCTGTCGCCTTCGGATATCCGTACGCTTGATGACCTCAAGAAGATACCTTTCACCACCAAGCAGGACCTTCGCGATACCTATCCTTTTGGCCTTGCCTCGGTTCCGCTTGACAAATGCGTGCGCCTGCACTCTTCCAGCGGCACCACCGGCAATCCCACGGTCATCCTGCATACGCAGAAGGACCTTGACGAGTGGGCAAACGCCGTTGCCCGCTGCCTCTGGATGGTGGGCTGCCGCCCCGAGGACGTTTTCCAGAACACCTCCGGTTACGGCATGTTCACCGGCGGCCTCGGCTTCCAGTACGGTGCCGAGAAAGTCGGCATGCTGACCGTTCCGGCGGCTGCCGGCAACACCCTGCGCCAGCTCAAGTTCTTCACGGATTTCGGTACGACCGTGGTGCACGCCATCCCTTCGTATGCTTCCCGCCTGCATGAGGTGATGGTCGAGAGGGGCATAGATCCGCGCAAGGACACGAAGCTCCGCACACTCGTGATCGGCGCTGAGCCCCATTCCGAGGATACGCGCAAGCGCATCGAGGACATGCTCGGCGTCAAGGCCTACAACTCCTTCGGAATGTCGGAGATGTGCGGCCCGGGCGTTGCCTTCGAGTGCCCCGAGCAGAACGGCATGCACATCTGGGAGGACTACTACATCGTCGAGATCGTCGATCCCGACACTCTCGAGCCCGTTCCTGACGGCCAGGTCGGTGAGCTCGTGCTCACCACGCTCAAGCGCGAGGCCATGCCGCTGCTGCGCTACCGCACGCGCGACCTGACCCGCATCCTGCCGGGCGAGTGCCCCTGCGGACGCCACCATATCCGCCTCGACCGCATGAAGGGCCGCAGCGACGACATGATCATCCTCAAGGGCGTCAACATCTTCCCGATCCAGATCGAGACCATCCTGATGCAGTTCCAGGAGCTCGCCTCCGACTACCTCATCACCCTCGAGACCGTGGACGGCAATGACGCCATGATCGTCGACGTGGAGATGAAAGACCTCTACATCGATGACTACTCCAAACTCCAGGCCCTCAGCCGGGAGATCACCCGCCAGCTGCGCGACGAGATCCTCATCACCCCGAAGGTCCGCCTCGTGCCCAAGAACACCCTGCCGAAGAGCGAGGGCAAGGCCGTGCGTGTCGTTGATACCAGAAAGAAGTATTAAATCTATAGAACTATGACAGTCCATCAACTTTCCGTCTTTATCGAGAACAAGTCGGGCACCCTCGTGAAAGTGCTCCAGCTTCTCAAGCAGGAGAACATCCAGCTGATCGCCTCCACCATCGCCGATACCGCCGACTACGGTATCTGCCGTATCATCTGCTCCCAGCCTGAAAAGGCTTACAAGGTCCTCAAGGAGGCCGGTGTGGCCGTCTCGCTCTGCGAAGTCTTCGCCATCGAGCTCGACGACCGTCCCGGCAAGGCCGCCGACGCCATCGAGATCTTCGCCGGCGAGGGCATCAGCATCGCCTACCTGTACTCCTTCCTGCTCAACGGCAAGGGAGTCCTCATCTTCCGTACGGACAATGCCGAGAAAGCAGCCGACATCATCTCCGCCAACCGCTTGAACGTCATCGAGGAGAAGGATCTTTCCCGCCTCCTGTAGCGTTGATACCGACAATATGGAATAAGCGCGGATTCCGATAAGGATCCGCGCTTTTCTTGTCGTCTTACGCAAAAAGTACAATTTAATAAACTATTTGTTGCGCGTTTGGATTATTCTTCCTATTTTTGCGCTGAAAGTATGATTTATTGGACTTATGGACTTACAAGAAGTAATGAAATCGCGCCGCAGGACCCTTGCCATTTCCCAACAGGACCTTGCCGAAATGGCAGGTGTTGGCTTAGCGACGGTCAAGGACATTGAGAGAGGGAAGGGTAATCCTTCGTTGTCCACGGTCTCCAGGATCCTGGATGTACTGGGGATGGAAGTCGTATTCAAGGTCCGTCAAACAGTTTGATGATAGGACATGAGACAACTTGAAGTTTACATGAATGACCGCAAGGCGGGTGTGCTTACAGAGCAACACCCGGGCAAGGGTTATGTCTTTCAGTATGATATAGATTATCTTTCATCTGACAGCCCGTCGGTTTCGGTAACATTGCCGAAGTCAAAAGTAGCATTCGAATCCGATCTTCTGTTCCCTTTCTTTACAAACATGCTTCCTGAGGGTGCCAATCGCAAGGTGATATGCAGATCTCTGAGGATTGACGAGAATGATTTCTTCGGATTGCTTTCCGCGATGGCGGGGAAGGATTTCATAGGTGCTGTACATATTGAACCTGTTGGCATATGATAGATATAAGGAATTGCCCGTCCAGCCTTGCTGAAGGGTACGTTACATATAGCCCGAAGTCCGTCAAACTGCTTTTTGACGGTCACAGGGTAAGCCATATCCTTGATTTCAGTTTCGATGGGTCCGAAAACACGGATGAGATTGCGGCCGCTATGCACAGGATTTCCGTATCCGGAGTCCAGGAGAAGTTCCCGGCAGTCATCGGGAAGGGAAAGATCAGGATTTCCGGGGACGGAGAGCGCTCTACACATATATTGAAACCGGCACCTTGGGATCAGACTCTTCAGGCAAGGAAACAGATTCCTGCCAACGAGCATCTTACGATGCAGATCGCTTCCCAGGTGTATGGGATCGCCACTGCCGCAAACGGATTGTGTTTCACTGAAAACGGGCAGGCCGTGTACATAACCAAGCGTTTTGACATCCTTCCCGATAACACTAAAGTGCCAATGGAAGACTTCGCTGCAATCATAGGGAAGAATGAGCAGGAAGACGGAAAAGAGTTCAAGTACAGCGGATGCTATGAGGATATCGCAGATGCTATCAGGAAGAATGTCCAGGCATGGATGGTGGATATGGGACGCTTTTTCGACCTCGTGGTGTTCAACTACATATATGCGAACGGGGATGATCATTTGAAGAACTTCTCCTTGATAAGACAAGGCCAGGATTATCGCCTTGCCCCAGCATATGATCTCATCAATACCAGCCTTCATGTGAAAGGTGAGGATTTCGGCCTTGAAGGAGGGTTGTCTCCGAGTATTGAGAAAAGCGATGTCTATGTCAATAGCGGACATCCGTGCCGCATTGACTTCGAACGGTTTGGTGAGAATATCGGTATAGTGAAATCTCGTGTTGACAGGATATTGGACCGATATATGGTTTTACCAGGACTTGCCGGCACCCTTGTCGGCCATAGCTTCCTCAATGACAAAATGAAACGCTTCTATCTGAGGACGGTCAGCGAGCGGATTGCGAGATTTGTAAGAGTGTCAAATTGATAATGGAAAGGGTTATGAAACAGTTATTAGTTCCTATATCGTGTTTTCTTCTTGTCTTTCTGGTATCTTGTGCTCCGGTGCGGGACCGCAGGACGCTGAATGATATGGAGGCATTGATGTCGGAGAGGCCGGACAGTGCCCTGGCAGTCCTGCGGGGCTTGCAGCCCAGGGACCTGCCGGGCCTCCATGTCCGGCCGCTCCACGCCCTCCTCCTCAGCGAAGCCCTCGATAAGAACTACATAGACCTTACCGATGACTCCCTCGCCCTGGTCGCAAACAAGTATTATGGCGACCACGGCTCTAAACTCCACCGTCTCAAGTCTTGGTACTACCTCGGTCGCATCCGCTTCAACGCAGGCAATTATGCTGAAGCGGTCATCTGCTACAACAAAGCCTTGGAGTATGCTCAAAAGCTGAACGATTACCACTATGTAGGTTTGATTAACAGGGAGATAGCGAATGCATATGACTCCGTATGGGATAGTTATCATGCAACGGAAAAACTGCGAGAGTCCGTCAACGCATTTCAAGTCGCTAAGGAAGACAGGTATGCTGCCTATAGTGAATTGGCGCTGGTGTCTTGCCTATTAAAACAGAAACGATTTGAGGAGGCAAAACAGGTTTTGGACAAACTTGAAAACACTAATGATTCTTATTTGTCTGCTTCTGTGGCCTTAAAACGTGCAGAACTGTCCTTTTATAGCGGATTTAACAATTACGATGAGATTCTGTCTGACTTTAATGATGCCGGTATTGGAAAGATTCTGCCAATAACTGTGAATCGTGTAACCAAACGCGCTGTAATTCATCAATTGGCCGAGCAAAGAGATTCTGCAGATTATTATACTGATTTAGCTCGAACAATAATTAAAACGAAAGGGGATTCTGTAGTCTTCGAATATGACAAATCTCAGATTGAGGCCCTGCGTGGGAACTATAATTCAGCATATGATATGTTGATGCATTCATTTCAATCTCAGGACTCATCTGTTTATGCTGCTTTGCAACAGTCTGTGTCATATTATCAAAGTGACCATTATTATGATGAGGCTCGAATCAATGCCCTAAAAGCGAGGAACCGCTTCTTATCATATGGGATTCTAATCCTCTTAATGTTGATAGCCATCGTTAATCTCGTGGTGAAAATCAGACGGCAGAAAGAACAGATTATTGATGAAATTGCTCGTACATCAGAAGTTGAGCAAGAGTTATCTGAGATGAAAGATAGAAATGAGGGAATGGATCGCGCTATGGCCAATCTATTTGAGAACCGCGTGAATATCCTTCAGAAGCTTTCGGATCAATATGATTTGTTGGAAGATAACCAGCAGCGAAAAATGCGGGAGAAAGGAATGGAGCTCTCAAGGGACGAGATAATCGATATGTTCCGGAATAATATGAGATATCTTCGTAAAGACAAAGATATTGCTCTTTCAATGGAAGGAACTCTTGATACCTGGAAGGATGGAATCATGCGAAAGCTTAGGAGCATTTTTGGAGAGAATGGTACAGGGAATGTACATATGACGGATGAAGAAATAGATTTGGCGCCATATTTCTTTTCAGGTTTGAAGTCTAAGACTATTAGTTATTTAACAGGTTTTACAGAGCCCTCACTAAGAGTGCGTAAAACCAGAATGAAGCAAAAGATACAAGCTCTAGATGAGTCTTTCAGTAAAGAAAAGGATTTCTTTCTTAATAATCTTTAGTCTTAGTATAGTTAGTAGGAGAGATTTATCTTAATTTAGCCCATGTAACATTGATATTGTTATAAATCGCTTATTATAAGCCTGTTGCAATTTGTGATTGTAACAGGCTTTCTTTTATTTGAACCAAAGGTTTAGGTAACTTTGCAAAAACTATAAAAACAATGAGTGCTGCAATTATTATTATTCGCAACTACAGTATTTGATGAATTACGAATAAATAAGAACGATCATTTGATACCTTTTTTTATTGCTTAATGATTATTACTAATTATAGAATGAGATGTATGCCAAAGATCTGTTTTTTCTTTAGCTTATTGGCATGTGTTGTTTCTTGCTCTGGTGGTATTGGTGATGATTCTCAATTGAAGAGTGTTTTATTTGAGAATGCATCTGGACTGAACTTTTCTATAAAAGCATATAGTTTGGGAAAGGAATCTTGGGCTGTTTTTGTCCCAAATAACGGGAGCGCGGAACACACGGAAATGGTTCCAGCTGGTGAAGACATTTTTGATGGGTTATCTACGTTGGAACTTGTTTTTGATGATGGCATGGTATTATTGTCAAATAACCTAAAAGAAGAGATTCTTTTCGATCTCCCTTATAATCTCTTTAATCCGATGATTTATAAGTATGAAAATGGTCGTAAGTCATTAGTGATTACTCGCGAGTTCTATGATGAGGCAACAATAGACCCTCAGATTTCTATCAACATGTGAACTGCTTTATGAAAAAATACATTACGTTTCTTTTCTTCTTTGTCTTTGTGATGGAATTTACCTCTTGCGATAGGGATAAAATGGTAATTGTCCGGTATGAATTGGCAAACCATTCCTCCTATAGCTTGGCAGGGGAATTTGATAGAGGCTCTATACTGTTTGACCTGCCTTCTGGAGAATCCCTTGAACTTGAACAAAAGATTATCTATAATGATTCCTCTCCTATACCAAACAAAATGGCAATATGGTGGTCCGGAGAGATTACCATTGATGGGGAAAAATACTATTTGCCACGGACAGAGGCGTCTACACATATATATGATTCTTTTACATGGAAGGCATCATCTCCTAATGGACAAGTTTATTATTTGTTTGAATTCAGTGATACGCTCGTTGATGAGATAATGGCTTTGGGACTATCCGAATTATAAGATAATCTTACTCCGTTACCAGCTGGAGTTACGGCGGAACAAATCAATGCTTTTTTTCTTGAGTACGAAAACGATTGGGTTGAGGATGATTGAATTCACCAATGCAACATTCAGTTGAAAATGTGCACCTTAATTATAACTTAATTATTTGAATAGGAATGAAATTAACCAGATTAATATCTTTTTTAGGAGTTGTCTCCGTTCTAATTATGACCGGTTGCAAGGGGACTATAGTTGAGGAAGAGCCTATTATTGAGTTGAGGTATATAAACAATACTGATCATTCCATGCATTTGAAAATGTCGTGGTATCTACAGACTATTACTGTTCCTCGGCCAGAACGTGAGTTTTTATCTGTTGACATCCCTGCAGGTAGCCAGTCTTATATAGATTTCGCACTTGGTTCTTACCACGGTGCCACTTTCTCTTCCTGTTCCATTTCTTTCGACGATGGTAAGGTTTTGAAATACCACGTGGATATTCCAAATGGTTACGATGGAAGAGGGGTTATAAGCAAGGACCCATTGAGTCCGCTTTCTCCCAACGCCTATTCTGTTGAAGTCAATAATGATATGGTTTTTCGTTCATTTACGTTTACTGATGAGCATTATAAACTGGCAGAGTGATGCAGGGTTCAGTTGAAAATGTGCATCTTAATTATAACTTAATTATTTGAATAGGGATGAAAAGATTTATCAGTTATTTGGGTTTGTTTTCAGTTGCATTTATTGCTTTGTGTTTAATTGGATGTCAACACGAGGCGTATTATGAAGATGACATTATGAATAGTGTTGTTTTTGTGAATAAGACGGAACACTCATTACATCTGGATATGTGGATAAAAGAGAAGACGGATGAGTTGTTTTGTTCTTTTGATATTCCATCGGGGGCAAATAACGCCAAAGATTTTATCTATTATAAATTCTTTTCACCGTCGCTTTTTTCATCTTGTTCTATCGTATTTGACGATGGAAGATCCCTAAGATATCCGAGAGAAAACAATGGTTCACGTCAACTAATCCCTGCATATTCGAAGGATTTTATTGATGGAATATGTGTTTGGACATTCACTATAACTGACGAGCATTATCGTTTGGCTGAATAATATTGGTATTGTGAAAGGTTTGGGAATGCATCAATAAGACAATCAATTATTAGTCTTGTAATTATGCGAATCTTTAAAAAACTATTAGTTGTAATTACGTTGATTTCACTTGTTTCCTCTTGCAGGAAAGAACCGTTTGATTTGGGATATTGGGAGTACAACAACGAGACCAGTCTGTCTTGTACTATCAGGATTTTTACTGACAGGGATGGGAAAGCTGATTTCGTGAACCTCCAGATTCCAGCTGGGGAGATGAGATCGGCATATAACGTTGCATATGATGGGGGATCATGTGTCCTGTATATGTGGCGTTTTGCATCTATCGAGTTTTCAGATGGTGCAAGGATCGATTATACCCTGAGAGATGGTCAGATCGGTAATCCTTTAGTTGAGGCTAATTACGATATTCAACGTATAGATGGTCAGTTCCGCCTTGCATTAAGAATAACAAATGCAGTTTATGAGGCTGCAATAAAACAGAAGCCGCTTTAAGGGATAAAGAATTATGCTATTTCCCCGAAAATGGATAGTGGCTGTTGTGGCAGCTGTTTGTGCCAACACAGTGGTTCATGGGCAGGAACTGCAGGACACGCTTACTGCGGCCCGGGTGTCCGCAGACCGTATGAAGACGGTGATGCGGACACAGACCGGCCTGACGCGCCTTAGTGCTGAGGACCTGAACACCGGCTTCGCCGTTTTCAGCACCCCCGACCTCATCAAGACGCTACAACTTCTGCCTGGCGTTGCCTCCGGCACGGAGCTTATGTCCGGCCTGTTCGTCCACGGCGGTACCGGAGGAGACAACCTCTTTCTGCTGGACGGGTCCTCCATATACAATACCAGCCATCTCATCGGACTGTTCTCCGCGTTCAATGCAGATGTCGTTGACGGGGTTGACTTCTACAAGAGCGGTTTCCCGGCACGTTACGGAGGCCGCCTTTCATCGGTGGTGGATGTCACCACGCGTGACGGCGACCTGTATGAATATCACGGGACATTTTCTCTGGGTCTGATCGACGGCCGCTTTCAGTATGAGGGGCCGCTGGTGCGGGGCAAGACTTCGTTCCAATTCGGCCTGCGGCGAACATGGATGGATACCATTACCATACCTGCCATCGCATATGTAAACAGTCAGAACAGTGCAAGAGGGGACAAGGTCCGCGGGCACTATGCTTTCTGGGACCTGAACCTCGGTATAACCCACCATCTCTCAAACCGGGATGTGCTTCGACTGCGATTGTTCAACGGCATGGACCGGCTGAGGGTAGGAGACGACCAGCTTGTCCGGGACACTGATAATACGACGGGGGCAGTCCTGCATACCGGCTATGACAACCTCGACGGGGTATTGGCCTGGGGATCGACCACCGCCGGGCTTACCTGGAACCATACATTCTCTGACAGGCTGGCTTCCCGTATGGGATTGTATTATTCTTTCAACCTGTCCAAGGTGAAGTACGGAGCACGTTTCTGGAGCTGGGACGACGGCATGGACAACTACTCCTGCACGGAAGAGTCCGACCTGTCCGGCATTCACGGAATCAGGCTTGGCGCGGACTTCGACTGGGAGCCGTTCCCACGGCACCATATCCGGTTCGGGGCTTCGCTCGAGCATCATATCTACCTGCCTGAAAGGTCACTTCATCAATGGATGGAATTGGGCAAAACAACGGAGGAGGCATCCAACTGGTCCGCAGGCAGCCGTTACAGTGGTGAGGAGCCGTCGGTATATATCGAGGATGAGATGACGCTGCTGCCTGGCCTGACGGCGAATGCCGGCGTACGCGCAGCAGTTTTCCTCGTGAAGGGAAAAGCCTATGCGTTGCCCGAGCCGCGCATTGCGCTGCGATACGACGCTTCGGACGCTGTCGCGCTGAAGGCGTCATACACCCTGATGAACCAGTTTGAGCACAGGTTGCAGACCACTTACGTGGATCTGCCGTCCTATCTCTGGCTGCCGACGACGTCCGACATCCGTCCGATGCACTCGCAGCAGGCGGCAGCGGGCGTATATACGCGCTTGCCACATGGCATGCATCTGGACGTCGAAGGATTCTGGAAGACTATGGAGCACATCTATGAGTACTCCGGCCCGGCAGCGCTGTACCCTCCCGTGGACCGCTGGGAGTCAGCTTTCAGCGAAGGTAGGGGACGCGCCTACGGTGCTGAGGTAGCCTTCGGCTGGGAGAACGATAAGACCGCCGTGGACGTGGCTTACACGCTGTCGTGGTCGGAGCGTTTCTTCCCCGAGTTCAGCGACCGCTGGTACCGGGACCGCAACGACAACCGCCACAAGTTCAACATCACTGCCACGCACAAGTTCAGCAAACGCTTCGAGATCTACGGCGGATGGGTATATCATTCCGGCAACCGTATGACGGTCGGCTCTCAAGGGAAATACCGGGGTACGACCGTGCAGCGTGACGGAAGTCTGTTCCATTACTATGACCGGGTATATACCGGCCCCAATAACATCAAGCTCCCCGACTACCACCGTCTGGACGTTGGAATGAACTTCATAAAGCATCGCAGTGACGGCAAGATACGAACCTGGAACTTCAGCATCTACAATGCCTATTGCCGTTTGAATACCGTCTATGCTGATGTGGAAATAGATGACGGAGAATATGTGGGCAGGTCATACGGCTTGATCCCGATCATCCCCACTTTCAGTTATACCTTGAAATTCTGAGCCATGAGAAGATTATTGATAACAATCCTTGCTCTTGCAGCCCTGTGCGGCTGTGAGCGGAGTTTCGATATTTCCGGCCAGGTGGGGGACAGCACCATCTGGATGACGTTCATCCCTTCCAACGATTACGATTCCACCTTCTTCTTTGTTCAGGCTACCACCCCTCTGGCCGGTAAAACCAATCCGGTCCTGACTGCTGGAGAGAGCGTAGAGGTCCTGGTCAACGGCCAGCCACTGACTTTGGAAAAGAACAGACGCTCGATCGCGGACAGGCTCCAGTGCTACGTGACGGATCATGTTTTCAAATCAGGTGATGTGGTCGAGGCCAGTGCTACCGTGCACGGCGTCGGGACCGTAGGCGCTTCCTGCGAAGTGCCGGAGCCTTTCCCTTCGTACACCTGGAAAGCCCGGGTTGTCGAGAAGACGGACAGGATCAATACCTTGTTCGTCGATATCGAGTATGATGATCCGGGAGACGGCGGCTATTACGGAGCCGTTGTCTGCCAGTACATCGAAGAGACCAGTCAGAGGGAGGACAATGACCCCGAGACCGGAGAGAAGTATTGGGGCGAGGTCACGCATTCCACTCGTACCGGATATCTTCCTCCATGCGCAATGACCGAAATGGAAGGGCTCTCTGCCGGGAGCGAATCCCCTGTGACTGCAATGCCGAAGTATTACAATTACCTATCTAACGCATCAGGTTCACAGAGGAGGGTTCAGATCTGGAGCGACGCGTCCAGTCCTTCTCCGAAGGACGGCCGCCGACATATGACCTTCGCCTCGCGCTGCAATGAGCAGCCCGGGCGAACGGATTACACAGGCGGCACCTATCATGGTTGGACAGAGCATCACTACAAGTACCAGCTGGTCCTGTACCGTTTCTCCGAGAGTTACTACAACTACCTCAAGGCCCGCTACAATAACGATAACAATGACTTCTCGGCGCTGGGCCTGGCGCCTGCTTCGTTCGTGTACACGAACGTCCGCGGCGGCGCCGGCGTCTGCGGTGCATACACTGTTGTTTATTCCGATTGGATTATGATATGATCCCAATGGAATGGGCGTCCTTGCGTGATGGACTATGCGCGAAACAGAATGGATTTCACAAGATGATTAATTGATAATCGTAAACATGAGTATATTATGAAAAGATTCTTTATTGAACTTTTATGCGTTTTTGTCTCCTTGTTTGTGACAATAGGATGCCACGAGAAAGAGGAGTATGTGGAGATAGATCCAGACTATATCTTCAAACCGGATAGCTTGAAGATGCAAGGTCAGTATATCATTGCAGCTCCAAAGTTGCCTTTTGATTTGGATTTCTACAACAACAGTCGCGATTATTATCAGAGTGCGGATACTATTTTAACTTTCAAGGGATACAGAGAGAAAATGTCCTATGAACAGAAGAAAAGTGAGGGCTGGTGTCTGCTTGACTGGCGTATCAAAAGCATTAGTGTTATCACTCTGGTTGATTATGATACATCGCATCCTAAAGGATCCTCTCTCAATGATTTGCTGGGTATAAAATACTGGTATAAATTCGCGGAGGTCGAGAAGCCATTGAGTAATTTCGAGTATGGCGACTTGATGCTCGGGGACTACTATCCATACCAAAACCAATGGAGCCCCAAACAGTCTTTGTTTTTATTTTTCCTCAATCAAGAGACGCCTTGGTTCACGACAGGTACATACGAGATTCAAATCGAGGACGCATTTGGCAGAACAATCGTGCTTAAGCAATAGTGCATAATACGCATAAAAAGTGCCGGCGTTTGCGGCGCCGACACCGTCATTTCATCTGACTTGATTGAAATAGAACAGTAAAAAGACCTGTTTTTTTATTAGGTTCTACAACTTCTTTATTTTGATATTTCGGTAGGAGACCCTGTCGCCGTGGTCCTGGAAGAGGATGTGGCCCTCTTCGAAGTTGCCGAACCCCTCGTTGGGGGCGAACTTGCTGTATTGGACCAAGGCGTTGAACATCTGGGTGTTACGCTCGTACTCCAGGACCTTGGTGCCGTTGAGCCAGTGCTCTACATGGTTGTCCTGGACTATGATCCAGGCGGTGTTCCATCCGTACTTGTCCATAAGACCTTCTGGCTTGTCCGCCCTGATCAGGTCATACAGTGAAGCCACGGTACGGTTGCCGGCTACGCCGAGTTTGGCGTCCGGGTGCAAGTCATCGTCGAGGACCTGGAATTCGCATCCGATAGAGGGGTCGCGGTAGGTACCGGGATTGATGAAATACTTGATGCCGCTGTTGGCTCCCGGAGAAAGCTTGAAGTCCACGGAGAGCCAGAAATTGCGGAACTTCTCGACGGTGATTATATCACCGCCTCCCTGGACGCCGTTGGGATGGGCCGTGATCATGCCGTTTGTGAGGCCCCATCCCTTCTCGGGGAAGGCCTCGGCGCGCACGCTTCTCCATCCCTTGGATGTCTTGCCGTCCCAGAGCAGCTCCCATCCGTTTTCGCTGTCGGCATAGAGGAGCCTGTTGGGGAGAGTCTCACCCGGTGCCTTGCCGGGAAGTTCCGAAAGCTTCTTTGCCGGCTCTTCCGGGGCGGGCAATTCCTTAATCATGATGTTGCGGTAGGAGACGTGGTCGCCGTGTTCCTGGAGGAGGATGTGACCCTTGGCATGGTTGCCGAAGTTCTCCCAGTTCTTGTATTTGCTGCAGGCCACCAATGCATTGAATACCTGGCAGTTGCGCTCATATTCCAGGATCTTGCAGCCGTTGAGCCAGTGCTCGACATGATTGCCTTGCACCTTGACCCAGGCGGTGTTCCAGCCTTCCTTGTCGAAGGGGACATCCGCCTTGTCGGCGGTGATGAGGTCGTAGAGCGAGCCGAGGGTGCGGTTGCCGGCTACGCCGAGCTTGGCATCCGGATGCAGTTCGTCGTCCAGGACCTGGAACTCGCATCCGATGGCCGAGGCATCCTTGACCTGGTATAGGTCCGGACGGACGAAATACTTGATGCCGCTGTTGGCTCCGGGAGTTAGCTTGAAGTCCACGGACAGCCAGAAGTTCTCATACTGTTCGTTGGTGATGATGTCTCCGCCTCCGAGCGACTCCTGCCCTCCGTTGGCATTGACTTCGAGCACGCCTTTCGCGATGGTCCATCCCTTCTCGGGGAAGGCCTCGCCGTAGGCGCTCCTCCATCCATTGGTGGTCTTGCCGTCCCAGAGGAGTTTCCAGCCATCGGCTTTCTGCTCGCGGGTGAGCTTGTTGGGTTGCTGGCTGCAGGCCGCCAGGGTGCAAAGCATTGATACTATTATAAGTAATCTCTTCATGGCTCAATCATTTACAGGACATAATACTCTTCCCAGCCCTTGCGTGGCGGAGTGCCGGCGAGCATGGCGTTGGCGAAAGGATTGTCGGTGATCTCCTTTGTGGCGCGGTCGAAGTGGAACGTAGTGTTCAGGCGCTGGGCGATGCAGCCGAGGTTGATCATCTGGCAGAGGACGCCGGCTTTCTCGAAGGGGGAGTGGGCCTTCTCCGTTCCGCGTATGGCGTTCAGGAAATTCTTGTAATGGTTGAAATGGTAGTCCGGAAGCTCGGGCAGAAGGCCCTTGGCGGCCATCTCGTCGTTCTTCGCCTTGGGGACGACCTCGAGGGTGGCGGAGTGGGAGCCGCCCTTGAAGATCAGGTCGTTGGTGTAGATCTCCTTGCCGGGGTTGAGCTCGATGGGGACATACGCCTGCCCGGCGACGAGAGGGACGTCCGATACGATGCTGTCTCCGAAACCGGCCGGGAGTTCAGGCAGGTTCTTGATGCCGTCATACCAAGTTAGGTCGCAAGCGGGCATGCTGCCCCTGCGGGGGAACTTGAAGTGTATGGTGGAGGACATCGGGAAGAAGAAGTCGTTGTGGCCTTCGGCCAGCTGCATACCCACTTCATAAGGGAGTCCCAGGTCGAGGAACTCGTGTGCGGTGTCGAAGATGTGCGCGCCCCAGTCGCCGAGGGCGCCGTTGCCGAAGTCGTACCAGCTGCGCCAGTTGCCTTCGTCGAACTGCTTGCTGTAGTCGTGGTGTGCGGACTGCATCAGCCAGACATCCCAGTCCATGGTAGCGGGCATGGGGTCGGCGGCAGGGAATGTCTTCATATTGACATCGTAGCCGTGCCAGCGGCGCGAGTTGTTCATGTGGGCGGTGATGTGGGTGACATCATGCATCACGCCGGACTCGACGAGGGCCTTGAACTGGAAATAGTTCTCTCCGGAATGGCCCTGGTTGCCCATCTGGGTGACCACGTGGGGGTTCTTGAGCGCTACGTCGATGAGGAGCTGGTTCTCGAGGAACGTACGGCACATCGGTTTTTCACAATAGACGTGGATACCTTCCTTGACGGCGCGCATGGAGATGGGGAAATGGGAGAAGTCGGGTGTGGATACGAACACCGCCTCAATCTTGGAGGCCATCTCGTCGAACATCTTGCGGAAGTCCTTGTATTGGGGAACGCCCGGGAACTGGGCGATGGCCCACTGGGTATGAGGAGCTCCCATGTTGACGTCGCAAATTGCGACGACATCGACCATTTCGGTCCTCATGACCTCCGTGATGTTGTCCTTGCCCCTGTTGCCGATGCCGATGAATGCGACCTTGACCTTTTCGGTAGGGGAGAGTGGAGCGGCGGCATTCCGCCGGCTCTGCGCTGAGGCAGTGAAACCGCCGAAGGGGCCGGCGGCTCCAGCCGCCAGCGCGGCGGCGCCTGCGCCCGCCATCTTGATGAAATCTCTTCTGGATACCATGGTAAAGTATTAGGTTTCTGTCAATGATTATTCCGGTTTGAGCCTGAGGATACCGATGGAGTTCTCAGGCATCATGAATTCGAAGGATCCCCTGACGGTTCCGAGCTCCTTGGTGTGCGGAACGACGGCTTCGGTATATTTCACCCTGCGGCCGAAGCGGAAAGCCATGCCGACCATGCCCGGGCGTTCCCCAGCCCTGGGCCCGGCGGCCGGAGCTGCATAGTCGGGATGACTGGAATAGTAGTTCTGGTCACCTTGGTTCTTCACTGAAGTGTCATGCGACGAGACGAACTCGAGGGTGGCCTTGTATGTGACTCCCGTACCTGTATTGATTGTAAGCATCTTGTCCAATGCTTCGGCATTGACGAATTTGATGAATATCTCGCCCGTTGAGGAGTCGATGGTGGGGGAAGTATATACCTTGTCGTCTTCGGCCCCGCCGTTCATAACGGCAGAAGTCTCGAAGGCACGGTCTCCCGCTACTGAGAACAGTTTCTGGTAGTAGTAGTTGCAGGAACGCCACATTCCGCGGTTGTCGAACCAGATGAGGTTGGAGTTCCATTTGTTGAAGCCCTTCTTGCAGAAGAGCGGAGCATAGGCGGCCATCACCACCATGTCGGAATTGCGCTCCAGGCTGGTCCAGTAGGCTGCCTCCGCCATTGCGGAGGAATAGGCGTTGTTGGCGCGGTTGTTGGCGAATTCGCCAACGAACACGCGCGTAGGCTTGCTCCTGTCGTAGGTATTGCCGTCGGCACCACGTACCTGTCCGGGCTCATAGCGGTCGCCGCGGGAATAGAACCAGTCGTCTCCCTTGTAGTAGTGCTCGTCCACGATGGTGTCGGGGTACTTGGCGTCTATCTGCGACATGTTGGCATTGAATTCCGGGCCGGAATCGGCCGATCCGGCGGTGGAGACTATGGTGATCTCGGGATACTTCTCCTTCACCGCCTTGTAGATGATGTCGAAACGCTCCCAGAATTCGTCACCACGGTTCTCGTTTCCGATGCCCAGATACTTGAGGTTGAACGGCTTGGGATGTCCCATGGCCGCGCGCTTCGCGCCCCACTCCGTGTCGGTCCCGCCGTTGCAGAACTCGATGAAGTCAAGGGCGTCCTTGACGAAGATATTGTAGAATCGGTCGCGGTCGGCCTGGGTTTCAAGGGGTGCGATGTACTTGTGTCCTGCAAACTGGCAGGTGACGCCGTTGTTGAGGACGGGCAGGGGAGTGGCTCCAAGGCCTTCCGCCATCAGCAGGTATTCGTAGAATCCGATGTACTGCGAGGTCCAGTAGCCCCAGTGGTTGCGGAAGCCGACGCGCTCCTCGCGCGGGCCGACGGAGTTCTTCCAGAACACCTGGCCGAAATAGTTGGTACCCTCGGAGGCGCATCCTCCGGGGAAGCGCATGAAGGTCGGGTGAAGGTCAGCAAGGGCCTCCAGGAGGTCCTTGCGGAAGGGACCGTACTTGCCGCCCTCCCAGAGCTGCGAGGCTTCCGGCACTAGTGTGACGAAGTCAAGCCAGAACGTGCCGGGGGCATCCGCTACGATGGCGAGACGGCTGTCCACCGAACGCTCTGCGGTGAGGGAGCCGGTGTACTGCTTCCATGTTCCTTCCAGTCCTGATATGGTCATGACGTTGGAGTTGCGGTTGCCGGAAGCATCTTCCAGATAGACGGAGACTGTGCCCTTGTAGCCGGCACCTTGCAGATACAGGCCGAGGTCATAGCTGACTCCCTGCACTGCAGGAATGGATGCGGTCTGGGTATTGTTGGAGTAGATGAGGCCGGGGCCGCGCTTGTATTCGGCTATGCCGTAGCCGTTGGCGGCGATGCCGAATCCCGCGCCGGCCTTCTCGATGTCGAAACGCACGCTGTACTGCGCGTAACGCAGCTCGTCGTCGTACCCGTCATTCGGGTCGAAGTCGTACCAGCGCTTGAGGCCGGGCACGAGCGGCTTGTCCGCCACTGCCCGGGCGGCGCCCTTCGAGCCTTCGCCCCTCACGACGGTCCATCCGAAGAATACGGTGTCGCAGGTGGAGAACTCGTTCTGGTCGGGAGCCTCGGGGACGTTGTATGCTTGGAAGGAATTGTTCTGGATCAACTGGGCGCAGATACCTCCGTCCACAGACTGGTTGATGTCCTCGAAGAAGATACCGGCCAGGGTGGGACTGATGGCGATGCCGAGCTTGTCCGGCTTGAGGTCGAGGGTGCGGCGTTCGACTTCCTTGAATCCTTGGAGTTGGAGCATCTTGTCAGCCATCCTGTAACCCATGAGGCGCATGCCCTCCGTGCTGAAATGGAACTGGTCACCGGTACTCTCGCAACCGAGGGCGGAGATGATGTATGCATTGGGCATTACCTTGGGCAGGTTGGGCAGCACCACGTCATTGAAAGCGGCACATACACCGTCCTGCTCGGCATATTTCAACTCTCCTGCCAGAAGTGGGATGGTGTCAGGGTCCAGCCCGAGGTCGGCGCAGAGGTCATCGTGGATCTTCTTCACCCTGCCGGGCCATTCCGGATCATCGGGATTGGACTCTCCCTGGTGCATCAGCATTCCCTTGATGACGCCGTATTTCTGCGCTTCGCGTGCGGTCTCCATCAGCCTCTGGTACGGGTTCATCCCATAAAGCTTGGCCATGTCCACAAGCCAGCCACGTGAAGGGTCGGCAGCTTCCATGGCCAGATACTCTTCACAGGCGTCCTTGTCCCAGAGCTCCAGCTTGGCGCCGGCGACGGAGACGTTGATCACACCTACCTTGTACTTCTCGGGCAGGACCTCGATCATCTTGCGGCCGAAGAAATCGACGGGACCCATATTGTTGGTCTCCCTGCAGATGGGCGGGACGGCCGTGTACCAGTGGTTGCGCTCGCGCTGGAAGCGCGGCATGTCCACGGCCGCCATGAACTGGAAACGGGGGTCGTTGAAGCCTTCGTCCTGTTCGGCGGGACGCGCTCCGGCCTCCATGTTGGACTGACCGAAACATAGATAGATGAAAAAGTCGGGATCCGGTTTCTGCGCATTCAGAGTGAGGCACGCAGAAAGCGTTGCAAGCAGTAAAAAGAGTTTCCTGTTCATGATGTGGTTAGTTTTTTCAAATATACTGAAAAATGGCTATATTTAACTTCCCTAACACTAAATAAAATGAAGAGATTACTGTCCGCGATTTCCATCGTACTGTTCCTTTTGCCGCTTTCGGCGCAGACTCCGTATCCCCAGATCACCAATATTCCGGGTCGCAATGCGACTTGCCTGGACGGCAATTGGAAATACATCGTCGATGTCTACAACACCGGCGCGATGGATTACCGCGCCAATCCTATCCCGGACAGGTCTTCTTTCTTCGCCGACAGGAGTTTCTATTCCAACCAGAAGGTGCTGGTGGAGTATGATTTCGACTATGCGAAGGAGATCGCGGTTCCAGGCGACTGGAATACCCAGCGGCCGGAGCTGTACTATTATGAGGGTGCGGTCTGGTACAGGACGAAGTTTGACGCGGAACCGAAGCAGGGAAGCAGGTACTTCCTGTATTTCGGCGCGGCCAACTACGAGACTGTCGTCGGACTGAACGGCAGGAGACTCGGCAGCCATGAAGGGGGATTCACCCCTTTCAACTTCGAGGTCACGGACCGTCTGAAAGAGGGTGACAACTCGCTGGTAGTCAATGTGGACAACACCCGTCGAATGGACGGAGTGCCGACGGTCAATTCAGACTGGTGGAACTATGGCGGCATCACCCGCAGCGTGTATCTCGTAGAGACTCCGGAGACTTTCATCAGGGAGTATTCCGTCCAGTTGAAGAAAGGCTCAAAGGGCGTTGTCGAGGGATGGGTCCGGCTGGACGGCCCCGATGCCGCGGCAAGTGTGACCGTATCGATCCCAGAGTTGAAGGTCAGCAAGACAGTTACTGCCGATGCTTCGGGCCTTGCCCGTTTCGAGATCGATGCGAAGCCGGTGCTCTGGTGTCCGGAGAATCCGAAGCTCTATGAAGTGACGTTGTCTTCAGGTGTCGACAAGGTGTCGGACAGGATAGGTTTCAGGACCATAGAGACGCGTGGCGACAAGATCCTCCTTAATGGAAAGGAGATATTCTGCAAGGGCATAAGCATACACGAGGAGATGATCGGCGGTGCCGGCGGGCGCGCCAACGGCATGGAGCATGCCCGCGCGCTCCTCGCCGAAGTCAAGGCCATGAACTGCAATTTCGTCCGTCTGGCGCATTATCCGCACAACGAGAACATGATCCGCGCTGCGGAGGAGATGGGCATAATGGTCTGGTCGGAGATTCCGGTGTATTGGACCATTTCCTTTGACAATCCCGATACCTATGCCAACGCTGAGTGCCAGCTCACCGACATGATCACCCGCGACCGCAACCGCGCCAATGTGATCATCTGGTCCGTCGCCAACGAGACTCCGCTTGGCGAAAGCCGCCTGAGATTCCTCGGCAACCTCATCTCCAAGGCCCGCGAGCTCGATCCTACCCGTCTGGTCAGCGCTGCCATGGAGAAGGTCGAGAAGCCGGGAAGGATGCTGACGGTGAACGATCCTCTGACCGAGATTGCCGACCTGATCAGTTTCAACCAGTATGTCGGATGGTATGACGGTACGCCTGAGAAGTGCGACGACGTGACCTGGACGTTCGACATCAAGAAACCTGTCATTGTCACCGAGTTCGGAGGCGGCGCGTTGTACGGCCGCCATGGTGATGTGGACCAGCGCTTCACCGAGGAGAACCAGGAGTATCTGTATCAGAAGAATATCTCCATGCTGGACCGCATGCCCGGGCTTGCCGGCACTTCTCCCTGGATCCTCAAGGACTTCCGGAGCCCCAAGCGCATGCTCGGCGGCATCCAGGACGACTACAACAGAAAAGGCCTTCTCTCCGAGAAAGGTGAACGGAAGAAGGCCTTTTATGTGATGCAGTCCTGGTACGGCACTAAGTAGTCTCAGGGGGATCCGGAGCGTACTCCAGCAGGTCCCCTGGCTGACAATCCAAGGCGTTGCACAACGCGTTCAGCGTAGTGAAGCGTATGGCCTTGGCCTTGCCTGTCTTCAGGATGGAGAGGTTGGCGGCCGAAATGCCCACCTTTTCGGCGAGTTCCCCGGAGGACATCTTCCTGCGGGCGAGCATTACGTCCACGTTTACGATAATAGCCATTATTCAGCTACCTCCTTTTGCTCTTCGGGCTTGGCCTCTTCCTTTCCTTTGAGGTAGGAAGGAAGGCTCATTCCAGCCATCTTGAAAATCTCGTCGAGCGGGGGGACCGACTGCATCATCCCGGAGATGAAGTTGGCAGTGGCGGTCTTGCCTCCCTCCTTGTTGCCGGCGCCGTCCCAGACGGTGACCTTGTCGATCTTGATGCCCTTGACAGCCTCGACCTGGGTCTTGACCAGCTCGGGCAGCTTGTCGGAGATGAGCATCGTGATGGCGTCCTTGGCGTCTCCGCCGGCCGCCTCTACGAGCTTGCCGAAACCGGCGGCCTGCTTGGAGAGGATCTCCAAGGCACCGCGGGCCTGGGCGTCCATCTTGGCAAAGATGGCGTCGGCCTGGCCCTGCGCCTCGCGGCGGAGCCGCTCGGCCTGGGCCTCGGCCTCGATGATCATCTTCTCCTTCTCGATCTGTGCGGCGACGACGATGTTGGCCTCCTGCGTAGCTTTTTCGCGCTCGGCGCGGGCAAGCTCGGCGTCGCGCTCGCTCTTGTACGCCTCCTCGAGGGCCTTTGCGGCCTGGACTTTCTCGGCGGCGACGGCGATGCGCTCGGCCTCGGCCTGCTTCTCGCGGCGGAGGGCGTCGGAGTTGGCGATGGCGATCTTGGAGCTGTTCTCACCCTCGACGGCCTTGGCGTTGGCGTCGGCGGTGTAGATACGGGTGTCTCGGCTGGTCTCGGCGATACGGATGTCCTTGTCCCTGTCGGCCTCGGCCTTACCGATCTCACCGAAACGGTTCTGCTCGGCCACGCTCTTCTTGGCGTCGTTGATGGCCTTGGCGGCGGCTTCCTTACCGAGAGCCTCGATATACCCGGACTCGTCGCGGATATCGGTGACGTTGACGTTGATGAGCTTCAGACCGATCTTGCGGAGCTCGGCCTCGACGTTCTGGCTGACGGCGGCGAGGAACTTGTCGCGGTCGGCGTTGATCTCCTCGATATCCATGGTAGCGATGACCAGACGGAGCTGTCCGAAGAGGATATCGGTGGCGATGTTCTGGATGTCGGAGGGATGCAGCCCGAGCAGACGCTCTGCAGCGTTGGTCATGACTTCAGGCTCGGTGGAGATACCGACGGTGAAGCGGCAGGGGACGTCGACGCGGATATTCTGCTTGGACAGTGCGTTGGTGAGGTTGCACTCGATGCTGATGGGAGTCAGGTCGAGCATTTTCCAGTCCTGGAAAACAGGCCAGATGAAGGATGCACCGCCGTGGATGCATCGGGCGGAGGAGATGGAACCTTCCTTGTTCTTGCCGGTCTTTCCGTAGATGACGAGGATCTTGTCGGACGGACACCTCTTGTAACGCCTGAGGATGGCGGCGAAGGTCACGAAGACGACGAATACGATGATGATGATCAGTTCAATTCCCATAATATAAGTTTGTTTAATATGTTAGACGATAAGCGAATTCAGTTCTTCGACGAGGAGCGTGCTGGGGCTCAGGACCTCCACTACCTTGATCGGGGTGCCGGTCTTGAGGGTGTCGGAGTCGGTGAGGGCGGCATACTCCCTGACGGCATTGTTGATGGTGATCTGCACCTTGCCTTCGCCGGCGCGCTCGCCCGGGATGGTCAGGTAGACCTTGCCCTGGCAGCCGACGGCGGCCTTGTACACGTCGATCGTACCCGACTGCTGCATGCCGCTGAGCCACTTGAACATGTACATGACGATGGCGACAAGCGCCAGGCCGACCAGCACGGAGATGACCAGGAGGACTCCAGTCGAGGAGATGCTCTTCTGAAGGAGGATGAAGGTCCATCCGAATCCGAGCAGGAAGTTGATCAGGTTGCGGAAGGTAAGGAGGTTCATCCCGGTTCCCATCGCTGAGGCTGCGTCGTCCATGTTGACGTCCAGGCCGCCTCCTGCATCTGCGTCGAAATCGCCTCCGGCGTCAGCCCCGATGAAGGTCATGACCGTCTGGATGACGAAAATCAGCGATGCTGCGAGGGTGATGCCCCACAATACTTTCATGATCACGCTGAGTGATGTCCACCATTCTGCTATCATATCAAATAAGTTTTAAGAGGTTTCTGCTGCGAATATAGGCAATTATTTATTGAAAAACAACAATTATTCAAGAAAAATAATAAAAATATCGCCGCGGTGGAAATACTCCCCGCGGCGATTCGGTCATTATGCGTCCGACGCTATCTGGACGAGAAGGCCAGGATGTTGTCGATGGCCTCCTCCTTGTCGTCGGTGATGGACAGGATGAGCCCTTTGTATTTACCGCGCGCGAGAAGGTCCTCGAGGAGGGGATAGAGCGGAACCTCGCGGGTGTAGTAGTCCACTCCCAGGAATACCATAGGACTGGCATAGCCGAAGGTTTCGTAGTGGTTCTGGGCCGCGTCCTGGAATATCTCCTGGAAAGTGCCTGCCGATCCGGGCGAATAGATGATGCCTCCCTTGGCTATCGAGAGGAGGGTATCCTCGCGGACGCTGTTGAAGAAGAATTTGGCAATGTCTGTCGCGAAGGGGGTGGAGGGCTCGTGTCCGTAGAACCAGGTGGGGATACCGAGGCTGCGGTAATTCTTCTGAGGGAACCTCTTCCTGACCTCGAAGGCCGTGCGGAGCCATCCCGCATCGCGGAATGAAGGCGCTACCTTGATCATCTCCAGCGCCTCCTCGAACTCGTCCATGTCGCGTCCGGCCATCCATGCGCCGAAATGCGTGGCCTCCATGGCTCCCGGGCCCCCGCCCGATGCCATTATCTTGCCTTTCTCCGTGAGGGACTTGCTGATGATGGCTACGTCCTTGTAGGCATCATCGGTGCGGAGCAGGGCATGGCCGCCCATGACCGCGCACACCTGCTTCTCGTCGAACCTGCTCAGGAAATCGTACATGGCGTCGCTCATGGCGTGGTCGTGCAGGGAGCGTCCGAGAGTCTCGCGGATGTCGTCGCAATGCTTGCCCTGCTCGGTGTAATTCATGTATACGCGTGAGTCGAAGCAGGTGGCGAAGCTCTGCTCGTCCTCTGGATTGTACCCGTCATACAGCGAGTCGCCGGTGTACATCTTGCCGCGGAAAGCATTGTATACGCGCCCCATGCGGGGAAAGACTATGCATGTCTTGCCAATCTCGTCCTCCATGGCGGAGGGGATCTCGCATCCGAGGAAGCAGCAGTCCGTGAACCGGTGTCCGGCAGCGACGTACTGAGGCACGAGGTTGAAATCTATATACTGGAATACATAACGGGTGATGTAGCCCGTGCTGTCGGGTGCAGGGAGGTCCGCTATGTTCTCTACTTCCTTGTAAGGATTGGCCATGTTCGGTTTCAGTGTTTGCAGTTTCAGTATTGGCAAAGATAGCAATTTCGGATGATTTATTCTATATTTGTATATCTGACTAAAACCTGTTTTATGAAATCCGCGAGATACTTCCTTTCCCTGTGTGCAGTCATGGCCTTGGCCCTTTCCTGCGACAGGAAGCCTGCCCATGCCCCTTCCATTCCTAAGGATGCCGCCGTTGAGAAACAGATCGACCGCATCCTCTCCAAGATGACCCTGGACGACAAGGTCGGCCAGATGCTCCAGATCAACATCGACGTCCTCGGAGGTTATACCATGGTGGACGGCAGTCCGGTCTGGGCGCTGAACGAGGAGAAGGTGGATACCATGATAGCCAACTACCGGGTAGGCTCGTTCCTCAACGCTCCCGGCAGGGCTGCGACGCCCGAGCAGTGGAGGGAGTGGATAGGCATGTTCAACAAATATTCCGTCGAGCATCTGGGTGTCCCTACCCTGTACGGACTGGACCACAATCACGGAGTGACGTATTCGCAGGGCGGAACGCTCTTCATGCAGCCCATCAACCTCGGTGCATCCTTCAATGTGGATCTTGCAAGACAGATGGCGGAGGTGACCGCATACGAGAGCCGGGCAGGAAACTGCCCGTGGGTGTTCAACCCCGTCGTCGACCTCGGCCGCGACCCCCGCTGGTCGCGTATCTGGGAGAGTTTCGGAGAGAGCCCGGTCGTCAACGCCAGGATGGTCGAGACCGAAGTCAAGGCCTATCAAGGCGATGACCCCAACCATATCGACAAGTATCATGTAGCGACCTCCGTCAAGCACTATTTCGCTTACGGGGCTCCCTTCACCGGCAAGGACCGCACGCCGGCCTACCTGTCGCCGCAGATGATACGCGAAAAGTATTTCACCCCTTTCAAGGCTGCGGCCGAGGCCGGCGCCCTTACCTTCATGGTCAACTCCGCCAGCATCAACGGCATGCCCGTCCACGCCAGCTACGAGTATCTCACGAAGTGGCTCAAGGAGGACCTGAACTGGGACGGAATGATCATCACCGACTGGGCTGACATCAACAACCTCTATACCCGTGAGAAGGTGGCCAAGGACAAGAAGGATGCCATCCGCATCGCGATCAATGCCGGTATCGACATGAGCATGGATCCGTACAGCGTCGACTTCTGCGGCCTGCTTAAGGAACTGGTCGAGGAGGGTGCCGTCAAGATGTCGCGTATAGATGATGCTGTGCGCCGCATCCTGCGTGTCAAGATCCGCCTCGGACTGCTTGACACTCCTGATGTGGATCCTGCGGATTATCCGCTCTATGGCAGTGACGAGTTTGCCGCCAAGGCACTGCATGCCGCCGAGGAAGGCGAGGTCCTTCTCAAGAATGACGGCATCCTGCCGCTTGCCAAGAGTACGCGCATCCTTCTTACCGGTCCCAACGCCAACCAGATGCGTTGCCTCAACGGCGGCTGGAGCTACACCTGGCAGGGATCCGGCATCGAGGAGATGGCGGAGAAGTACAATACCATATACGAGGCCTTCTGCGACAAGTTCGGAGCTGCCAATGTCACCCTGGAGCAGGGTGTCCGCTACAATGAGCGGGGTTCCTATTATGATGAGATCGTCGACGGTTTCGGCAAGGCTGTCGCTGCGGCCTCCCGTGCCGACGTGATCGTGGCCTGCATCGGTGAGAACTCCTATTGCGAGACCCCCGGCAACCTTACCGACCTCACCCTTTCCGAGAACCAGCGCGAGCTGGTCAAGGCATTGGCTAAGACCGGCAAGCCGGTAATCCTCGTGATCAACGGTGGCCGTCCGCGCCTTGTTGCAGACATCGAACCCCTGGCTTCCGCCGTCGTTGACATCCTTCTTCCAGGCAACTATGGCGCGGACGCCCTCGCCAACCTCCTGACAGGCGATGCCAACTTCTCCGCGAAGCTTCCTTACACTTATCCGCGCGAGATCAATTCCCTGGCCAACTACGACTACAAGGTCAGCGAAGAGGTCGGCACCATGGGCGGAGCATACGACTATGACGCCAAGGTCTCGCTCCAGTGGCCTTTCGGCTATGGCCTGAGCTATACCACCTTCGAGTATTCCAACCTCAAGGTGGACCGCACTTCCTTCAGTGCCGCGGACGTGCTGAACGTCAGCGTGGATGTGAAGAACACCGGCTCCGTAAAGGGCAAGGAAGCCGTTCTCCTTTACTCCAGCGACCTGGTCGCTTCGCTCGTGCCGGACAACCGCGTTTTACGCGCCTTCGACAAGGTCGAACTTGCTCCCGGCGAGACCAAGACCGTGTCCTTCGCACTTCCCGCCAGCGACCTGGCATTTGTCGGAGAGGACGGAAAGTGGGTACTTGAAGAGGGTGACTTCATCCTTAAGGCCGGTCAGCTCACCCAGAAGGTCACCTGCACCGCCACCAAGAAATGGGAAACACCGAACATATTGAAATAACATTATGAAACTGAACCGTTTCGCAGCGGCGTTCCTTTCGCTGCTCATCGCCTTCTCCGTTCAGGCCGGCAACCTGAAATTCTCGTCCCTGCTGGGCGACAACATGGTCCTCCAGCAGAACACCCAGGCGCGCATCTGGGGCTCCGCTTCCCCGCGCGCTTCCGTAAGCGTCTCAGCTTCATGGCTCAAGTCCGCCGTCAGCACCAGGGCAGATGCCGAAGGACATTGGGAGGTACTGCTCAAGACCCCGGCCGCGACCTTCGAGCCCCAGACCGTCCGGGCCTCCAGCGGAGGCGAGACGGTCCGTGCCTCGAACGTCCTCATCGGCGAAGTATGGCTCTGCTCCGGCCAGAGCAATATGGAAATGGCCCTATCGGGCGGGGTGGAGGGCTCTTTGGATGAGATTGCCATGTCCCGCCAGTACAAAGGCTTGCGGTATATGGCCGTGAACAAGGCCCGTGCTACCGAGCCGCAGTATGATGCCACTGGCGAATGGCAGGAGTGCAACCCCGCCACGAGCCCGCGTTTCTCCGCGGTGGGGTATTTCTTCGGATCCCGCCTCTCCAAGGCTTTGGACGTCCCCGTCGGCATCATCAACGCCAGCTGGGGAGGTTCCGTCATCGAGGCCTGGATGAGCCGTGAGCTTCTCGAGGACTGCCCGGACGTCAACCTTGCCGATGCTTCGGACAACAAGGTCAACGACATGTACAAGCCGATGATCATGTACAACGCCATGTTCCATCCTGCATCGAAGTATACAGTCAGCGGTATCCTGTGGTTCCAGGGTGAGTCCAACATCAGCATTGCGAACGAGGTCTATGCCGACAGGCTCACCGCTATGGCGGAGCTCTGGCGCAAGGATATCGGCAGGGGAGACATCCCCTTCCTCATCGTGGAGCTCCAGCCCTATGACTATTATGACGGCCAGTACGGCCTGCAGGATGAGCACGGACCGTGGCTCCGCGAGCAGCAGTTCAAGGCGTCGAAGATGATCCCTAACGCCGGGCTCGTCGGCACCAACGACCTCGCATACGAGTTCGAGCGCACGCAGATCCACGCTTCACAGAAGCGCCAGATTGGCGAGCGCCTGTGCTACATGGCCCTCAACATGGCCTATGGCTATACCGGAGTCCAGGCATTCAATCCTTGCTTAAGGTCCGTGAGACTTGAGGACGGCAAGGTAGTGGTTACCTTCGACAATGCCCGTGGCGGCTTCGCCGGAATGGACGGTGAGATCGTAGGTTTCGAGCTAGCGGGCGGCGGCGGATACTTCCAGCCGGCGCATGCCGAGATCCGTTCCTCCTTCCGCGAGACGGCGGTGGTGCTGTCCACTCCCGCGGTTCCCGAGCCGAAGGCGGTGCGCTACTGCTTCCGCGACTATCAGGTCGGCAACCTCAAGGGTGCCAACGGCCTGCCAGTCATTCCTTTCCAGGCAGTCGTGCCCGAACCGGAGCCGAAAGAGTAGTCCTATACCGGGTCGCTTTTGTCCTCCGAAATGCGGACAAGATGGGCTTTGAGGTCCTCCCAACGGTAATACGGACCTGAGAATGCGGGGACGGCCGGAATGGCCGTCTCCTTTTCGTTGTACAGGATCTTCACCAGGATATTGTCCTTCCTGTCGCGGTAGAAGACCATCTGCAGGTTGGAGCCCATGCATATCCTTTCCCAGATAATATAGCCGTTCTTGTAGGCCTGTCCGACCGGATAGCGGGCTGATATTCCCTCCAGGCCGAGGAGTCCTGCCAGGGGCAACAATCCGCTGTCATGCCCGAAACGCAGGTCTGCAGCGACATTGCTGCCTTCCTCGATGGCGGCGTCCGCCCTGGCGATGAAATCCTCCACCAGCCATTTGGACGCCCATGTGATGCGGTCACCGAAGTCCAGGGAATTGCCGAATGAGCTGTAGGTACGCTCGTTGTAGGTGATGGCAAGTCCCATAATCTCTTCATCTGTAAGGTAATGCTTTATATCCATCCCGCCCAGCTCGTATTCTAGGTCCTGGCAGATGGCGGCATAGAGGAAAATGTAGCGCATGAAGTTCCAGGGATCCGGAACGACTTCAGCGAGTTTGGGATCGTCCTTGAAATAGGTGCGCATTACGCGGGTGGGATCGACGTTGGCGCGGATGATGGAGTCGTTCAGATGGGTCTGTCTGTCCTTGTAATCGTCTTCCCCGAAATAATCGTGCGCAAGCAGGTCGAGGTATTTGTCTCCCGTGATGTAATCGTATTGTAGGGAAGGGGCCTGTGTCTTGAGGCTTCCGGTGAAGTTGGCCATGCTGAGCAGGCAGCGCGGGACCGTGCTGGCCTGGCAATGGACCCTCGTGCGTTTCTTGGATTTGAATACCTCCGGGAAGCGGCTGTTCATGCGGGCAGCGATGGCGGCGTGCTCGCGTCCTCCGCGTACGGAGAGCTCGCCGTCCATCCCGTTGTGCTCGGTATAGATCCGGAGCATGTCTGCAGCAAGCTTTTTCCCCTCTTCCGTGAGCAGGCCGGCTTTTTCGGCTTTTTCGATGGCCTCATACGGTCTTGTGCCGCTGCTGCCTATCTGGTGGCGTGAGCCATGCCTGCCGTAGTGGCTGACATAGAAGGGCTTGTATCCCTTCGGCGCCGGAGTGTCGGCTGCGGGTATGTACTCGTACGAGTGATAGACGCCAGCAAAGCGGTCGATGTTCTGACGGATCGAGGACTGGAAGTCCTGGGCCCATACAGTCTGAACAAGGAAAAACAGGGTGGCCAGGGCGGCCAGGGTGTGTTTCTGTGTATTCATGGGAGAACGGTGGTTATTCTTCAGCAAATATAAAAATAATCCGTTGCGATGATACATTTCTTGGATGATAATGGTTATCTTTATACTCAGAAAAATACCACCACATGAATTACAAGGATGCATTGAAATTCTATCCCGATTTCCCTATCGAGGGAGTCAATTTCGTTGATGTCATACCGTTCCTTCAGGATAAGGACCTGCTTCGCGGCGTCGCCCGCGACCTCGGCGTGCTGTGCTCTTCTCCAAATGTCGCGGCGCCCGAGGCCAGGGGTTTCCTTTTCGCCACGCCTATGATGGCCTTGTGCCCCAACATCGCCAACATCATCCCCATCCGCAAGAAAGGCAAGCTTCCGTTTGCCGGTGATGATCTTGTCAAGGTGGAGATAGTAAAGGAGTATGGCAGTGACGAGGTGTTCTTCCGTCAGTCAGACGTGGCAGCAGGCCAGCTGAACGGCGATACGTTCGAGGTCACCTTTTTCGATGACATTCTCGCTACCGGAGGCACGGCGAAAGGCCTTGCCGAAGCATTCGAGCGTCAGAAGATCGTTGTCGCTGGCAAGGAGTACAAGGTCAAGATCACCGATTTCGTGTTCCTCGTAGAGATAACCGACCTTCCCGGCCGTGAACTGCTGGAGCCGATTGCTCCCGTCAAGGCCTTGATAAAGGTCCAGGAGCATTGATCCATGCTCCCGGACGGTATTCGGGCTATTATCAGAATACTATAGTGCTCACACTGTTGGCCGGGATGTTGACCTTTATGGTCCTCTTTCCGGCCGTAATGGTGAGATTGCGTGCCTCTCCGGTCTTCTCGGCCGCCAGCACTACTATGCTTCCGTCAGGATTGCGGAAGGCCATGGCCTCCTCCATGCTGCCGGCCGTTCCGAGATAGACGGCTCCTGGACGGACATATCTGCTGATATGCTTCATCTCGTAGAACTCGTAGTTGTATTTGAAAGCTCCGGTCTCATAGTCGACGCTGATCAGCGAGTTCTGCTGCCACCCCCAGGTACTTACTTCCCCGTCAAACAGGGCGAGGTTCCAGTAGTCATAGATGCTCACGCCATTGTCCATGTTGAATTTCAGCAGGTCCCATGCCGACATGAAGTCGTTCCAGCTGTTGGCCCCGTTGAAGCACTGCTGCTCGCTCATGACCATGGTAAGCTCGGGATAGCTCTCATGGATGAGGGGCAGTGCGTCCTTGCCCGCCCACTGGAAGGCTACACCCTTGATCTTCTTGCCGATCTGCGGATCGGTGAGGACCGTATCCACCAAGGCCCTGTTGGCGCGTTCCATCGTTCCGAAATATACCTCGACGCCTTCCTCGTCCATGGCTGGAACGAGATGGTGGAGGAAATTGGTGATACCCTGCGCGGTCCAGGTGCATGAAGGAAAGTTCTGGGCAGAGTTGAACTCGTTCTGGGGCATGACCATGAAGATGTCGATGCCCTGCTCGCGGTAGGCCTGTACGTATTTCTTGAAATACAGGGCGTATGCTTCGAAGTAGAGGTCGTCCTGGATGAACGAATCCTGGCCTTCGCGCATCATGTGCTCCATGTCGAGCCCATTGTCCTTGACGAGGTTGTCCAGTTCGAGTCGCTTCCTGCTGGACGGGGCGAAGCTCGCGCGGAATGACGGCTCGGCGACAGTTGTGGCTGGCAAGCCGACGGGTCTCTGCTGGCCACCCTGCGGCGGTCTCCTCATGAAGCCGTTCATAGGACGGCTGGCGTAATTCTGGTTGACCTTCATCCAGTAGGGAGGGCTCCATGGCGATCCCCAGACCTTGAGTTCGGGGTTCCTGGCCAGTGCATCCTTGATCAGCGGGATCAGGGTCTCCTTGTCGTTGTCGATGGAGAAATGCTCCATGGCGAGGTCTCCGGGCGTATCGTTGAAGGAGTAGTATTTCAACGCGAAATCGCTGGAGCCTATCGGCATGCGGCATATGGTGAAGTTCGCGCCTTCGTCACCGGGGGTGAAAAGTTCGGTCATGACCGCATTGTAGTCATCTTTGGAAAGCTTCGACAATGCGCGGTGGGAAAGTTCGCTGAAGCAGACGCCGAAGCCTTGGACGGTCTGGCCGACGGCATCGAGGTCGACGATGATGTCGGCTTCGGCGCCTGCTGACGCGTCGTCATATACGGTGGTCTCCACCCAGGGATTGTCTTCCGTGGTGGTTACCATGGTGAAATTGTTGCTCGAACAGGCTGTCGCCAGGATCGCAATGGAACAGAATAGGAGAGTGTGTCGCATTTCTTGAAAAGAGTTTCTATTATACGACAAATATAGCAATTTGTTCGGGATTTGCCGCCTGCGGCGCCACATCCCTTGCCGCTCGCGGCGCCACATCCCTTACCCTGCGGCCACTTCAGAGTCGCCCTTCAGGCTTACCGCAGGCTTCCAAACTCCCACAACGATTCTTACTTGTCCCCGTGCTCAAAACAGTCTTTTTTGAGCACGGAACGCTCCTTTGACCTGTTCCCGTGCTCAGATTCAGTATTTCTGAGCACGCAGTTCCGCATTTCCCGCGCAGTTCTGCGTTTCCTGCGCAGTTCTGCGTTTCCCGCGCAGGAGGAATGGTGAGGGTCTTATGTTCCTCCTGCGGGAACGGAAATGCGCTCTGAAGGGGTTTGGATCTGCGCACGAGGAATCTGTGAGGGCTGGCGTTCCTCCTGTGCATCAGGGAGCGGTGCGGGAAGGGATTTGGCCCTGGCGGGCCACATCCCTTGCCCTGCGGGGGCGCATTGGCGAGCATAGAATGGACGCTCGTCCGGCGGAGCCGGGCTTGTCGTTCCCATAAAAAGGCCGCATTCAAGCTGGCTTGATGCGGCCTTTTTACAGAAACGACACGGCCAAGACGAATTCGTCTTGGCCGCAGCGTCCATTCCTTTCGTGATTCCGTTGGGATTCGAACCCAAGACCCACAGCTTAGAAGGCTGTTGCTCTATCCAACTGAGCTACGGAACCGTCCGTCAATCCAGCAAGGCGCTGAATGGATTGCAAATATAAGAATTTATCCCGAAACCGTCGGAAAGTGACTTGTTTTATTTGAGAATTGTTATATTTGTAACGTTTTAAACGACTATCGGACTTAAAAAACTAATAGTATGGATACCCTGTTCTACGCCGTTCCGGCGGCATCTGTAATAGCCCTTGCCTTTGCATTTGCCTTTTACAAGCAGATGAGGAAGGAGGATGAAGGAACGCCTGCGATGCGGCGCATCGCACAGTTCGTGAGGGAGGGGGCGATGGCTTATCTCAAGCAGCAGTACAAAGTTGTCGTCATAGTATTTGCAATACTCGTGGTGTTTTTCGCCATCCTGGCTTATGGCTTCCATGTACAGAATCCATGGGTACCGTTCGCTTTCCTTACGGGAGGTTTCTTCTCGGGCCTCGCGGGCTTCATAGGCATGAAGACGGCCACTTACGCCTCCGGCCGCACGGCCAATGCCGCGCGGCGTTCGCTGAACGCCGGCCTGAAGGTCGCGTTCCGCTCCGGCGCTGTCATGGGGCTTACGGTAGTAGGTCTCGGCCTGTTGGACATAGCTATCTGGTTCATCATACTGAACGCATGCGTGCATGATGCGTCGATGGCGCAGAAGCTCGTGGTCATCACCACCACGATGCTTACCTTCGGTATGGGTGCATCCACCCAGGCGCTGTTCGCGCGCGTGGGCGGCGGTATCTACACCAAGGCCGCAGACGTGGGTGCCGACATCGTGGGCAAGGTCGAGTCCGACCTGCCGGAGGACGATCCGCGCAACCCTGCGACCATCGCCGACAATGTCGGTGACAATGTCGGCGACGTGGCAGGCATGGGCGCGGACCTCTACGAGTCGTACTGCGGCTCCATCCTTTCCACGATGGCCCTCGGCGCTTCGGCATTTTTCCTGGCTGGGCCTGAGATGCAGATGAAGGCCATCCTGGCCCCCATGCTCATCGCAGCCGTGGGAGTCGTCCTGTCGGTCGTATCCATATTCACTGTCCGGACCAAGGAAGGCGCTTCTATGAGCCAGCTCCTCAAGAGCATGAGCTTCGGTACCAATCTCGCCGCGGCATTGAGCGCCCTGGCTTCCTTCGGCATCCTCGCCCTGGTTTTCGGAACCGGCACCAATCTATGGTGGCACCTTGCATGCTCGGTCCTTTCCGGCCTTGTAGCCGGCGTTGTCATCGGCAAGGCTACCGAATACTATACTTCGCACTCTTACCGTCCGACGCAGAAACTTGCGGAGTCAGCTGCGACCGGTCCTGCCACCGTCATCATCAGTGGTGTAGGCCTCGGGATGGTCTCCACGGCTATCCCCGTGATCGCCATAGTCTGCGCTATCGTATTGGCATATCTGTTCGCCACCGGCTTTGACGTTCAGAACATGATGTCGGCGGCAAACCTGTCGCAGGGTCTTTACGGCGTGGCCATTGCCGCCGTAGGCATGCTCAGCACCCTCGGCATCACCCTCGCCACCGATGCGTACGGTCCTATCGCGGACAATGCCGGCGGCAATGCACAGATGTCTGAGCTCGAACCCGAGGTGCGCCAGCGCACCGATGTGCTCGATGCGCTCGGCAACACCACCGCCGCTACCGGCAAGGGCTTTGCCATCGGCTCGGCGGCCCTGACGGCCCTTGCCCTGCTCGCTTCGTACATCGAGGAGATCAAGATCGCCGTCGGCCGCACCGCAGGTGCGCTCATCAACGGCGTCGATGCGGCCTCGGCATCGATCCTCGACGTCCTCAGCGAGTTCAATGTCAGTATCATGAATCCTACGCTTCTGGCCGGTGTGTTCATCGGAGCCATGATGGCGTTCCTTTTCTGCGGCCTGACGATGAACGCCGTCGGACGTGCCGCGTCCAAGATGGTGTTGGAGGTCCGCCGCCAGTTCCGTGAGATCAAGGGCATCCTGACGGGGAAGGGCACTCCTGACTACCGCCGCTGCGTTGAGATCTCCACCAAGGCAGCCCAGCATGAGATGCTAGTACCGTCACTGATCGCCATCATCGTGCCTGTCGCGACTGGCGTAGTGCTAGGCGTCAGCGGCGTCCTCGGCCTACTCTTCGGCGGCCTCGGCGCCGGCTTCGTCCTGGCCGTGTTCATGGCCAATTCCGGCGGAGCCTGGGACAATGCCAAGAAGTTTGTGGAGGAAGGCCATTTCGGAGGCAAGAACTCCGACTCGCATCACGCCACTGTAGTGGGCGATACGGTCGGAGATCCTTTCAAGGACACGTCAGGCCCGTCGCTGAACATCCTCATCAAGCTGATGAGCATGGTCTCGATAGTCATGGCCGGCCTTACGGTCGGAGCCCACTTGCTGTAAGATCAGTTTTTCTTTCTGCTTAGAAGCTGGATCGATACGATCACGGCTATGCCGATGACGCACCAGATGATGGCGCCGGGGACCTGACGGTCGAGGGTCTCGCCTAGTCCGGTCAGGACGTTGTATGCGTCGGCGCTGCTGCCGGACTCGATCATCTCGGCCGGCATGAGGTCGGTGCGGAGCAGCTGGGCGTGGGCGCATGAGTCAAGGTCGTTCCACGGCCAGACCTTGACGAGCGAGCCGAGCACGAAGCCCAGCAGCACGAGCATCGTCTGCCTTTCCCAGCGGGCCAGCAGCCAGTTCAGAAATTTAGCGAAAGCGAGTATGCCCACGGCGCAGCCGAAAGCGAATACCAGCAGCACGGGTACATCCATGTTGCTGACCGCACTCATGATGTAGTCGTATTTGCCTAGTATGACAAGGATGAAGCTTCCGGATATCCCCGGGAGTATCATCGTGCAGATTGCGAGCGCTCCGCAAAGGAAAATGAACCACATCGAATCCGGCGTGCTGGTGGGGGAGAGGGTGCATACAACAAGCCCCAGCACCGCACCTGCTAAAGTGAAAAGGACGTCGCGGACCTTCCATCCCTTGATGTCCCGAAACATGTAGAAGGCCGATGCGAGGATGAGCCCGAAAAAGAATGCCCATACGAGGATGGGATGATACCGGAGTTCATGCTCGATGAGCTTGGCCAGCGTGAAAATGCTGAGGACCGCTCCGATCACCAGCCAGAGCAGGAAACGGCCGTGTACTTCTTTCCAGAACTCCTTGAACTCTCCGTGGAGGAGAGCCTTCCACGGGGCCGGACTCATGACGGCATTCAGCGCGCCGACCAACTCCTCGTATATACCGGAGACAAGTGCGATAGTGCCGCCGGACACGCCCGGTACGACATTGGCTGCGCCCATGCAGTAGCCCTTGACGGCTACGATGATATCCTTTACCAGACTCATTGTGCTATTTGACTTTGGCAAGAAGCTCCTTGACGGACTTGAATATCTCGTCCTCGGGCGTGGAGGTCCCTTCGGGAGTGGCCTGGTCGGTGATGACCAGGTCGAAGATGTTGCCCGGAAGCTGCTTGCGGCCTATCTTGAACCTGGCCTCGCAGCAGGTAGCCATATACTGGATGGGATAGTCGTCCTTGTTGATCAGGGAGATGAAAAGGTCGGGCTTGGCCTCGAGCATCAGGTCGAGCTTCTCCCTGGCGGGTTTGCCGTAGAAATTCAGGTCCTTCTTCAGAACGGTATTGGTGATGCTGGTGATGAGGCGTTCGGTATCTCCGATCTTGCGGAAGTCGAAGAAGAAGATCTCTCCCTTGATGCCGTTATCCCTGTAGAAAGCCATGATGTCCTTCTTGCAGTTGTCGAATGACGTGTCCTCCACATCGATGACGGTCACTGCGGTGCGGATGTCCTTGAGAGGGGTTATGTTCGTGCGGACCTGGCTGCGATGTTTCTTCAGCGCTCGGTTCCTGAGGAAGTCTGTGATGAACATGGCTTAATTCGTCTCCATTTGGCCGCCGTTGGCGGCAATGAGTTCACGGATCTCTTTCTTGGCATCCCTCCAGCGCGGGATGTCTATCTTGGTGCCGATGACCTCGACGACCTTGGCCGCGATGATCGACCCCACCTCGCCGCAGACCTTAAGCGGCATGCCGAGGGCATGGGCGTAGAGGAAACCTGCGGCGTAAGTGTCGCCTGCCCCCGTGGCGTCGAGGGGATTGGCCGGCCACGGCGCGATGAAATGCTCATCGTCTCCGCTGCGCACCCACGAGCCGTCCTTCCCGACCTTGACGACCGCGATGCGGCAATGCCTGGATATCTCCAGGAGCGCGTCGCGGGGTTCAGCAAGCTTTGTGAACGCCTTGGACTCGGTCTCGTTGGCGAATACTATGTCGACATACTTGTCCACGATGTCGTGGAGGAACGCTTCGTTGGACTCCACGACATTGTATGACGCCATGTCGAGGGAGATGATGCATCCCGCTTCGCGGGCCATTTCCACTGCGCGGCGGATGAGGGACTGGTTCTGCACGAGGTATCCCTCGATGTGGAAGTAGTCGTATCCCTGGAAATACTCGGGCTTCAGGTCTTCGGGAACGAAATCCAGTGCGGCACCGAGATATACCGCAAAGGTTCGCTCGGCGTTGCCGCCGCTCACGAATACCATGGACCGGCCCGAAGGGTTGGGGCTCTTGAGCAGCAATGTATTGACGCCGTACTGCTCCTGGTCGCTCTTGAACAGCAGGCCGAGTTCGTCGTCGCCGATCTTTCCGATGAATCCCGAAGGCATTCCGAACACTGCCGTACAAGCGATGGTATTGGCGGCGGAGCCTCCGGCAACATAGTGTATGTCAAGCGTCTTGAGCTGGTTCCAGATCATGTCCCCGGTCTCCCTGTCCACATGCTGCATGCTCCCCAGGGGGAGATGGAAGGTCTTCAGGAGGGTGTCGTCGGGCAGGACGGCCAGGATGTCCGTCAGTGCGTTGCCGATGCCGAGGATGGATTTCATACCGCTTAGATTTTAGTATTGCTTATCACGCAAAGTTAGTCAAAAATATCTATATTTGCGAGGTATGAACGACAAGACCTTCAAAATATTGAGGACCGTATTCTGGGCCGTCCTGGCACTGGTCCTGCTGTGGTTCTCGTTCCGGGGGGTCGACTGGGCGGAGTTCTGGAAGGTTATCCGCGCTTCGCGCTGGGGATACGTTCTGCTCGCCATGGCCGCGGGCGCACTGTCGTTCGTTTTCAGGGCACTTCGCTGGCGCCTGCTGTTGCTGCCGGACGAGCCGAATACCAAGGTCGTCAGTTGTTATGACGGTTTCACCATAGGCCGCCTGTTCAATTTCGTCATACCTTATTTCGGGGAGTTTGTCCGCTGCAGCTATGTCCAGAGCCGTCGCCTGACCTATGAGAAGGCGCTCGGCACAGTCGCGCTCGAGCGCGCCTGGGATATACTGGTGCTTCTGCTGCTGATAGTGGTCCTGCTGGTTTTCCGTGGTGCACAATACGGGAGTTTCTTCATCGAGAAGATGCTCAATCCTGCGGTCGAGCGGCTTCAGCCGCTCGCTTCGCACCTCGGCATCGGTCCGGGTTGGATCATTGCAGCCATCATCGTGCTCGCCCTGCTTATTGCCTGGCTGATATTCACCATTATACGCCGTGTCGCCGGTGTAGCTCCGTCTTCGAAAGGTTCGTTCCTTTCCCGTCTCTCCTTCTTCTTCCGTGGGTTCGGCCAGGGCTTTGTGTCAGTCCTCAAGATGAAGGGCAAGGGATGGTTCGTCCTACTGACTGCTCTCCTGTGGCTAATGTTCCTGCTGATGAGCTGGTTCATCATCAAGGCCCTTCCCATGGACACCGGCCTTGGCATCGTCGATGCGCTCTTCATCATGGTGGTCGGCAGCGTCGCGGGCGTAGTCCCTGTCCCCGGCGGCTTCGGCGCCTTCCATTATCTTGTCGCCCTGGCTCTCGAGACTCTTTACGCCATCCCCTTCGAGACCGGCATCATCTTCGCCACCCTTTCCCACGAGTCGCAGGCTGTCACCGCCATCATCTGCGGCCTCCTCTCCTACGCCCATCATACCCTCAAGCGCCGCTGCTAGCCTCTATTGGCCTCCTCTCCTACGCCCACCATACCCTCAAGCGCCGCCGTTGGCCTCCTTCACCTTCGGTTTGCCCCTTCTTTTTGTGTTTCCTTCCCCTTCCTTCGGGATTTCTCCAGAGTATGCCGCACTCTCCAACCGGAAAAGAACAAAACAACCTTTTTTGCTCTTATTTTTGCATCCAATAGCTATTTTAAGAACAAAACAATCGTATTTGTTCTTATTTCTGCATTCAATAGCCGTTTTAAGCACAAAACGACCAGTTTTGTGCTTTTCTACCTTTATTATACGCAGTTTTGTCCTTCCTGATCAAGTATCCTTCTGCTTTTGGTCAAAGGAAACAAGGGTTATCTTCAATTAGAGGGATATCCTTCTACCTTTGGTCGAAGGATACTAGGAAGTCATCATGGAAGGCCCAGGATGGTGGGGGGGGGAAGCTATAACGTACACGGTACCAACTACAGCCGTGATTTGCAATGGCTTGACTCTTAGGGTGTTAGACAAAACATGCCCCATCAAAAACGCGGAGGAGAATGCGCGTAAGTCGTTGAGAGTAAGTCAATTATAAATCACGGGGTATCGACGCCGTGAGCATCGATGCCGTGAGCATAGACGTGGTGAGCATTGATGCGGCTAGCACCGACGTGACGAGCATAGACGCGACTAGCATCGACGCAGTGAGCACCGACACGGCGAGCATCGACGCGGCGAGAATCAGGGCAAGGAGATTCTCCCCCCATAGATGCTGAATACCAGCTCCACAGGCCCTTAGATGCTGAGAACCAGCTCTACGGGGCAGTGGTCGGAGCCGAAAACGTCGTTAAGGATGTCGGTGGATACGATATGGTCCTTGAAGTTGTCGGAGACGAGGAAGTAGTCGATGCGCCAGCCGACGTTCCGTTCGCGGGCGCGCATGCGGTATGACCACCATGAATACTTGACTTCCTCCGGATGCTGGAAACGCCAGCTGTCGACGAATCCGGCTCCCAGGAGTTCAGTCATCTTGGCGCGTTCCTCATCGGAGAATCCGGCATTGAAGTGATTGGTAGCGGGATTCTTGAGGTCGATTTCCTCGTGGGCGACGTTCATGTCACCGCAGATCACGACTCCTTTGCGCGCAGCCAGGCCGGAGACATAGGCCCGGAAGTCATCCTCCCAGCGCATACGGTAATCCAGGCGGCGAAGGCCGTCCTGGGAATTGGGGACATAGACGCATACCAGATAGAAATCCTCCATCTCCAAGGTGAGCACGCGGCCTTCATGGTCGTGTTCATCCACTCCGATGCCGCGTGTCACGGATAAGGGTAAGTGCTTGGTATACACCGCAGTGCCGGAATACCCGGCCTTGTCAGCGTAGTTCCAGTAAGAGGTATATCCAAGGAACTCCAGGTCTATCTGACCCTCCTGCAACTTGGTTTCCTGAAGGCATACGAAATCGGCGTCAAGCTCCGCGAAAATGTTCGCGAAACCCTTGCCTGCGACTGCGCGCAGGCCGTTTACATTCCAGCTGATGAGTTTCATTCCAGTGTCCATTCTGCTCCGTCCTGGGTATCCTTGACCTTGATGCCGAGGGTGGCGAGGGCTTCGCGGATGTGGTCGCTGGTCGTCCAGTCCTTGGCGGCCTTGGCCGCTGCCCTGGACTCCAGCACCATGTCCATCAAACCCGAGATGGTCTTCATGGCCTTGCCGCTCTCTTCCTCATCCTGCAGTCCGAGGACACCGAAAACGATGTCGTCGAAAAGCTGGACCAAAGTGTCGATATCACCCTTGGAAAGCTTGACTTTCTTGTCCTTGGCGGTGTTGATGATGCGGATCGCATCGAAGATGTGCGAGAGGGCGGTAGGAGTGTTCAGGTCGTCGCAGAGTGCGTCGTAGACGCCCTCGAAGACGGCCTTCACCTCCGGGTTGGTGGCCGGACAGCTGTCCGGCGCCACCCCCGGCGTGTACTCGCCGTAGGCGTAGCGCGGCGCAGGCTTTCCCGCCATCGCGTAAAGGTCCTTCGCTCCCTGCAGGATGCGTTTGAGACCCTTTTCAGAGGCCTGCAGGGCCTCGTTGGAGAAGTCCAGCGTCCCGCGGTAATGGGCCTGGAGTATGAAGAAACGAACTGTCATGGGGCTGTAAGCCTGGTCAAGCTTCGGATGGTTGCCGGAGAACAACTCCGGCAACGTGATGAAGTTGCCCAGGGACTTGCCCATCTTCTGCCCGTTGATGGTGATCATGTTGTTGTGCACCCAGTAATGTACCCCCTGTGTGCCCCTGGAAGCCACATTCTGGGCGATTTCGCACTCATGATGCGGGAACATCAGGTCCATGCCGCCGCCATGGATGTCAAACTCGTTGCCGAGGTACTTCTCTCCCATGACCGAGCACTCCAGATGCCATCCAGGGAAACCCTCACTCCACGGGGAAGGCCATTTCATGATATGCTGCGGCTCGGCTTTCTTCCACAGGGCGAAGTCGAAAGGAGCGTGCTTGTCGCCCTGGCCGTCCAGCGAGCGCGTCCCTTCGAGCGTCGCATCCAGGCTGCGCCCGGAAAGGACGCCGTAACGGTGGTCTTCGTTGTATTTCTGCACGTCGAAATACACGGAGCCGTTGCTGATATAGGCGTAACCGGCATCAAGGATCTTCTTGACGGCTTCGATCTGCTCTACGATGTGCCCTGAAGCGCGCGGCTCGATCGACGGCGGCGCGACGTTCAGCTGGCGCATGGCCTCGTGGTAGCGCAGAGTATAGGTCTGCACCACCTCCATCGGCTCGAGCTCCTCCAGCCTGGCTTTCTTCGCTATCTTGTCCTCACCCTCGTCGGCATCGTGCTCGAGATGTCCCACGTCGGTTATGTTCCTGACATAGCGGACTTTGTATCCGAGATGACGGAAAAGCTTCTGCAGAACGTCGTACGTGACTCCCGGCCGGGCATGACCGAGGTGTGCGTCACCGTAAACGGTGGGGCCGCACACATACATTCCGACATGTCCGGGATTGACCGGGACAAAGAGTTCCTTGCGGTGCGAAAGGGTATTGGTAAGTCTGATGTCTCTCATTTTCCGAAAATGACTAATTCGTGCTAAGTTAAGCATTTTGGCGGTATAAAAAAAGTCCCGCGCAGGAACTGCGCGGGACTTCTATAGTCAAAACGGAATCCTAAAGTTCGTTCAGGTCCTGTGCAACCTCGTCCTTACGGCCGACGATGATGTCCTGATAGTCGATGAGACCGGTACCTGCGGGAATGAGGTGACCGCAGATGACGTTCTCCTTCAGACCCTCGAGATGGTCGACCCTGGCGCGGATCGCAGCCTCGCTGAGCACCTTCGTGGTCTCCTGGAAGGAAGCCGCGGAGATGAAGCTGTTGGTGCGGAGTGCAGCGCGGGTGATACCCTGGAGGACAAGCCTCGCGGTGGCGGGGCAGGCCTCGCGGACGACCATCATCTTCTGGGAATGGCGCTCGAGGGAGGCGTTTTCGTTGCGCATTTCGCGGGCGCCGATGATGTCGCCCTGCTCATACTTCTGCGAATCGCCCGGATCCATCACGTAGTATTTGCCGTAGATGGCGTCGTTGGCGTCCATGAAAGCCCACTTGTCGACGAGCTCCTCCTGGAGGAATTCGGTGTCGCCGGGGTTCATGATCTCGACCTTGCGCATCATCTGGCGCACGATGATCTCGAAGTGCTTGTCGTTGATCTTCACACCCTGGAGGCGGTAGACGGCCTGCACCTCGTTGACGATGTACTCCTGGGCCTTGACGGGTCCGAGGACGTTGAGGATGTCGGTAGGGGAGATACCACCGTCGGAAAGACGGGTACCGGCCCTGACATAGTCGTTCTCCTGGACCAGGATCTGCTTGGTCAGAGGTACGAGGTAGTGTTTCTCGGCACCAGTGCGGTTCTTCACCACGATCTCGCGGTTACCCCTCTTGACCTTGCCCATGATGATCTCACCGTTGATCTCGGCGATGATGGCGGGGTTCGAAGGATTGCGGGCCTCGAAGAGCTCAGTGACGCGCGGCAGACCGCCCGTGATATCCGAAGACTTGCCGATGGCACGCGGAATCTTGATGAGGATGTCTCCTACGTTCACCATGCTGCCGTCCTCGCACATTACGTGGGCTCCGACAGGGAGGTTGAACTGCTTGATGCTGACGCCCTTCTCGTCTACGATGTGAATGGTGGGGTTCTTGGTCTTGTCGCGGGACTCGATGATGACCTTGTCCCTGTTGACCGAGAACTCGTCGGCAATCTCCTCACGGTAGGTGACGCCTTCGATCATGTTCTCGAAGCGGACCTTACCGGCGGTCTCAACGATGTTGATGGCGTTGTAAGCATCCCACTCGCAGATGCGGTCGCCCTTCTTGACGGTCTCTCCGTCCTTCTTGTAGAGGATGGAACCGTAGGCGATGTCGTACTGCGAATAGGTGATGCCGGTATTCTCGTCGAGGATACGGAGCTCGGTGGTGCGGCTGACGACCACATCCTGAACCTCTCCGGTCTCGCTTACTCGCTGGATGGTCCTGAGCTCGGAGTATTCAAGCTTACCGTCATATTTGGAGTCGATGGCATTGTCGGCAGCCTCACCTCCGGCGACACCTCCCGCGTGGAAGGTACGGAGGGTCAGCTGTGTACCAGGCTCACCGATGGACTGTGCGGCGATGACGCCGACGACCTCGCCCTTCTCCACCATCCTGGTGGTGGCGAGGTTGCGGCCGTAGCACTTGGCGCAGACACCCTTGCGGGACTCGCAGGTGAGTACCGAACGGATCTCGACCTGCTCGATGGGCAGGGAGTTGATGAGGTCGGCTTCCTTCTCCTTGATCTCGGCTCCGGCGGGGAGGATGAGCTCTCCGGTGAGAGGGTTGAAGATGTCGTGCACGGTGGTGCGGCCGAGGATGCGCTCGCCGAGGGACTCGACGATCTCATCCTTGCTCTTGATGGCGGTGGCGATGAGGCCGCGGAGGGTACCGCAGTCCTCTTCGGTGATGATCACGTCGTGCGATACGTCCACGAGACGGCGGGTCAGGTAACCTGCGTCAGCGGTCTTGAGGGCGGTATCGGCCAGACCCTTACGGGCACCGTGGGTCGAGATGAAGTACTCGAGCACCGTCATACCCTCCTTGAGGTTGGAGATGATAGGGTTCTCGATGATCTCGTTACCGGCGCCGCCGGACTTCTGCGGCTTGGCCATAAGGCCTCGCATGCCGCAGAGCTGCTTGATCTGCTGGGTGGAACCGCGGGCTCCGGAGTCGAGCATCATGTACACGGGGTTGAAGCCCTGCTGGTCGGCCGAGATCTGCTTCTCCACGATGCCGGTGAGGCGGTTGTCGATGGAGGTCCAGAGGTCGATGACCTTGTTGTAACGCTCGTTGTTGGTGATGAAGCCCATCGCGTAGTTGTTCTTGATGTCTTCCACCTGCTTGTATCCGGAGTCGATGAGGTCGAGCTTCTCCGCAGGGATGATGACGTCTCCGAGGTTGAAGGAAATACCTGCACGGAAAGCCTGGTCGTAACCGAGGTTCTTGATGTCGTCGAGGAACTTGGCGGTACGGGTGACGCCGGTGTTCTTGATGACTTCCGTGATGATGGTTCTCAGGGCCTTCTTACCCAGCACCTTGTTGACGTAAGGGACCTCGTCCGGAACGTACTGGTTCACGATGATACGTCCGGCGGTGGTCTTCACCATCTGGGTCCCCTTGGAAGGATCCTGCTTGTCGACGGGGAGGCGGACCTCCACGAGGGCATGCATCTCGATGACTTTCTCGTCATAGGCGATGATGACCTCCTCGGGACCGTAGAAACGCATTCCTGTACCCTTGGCGCCGGGTTTCTCCTTGGTGATGTAGTACAGACCGAGCACCATGTCCTGCGAAGGAACGGTGATAGGAGCTCCATTGGCGGGGTTGAGGATGTTCTGCGATCCGAGCATGAGCAGCTGGGCCTCCATGATGGCAGCGTTGCCGAGCGGGAGGTGGACAGCCATCTGGTCACCGTCGAAGTCGGCGTTGAAAGCCGTACAGGCGAGCGGGTGCAGCTGGATGGCCTTTCCTTCGATCATCCTAGGCTGGAAAGCCTGGATACCGAGCCTGTGGAGGGTAGGTGCACGGTTGAGGAGCACCGGATGTCCCTTCATGACATTCTCGAGGATGTCCCAGATGACGGGATCCTTGCGGTCCACGATCTTCTTGGCGGACTTGACGGTCTTCACGATGCCGCGCTCGATGAGCTTGCGGATGATGAAAGGCTTGTAAAGTTCGGCTGCCATGTACTTCGGCAGACCGCACTCGTGCATGTTGAGTTCCGGTCCGACGACGATGACCGAACGGGCGGAGTAGTCGACACGCTTTCCGAGGAGGTTCTGGCGGAAGCGGCCCTGCTTGCCCTTGAGGCTGTCGGACAGGGACTTGAGAGCCCTGTTGGACTCGCTCTTGACGGCCGAGGACTTCTTCGAGTTGTCGAAGAGGGAGTCAACGGCTTCCTGGAGCATGCGCTTCTCGTTGCGGAGGATCACCTCGGGAGCCTTGATCTCGATGAGCCTCTTGAGGCGGTTGTTGCGGATGATGACCCTGCGATAAAGGTCGTTGAGGTCGGAGGTCGCGAAGCGGCCGCCATCGAGCGGGACGAGAGGGCGGAGGTCCGGCGGGATGACCGGGATGACCTTCATGATCATCCACTCGGGGCGGTTGACGTCCTTGGACTCCTGGAACCACTTGACCACCGCGAGCCTCTTGAGCTGCTCGGTCTTGCGCTGCTGCGAGGTCTCCACGAGCATTTTCTGGCGGAGTTCCTTGCCGAGTGCGTCGGCATCGATCTCCTTGAGGAGGTCGTAGATGCCTTCCGCACCCATCTTGGCGATGAACTTGTCAGGATCGTCGTCGGGAAGGTTCTCGTTGCCGGGGATCCTGGCCATCACGTCGAGGTACTCGTCCTCGGAGAGGAGTTCCATCTTGGGGACGTCGGTGCAACCCGGCTTCACCACGATGTACTTCTCATAGTAGATGACCGACTCGAGCTTCTTGGAAGGAAGTCCGAGAAGGGCGGAGATCTTGTTGGGGGCCGACTTGAAGTACCAGATGTGGGCTACCGGAACGGTGAGGGTGATATGACCCATGCGCTCGCGGCGGACTTTCTTCTCGGTGACTTCAACCTTGCACCTGTCACAGACGATTCCGCGGTAGCGGATCCTCTTGTACTTTCCGCAGTAGCATTCGTAGTCCTTGGTGGGACCGAAGATCTTCTCGCAGAAGAGACCGTCGCGCTCGGGCTTGTAAGTCCTGTAGTTGACGGTTTCCGGCTTCAGGACTTCGCCCCTCGAACGCTCGGTGATATCCTCGGGCGATGCGAGGGAGATGCTGATCCGCTGGAAATTGCTCTTGACCTTGTTATCCTTATTGTTGAATGTAGGCATATTCTTGTCGTTCAATTAGTCTGTGATTAATCCAAGGTGACCTTGAGTCCGAGACCCCTGAGCTCGTGGAGGAGCACGTTGAGGGATTCGGGGATGCCGGGAGTCGGCATCGGGTCTCCCTTGACGATGGCTTCATAGGTCTTCGAACGTCCGGTGACGTCGTCGGATTTGACTGTAAGAATCTCCTGAAGGGCGTTTGCAGCGCCGAAGGCCTCGAGGGCCCAGACTTCCATCTCTCCGAAACGCTGGCCTCCGAACTGGGCTTTACCGCCGAGAGGCTGCTGGGTGATGAGGGAGTAGGGACCGATGCTTCTGGCGTGCATCTTGTCATCGACCATGTGGCCGAGCTTGATCATGTAGATGATACCGACAGTAGCGGGCTGGTCGAACCAGTCGCCGGTACCGCCGTCGCGGAGCATGGTCTTGCCATATCTCGGGACACCGGCCTTGTCGGTAAGCTCGCTGATCTCGTCGAGGCTCGCACCGTCGAAGATCGGGGTGCTGAACTTGAGACCGAGTTCCTTGCCTGCCCAGCCGAGGACGGTCTCGTAGATCTGTCCGAGGTTCATACGGGAAGGCACGCCGAGCGGGTTGAGAACGATGTCGACCGGGGTGCCGTCGCCGAGGAACGGCATATCCTCCTGACGGACGATCTTTGCTACGATACCCTTGTTTCCGTGGCGTCCGGCCATCTTGTCACCGACGGTGATCTTCCTCTTCTTGGCGATGTAGACCTTGGCGAGCTGCATGACTCCGTTAGGGAGCTCGTCACCGACCTTGATCTTGTCGATCTCGCGCTTGCACTTGGCAGCGGCGGTCTTCTGGGCGATGCAGTAGTTGTTGATCAGGTCGCGGATGAGGAGGTTGGTGTCCTTGTCGGCCGTCCATTTTCCGGAATTGATGTTGTCGTAGTCGATGGCGCGGAGCTGTTCGACGGTGAATTTCTTGTCCTTGGGGACGATCTCCACACCGTAGAGGTCGCTCACGCCGGCGCTCTTGCGGTTCTTGGTCAGAACGGCAAGCTTCTGGATGAAGTCCTCGCGGAGCTTCTCGGAAGCCTGGTTGAAGAGCTCTTCCTTGAGCTCGATCTTGGCCTTCTGCTCGTTCTTGGAAGCTCCTTTCTTGGAGGTCGAGAGCTTGGCGTAAAGCGCTGTCTTGACGACGGTTCCGCTGAGCGAAGGATTGGCCTTGAGGGAAGCGTCCTTGACATCGCCGGCCTTGTCACCGAAGATGGCCTTGAGGAGTTTCTCCTCAGGTGAAGGATCGCTCTCGCCCTTAGGGGTGATCTTGCCGATGAGGATGTCGCCCGGCTCGATATGGGCGCCGACGCGAACGATACCGTCCTCGTCGAGGTCCTTGGTGGCGTCCTCGCTGATGTTCGGGATATCGGAAGTCAGCTCCTCCATACCGCGCTTGGTGTCGCGGACCTCTATGAGGTACTCGTCGACATGGACGGAAGTAAGGATGTCCCACTTGACCATCTCCTCGGAAAGGACGATGGCATCCTCATAATTGTAACCCTTCCAAGGCATGAAGGCTACCATGAGGTTGCGGCCGAGTGCAAGCTCTCCGTCCTGGGTGGCGTAACCCTCGGTGAGGATCTGGCCGGGCATGACGGTATCGCCCTTGCGGACGATGGGCTTGAGCATCACGGTAGTGCTCTGGTTGGTCCTCCTGTAGATGGGGAGGGTGTATACGGTCTCGACGGGCGAGAAGCTGACGAAGTTCTCGTCGTCGGTGCGCTCGTACTTGATGCGGATCTCGTTGGCGTCCACGTAGGTGACTTCACCCTTGCGGTCGGCGATGTACTGGGTCCTGGAGTCGATGCAGACCCTTTCCTCAAGGCCGGTACCCACGATAGGGGCTTCGGGGCTGAGGAGAGGAACGGCCTGCCTCATCATGTTCGCTCCCATGAGGGCGCGGTGGGCGTCGTCATGCTCGAGGAACGGGATGAGGGATGCTGCCACGGAAGCCATCTGGTTCGGGGCCACGTCCATGTAGTTGACCTCTTCCTTGGTAACTACCGGGAAATCAGCCTCCAGACGGCACTGGATGCGGTCGTCGGTGATGGTGCCGTCATCCTCCATGCGGACGTTGGCGAGGGAGACGAGACGGTTCTCCTCCTCCTCGGCGCTCATGTAGTGCCAGCCCTCGTCGCTGAGGTCGACCTTGCCGTCCTTGACGTCACGGTAAGGGGTCTCGATGAATCCGAGCCCGTTGATGCGGGCATAGACGCAGAGCGAGGAGATAAGACCGATGTTCGGTCCTTCAGGCGACTCGATAGGGCAGAGGCGGCCGTAGTGGGTGTAATGCACGTCGCGGACCTCGAATCCGGCCCTGTCGCGGCTGAGACCGCCGGGGCCGAGAGCGGAGAGACGCCTCTTGTGGGTGATCTCCGCCAGAGGGTTGGTCTGGTCCATGAACTGCGAGAGCTGGCTCGTGCCGAAGAACGAATTGATCACGGAAGACAGGGTCTTCGCGTTGATGAGGTCGATCGGGTTGAACTGTTCGCTGTCGCGGACGTTCATGCGCTCGCGGATGGTGCGGGCCATCCTGGAAAGTCCTACGCTGAACTGGTTGGCCAGCTGCTCGCCGACGGTGCGGACGCGCCTGTTGCTCAGGTGGTCGATGTCGTCGACGGTGGCCTTGGAGTTGATGAGCTGGATGAGATACTTGATGATCTCGATGATGTCGTTGTTGGTAAGAACCCTGACATCGTCGCCGGTGGCGAGGTTCAGCTTCTTGTTCAGGCGGTACCTTCCGACGTTGCCCAGATCATAGCGCTTCTCGGAGAAGAAGAGCTTCTCGATGACGTCCCTTGCGGTGTTCTCATCCGGCGGTTCGGAATTGCGGAGCTGCTTGTAGATGTAGCTGACAGCCTCGTACTCCGTGTTGGTCGGGTCTTTCTGGAGGGTGTTGAAGATGATGGCGTACTCGTTGGTATTGGCCTCGTCCTTCTGGAGAAGGATGGTCTTGACCTCGGTCTCGAGTATGCTCTCGATGGTCTCGTCGTTGAGGATCTCACCGCGCTCTACGATGGGCACGGTACGCTCGATCGGGATGACCTCTCCGGTGTCCTCGTCCTCGAAGTCCTCGATCCAGGTCTTGAGGACCTTGGCGGCGAGCTTGCGGCCTTCGTTGGCCTTGAGCTCCTCGGGAGTGACTTCGATCTCGTCGGCGAGGCCGAAGATGTCGATGATATCCTTGTCACTGTTGAAACCGATGGCCCTGAGAAGGGTAGTGACAGGCAATTTCTTCTTGCGGTCGATGTAGGCGTACATGACGTTGTTGATGTCAGTCGCGAACTCGATCCACGATCCCTTGAAGGGGATAATGCGGGCAGAATAGAGCTTGGTGCCGTTGGCGTGCATGCTCTGGTCGAAGAAGACGCCGGGCGACCTGTGAAGCTGCGATACGATGATGCGCTCGGAACCGTTGATGACGAAGGTTCCTGCAGGGGTCATGTAAGGGATGTTGCCAAGATATACGTCCTGGACACGGGTATCGAAGTCTTCATGCTCCGGATCGGTGCAGGAAAGGCGGAGTTTTGCCTTGAGCGGTACGTTGTAGGTCAGACCTCTCTCAAGACACTCTTCAATCGAATACTGCGGAGGATCGATGAAATAGTCGATGAACTCCAGCTTGTAGTTGTTTCTGGTATCTTCGATCGGGAAAATCTCCTGGAAAACCTGATACAACCCCTCGTTCCTGCGATTCTCGGGGGTAGTCTCGAGCTGGAAGAAATCCTTGAAGGACTTCAGCTGCACTTCGAGCAGGTCAGGATAATCCAGGATCTTAGACGTTGCGAAGTTTATTCGCTGGTTTTTTGTCTTTATGGACATATTCTGCCTTAGAAAAAAAGAAAACTTTAATACGAAGAAAAAGGTTTAGAGCCTATTGGTGGCTCTAAACCTGTTTTTGTTCCCTGGGCAGGGAAGGGGGCGAAGTTATTTAACCTCAACTTCGGCGCCAGCCTCCTCGAGAGCGGCCTTGAGCTGCTCTGCCTCAGCTGCGGAAACTTTCTCCTTGAGAGTGGCGGGAGCCTTGTCAACAAGCTCCTTGGCCTCCTTGAGTCCGAGTCCGAGAGCCTCCTTGACGGCCTTGATGACACCGAGCTTGGCGGTGCCGGCGCTCTTGAGGACCACATCGAATTCAGTCTGCTCAGCCGGGCCTTCCTCGGCTGCGCCGCCGGCAGCAACAACGACTGCTGCTGCAGCAGGCTCGATACCGTACTCTTCCTTCAGGATGTTAGCGAGTTCCTGAACGTCTTTAACAGTCAAGTTAACCAACTCTTCTGCAAGTGCTTTAACGTCTGCCATAATTGTTTTTTATTTTTAGATTGTTATTGTTTGTTTCTTATTCTGCTGCAGGTGCTTCTGCGGGGGTCTCTGCAGGCTCTGCTGCAGGTGCCTCTGCGGGTGCTGCCTTGACCTTGGCGAGGGACTTGATGAGGACGTCCTCGGCCTGGTCTTCCGCAACCGTCTGGAGAGCGGAGACGACACGGCGGATAGGGGACTGGAGAAGTCCGATGATGTCGCCGATGAGCTCTTCGCGGGTCTTGATGGCAGCGAGCTGGTCAAGCTTGTCAGCACCGATGAAAGCGCACTCCTGTACATATGCACCCTTGACGACCGGTTTCTGCATACCGTCCTTGTTGAGCTTCTTGATGAGCTTGCCGGGGGCGTTGGGGACGTTGCAGTACATGATCGCGGTATTGCCCTTGAGGGTCTCGATGAGCTTCTGCATCTCAGGGTTGTCGATACCCTTGAGAACGTGCGCGAAGAGGGTATTCTTCACGACGGAGAGCTTGATGCCCTCTTCGAAGCAGGCGCGGCGGAGCTTGCCCGTATCCTTGGCATTCAGGCCAGCGATATCCGTAACATAGAAATTGGGATATTCCTTAAGCTGGGCTGAGATGGTTTCAATAATCTGATCTTTGAGTTCTTTCTTCATAATATTGAATTTTTATTTCTCAGCACCGTTCAAGAATGCTTTGATGTCAACTTTAACTCCGGGGCTCATGGTCGTGCAGACGGCAGCGCTCTTCATGTAAGTACCCTTGAGGGACTGAGGCTTGAGCTTGGCGACTGCGTTGAGGAACTCGGCGGCGTTCTCATAGATCTGCTCGGGGGTGAAGGAAACCTTACCGATGGCAGCGTGGACGATGCCGGTCTTGTCGACCTTGAAATCTATCTTACCAGCCTTGACCTCCTTGATGGCGTTGCCAATCTCCATGGTCACGGTGCCGGTCTTGGGGTTCGGCATAAGGCCGCGGGGTCCGAGGATACGTCCCAGGGCGCCCACCTTGGCCATGACCGAAGGGGTGCAGACGATGACGTCGATGTCGGTCCAGCCACCCTTGATCTTCTCGATGTAATCGTCAAGTCCGACATAGTCGGCGCCTGCGGCCTGTGCCTCGGCCTCCTTGTCAGGAGTACAGAGTGCGAGGACGCGGGTGATCTTTCCGGTGCCATGAGGAAGCGTGACAACGCCACGGATCATCTGGTTGGCCTTGCGGGGATCTACGCCGAGGTTGGCGGAGATCTCGACGGAAGAGTCGAACTTGGTGTAAGTGATATCCTTCAAAATCCCGCATGCTTCGGCAAGCGTGTAAACCTTGGTATGGTCATACTTGGCCATAACGGCTTTCTGATTCTTAGTCAATTTGCTCATGATGCGTAGATTTTAAAGGTCCTCGGGGAATTTACCTGTGACTGTGATACCCATGCTTCTTGCTGTTCCAGCAACCATCCTCATTGCGGATGCAATGGTGAAACAGTTGAGGTCCGGCATTTTGCCCTCTGCGATCTCCTTCACCTGGTCCCAGGTGATGGAGGCAACCTTCTTCCTGTTAGGCTCGCCGGAGGCGGTCTGGATCTTCGCGGCCTCCTTGATGGAGATCGCTACAGGCGGCTGCTTGACTTCAAACGAGAAGGACTTGTCGGAGTAGACCGTGATGACCACAGGGAGGACCTTTCCTGCCTGGGCCTGCGTAGCAGCATTGAACTGCTTGCAGAAGTCCATAATGTTCAAGCCTTTGGAACCGAGGGCCGGTCCTACCGGAGGTGCTGGATTAGCTGCTCCTCCCTTGATTTGGAGCTTGATGAATCCGGTAACTTCTTTTGCCATGATTTGTTATTCTTTAGTGACTTGTGTAAAACTGAGTTCCAAGAGGGTCTTCCTGCCAAAAATGACAACGATGACCTTGAGCTTGCTCCTGTCTTCAATGATGCCGTCCACTGTACCGCTGAAACCGCTGAACGGACCGTCGGTGATCTTGACCTTGTCGCCGAGGGCATAGTTGACCTCGGTCTCGGCCGCGCTGTCGGCGTTCTCGTCCTGCTGGCCGAGAATCCTCTGGGCCTCTTCCTCACGGATGGGGACCGGGACTCTCTCTATCTGGGATCCACTAACGGTTTTCTTCTCTGTCAGGAAACCTGACATGCCGGGAATGAGATTGCGGATAATATTCTCGAGCTTGGCGCTCAGTTCGGCCTGGATAAGCACATAACCAGGGAAAAGCAGCTTGTCGACCGCCTTCCTCTTGTTGTTTTTTGTGACTATTTCCTTCTTGACTGGTACGAGAACCTGGCCTACCTGATCCTGAAGCCCGCTCCTTTCTATTTCCTTCTCAAGATAATCTTTGGCTTTCTTTTCTTTTCCACCGGCTGTCCGAAGAACATACCATTTCATTTCGCCCATGATATCAAACGGATATTACAATGTGTAAATTGCAGTCATGACAGACTGGAAAGCCAGGTCTATCACCCAGAGTGCAAGCGCGAGGATGGCCGTCGTGACCATGACCAGGATAGCCGAACTCTGCAGCTTGTCCCAGGTGGGCCAGGTGGTCTTCTTCGTGAGCTCTACGAAAGACTCCTTCAGATAGTTGATAAACTTTCTCATCTTTACTCTTAATGGACACAGTCAATTTGGAAGCGGCGACAGTGTCTGTTAAACAATTACCAAATCGTAACCTTTGATATATATTGGCAGGGGAAGCAGGATTCGAACCCACATCTACGGTTTTGGAGACCGCTGAACTACCCTTGTTCTATTCCCCTGTAAAGGGAAGCCTCCCTGCAGGAAGGCTTCCCCGGAAACATCTGACCGAGAATTACTCGATGATCTTGATAACCTGTCCGGCACCGACGGTGCGGCCACCCTCGCGGATTGCGAAGCTGAGACCCTCGTTCATAGCAACGGCGGTGATGAGCTTCACAGTGATCTCCACGTTGTCACCAGGCATAACCATCTCGACACCCTCGGGGAGCATGATCTCACCGGTAACGTCAAGGGTACGGATGAAGAACTGGGGACGATAGTGGTTGTGGAACGGGGTGTGACGGCCACCTTCCTCTTTTTTGAGGACATAGATCTGGGCCTTGAACTCGGTGTGAGGAGTGATGGAGCCGGGCTTGGCAACGACCTCGCCGCGCTTCACTTCCTTCTTGTCGATACCACGGAGGAGGAGACCTACGTTGTCACCAGCCTCACCCTGGTCGAGGAGCTTGCGGAACATCTCGACGCCGGTGCAGACGCTGGTACGAGGCTTCTCGCTGAAACCGACGAGCTCGACGGGATCACCGACATGGATGGTACCCTGCTCGATACGGCCGGTAACGACGGTACCGCGACCGGTGATGGAGAAGATGTCCTCGATAGGCATAAGGAAAGGCTTGTCGGTAAGACGGACCGGGAGCGGAATGTAGCTGTCAACAGCATCCATAAGCTCGAGGACCTTGGCCTCCCACTGAGGCTCGCCGTTGAGGGCGCCCAGAGCGGAACCGCGGATGACAGGAGCGTTGTCACCGTCGAAATCGTACTTGTTGAGAAGGTCGCGGACCTCCATCTCGACGAGGTCAAGCATCTCCTCATCGTCCACGAGGTCGACCTTGTTGAGGAAGACGACCATCTTAGGGACGTTAACCTGCTTGGCGAGGAGGACGTGCTCGTTGGTCTGGGGCATAGGACCGTCGGTAGCAGCGACAACGAGGATAGCGCCGTCCATCTGGGCAGCACCGGTAACCATATTCTTCACGTAGTCGGCGTGGCCAGGGCAGTCAACGTGTGCATAGTGACGGTTGGCGGTCTGGTACTCGACGTGAGCGGTGTTGATGGTGATACCGCGCTCCTTCTCTTCGGGAGCGTTGTCGATCTGGTCGAAGGACTTGACCTCGCTGAGGCCCTGCTTTGCAAGCACCTTCGTGATGGCGGCGGTCAAAGTGGTCTTGCCATGGTCAACGTGGCCGATCGTGCCGATGTTGACATGGGGTTTGGTTCTCTGGAATGTTTCTTTTGCCATAATATTATGTTTTTTAAGTGTTTACAAACATTTGTAAGGTCCATTCAGACCTAAAAAAAGAGCCGATGATGGGATTTGAACTCATGACCTCATCCTTACCAAGGATGCGCTCTACCCCTGAGCTACATCGGCTTTTGTGGAGCGGAAAACGAGGTTCGAACTCGCGACCCTCAGCTTGGAAGGCTGATGCTCTACCAACTGAGCTACTTCCGCAAAATTTTCGTGGGAGGTGGTGGACTCGAACCACCGAACCCTGAGGGAGCGGATTTACAGTCCGCCGCAATTGCCACTATGCGAACCTCCCATGGTGTTTTTTCTTTCGAGCCGATAGAGGGATTCGAACCCACGACCCCGAGATTACAAATCACGTGCTCTGGCCAACTGAGCTATATCGGCGGGTTCAGCGTCCTTCATTCGCTGAAAGGGATTGCAAAGGTAGACATTATTTTGGAGTTTGCAAACTTTTTTCAATCTTTTTCTACAAGATTGTGAAGTAGATGCAGTATGCCGTCGCGGTCGAGATTGCACTCGGCCCTTTCGGCCGCCTGAGTGCCTTGAGCGATGAATCTGTCGGGGATTCCGGCGCCGGCGAGACGGACGCCGGAACCGTTGGCGGAGAGGTGTTCGGCGACGGCGCCGTAGAGCCCTCCGATGAGTGCTCCGTCCTCTACTGTGAGCACGGACTCGAAGCCTTCCGTGACTTCCTTCATCATCCCGGCGTCAAGGGGTTTCAGATAGCGGACGTCATATACTGCGGGGGAGAATCCATATTCTTCCTTGAATGCCGCGGCCGCTTCAGCGGCCCTGTGCGCTGCCGGGCCGAGGGCGAGGACGGCGATGCGTTCGCCGTCAACGAGCCGGGTGGCCCGGCCCGGAGGCAGGGTCTCCCATCCCGCCTCGCGCCAGTCACGGCCTTCGCCGGTGCCGCGCGGGTAGCGTATGATCATGGGGGAGTCCTGGTGCAGGGCAGTATACATGAGGTTCTTGAGCTCGATCTCATCCGACGGAGCGGCGATGATGAGCCCGGGGACGCTCCTGTAAGCCGCGAGGTCGAAGGCCCCGTGGTGCGTCGGACCGTCCTCTCCCACTACTCCGGCACGGTCGAAGCAGAACGTCACGGGCAGATGCTGCAGTGCCACGTCGTGTATGATCTGGTCATACGAGCGCTGCGCGAAGGAAGAATAGATGTTGCAGAAAGGCCTGAGCCCGCCCGCTGCCAGTCCTGCGGAGAACGTGACTGCATGCTCCTCCTCTATACCCACGTCAAAGAAACGCGAGGGCATCCTCTCGGCAAGGAGGTTCATTCCGCAGCCGGTAGCCATTGCGGGAGTGATACCGACAACGCGGCGGTCCGCCTCGGCGAGCTCACAGAGGACTTCTCCGAAAACGTCCTGGTAGCGGTCCGCCTTATGCTCTGAACGTATGCGTTCGCCAGTCTCTGGATTGAACCGTCCCGGGGCGTGCCATACAGTGGGGTCGGCCTCGGCGGGAGCGTATCCCTTGCCCTTGGTCGTGATGCAGTGCAGGATGCGCGGTCCCTTGAGTCCCTTGAGTTTCCTCAGGGTCTCCAGGACCTGGTCCATGTCGTTTCCGTCGATGGGACCGAAATAACGGAATCCCAGGGCTTCGAAGAGGTCTCCTCCGGATCCCTTGACGATCCACGATTTCAGGCTCCTGATCCAGCGCTGTATGAACGCCCTGAAGCGACGGTCTCCCATCTTCTCCCAGACCTTGCCCTTGAAACGGTTGTATGCGGGGTTGGTGGTGATCCTCAGCAGATGGTCGTGCAATGCGCCTATATTGCGGTCGATCGACTGGTTGTTGTCATTGAGGATGATGAGCAGGTCGGCGGCGCTGCTGCCGGCGTTGTTGAGGCCTTCGAAGGCAAGGCCTCCGGTGAGCGCTCCGTCGCCGATGAACGCGACGGTCTTCTCATCGCTCCCGCGCATCTTGGCCGCTTCGGCCAGGCCGAGGGCAGCCGAGACGGATGTCGAGGAGTGCCCGACTCCGAAAGCGTCGTACGGACTCTCTTCCATCTTGGGAAATCCGCTTATGCCGTCGCGGGTGCGGTTCTGCTTGAAAAGCTCCTTGCGGCCGGTCAGGATCTTGTGGGCGTAGGCCTGGTGGCCGACGTCAAAGACGACCTTGTCCGCGGGCGTATTATATATATAGTGGAGACCTACTATCAGCTCAACGGCGCCCAGGCTGGAAGCCAGGTGCCCGGGATTGCGGGAACAGCAGTCCACCATGTACGACCGGATCTCAGCGCAAAGCTCCTTGAGCTCGTCCGCATTCAATACCCTTATGTCTTCAGGAGTGTTGACCCTGTCCAGAATCCTGTACATCACATCAAGTTTGGAAGGGCAAAGGTACGATTTTATTTCAATAATTGTTAAATTCGCAATATGGACACGATGAAAAGACGCCGTTTCCCGAACACTTACGTGATCCTTTCGATCCTTATAGTGTTGTGCGCCCTGGCCACGCTTGTCGTGCCGCCGGGACAGTATGTCACCGCGGCGGACGGAAGCGTGTCCTTCGAGTCCGTACCCCGCGCCCCGCAGACATGGCAGGTATTCTCCTCCCTTTATGACGGATTCGTCAAGCAGGCGGGGATCATCGTATTCATCCTCATAGTCGGAGGAGCCTTCTGGGTGCTCAATGCCACGGGTGCCGTGTCATTCGGCATCAACCGCTTCATCTCCAGGGCGGGGAAGTACGACCGTTTCGTACTTGCGGGGCTGGCTGTGCTGTTCTCCCTCGGCGGAGCCGTCTTCGGGATGAGCGAGGAGACCATCCCTTTTGTAGGCATAGTCGTACCGCTCGTCATCGCCATGGGTTATGACGCCATCACCGGCCTGCTGGTGGTGTATGTCGCGTCGAACATCGGCTTTTCTTCCGCTTTCCTCAATCCTTTCACGGTGGGCATCGCGCAGGAGATGTCCGGCCTTCCGCTCTTTTCCGGCATGGGCTACAGGATCTTCTGCTGGGTGCTTCTCACGGCCGTGCTCGTGGTGTTCATCCTCTTTTATTCTTCCCGTATACGCAAGACGCCGCAGGCGGAACCGTGCGCTTCATCCGCGGATACCGGCCAGGATGTACGCCGTCCGGCTCTCATCCTGCTGACGCTCCTGGTAACGGTCATCCTGCTGATCGTCGGTGTAACATGCTTCAAGTGGTACATGGCCGAGATTTCGGCGTTGTTCCTGGCCATGGGCATAGTCGTAGGCATCCTGGGCGGCTTCAGGGCCAACCGCATAGCCGACGAGTTCGTTGCCGGAGCAAAGGACATATTCCCGGCTGCGCTAGTCGTCGGCCTGGCGTCCGGCATCATAGTCATCCTCCAGGACGGACATGTAGTCGACAGCATCCTCCACGGACTGGAGTCCGGCCTCGGAGGAGCGGGGAAGACCGGATCGCTCGCGCTTATGTACGGCATCCAGACCGTGATCAACCTGCTCATTCCCAGCGCGACTGCCAAGGCTGCGGTGACCATCCCCATCATGGCGCCTTTTTGCGACATGATCCATCTCTCCCGGCAGGCCATGGTCATGGCCTTCCAGTTCGGAGACGGCTTCACCAACATGGTCACCCCGACTTCGGGGGTGCTCATGGCTGCCCTGGCCATGGCGAAGGTCCCATACGATAAATGGGTCAAATGGGCATGGAAATACGTTTTGGCATTGATTCTTGCAGGATTTGTGCTACTTTTGCCTACTGTGCTCCTGCCCTTGGCGGGATTCTGACGATAAAAATGATAACAAATATTGACTGTCATGACTGAAACCATCAACAAAACCACCCTCCGCGACTCCGCGGCGATGCGCTGGACGGCCCTGCTGCTGCTCGCACTCGGTATGTTCTGCGCCTATATCTTCATGGACATCCTGTCCCCGATCAAGGACCTGATGGAGTCCACCAGGGGTTGGGATTCCAAGGCATTCGGCACGATGGAGGGCGCCGAGACGTTCCTCAATGTGTTCGTTTTCTTCCTGATTTTCGCAGGTATCATCCTGGACAAGATGGGCGTCCGCTTCACTGCGGTCCTTTCCGGAGCAGTGATGCTTCTGGGCGGTTTCATCAAGTATTTCGCCATCAGCAAGGCTTTCATAGGTTCCGGGCTTGAGACCTGGTTCATGGACCATCTCAACTGGCACACCGGGATAGGCTTCATTGACGATGTCCTTCCGTTCTACCACGGCATGCCTGCATCGGCCAAGCTTGCGGCGATCGGATTCATGATCTTCGGCTGCGGCTGTGAGATGGCTGGCATTACCGTCAGCCGCGGTATCGTCAAGTGGTTCAAGGGCCGGGAGACGGCACTCGCCATGGGCTCCGAAATGGCTCTCGCCCGTCTGGGCGTGGCTACCTGCATGATTTTCTCGCCCTATTTCGCCAAGCTCGGCGGCCATGTGGAAGTGAGCCGATCCGTCGCTTTCGGCGTGGTGCTCCTGTGCATCGCCCTCATCATGTTCATCACCTATTTCTTCATGGACAAGAAGCTCGATGCACAGACAGGCGAGGCAGAGGACAAGGACGATCCGTTCAAGGTCAAGGATATCGGCAAGATCCTTTCAAGTCTCGGTTTCTGGCTTGTGGCCCTTCTCTGCGTGCTTTATTATTCCGCTATATTCCCGTTCCAGAAGTATGCGGTCAACATGCTGCAGTGCAACCTTACCCTGACCGAACCCGCAGCAGGTTCGTTCTGGGCAGGGGAGACGGTCACCATCATCCAGTACATCATCATGCTCGTGGTGGCGGTCTGCTCATTCGCCAGCAATTTCATCAAGAACAACAAGGGACTCAAATACGGTCTGATGGCCGTTGCTGTCGTCGCTCTGGTGGTCTATTGCCTTATGGGCTTCAAGCGCGGCACGGCTGAGACCATCTTCGCCGTGTTCCCGCTGCTGGCCGTGGCCATCACTCCTATCCTCGGCAACTATGTGGACCACAAAGGCAAGGCTGCCTCGATGCTGCTCATCGGCTCCATCTTGCTCGTGCTATGTCACCTGACCTTCGCTTTCATCCTGCCTCTCTTCAAGGGCAGCGCCGTAGGCGGCACCATCGTGGCCTATGTCACCATCCTCGTCCTCGGAGCAAGCTTCTCACTGGTTCCGGCCGCATTGTGGCCTTCCGTGCCGAAGCTGGTTGACGCCAAGGTCATCGGCTCGGCATATGCGCTTATTTTCTGGATCCAGAATATCGGACTCTGGCTCTTCCCGATCCTGATCGGCAACGTGCTCACCAGCACCAACGCCCCCGGAACTCCTCCGGACCAGCTCAATTATACCTGGGCCCTGGTGATGCTTGCCTGCCTCGGAGTAGCTGCGATGCTGATCGGTCTCTACCTCAAGGTCGTCGACGGAAAGAAGCATCTCGGACTCGAGGAACCCAATATCACCGAGTAGGATGGCTGAAGAAGTGAAACGCCGCTATTCGCGGCTGGCATGGGTAGCATTGGCTTGTCTGGTGGTACCCATGTTCGCGTCATATTTCTTCGACGACATGTTCTCGACGATCTCGTATCTTTTCGAGGATCCGTCGAGGACGGCGCTGGGCTGGGATGCTGCCGGTTATGGCCTGTATACCAGCGGTTACAGCGTGCTGTGCGTATTCGGAGGACTGGTGATCTGCGGTATCCTGCTGGACAAGTGGGGAGTGCGTATCACCGGATCGATATTCGTGGGCATGATGGCGGCCGGCGCCCTGCTGGTGCTGCATGCCATCACGGCAGGCTATGCGCCGGCCAAGTCCCTGCGTTTGGCTTATGTCGGATGCATGTTTTTCGGACTTGGCAGCGAGATAGCGGGCACGGCCGTGACGCGGTCCATTGCCAAATGGTTCCGCGACGGGCCGATGGCGCTGGCCATGGGCCTGCAGCTGGCCATCGCCCGTCTGGGCACGGCCGTGGCCCTGGTCCTGGCGCCGCGCCTTGTCGTGGAGAATGCCGGCCATGTATACAGCCTGGCCGAAACGGCCCGTCCGGCCGTCTTCGGCATAGGGCTGATGGCCGCCGGCCTTATCCTCTGGGCCTTCTTCGTGGCGCTTGATGCCCGGAGATTCCCGGCAAAGCCGGGACCGAAGGCCCGGCGGAACGCCGTGGACTCCTCCGACGGGATTGTTGCAACAGATTCGGACTCGAAAGCAGTGACTGATACCGACCATTCCTCCGATGATGAGGCATTCCGTCTGAAAGATGTCCTGAAAGTACTGACCAACAAGAATTTCTGGTTGCTCGGCCTGCTTTGTGTCCTGTTCTACAGCAGTATCGTCGCATTCAAAAAGTTTGCAGGAGCTATCCTCATTCCTCGTTTCGGAATCCCGGCCGCTACGGCGGGGTGGATGGTGTCCATGCTGCCTTTTTCTACGGTCATCTTCGCCCCGCTTTTCGGCCTGTTGGTCGACAAACGCGGCAAAGGTACCCGCTGGATGATACTCGGTTCGATACTTGCCCTGATCGCCCATCTGTTGCTGGCATTCGCCCCTGCCGGTGTACCTTTCTACGGTTATCTCAGCATGGTGTTCCTGGGTTTCGGGTACTCGTTGGTACCCGCTGCCTTGTGGCCTTCAGTGCCGAAGATCGTGCCTGACAAGGTGTTGGGTACGACGTATTCATTGATCTACTGGGTGCAGAACCTCGGCCTGCTGTCCTTCAAATGGCTGGCGGGCGTGATACTCGGCGGCGCCGCGGGCTCCGCCGCTGCAGCCGCGGCTGGCTCAGCCGCCAGCTCCGCTGCTGCGGCATCTTCTGCCAGCTCCGCCGCTGCTGCATCTTCCGCCAGCTCTGCCGCTGCCGCGTCTTCTGCCAGCTCCGCTGCTGCATCTTCCGCCGGCTCCGTTTTTTCCGCCGGCGCCCTGAGCGGCCCCGTGCGCGTCGAACTGATGTTCGTCGCGCTCTGCGTCGCCGCGGTGGTCATCGCGCTGCTCTTCGCCCGCGTCTCCCGCCGCCGTCCCGAACTCCGTCTCGACGCTCCCTCCGGCAAATAGCATTCTCCCCCGGTAGTTTATTTCTATAGATGTTTGACAGTGCTGTAGACGGTCCAGAAAATGGACCGTCTACAGCATTTTTGGGCGTTTTTGACGTAGACGGTCCAATCTGTGGACCGTCTACGTCACTTTCTCCCGTATAGCAGGGCATACAAAACATCCTTCGGAAATCTGCCGAAGGATGTATGTCCTCTCCCGGGTGTCCTTCGGAAACTTGCCGAAGGATGTATGCCCTCTCTTGGGTGTCCTTTAGAAATTAGTCGAAGGGTGTATGTTCTCTCCCGGGTATCCTTCGGAAACTTGCCGAAGGATACGGTGGTCAGTTTGCCGATTGTTCGGTTTGCTGCCTTCAAGGGCTGTTGCCCGGCTCTGTCCTGCGACCTGGGTGATCCATCAGGCTCGGAACAGCTCGTAGAAGTGGTGTGGAAAGCCTTTGAGGGCAGCCGGCCGGTCCGTATAGAGAGATGATGTCAGAGCTTCCTGAGGGAGGCGCCGCGGGAGACCTGGATGATATCGACCTTGGTACCGGCTTCTGCTTCATAGGAGCAGGTGGATGCGCCGGTGGCCTCGATGGCGATTGTCCGGATGGCGGCCACCTTGCAGTTGGCTGCGCCGGACAGTTCGACCGACACTTCCTGCGCTTTGGCGCTGCGGGTGTCGATCGATGCTGCTCCGCTGCCCTCGATGTCGAGTTCAGCCAGGAAATCGTCAGACTCCATATCCACGCGTGCAGCGCCAGATGCCTCTATGGACACTTCCTTGAAACTGCCGTTGAGGTCAGCTCTCGCGCTCCCTGAGAGTTCTGCATCAAGATCGGAAACCTCGACGCCCATTTTGACCTTTCCCGCACCGGAGATCTCGAGCGACACTTTCGTGAACCGACCGGTGAGACCGGCCTCGGTAGCACCGCTGAGGGAGAGACTAGCAGAAGGAGCAGAGAGCGACAGGCCCTTTGCGTGGGAGGCACCGCTCAAGTCAAGCTGGAATGCCCTGTCCCTCAGGGTGGGGAAAGTACCCTCGGCATTGAGCGCTGCGGCTCCGCTGAGAGAAACGCTCTCCAGGAGCGGCATCTTCACTATTGCCCGTACGGCCCCGGCCCTCTCGTCGGAGAGTTTGCGACTGATGGATTTGGGCAATTCTTTCATTCTCAGCACCAGTTGGTTGCGGCTGACCTCCACGATGATGTACGGCTCCAGATAGTCCGGAGCTTCTATTCCGACGGAAAAGTTGGCGGAAGGGCTCAACTCAACACTGAAAACATTGGAAGCCCTTATACCGGTGAACCCTGAGAGCCTGTAGTCGTTGCTGAATGTGCCGGCCAGTGCCGGGACAATGGCCAGTATGACGGCCAATGTGGTCAAAAGGATCTTTTTCATATCAATGGATTTATTTCGCGTTTGTCAAAAGGTTGTGTACTCCATCCAGCAGGGTATTGTAATGCTCACGGAGTATTGCGGATTTCTCTGCATCGCCGAGCTCGTCCGGGAGAAGGTCGAGAAGGGGGATGGCCTCTTCGGTCACGCTGCTCAACTGGGCTGACAGGATATCGTCGGGGCCGGCTTTCTCCCAGGCTGCGGACACTTGCTCCATGTAGGCAAGGTAGATTCCCTCCGGGGTGTCCCCGGCGCCGCGGAGCCAGTCCGTGCTGCGGCCTGCCGGAGGCAGGAGCAGCACGGCGGCGAGCGCCGCGGCCGCCGCGGCAGGCAGGACGGTCCGGAATATCCGGACCCTGAGCCTGCCCGCCTCCCACTTCCGCAGGAAGCGGTCTTCCGCCCCTTCGGGAGGTAACTCCGTGTCAAATGCCGCGGCATTGTCACGTATGAAGTCATCAAGCTTATTCATATATTTTCCGTTTTCAATTCCTTGATAAGTTTTGCCCTTCCCCGGGAATACCATGACCGCAGCGTTGCTTCCTTCTGTCCTGTCAGTCGTGCTATCCCGGCGTAATCCATCCCTTCTATCAGTATCAGGTCGAGAATAAGGGAATAAGGATGCGGGAGCCGCTCCATCGCAGTACGTATCCGCATGACATCGATGCTTTCGGGAAGCTCCTCTTCCTCTTCCGCTTCGTCCGGAATCCTTTCCACAAATAGTTCCAGACCTTTTTTCCTGCGCCGCAGGAAGTCTATGCCCATGCGTATGCAGGTAGTCCTGAGCCACGCGGCTTTCCTGGCCTCCGACAGTCCCGGTACTCCTTTCGTGAAATACTTCATGAAGGTGTCCTGCATGATCTCCTCCGCCTCTTCCGGATCCCGGACTATACGCAGCGCCGTATTGTAGACGGCCTTGCTGTGGCTTCGGTAGAACTCTGTCGCTTCCTGTCTGGTCATTTCCGTGTGTCTCTGCTATAATAACGCAAAAAAGACGGTGGCGTTGCACCGTCTTTCCATCTTTTCGTTAAAATCAGAACGGCAGGTCGTCCGCCCCGTCTCCACCCATGATGTCGATCGGTCCCGGCTGAACGGGTGCCGCAGGTGCAGCGGGACGCGGCTGGAAGCCGGCAGGCTGATTGTAGCCCTGCGGCGCAGCAGGCTGCGGATACCCCTGCGGGGCCGGGGCGCCATAGGCGCCGCCCTGCGGTTGCGCCGGCCTCTGCTGGCCGTAGCCATCCTGGCCTTCGCCGCCGGGATTGTCCCCGCGCTTGCCCAGCAACTGGATATTGTCCACAACGACTTCGGTGGTGAATTTCTTAACTCCCTGCTGGTCGGTCCAGGACCGGGTCCTGAGCTTGCCTTCGATATACACCTGGGTGCCCTTACGGATGAACTTCTCCGCAAGGTCTGCTGAATTGCGCCAAGCGACGATGTTGTGCCATTCGGTATTCTCGCGGAGTTCTCCGCTGCGGTCGCGGTACCGCTCAGTGGTGGCAAGTGTGAATGATGCGACTTTCGTGGCGTTCTGTGCGCCGGAATTTCCTTCGAGGTAACGTACTTCGGGGTCTCTGCCAACGTTACCGATCAACATTACTTTGTTAAGTGACATAGTGGTTCGATATTGGTTACTTTAACTAAAAAAGGTTTCTCCACAAATATAGCAAACGCCGTCCAAATAACCAACAGCCTTTTCCGCCCGCTTCTCCCGACCAGCCCCGTTAACCTTCTACCGCCGGTCGAAGGCTAAAAACAGGTCGGCGAGCTGATCGGAGGATGTGTTGTCGAAATAATTGCTGACGCAGAGACCGCGGAGGGCCTCCAGAATGGAGGCGCGGTCGAAGCGGCAGCCGTCAAGGGCCGCCGCCAGCCCTTCGGCGGGCAGACTTCCAATGAAGTCCCCGCCGAAGGAGAGCCCGCGGATCTTCCCCCGTACGATGCTGCAGCATACCTCTACGGTCCCGCAGGGGAGCTTAGCGGCATGCGTGAATCCGGCTTTGGGCGAAAGCCCGAAATTCCATTCCCAGGTGGAGAATTTGGCCCTGCAGATCTCCTGTATCTCAGCCTCATCTTTTCCGCTTAGAAACACTTGGCTATCAGCGTAATCCCTTGAAAGGATCCTTTCAAGGGCCGCTTGCATTTCCTCGACACGGGAAAACTGCGGCAGATAGTCCTTAAGATTGGCTACCCTGCTACGGACGGAGGCTATTCCGGCTGCGTCGAGCTTGCTCCCCGGCACGGAAAGCGCCTCGGTCAGGCTGGCGATGTCCACGTCATACATAAGTGTACCGTGGACCATCAGCCTGTCCTTGTAGACCCGCTTGGCGTAGCCGGAGACTTTCCGGCCATCCACGACTATGTCGTTCCGGCCGGTCAGCTCCGCCGGGACGCCAAGCGCCCGCAGCGCATCCAGCATCATGTGCAGATACTCTGGACAATCCCGTTCCAGATCTCTGGAACGCCCGACAATAGTATAGTTGAGATTCTGCAGGTCATGGTACACGGCCCCTCCGCCGGTGACCCTGCGGGCCAGGCGGATGCCGTGTGCTTCCAGATACGGAAGATTGACCTCTGCGTAGGCGTTCTGGTTCCTGCCGATGATGACCGAAGGACTGTTCCGCCAGAGATAGAACACGGTATCATCCGACGGAAACCGCTCCAGGCAGAACTCGTCGAAAGTCATGTTGTAATGCGGGTCGGTGGAACTATTCCTGAGGTACTTCATCCTGCATCAGTTATGCTGCAAATTTAGCAAAAAGCTTCCCCGGATGTCCAATTGTTCCACCTATTTTTCCGAAGGTTGAAGATTTTTGGAAAAATAATCCTAACTTGTGACTTCAAACAGGAATCATTAACACTAATACTAATTGGATATGAAGAAAGCATTAGCAGTTTTCGCCGCGTCCCTGCTCATGGCCGGGGCGCTTTCCGCCCAGGAACTCAGCAATTTCAATTTCGGAGGCCGCCAGCAGATCGTCTCTCCCGAGATAGCTGACGGTCAGGTGACCTTCCGCCTCGCCGCCGACTACGCCACCGTCGTCCAGCTCGCCGGCAACTGGCTGGAGGGAACTGTCCCCATGAAGAAGGAGAACGGAGTATGGTCCGTCACCATCGATCTCCCGTCTCCGGAGATATACACTTACAATTTCGTAGTGGACGGTGTCTCCGTGAATGACCCACAGAACTACATGGTGCAGCGTGACGGTACCCGTTACCTGAACATGCTGATGGTCCCCGGCGAGCGTACGGCCCCGTATTTCGAGACCGACCATCGCGGCACAGTCACTTACAAGTGGTATGACAGCGCCATCCTCGGCATCAACCGCCGCCTGACGGTCTATACCCCTTACGGCTATGAGGCCAAGGCAAATGCCAAGAAGAAATACCCTGTCCTCTACCTCCTCCACGGAGCAGGCGGAGACGAGGAGGCATGGTCCTCGATGGGACGCGCCGCCCAGATCCTCGACAACCTCATCGAGCAGGGCAAGGCCCAGCCCATGATCGTCGTGATGCCTAACGGCAATCCCAACCAGCAGGCCGCCCAGACCCTCGGCCTGAAGACCTCCGACGTCAATTTCCGCGATCCGGCCTATGCCAACGCCTATGTACGCAGCCTCTGCGAGGAGATCGTCCCGTTCATTGAGAAGGAATTCAGGGTAAATGCCAAGCCCGAGTCCCGTGCCATCGCCGGCCTGTCAATGGGAGGCGGCCACACCATCTCGGCTTCCACCCTTTATCCTGCGATGTTCGACTATATCTGCCCTCTCTCAGCAGCCGGTTCCGCCAACGACGAGCAGATCCAGGCCCTCAAGAAGGCTGGTGTGAAGCTTTATTTCCTTGCCTGCGGTACTTCCGACTTCCTCTATGAAGGCTCGAAGACCCTCGACGCCACGCTCACCAAGAACGGCCTCGACCACATCTTCTATCAGTCCGAAGGCGGCCATACCTGGGCCAACTGGAGACTGTATCTCCAGACTTTCGCCCCGATGCTCTTCAAATAGGCTAGAGGGATATAAGTGAATCGATGTCAGGGGCTGCCCCTGTCATTACGGAATACCCGGAGACTGCCTGGTTCACGAGCCAGAGGTTTCCGGGTAAATATTTCGCCCCGGCGTCAAGCATCCGGGCACGAAGCAGCCCCGAGAAAGCGGGGTCGCGGTAATTGGCCTCCAGCACGAGAGGCTTCGCGGAGAAATCCTCCGCTCCCAGCTCCGCGAATACATCCAGAGCCATAGGCAATGCATAAACGACGAAATCCGCCGAGCGGAGTTCCTTGCGGAAATCCTGGATATCCGCAACGCGGAATCCGTACTCCGGAAGGCCTTTGATGAACGCCTCCGCCTTGGCGGCGGTGCGGTTCATCACGGTCGTGGCGAAGCCGCATTCCGCCGCGGCGAGTGCCGCGGCCTTGCCGGCTCCGCCGAGGCCCGCGACCAGCGCCGCCGGCCTCCGGCCGTAGCGTTCCACTAGCTGCGCCTTCACGAACTGATGAATCTTCACATGCGCCTTGCTTCCGAATGTGCCGTAGAATTCGCGGATGATGCCGGGAAAAAGCGCTTCGGCCACGGTGAGGATCACCCCCGTGAAGTCGGAATTATGCGCGCTGACCCCTTCTGGAGTCTTGACCAGAATGTTGGCCGCGCCAGTCAATGCCACGGGACCGGATACGATGTCAGCCTTCTCGTAAGCCTTCTCCTTGAACGGGGCCGTGACGTTGACGGACTTGTATCCCTTGAGGAACTTGGCGTAAGATTCTTCGAAATACTGGCCTTCGATCAGGTCGTAGCCGTATTTTCCATGGTAAGCGGCCTCGAAGAGCTTCGGGCTCTGCGAGTGTTCGATGGGATGTCCTATGAGACCGAAATCAGGCATTTCTCTGGCGTACGGCTTCGAACAGCAGGATAGCTGCGGACACTGATGCGTTGAGGGAGTCGAGCTCCCCGAGCATCGGGATGCGGATATGTCCGTCGGCGGCCTTTCGCCATCCGTCGGTGAGGCCTGTGGCCTCAGTCCCGACGACTATGGCCGTGCCGCCCGTCATGTCCGTATCGTAGTACCACGACGAATCCTGCAGCTGTGCCGTGTAAATATTTATCTTGTTGTCTTTCAGCCACTTGATGGCTTCTTCCGAACTGCAGCAGACGACCTGGACGGTGAATACCGCCCCGATGCTTGCGCGGATGAGATTGGGATTGTACAGGTCTGTCAGCGGATCGCATATCAGCACGGCGTCGGCTCCTGCCGCATCAGCGCTCCTGAGCACCGCTCCGATATTGCCAGGCTTCTCCACGCCCTCCAGCACCACCACCAGCGGCTTCTCCCTCAACTCCAGCCCGTCGAGCGTCCTCTCCTTCACTTTCACCTCGGCAATCATCCCCTCTGTTCCTCCCCTGTACGCAATCTTCTCGTACAGTTCCCTCGGCACCTCCACAATCTGTCCCGAATTCTCAAGGATGGTCTCAGCACCTGCAATCTCCGGACAATAGAAAAGCGTGTCGATCTCGAAGCCGGCGCGGACGCAGTGCCCGAGCTCCCGGCGGCCCTCCACGACAAAAAGCCCCATCTCCTTGCGGAGGCGGGCTTTCTCCTGAAGCGCCAGAAGCGTCTTGACCTTGCGGTTCTGCGCCGATGTCACCGACTCGACCCTCACTGCTCCTTCTCCTCTTCTTTCTTCACGGCCTTCTCAGGCTTCATCTGAGGGAAGAACAGCACATCCTGGATGGTGCTCTGGCCAGTCATGAACATGGTCAGGCGGTCGATTCCCATGCCAAGTCCCGAAGTCGGCGGCATGCCGTACTCGAGCGCGCGGACGAAATCGTAATCGATGAACATGGCCTCGTCGTCGCCCTTGCTCTTGAGCCTGGCCTGCTCCTCGAAACGCTCCAGCTGGTCGATAGGGTCGTTCAACTCGGAATAAGCATTGGCCAGCTCCTTGCCGCATACGAACAACTCGAAACGCTCGGTGAGAGCGGGGTTGGAACGGTGACGCTTGGTAAGAGGCGACATCTCCACCGGATAGTCGATGATGTATGTAGGCTCTATGAGATTCTTCTCGGCGTATTCTCCGAAGATCGCGTCGATCAGCTTGCCCTTGCCCATGGAAGGCTCCACTTCCACGTTCAGCTTCTTGCAGGTGGCGCGGAGCTCATCCTCGTCCATGCCGGAAACATCGACTCCGGCGTACTCCTTGATGGCATTGAGGATGGGGAGACGGCGGTACGGAGGCTTGAAATCCACCTTGTGTTCACCGATCTGGACCTCGGTCGTACCGTTGACCCTGAGCGAGATCTTCTCCAGCATCTTCTCCACGAACTCCATCATCCAGATATAGTCCTTGTAGGCGACGTAGATCTCCATGCAGGTGAACTCGGGGTTGTGCGTCTTGTCCATGCCCTCGTTGCGGAAATCCTTTGCAAACTCATACACGCCGCTGTAGCCTCCTACGATTAGACGCTTGAGATACAGCTCGTTGGCTATACGGAGGTAAAGGGGGATATCCAGCGCATTGTGATGGGTGATGAACGGACGGGCAGTCGCGCCGCCGGGGATGCTCTGAAGGATAGGGGTCTCGACCTCGAGGCATCCGGCCTCGTTGAAATACTCGCGCATCGTGGCCACGATCTGGGCACGCTTGATGAAGGTCTCCTTCACCTGCGGGTTCACGATAAGGTCGACGTAGCGCTGGCGGTAGCGGAGCTCCGGATCGGAGAAACCGTCATGGACGGTACCGTCGGCGTCGGTCTTAACGATGGGGAGGACCTTGAGCGACTTGCTCAGCAGGGTGAGCTCCTTGGCATGGACGGACAGCTGACCGGTCTGCGTGATGAACGCAAATCCCTTGATACCCACTATGTCACCGATGTCGAGGAGTTTCTTGAATACAGTGTTGTACATGGTCTTGTCCTCGCCGGGGCAGATCTCGTCGCGCTTGACATACACCTGCATGCGTCCGGTCTCGTCCTGGAGCTCCATAAACGAGGCGGCGCCCATGATGCGGCGCGACATGATGCGTCCTGCGATGCAGACATCCTGAAGGTTTTCCTTCTCCGGGTCGTACTGGTCCTTGATGCTCTGCGCGGTCTCGTTGACCGGGAACAACGCTGCCGGATACGGCTCGATGCCCAACTCTCTCAATTTGACGAGGGACTCCCTCCTCAGCACTTCCTGCTCACTGTATTCGATATTGCCCATAATTAGATGATGATTATTCAAAGTCCACAAAAATAGCATATTTAATCCGGTTTTTCTTCATTGGAGGCATTTTTCTTGATTAAATAATTCCATTCTTGAATAAAAAACCGTAACTTTGAACGAATATGGCCAGAGAGTGTAAATGGATAGTCATGGAGCAGGCCGATGCCGAAAAGGTATCGAGGCTCGCTACTGAAGTCGGCATCGACAGGGTGCTGGCCGAGCTTCTGGTGAAGCGCGGTGTCGAGACCTTCGAGCAGACACGCTCCTTCTTCCGCCCCCAGCTCTCCGACCTTCACGACCCTTTCCTGATGAAGGACATGGACGTTGCGGTCGAACGCCTTCGCAAGGCCATCGTCACCAAGGAAAAGATCCTTGTATACGGAGACTACGACGTCGACGGCACCACCGCGGTATCGCTCGTATATTCCTTCATCAAGCGTTTTACCGACCAGGTCGACTTCTACATCCCGGACCGTAATGACGAAGGATACGGAGTCTCCATCAAGGGCCTTGACTGGGCGGCGGACAACGGTTTCACCTTGGTCATCACCCTTGACTGCGGCATCAAGGCTATCGAAAAGACGCGCTATGCGGCTTCAAGGGGCATCGATTTCATTATCTGCGACCATCACCTTCCCGATTCGGAGCTCCCGCCTGCAGTCGCCGTGCTTGATCCCAAGCGCGAGGACTGCCATTATCCCTTCGACGACCTCTCAGGGTGCGGAGTTGGTTTCAAGCTTGTGCAGGCTTATTCGCAGCGCTACGGGGTGGCCTTCGAGACGCTGGTCCCGCTGCTGGATTACCTTGTAGTCAGCATCGCATCCGACCTCGTGTCCGTGGTGGGGGAGAACCGCGTACTGGCGCATTATGGCCTCAGGCAGCTTAATGAAGCGCCGCGCGCCGGCCTTTTGGCCATGATCACTCTCTCCAAGCTCGAACTCGGACACATCACTATCGACGACATAGTTTTCAAGATCGGTCCCCGCATCAACGCCGCCGGGCGCATGGAGACCGGCCGCCTTGCGGTCGAGCTCCTCACCGCCACCGGCATCGACGAGGCCATGACTATTGGCGAAAAGATCAACGAGAACAATAACGACCGCAAGAGCATCGACCGCGAGATCACCCAGGAAGCCCTTGAGATGGTCCAGAAAGGCGAATGCCTCGCCTGGAAGAATGCCACGGTCGTATACAATCCCAAGTGGAACAAGGGTGTCGTCGGAATCGTTGCCTCGAGGCTCGTTGAGGCCTTCTACAAGCCTACCATCGTGCTGACCAAGTCCAACGGCTTCGTCACCGGCTCGGCCCGCAGCATCCAGGGCTTCGATCTGTACGAGGCCATCGAGAGCTGCGCAGACCTCCTCGAGAATTTCGGCGGCCATGTATATGCCGCCGGACTCACCCTCAAGGAGGAGAACCTCGCAGAGTTCAGCAGCCGCATCGATGCGTTCGTGGACAGCAAGATCACGGAGGATATGCTTACGCCCGTGGTTACGATCGACGCCAAGCTCGATTTCGCGCGCATTACCCCTAAATTCTTCCGCATACTCAAGCAGTTCCAGCCCTTTGGGCCGGGCAACAACAACCCTCTGTTCCTCACGGAAAACGTTTACGACGACGGCAACGCCCGCAAGGTCGGCGCCGGGGGCGTACACGTCAAGCTTGAGCTGCTCCAGGAGTCACAGCCATATCACCAGATTCCGGCCATCGCCTTCAATATGTCGGATTTCTACGACTATATCAAGGCTGGCAATCCTTTCGATGTCTGCTATTCGATAGTAGAGAATTATTATAGGGGAAGTACCAATATCCAGCTCCGCATCAAGGACATGCACGAGCGCGAGGATATTATCTGAATCTTCCGGGACCGCCTCCTCTGGGACCTCCGAAGCCTCCCGGGCCTCCGGGACCGCGTCCGCCGCCACCTCCTCCGTTGCCACCCATGCTGTTGAACCTGTAAGCCAGGGTCACCATCACGTAGCGTCCGAAGTTGTGCGTCCACCTGTTGTTCACATAGTCGTCAGTCATGGAAGTGCTGAATCCCATGGTCTTGTTGAACAGGTCATGGACGGTGAACGAGAGTTCGACATTGTTCCTGGGACCGAACCTGAAGCCTCCGTTCAGGTCGAGGATATTGTCATTGACGGCGGCATATTCCACACCCTGCATGAAGGTCTTGGTGTAATTACCTCCCAGATACATGATCTTGAAGATATTGTTGAGCTCGAATCCGGCCCTGATGGCTTCGGTGAAGTATTCGGTGCTGGATCCGGCACTGTTCCACGAGTGGACGTAGGATCCGTTGCCGTTGATGTTGAAGCGGATGTCCCGTGAGAAATTGCTGCGGATACCCAGAGAGAGTCCTGGACGGAGGTTCTGGGTGTAGATCAGGCCGTCGTTGACGTATGACGGGGACTTGTCCCAGCTTCCGGAAAGGCCGGTGTTGAAGATGCAGCCTATGAACTTGATAGGGAAGCCGAAATTGACCGAGAGATTGGCGTTGTAGTTGTTCGCCGCGTTCTCATAGCTCGTGAATGACGCCTGCGCGGGTATCGTATAGTTGTACTTCGGCAGGTAAGTGTCCTCGGTATAATACGTACGCCTGCTCACTATGGGATTCTTTCCGGCAGTGAACGAACCGTTGATGCTGAAGGTCGTAAGGTTGGAGTTGATGCCCCAGCCTCCCTGCCTGTTGTTCCCGCCCAGGGCCTGCCCGAGCAGGGCATTGCGGGCTTCCTTGCCGAGCACGGTGCTGTAATTGAACCTGAAGGCATTGGACTTGCTCGCCTTGAGGTCGGGATTACCTGCGGAAACCGAATAGAGGTTGGTGTTGTCGATCCTCGGGCGCAGCTGGTCGATGGACGGTGTGTTGCTGGAAGTGGTCCAGTTGAACTGCCAGTGGTTCATCTGCGAGTTGTTGCCTATCTGAAGGGAGGGAACGAAGGCGTTGAAACTCCTGGAATAGATCGGTTCCTCCTCGGGGAACGCGTCGCCGCGGTTCAGCCCAGTCATCCTGTAATCGAGATTGGCCGAGAGGATGACCTGGTCATTGTTGAAAGTAGTCCTGAACGTGGCCGAAACGGAGTTGGTGTAATTGTCGTTGATCCTGTTGTAAGTGTTGACGCTGTCGATCACGCTGGCTGCAGGATTTGTGACGTCATACGCCCATTGGACCGAATTCGACTTGTTGTTGGAATAGCCGTAGGCTATGCCGATCGTGCTCCTTTCGCTTAACTCGTAAGCAGCGGATGCCTGTGCGTTCATGCTCCTGGACTCCGTGCCAGTGTCGATGTCGAGCACCGTGACCGTAATGGTCGAGGTGGTGGTGTCGACCTTGGTGCTGATCCCTTCGTTCTTCGAGCTGTTCAAAGATATCGAGCCGGCCAGCCTGAACTTGTTGTTGAATCCCTTGTTGATATTGCCGCCGACATTGTACGAAATGCCGTCGGTGTTGCGGTTGGTCGACGATGATGTTCCGCGTCTTGGAAGGTCGTTCTGATAGTTGTAGTCGCTGCTGCGTGATACTGACTCATTGTCAGTGAGGGAGAGGGATGCATTGATCCTCATGTTTCCGTCAGGCAGGGCCTTCCTGCCATTCACAGAGAAGCGGTGGGTACCGTTGTCCGTCGTCGACAGCGAAGACGAAGTGTTCTTGCGGTAGAAATACTGTTCGTTGGGGAAATATATCCTTTCGCTCCTGGACTCGCTGACATTGTACCGGCTGTTATACTCATAAGAGGCGCCGATGCTTCCGAGGACGAAATTCCTGGTCTCGGGACTCATCCATCTCCTGTTGAAGCTGATTTCTGCCATCTTGGCCTTCAGGTCGGCCGAACCGCCTCCGCCCGCGGCACGGAAGGTATTGCCCCTGCGGCGATTGTTCTGGTTGTTGATGTTGTTCAGGTTGAACGAACCTTCGATCTGCAGTTTCTCCGACGAGAAGTTCAGGTCTGCTCCGACCGTATAGCGGAACTTATGGAAAGTGGTGTCGGTGTCGTAACCTCCTCCTATCAGGAAATTGCCGTTGCTGACCATCGTAGGCTTTGTTTTGGTCTCGATGTCCAGCACCCTGCGCTTGCTTTCGTTCTTGCTTATCCTGTGCCTAGGGTCCTTGTTCTCATACTCCTGGTATGACTTTATGGTCACGACCTCTTCCGCACGGAGATTGTTCAAGGCGGCCATGGGCGCATCCCCGAAGAGGAGCGCTCCGTCTATATACACGGTGCTGACGTCCTCGTTGAGCACAGTTACGCCGTTCTCTCCCACTTCCACTCCCGGCATCTGTTCAAGTATGTCGATTGCCATTTCGCCCGCATTCAGCTTGACAGCGGCGGCGTGGAATGCGATGGTGTCCTCCTTGATGGATACGGGATTGGCTATATCCTTGACCACGGCGCCCTCGAGCATGATGTTCTCGGCATTGAGGTTCGCTATCACGCGGTTCTGTCCTGATACGAGGGTGATGGGATTGGTTTGCTCCTGATATCCGAGCATACTGAAAGTGACCCTGGCATTTCCCGGTTTGAGGTTCCTGATGGTGAAAGTGCCGTTGGCGCCGCTCACTGCAAAGGTCGTGTCGGCTTTTTCGCTCTCCCCCCTGTCGGATATGACGATGACAGTCACTCCTGCACCAGGCTGCTGCCCGGTGTCTTCGTCAGTAAGGTAAACGTTTCCTGTGAGAATGGCCTGCTGGTTCCAGTTGCGTTGCTGGAGAGCATTCATCGCTTGGTTGCCTCCCCCGCGGTTCCCGCCCCAATTCTGGGCGGAGGAAATGATAGAGATCGTTATCAGGGCAAAGGCAAGGAACAAGTTTTTCAAGTTCATCTGTATGGGGGAATTACGGATTAAAGTACAAATATAGAAAAAAACAGTGATGTTACGAAATCAAGTTGGCGATTATGCCCGCCGTCTGCATCGGCGAGATGTTGTCTATGTCTATGATATAGTCGGCTGCGGCGGTGTAGGCCGGCGTCCGCTCGGCCAGCATGGCCTCGAATCCGCCGTCCTTCAGCAGCGGCCGGTGGCTCTGGTCGCCGCCGAGGTGCAGCCGCAGCGTGTCTACGTCCGCCCTGAGGAAGAAGCACTTGCAGTGCTCCTTGATCAGCGCCGCGTTCTCCGGCCTCAGTATCGTCCCTCCGCCCAGCGACAATATAAAGCTGTTATTTGAAGGAGAGTCTTGGTCCGGGTAGTTCCCTCTCGGAAACTGTGCCATCCTCGGCAACATAAGAGGGAGGGGCCCATCATCAGATGGGAGGGGTCCTGCAGAGCAGGACGTTTCAGAGTGGGAACTACCCGGACCCAAAAGGAGTTCAGCCAGCGCTGCGGATTCGAGGTCGCGGAAGGCCTTTTCACCCTGTTCGGCGAAAATGTCGGCGATGGATCTCCCGGCTTTGTCCACGATATACTTGTCCAGGTCGACAAGCGGCATGCCGAGCAGCACTGAAAGCTCCTTTCCGACGCTGCTCTTCCCGCAGCCCATGAAACCGGTCAGCGCAACTATCATCCTAGAACAGGGTAAGGTCCTCGTCGTCATTGACTTCGGGAACGTTTATCTTGCTCATGTCGATATCCGGGATATCGACCTCGTCAGGAGTGTCGATGATGTCGGACATGTCTATCTCGCCGGCGAGATTCTCCGGCTCCGCATCGGTATTCTCCTCTTCGAGGTCCTCGGGCTTGACCAGAGGCTCGGCGAATTCGACTTTCTTAAGATCCCACGAATGACACTTCTTGCCTTTCGCCGCGATACCCTTCTTGGCGATGTACTCCTCCGCATCGATGAGTTCCGGCTCCCTGTGGGCATACTTGCCTCCGAAGGTCACTTTCACCTGGGGATGCTTGTCCTCGCTGATATCCACCAGGTACGAATTGCGGCCCTCCGCGATGAAGGAGACAGGGGTGTTGTCGCTCAATACGAATGAGAAACGCTTGACATAGAATGCTTTGACCGAAGCGTCCCAGTACAGTGCCGTGTATGTCTTGTTAGGATCGAACTTCTCTATCTTCAGCACGTCGCCCTGATACTTGTTCACCAGGTCGAAGGACGTCGTGTAGAAAGTACCGTTCTTGAAGATCGCAAGGACCTTGTCGTCGGTCTCGAACTGGCCAAGGTACTGGCCCCTTCCGTCCTCGTTTAGTTTCTGGATGTCCGCGTCGTACCAGATGTCCTTGCCGGAAATGGTGGACACGCCCTTGCTCTTGAGCTGGATGCGCTGGATGGGATTCTTGGACACGAGATTGCCGCGCGAGGTCTTGCCCTTGATCGCGAGAGTGGAGAAGTCATACTCCATCGACGACTTCTTCAGTTTGGCGCGCGGGCGAAGGTATATCCGCACCGACTCGGCCTCGCCGTTGTGGTTGGCCGTGAACCAGAGGATGGTCGACCCCGGAGCGCCCGTAGTGATGTCGTACTCCTTGTCGCGCGTTACCGAAGTGATGGCGAAGCGCTTGGCATACGACACGGAGGTCTTGCCCTCCCGGTAGATCACGTTGTAGATCGTCCTCGAATCGTTCCTGTGGAAAACCCCGACATAGAGGAGGTTCTTGCCGAAGAAAGCCTTGTCCGTCACCTTGGTGATGATGTACTTGCCGTCCTTGCCGATAACGATGATCTCCGAAAGGTCGGAGCAGTCACAGATGTACTCGCCGTTGTCATCGCGTTTGAGGCCTATGCCCACGAAGCCCTCGGCCTTGTTGGCGTAGAGCTTGGCGTTGTTGTTCACAACCTTGGTGGCGGCGATGGTCTCGAAGCTGGTGATCTCTGTGAGACGGGGGAAATCCTTGCCGTATTTCTTCTTCAGCCCCTTGAACCAGTCGATGGTATAGCGCGTTATGTGCGCGATCTTGTCCTTGACGTCGGCTATATCGCCTTCGATGCCGCGGATCTTCTCGTCGATGGCCTTGGTATCGAACTTCGATATCTTGCGGACAGGTTTTTCCACGAGCTTTAGGATGTCGTCCATCACTATCTCGCGGGTCAGAAGGTCCTGATACTCCTTCATGCGGTCGATCACGTCGCCGATCTGCTCCTCCCAGCTCTTCTGGTCCTGTTCCAGGACCTTGTAGATGCGGTTTTCGAAGAAAATGCGCTCCAGGGAACTGTAATGCCATTCATTCTCAAGTTCATCCAGCCTGATGCGGAGCTGTTGCTCCAGGATGTCGCGGGTATGGAACGTGTCGTATTCGAGGATCTCGTTCACATCCATGAACTGCGGCTTGTTGTCCTTGATCACGCAGGCGTTTGGCGAGATATTGATCTCGCAGTCGGTGAAGGCGTAGAGGGCGTCTATGGTCTTGTCGGGGGACACGTCGTTGGGCAGGTGGATGATGATTTCCACATGGTCCGTCGTCATGTCGTCGATCTTCTTGATCTTTATCTTGCCCTTATCCTTGGCCTTGAGGATGGAATCGATGACGATGCCGGAGGTCTTGCTGTAAGGTATCTCGGTGATGGCGATGGTGTTCTTGTCGATCTTGTCGATCTTGGCGCGCACCTTCACCACGCCGCCGCGGCGGCCTTTCTGGTACTTGGAGCAGTCGGCGTATCCGCCGGTAGGGAAGTCCGGGTAGATCTCGTAGGGCTTACCTTCGAGAATGGCTATGGAAGCATCCAGAAGCTCGTTGAAGTTGTGGGGAAGGATCTTGGAGGCCATTCCGACCGCGATGCCCTCCGTGCCCTGGGCTAGGAGGAGGGGGAAGCGGACCGGCAGCTCGGTGGGCTCCTGGTTGCGTCCGTCGTAGGAAGTCATCCAGTTGGTGACCTTGGGGTCGAAGATGACCTCCTTGGCGAACTTGCTGAGGCGTGCCTCGATGTATCGGGGAGCAGCGTTGGAGTCGCCGGTGAGGATGTTACCCCAGTTTCCCTGGCAGTCCACGGCGTAGCCTTTCTGGCCGATCTGCACGAGGGCGCCAAGGATGGAGGCGTCTCCGTGAGGATGGTACTGCATCGCCTGTCCCACGATGTTGGCGACCTTTGTATAGGCGCCGTCATCCATCTTGTACATGGCGTGCAGCACCCTGCGCTGCACCGGCTTGAGGCCGTCCACGATGTGGGGGACGGCCCTCTGCAGGATAACGTAGGACGAATAGTCAAGGAACCAGTCCTTGAACATCCCCGAGAGCTTGAACTTGCGGCTGTCGTTGCCGAGCAGTTTGTCGAACCTGCCCGACGGGACGGCGGACTCGTCCACCATCTCCTCTCCTTCTTCGAAGGACTCCTGGGAGTCCATGATCTCTTCGTTGAATTCTTCGCTCATAAATACCTCCGGGCGCGCTTCCACGCGCCTTTTATCATTCTTCGTAGCCGAAGCGGCGAAGCTCCTTTCGGCTCTCGCGCCAGTCCGGATCCACTTTCACGTACAGGGACAGGAAGACCTTCTTCTGGAAAAAGTCCTCCATGTCGATGCGGGCTTCCGTGCCCACTTTCTTGAGGGCTGCGCCCTTCTTGCCTATGATTATGCCCTTCTGCGAATCGCGCATCACATAGATGACGGCGCCGATCTCGTACCTCTCCTCGCCTTCCTTGAAAGACTCGACCTCGACTTCGCAGCAGTACGGGATCTCCTGGCTGTAGTTCAGCAGGATCTTCTCGCGGATGATCTCCTGTGCGAAGAAACGCAGGTTGCGGTCGGTGAAAGTGTCCTTGTCATACCACGGAGGGCTGAGCGGGAGCTTCTCCACGACCTTGTCGAATATGCTTTCGAGGTTGAATCTCTCCTTGGCGGAAGCCGGGATGACTTCGGCCTTGGGCAGCTGCGCATGCCAATAGTCCATCAGCTCCAGGACTTTCGGCTGGTCGCTGAGGTCGATCTTGTTGATGACCACGATGACGGGGCATTCGAGCCTCTGGAGCTTGGCTACGTAGTCGGCATTCTTGTCCGCAGTCTCCACGGTGTCAGTGACATACAGGATGATGTCCGCGTCGCCGATGGCGGCGTCCACGAAGTTCATCATGTTCTTCTGGAGACGGTAGTTGGGCTTCAGGATGCCGGGCGTGTCGGAATACACTATCTGGTAATCCTCCCCGTTCACGATGCCCATGATGCGGTGACGGGTGGTCTGGGCCTTGGCCGTGACGATGGAGAGCTTCTCGCCCACCATCGCATTCATCAGCGTGGACTTGCCGACGTTGGGATTACCTATGATGTTGACGAACCCGGACCTGTGGCTAGACATAGGCGCCCATCTTAAGGATGTTCACCTCGCCCTCGGTGAGGTAACGCCATTCGCCCTTGTTGAGGCCCTTCTTGGTGAGACCTGCGAAATACACCCTGTCAAGAGCCTTGACGGTGTAGCCGAGGGACTCGAAAATCCTGCGGACGATGCGGTTCTTGCCGGAGTGGATCTCGATGCCGAGCCTCCTGTGGTCGGTGGCGTCGATGTACTCGAGCTCGTCAGCGGAGACCTCTCCGTCGCTGAGCTCGATGCCGGTAAGCACCTTGTCATAATCCTCCTGGGAAAGCTCCCTGTCGAGGATCACCTGGTAGATCTTCTTCTTGTCGTATGAGGGGTGGGTGAGCCTTTCGGCGATCTCTCCGTCGTTGGTGAACATCAGCACGCCCGTCGTGGCCTTGTCGAGGCGGCCGACGGGGAATACGCGGGTATCACAGCCCTTCAGCAGGTCCATGACGGTCTTGCCGGCATGGGGATCGCTGGAAGTGGTTACGTATCCCTTGGGCTTGTTCATGACGATATAGACTTTCTCTTCGCCCCTGAGACGCTCGCCGTTGAAACGGACGTCGTCATTGAGGACGTTGACCTTGGTGCCGAGCTCGGTGACGACCTCTCCGTTCACGGTGACGACACCGGCCTGGATGAGGGTGTCGGCCTCGCGCCTGGAGCATACGCCGGAATTGGCGATGAACTTGTTGAGGCGGATCTCGTTCTGGATGGGGGTCTTTACGTAGTCGTTGTCGGAATACTGTGCGGCGTCGATGTTGGGACGGCGCTCGATCATGCGGTAGATGCCGGACTCAGGGCTCTCGTCGAACTGGGGCTCGAACTTCTTGCGGCCGCCTTTGCCGCGGGCCGGCTTGGGGCCCTGCGGGGCGCCGTAAGGCTTGCGGCCCGCGCCGTTGTAAGGTCGCCTTCCGCCATCCTCGCCGAAGCTTCTGCGCTCGCCATAGGGCTTGTTGTAAGCCCTGTGCTCGCCGCCTTCGCCATAGCTTTTGCGCTCGCCGTAAGGTTTGCTGTATGTCCTGCGTTCTCCGCCCTCGCCGAAGCTTCTGCGTTCGCCATAGGGCTTGCTGTATGTCCTGCGCTCGCCGCCTTCGCCGTAACTTCTGTGCTCGTCGAAAGGCCTGTGGTCGCTGTTGTAGGGACGTCTCTCGGAGCTGCCGTAAGGCCGGCGCTCGCCGTTGTTCCTGTCATTGTATCCGCCCTGGCGCTGTCCGTATGGACGGTGTTCACCGCCTTCTCCGTAACTCCTGCGCTCTCCGTAGGGCTTGTTGTAACTGCGGCGTTCGCCTCCTTCATAATTCCGGCGTTCACCGTTGTCGTTCCTGTGACCGTAGTCACTCCTTCTTTCGCTGTTCTCGAAAGAAACCTTCTTTCTGGGCCTGAGCTTCCTGCCTTCGGCAGAATAGCCGCCATTCTTGTTGTCTTCCATTTTTTCTTTGCCTTGCGGCATTTTAATGATTAATCTTCGTGGTTCACACCACTACTTCAATGTAAATATGTAGGTTATAGTACCTTGCTGTAAAGCCGGAGCGTCAGCCTTCTGGTTGAAGTGGGCCTTCATGGCGGCGTTCCTCGCCGCAGTCCACAGCTCCGTGCTGGTCACGGTCGTACCCTCGGCTCCCGCCTGGGCTTTCGTGACGTTTCCGTAATTGTCCACCCAGATCGTCACTACTACGGTGCCGCTCTCCTGGACCCTGTAAGCGGGCCTCGGCAATGTCCCCACGACATTGCGGCCCTTGAGGTGCGCGTTGGGCGCGCCCGTGGTCTGCCCCTTGTCGGTATTTCCGTCGGGCTGTCCGGCCTTGAACGTGCCGGACGCCTCCTCGGCCGAATGGGGGGCGGTCAGACTTGTATCCTTCTTCGCCATGCCGGGGAAAGCTGCGCGGGGGTCGAGCTTTGGCTCCTCCGGAGGGACGGGGACTTCGACGTCACCGTGCGGATCGGGTGCAGTGGCGGGTGTGAGGTTCTGCGAAGTATGCGCCTCATACGGCGATTCGCTCCTCTGCACCAGCTCGATGGGCCTCGAAAGGTCGATCTCCTCGGCCTGGGGCTGGTTGCCGTCCCTGTGCTGCGTCACGGTCTCGATCTCTTCCGTGAAATCTATCACGAAAGTGTTCTCCTGCGGCGGAGGATACAGGTATCTGAACCCGGTGAAGGAGCAGAAAAGGACCGCGCACAGGGTGATGCCCAGCGACAGCGCTGCGCCTATCATCCTGGAGGTCTTCTCCTGTTTCTCCCTTTCGCGGATATACTCTTTCATGACATCATTCCGGCTGCGTGGCCAGGATCACTTTGTAATGGTTCCTTTTGGCAATGTTCATCATGGCGACGATCTCCTTGACGGGGACGGTCTCGTCCGAATAGATGGAGAAAGTGGGGTCCTCCTCGCTCTGGAGAAGTCCTACGATCTCGTCCTCGGCCTGCTCGTAGCTGACTGGCTGCTCGTTGCCGTTGATGTGATATGTGTATGTGTCATCCCCCCAGTCCTTGATGGAGACGCTTACCGTGGCCTTGGCCGAGACTTGTCCCGTGCTCTTCGGAAGGAGGAGCTTCAGGGCGTTCGGATTCACGAGCGTCGAGGTCACGAGGAAGAAGATGAGCAGCAGGAACACGATGTCCGTCATGGACGACATCGACATTTCCGACAGTACCTTCGTAGTTCTCTTGATAGCCATAACCTATGACGCTTATTCGTCCTCTCCGGCAGGCTCGTGGAGGAGGTCCATGAAGTCGATCGTGGCGCTCTCCATCTTGAAGACGAGGCTGTTGATGCTGGAGGACAGGTAGTTGTATCCGAAGTAGGCGAGAATACCGACGATGAGACCGCCGACGGTGGTGACCATGGCGGTGTAGATACCGCTCGAGAGCAGGGTGATGTCGATATTGTTGCCGGCCTGCGACATGTTGAAGAATGCCTGGATCATACCGATGACCGTTCCGAGGAATCCGATCATGGGCGCGCCTCCGGCGACGGTTGCGAGGAAGGAGAGACCTTTCTCGAGGCGGGCCACTTCGACGTTGGCGGTGTTCTCGACCGCGGCCTGGATATCAGTCAGGGGACGTCCGATGCGCTCGATGCCCTTCTCGACCAGACGGGCGACAGGGGAGTCATATTTCTCGCAGAGTGTGATGGCGGACTTGATCTTGCCCTCGTGGATGTAGTCGCGGATGTCGTTCATGAAGTTCTTTCCGATCTTGTTGGCCTGGCGGATCATCCACCACTTCTTTCCGAAGATGTAGATGGCGATGACGGAAAGGGCGAGGAGGACGAGCATGAGCCAGCCTCCCTTTGAAGCCATTTCAATGAGTGAGTAGGACATGACCTGCTGCTGGGGGAGTACTTCCGCCGCGGTCACGGCATCGCCGGCATTGGCGACCTGCTCCATCGCCGCAGCGGCCATGGAATCGATTTCGGTTTGGAGGATGTTGAAAAACATATCGTGTAATTATTGATTTCGTATAACGGTTCAGGCCCTGCAACAATTGAGCCTGAAAGCCCCATATTATTTCAATTTACAAAAATAGGAGAAAAAACTGAAACGGCCCAATTCCCGGCCTTTTTTCTTTAGAAAAAACCTGCCGCTCGCTTTCTCCTGGTTCTCCTGCCCTTCCCACCAAATCCCATCCCTCGCCATCACCCTCGCATTCACCTTCACCTCGTCCCCGCTCTCGCATCACCCTCTCCCTCGCTCTCACCCTCACCCTCACCTTGCTTCGCCTCACCTCACCTCACCTCACCTCGCCTCGCCCTTGTTCCTTATCTGCAAGTCCTGCCCCCATCTATCCCGCTTCCCGTTTTCCCATTTTGACCGTATCCTTATGCGCCTCCTTCTTCATTTGTCCCTTTTTTCGCTTTGCCGTATAGAAGTACTGGAGCGTAAAGGCTTTTCTGAACAAAAGACCCCGTTTTGTTCAGATTTGGGAGAAATACAAGCGATTCTGAACAAATGGCCTCGATTTGTTCAGAAAAAACATTGGCGGACAGGGTGTTTTGCCCTGGGAATGGAGTCTGTTGACTTTATTCCCAAGGGATGTTAGCGGCTGGAGGAAAACATTGCGAACAGTGTTACGCTCCAGCTGCCGAGGGGTCTAATGGCTCCAGCTGCCGAGGGGGTCTAATGGCTCTCGGCTGCCGAGGAGGCTTGGTAGTCGACGCGGGAGAGGAAAAGGGCGTGGCCGGGGACGGATTCGCCGGCCATGGAGCGGAACGGCGTGCCGTCATCCGCGACCAGACGGCGGTCCTGGAACGGCAGGCTGCTTGCAACTTGCTCGTTTCCAGGGGATGACAATTCAACAGTGGCGCCGTCGGGCTGGGGAAAGCCGGTCTGCGAGAAGTCTGGCGGGAGGATGAGGGCGGCGAAATCGGCGATGCTGCGGCGGCCGCGGCCGACCTCGAGCAGCGAGCCGACGACGGCCCGCACCATGTTCCGCAGGAACCTGTCGGCCGCTATGCGGAAGTACAGGTAGCGGGGACCGCCATCCTCCGGGGAGTCCGGGCGCAGGCAGGCGGGATCGAATCCCATAATCTTCACATGGTCAGGAGTATAGGGCATCCAGAATGCTTCCGAGACAGTGCATATGGAAGTGCGGTTGTCGCTGCCTGCCTTCTCGAAACAGCGGAAGTCGTGCGTACCGGTCAGCAGTGCGGCAGCCTCGTTCATCGCATCGACATCCAGTTCCCAGCTGCAGAAATACGAATGGTTTTCGATGAACGGGTCTTTCGTCCTGTGCAGAAAATATGTATATTCGCGACGCGTTGCGCTGAACCGTGCATGCAGGTCGTCATCCACCAACCCGACCGAGTGGATGACGATGCCACGCGGCAAAATGGCATTTAATTTGTAGCCGAAAGCGGTCGTGTCTATGACTTTGTCATAGTCGAAATGCGCCACGTAGCCTATGGCATTGACTTTCGAGTCGGTACGTCCGGCTCCGACTACCTGCACCCGTTCCTTGAGGAGCGTGGTGAGTGTCGTTTCCAGGCATTCCTGGACTGTCAGGGCGTTGGGTTGCAACTGCCAACCGCAGAACTCCGACCCTTCGTACGAAAGCTTGATGAAGTAGCGCATACAGATGCAAAAGTATTAAAAAAACGATAGAATGGAAAGTGTAAACATCAAAGAGCTCAATGAACGCATCCAGAAAGAGAGCGCATTCGTGGACCTTCTCTCCCTGGAGATGGGCAAGGTCATAGTCGGCCAGAAGCACCTCGTGGAGAATCTCTTCATAGGTCTGCTCGCCGGGGGACACATCCTCCTGGAAGGTGTTCCCGGTCTTGCCAAGACATTGGCCATCAACACTTTGTCCCAGGCCGTCAACGCCAAGTTCAGCCGCATCCAGTTCACTCCTGACCTTCTGCCTGCCGATGTGACAGGTACGCTCATCTACTCGCAGAAGAACGAGCGTTTCGAGGTCCGCAAGGGCCCCGTATTCGCCAATTTCATCCTGGCGGATGAGATCAACCGTTCCCCCGCGAAGGTGCAGTCCGCCCTGCTCGAGGCCATGCAGGAGAAGCAGGTGACCCTCGGCGACGAGACTTTCAAGCTCCCCGAGCCCTTCCTCGTGATGGCTACTCAGAACCCTATCGAGCAGGAGGGCACCTATCCTCTCCCGGAGGCCCAGGTCGACCGTTTCATGCTCAAGGTCGTGGTGGATTATCCCAAGAAGGAAGAGGAGCGTATGATAGTCAGGATGAACAATTCCGGCGAGTTCCCCAAGGCAAGCCCCGTCGTCAGTCCCGAGGACATCATCCGTGCCCGCCAGGTCGTCCGTGACGTCTACATGGACGAGAAGATCGAGCGCTACATCGTGGATATCGTATATGCCACCCGTACTCCCGGTGACTACAACCTCGCCAATATCAAGGATCTCATCTCGTACGGTGCATCGCCGCGCGCCAGCATTTCGCTTGCGCTTGCCGCCAAGGCCTACGCCTTTATCAAGCGCCGCGGCTATGTCATCCCCGAGGATGTCCGTGCTGTCTGTCCCGAGGTGCTCCGCCACCGTATCGGACTTACATACGAAGCTGAGGCCGAGAACGTTACGACCGAGGAGATCGTCTCCCAGGTCATCAATGCCGTCATAGTTCCGTAATGGAAAACACCCAGACGACAGACCTCCTGAAGAAGGTCAGGAAGATCGAGATCCGGACCAGGGCGCTGAGCCACCAGGTCTTTGCGGGCGAATACCACTCCGCCTACAAGGGCCGCGGCATGGCTTTCAGCGAGGTGCGTGAGTATCAGTACGGCGATGACGTCCGCAACATGGACTGGAACGTCACCGCCCGTCTCCGCACGCCCTATGTCAAGGTCTTCGAGGAGGAGCGCGAGCTCACCGTGATGCTCCTGATCGACGTCAGCCGCTCCGGTCTGTTCGGTACGGACACCATGACCAAGCGCGACCTGACCGCGGAAGTGGCAGCCGTGCTGGCATTCTCAGCCATACTCAACAACGACAAGGTCGGTGCCCTCTTCTTCAGCGACCGCGTGGAGGAGTTCATACCTCCCAAGAAGGGCCGCAGCCACCTCCTCCATATCATCCGCGAGATCATCAGCCTCCGTCCGACATCCAACGGGACGGACCTGTCCGGCGCGCTCCGCTTCCTCACCAATGCCATGAAGAAGAAATGTACCGCGTTCGTTCTCAGCGATATGCTGGACGTGGATTCCGAAGGTAAGCCGCGCTATGAGGATGCGCTCAAGGTCGCCGTCAACCGCCATGACATCTCCGTTCTGAAGGTCTATGACCCGCGCGAACGTGATATCCCCGATGTCGGTCTCGTCCACGTCAAGGACTCCGAAAGCGGGGAGGAAGCCTGGGTGGATACCGGCAGCCGAAAGGTACGTGATTCCTATGCCCGGTGGTTCCGCACTGTGGCGGAGAACGAGAACCGGCTTTTCAACAAATTCAGGACCGACAACATCGACATCGCCACCGGCGAGGACTATGTCAGCCGCCTGATGCTATTCTTCAGCCGAAAATGAGAAAATTGTCCATAGCTGCGCTTGTCGCGGTGCTCCTCGCATCGCTCTCCTCCCGGGCACAGGGCCTGAAGGAGGTTGAGGGCTCGTTCCTCGAGCCGTTGCAGCAGCGGGATTCGATACTGGTCGCAGACCAGCTGCGCTACGGCTTCACCCTGGAGGATGTCGCCGAAGGGACGCAGCTGCGCATGCAGGACTATTCCAAGGCCTTCGGCGACACCCTGATCGTCGTCCGCAACTGGAAGGTCGATACTCTGAAAACCATACGCGAAGGCCGCAAGGGCCCTGCGCGGTACAACCTCCGGGGCGACGTCGTCCTGGCGCCTTTCGAAGCCGGAACCTACCATCTGCCGCAGATCGCAATCCAGAGGATATCTGCAGCCGGTGTTGTCGACACGCTCGTTTTCGACCCACAGGTGATGGAGGTGAAGACCATGCCCGTCGATACCACTACTTTCGTCCCGCATGACATCAAGGGGCAGATGCGTTATCCGTTGACTTTCAGGGAAGTGCTGCCTTGGATTCTCGGATTCGACCTGGTCGCGGTGCTGGCGATCCTCGCCGGTGCCTTGATAATGATGCGGCGCAGGCGCGGCCAGGACGCCGAGGCGCACCGCGATCCCGCATACATCGTCGCCCTGAGGCGGCTTGACGCCTTCCGGGGCGACAAGTACTGGGCTCCGGACAAGCAGAAGGCCTTCTATTCCGGTATCACCGATACGCTGCGCGCCTATATAGCCGATACTTTCGGCATAGACGCCAAGGAGATGACCACTGCCGAGATCTTCGATGCTCTGAAGGGCAATGAGAAACTTACTGATGAGCTTTACGGCAGCACCAAGGAGCTCTTCGAGCTGGCTGACTTCGTCAAGTTCGCCAAGCATGTCGCGGACGATTCCGAGAATGCCGCCGCGCTGCCACTGTCAGTCCGTTTCGTGACTTCAACGTACCAGTCCGTCCTTGAGGATGAGACTCCTCAGGCCGGTACTGAAAATGGAAAGGAGGTAGTCTGATGTTCTTCGAGTATCCAAATCTTCTCTGGCTCCTCGCCATTCCGGTCCTCCTGACAGCACTCTACATCTATCAGGAGCTTACGGGCCGCAAGCCGCACATGCGCGTTTCCACGGCGGCGCCGTGGAAGCTTGAGGGCCGTAGCGCCCTGTCCGTGCTGCGGCACCTGCCTTTCGCTTTCCGCATCGCCGCCCTCTCGCTGATCATCGTCGCCATAGCCCGGCCACGTTCGTCCTCCCAGATGGAAAAGATTGATACCGAAGGTATTGACATAGTCCTGGCGATGGACGTTTCGACCAGTATGCTTGCCAGGGATTTCAATCCCGACCGCATCAGCGCGGCCAAGGACATTGCGATAGAGTTCATCGCGCAGCGTCCCACCGACCGCATTGGCATCGTGGTTTTTGCGGGTGAGAGCTACACCCAGTGCCCCCTCACCACCGACCGCGCCACGCTCATCAACCTGATGAAGGAAGTCCAGACCGACCTGATCGAGGACGGTACCGCTATCGGCAACGGTCTGGCCACTGCAGTGGCCCGCATGGCCGAGTCCGATGCAAAGAGCCGTGTCGTCATCCTCCTGACCGACGGTGTCAACAACAGCGGCGAGATCGCTCCGCTGACCGCCGCTGAGATTGCCAATACCTATGGAGTGCGTGTTTATACCATAGGGGTCGGAGCCAACGGCACCGCTCCATATCCGGTCATGACACCTTGGGGTGTGGATATCCAGCGCGTCAACGTCGAGATCGACGAGGATTTGCTTAAAACCATAGCCGAGACGACCGGAGGCCGTTATTTCCGTGCCACCGACAATACCAAGCTCGCCGAGATCTACTCCGAGATCAACCGGATGGAGAAGGCGCGCACCACCATAGACAGCTTCCCCGTTTACAAGGAGCTCTTCACGCGATACGCGCTGCTCGCACTCGCGTTCCTTCTCCTTGAACTCCTTGTCCGACTGCTTATCAGACGTCTGCCATGATCCTTTTCGCCCAATACAAGTATCTTCTGCTCCTCCTGCTCGTGCCGGTGATCCTCATCGCGCACGGGGTGAAGATGCGCATGCGCCGCAAGCGCATCGAGCGCTTCGGCGATGCTGCGCTCGTCGAGGAGCTGATGCCGTCATGGTCCGTAGCGAAAGGTTGGTTGCGCACCGTGCTGTACAGCCTGGCGTTCTTCCTGTTCGTCATAGGCCTTGCTCGGCCGCAGATAGGAGCCAAACTCAGCGAGCACGAGGCCAAGGGCGCCGAGATCATGATATGCCTCGATGTTTCCAATTCCATGCTGGCCGAGGATTACTCCCCGAACCGCCTGGAACGCGCCAAACTGGCGATCTCGCGCATCGTGGACCGCCTTCAGGAAGACCGTATAGGCCTGATAGTCTTCGCCGGGTCGTCTTTCGTCCAGTTGCCTATCACCACCGACTATGTGTCGGCCAAGATGTTCCTGAACTCTATTGACACCGGCTCGGTGCCGGTCCAGGGCACGGCCATCGGTGACGCGGTCCTGACCGCGGCCCGAAGTTTCAGCGAGCAGAGCGAGAAGAGCCGTGCCATAATCGTCATCACCGATGGCGAGAACCATGAGGATGACCCCGTCGATGCCGTCCGCCAGGTGGCGGAAATGGGTATTAAAGTCTATACGATAGGTGTAGGTTCGCTTCGTGGACAACCCATCCCGAAAGATGGCCAGCTCATGAAGGACCGTGAGGGGAACATCGTCGTCAGTCGTTTGGACGAGGGAACTCTTCAGCAGATGGCCGAGGCAGGTAACGGGGCTTATGTCCATGCCGGCAACGAGGAGTTCGGCCTCAATCCTATCATAGACGATATCCGCAAGATGGAGGCGGAGAAGTTCAACTCCGTCGTCTTCGAGGAGTATGACGAGCAATACATGTATTTCTTTGCCGCAGCGCTGGCATTATTCGTGATAGAGATGCTGATAGGGGAGAGGCGTTTGCGCAAGAAACTGTTTTAGGATGAGATGAGTTTGAAGTCAATCATAAGCTGCGCGGCGTTGTTGCTGCTGTCTGCCGCCGCCTTCGGCCAGGCGGACCGCCGCGACGTGCGCGCCGGCAACCGCAAGTTCCGCAAGGGAGACTACAAGGCTGCGGAGATAGACTACCGCAAGGCCGTGGTCAAGGATTCGACGTCCATGGCCGGATCGTACAATCTTTCCAACGACCTTTACAGGCAGGAAGGGTTCGAAGACGCCGGCAAGGCCATGGAGGCTGCGGCGCGCGGCGCCGCCAATGTCTCCGCCTGGCCTGACGCAGCCCCGAAGCAACTGCGCAAGTCGGTCGACTCGGCTTCCGACGTTTTCTACAACTCCGGAGACATCGCCCTCCAGCAGAAGGACTATGCCGCAGCCGTCGAAGCCTTCAAGCAGGCGCTCCTTCGCCGTCCCGATGACCTGGATGCCAAGGAGAATTACATTTACGCCAAGCTGATGCTCCAGAACCAGCAGAACGGAGGAGGTGGTGGCGGCCAGAACAACCAGGACCAGAATCAGGACCAGGATCAGGACCAAAACCAGGACAACCAGAATCAAGACCAGAACCAGGACAACCAGAATCAAGACCAGAACCAGGATCAGGATCAGGATAATCAGGACCAGGGTGACCAGGGACAGTCCGGTTCCGAGCAGCCCAGGGAGATAAAGATATCTCCGCAGCAGGCCCAGCAGATGCTGCAGGCCATTCAGGCAAAGGAGAAAGAGACCCAGGACAAGGTGAACAAGGAGAAGGCGGCGGCGCTCAAGTCCCGCCAGAAAGAGAAGAATTGGTAAGACATGAAGAGACTAGCCATCATATTCGCGTTGCTGGCGGCATCCATGGCCGCCTTTGCGCAGAATTCCATCAAGGTCCAGGTGCCGAACGTGGTGGCCGCGGACGAGCAGTTCAACATTTCCTTCATCATCGAAGGTGAGAACGCCCCTTCGGACTTCAGCTGGTCCGAAGGTGATGATTTCCAGCTTGTCTGGGGGCCTCAGAAGGGCACGTCCACCAGCATTACCGTCGTCAACGGCAAGAGGACGCGCTCGGTTCAGCATACTTATACCTATGTGCTGATTCCCCGCAAGACCGGCAACCTCGTGATACCGGCCGCCTCGGCTACGGTCAAGGGTGACAAGATAGCCTCTTCGCGCACTACGGTTGAGGTCGTGTCTGACGGAGCATCCTCCGGTTCCTCGGGCGGTTCTTCCCAATCCCAGGGATCTTCCGGATCCGCTTCCGGCCAGTCTTCGTCCAGGGCGTCATCCTCGGGTGACATAGCCCGTGATGACCTCTTCCTCAAGCTTTCGCTCAGCCGCACCAATGTCGTAGTGGGCGAGCCCGTCACCGCTACGCTCAAGCTCTACCAGCGCGTCAATATCGCGGGTTTCGAGGATGCGAAGTTCCCTACTTTCAACGGTTTCTGGAGCCAGGAAGTCCTTGCGCCGACCACCATCGACTTCAAGCGCGAGAGCTACAACAACATGATCTACAACACTGCCGTCCTGCGCAGCTACGTGCTGATCCCGCAGCAGGCCGGCGATATCACCATAGATCCTGCCGAGCTTGTGTGCCTGGTCAATGTCAGGGCTCCGTCCAGCGGGTCGAACAGCATCTTCGACAGTTTCTTCCAGGAAGATTACCGCACCATCCGCAAGCGTGTTACTTCGGAATCGTATAAGGTCCATGTCTCCAAGCTCCCTTCCGGGGCTCCGGCCTCGTTCGGAGGCGGTGTCGGCACCTTCACCATCAAGACCGCCCTCAGCAAGGATTCACTGCGCACCCATGATGCCGCGTCCCTGCTTGTTACGATCTCCGGAAAGGGCAATGTGTCGCTCCTGGAGGCTCCGAAGATCGATTTCCCTCCGGATTTCGAGGTTTATGACGTGAAGGTGACGGACAATACAGACAAGTCAACCGGACGTACGACCGGGTCGAAGACTTTCGAGTATCCCTTCATTCCTCGAAGCCATGGAACCTTTACGCTTGGGCCGATCGAATACAGTTATTATGACATCGACGCCGGACGTTATTCTACTCTCCGCACAGATCCCGTGGCAGTAAAGGTTGCCCGCGGGAATGATGCGGACGCGCCTCAGGCGGGTCAAATGGTGCAGGGCACTGTCCGCCGTGATGTAAAGAGCCTCGGTTCCGATATCCGTTTCATTGCGACGAAGAAGCCGTCCCTGTCGAGGCAGGGGAGTTTCTTCGTGTTCTCCGGCGGATTCTGGGTGCTGCTTGCGCTGCTACTGGCGGCCGCCACTGCAGCATACATGCTGCTGAAGCGGCAGGCGGCGCGCCGGGCCGACGTTGTCGGCACGCGCGGCCGCGCCGCCACCAAGATGGCGCAGAAGCGCCTCTCCGTGGCCGAAGGCTATCTCAAGAACAACCTCTACACTGCTTTTTATGAGGAGTTGCACCGCGCCCTGCTCGGATTCGTGTCCGACAAACTCAATATAGATACGGCTGACATGACCAAGGAGAATATTGCATCCGCACTCTCTTCAGGAGGTGTCCCCGAGTCGCTGGTATCGGAGTTCACCGGTCTTCTGGATGCCTGCGAGTATGCCCGCTACGCTCCTGATGCCGGTCATGAGGCCATGAATGCCCATTATGAGACTGCTGTCGGCGTCATTTCCATGATTGATTCGAACATGAAGAAAAAGAATGCTTCCGCTTCGCGGACTGTTGTGACCGGCTTGTTGCTGGTGCTGTTGCTGCCGGCGTGGAACGCGTCCGCGCAGGCTTCTGCCGATTCGTTGTGGAATGCCGGTACGGTTGCTTATTCCGAGGGGCGGTGGGATGCTGCTGCCGAAGCCTGGACCGCTATCGAAGCACAGGGACTCGAGTCGCCTGAACTATATTATAATATAGGAAATGCTTTCTTCAAGTCTTCGGACTATGCCCATGCCATCCTGTATTACGAACGTGCCCTTAAACTTGATCCTTCATATTCCGACGCTCGTTTCAACCTCGAGTTTGCGCAGGGATCCGTCCAGGACCGCATTGAGAGCGTTCCGGAGTTCTTCCTTAAGACATGGGTAAGGAAACTCGGATATGTGTTCTCGTCCGATGCATGGACAGCCCTGTTCTTTGTTCTGCTTGCAATTACGCTTGCATGCGTGCTGCTGTTCCTGCTCGGATCTGGCAGCGCCGGGCGCAGGACCGGATTCTTCGCAGGCATCGCCGCGCTCCTGCTCGCCTTCTGCTGCCTCGGCTTCGCCGCCTCGCAGAAGGCTGCCTATAACCGTGCGGACGGAGCCGTCGTCACTGTTCCGGTGTCTTCCGTCAAGAGTTCCCCCGGTGCGGAGTCGGCCAAGGACCTGTTCATCCTGCACGAAGGCACGCGTGTCCTCGTCCTTGACGAGGTCGGCGGCTGGTGGAATGTCGAACTTGCCGACGGGCGCCAAGGCTGGATACCGGCCTCGGACCTGGAACTGATATAGAAAAACAGCCCCGGAAACCATTCCGGGGCTGTTTTTTATGTGGGAGATAGCGGATTCGAACCGTTGACCCCCTGCTTGTAAGGCAGGTGCTCTAAACCAACTGAGCTAATCTCCCGTGTTTTGCGGACTGCAAAGATACGCCATTTTTTCTTTCTACCAAAAAATGCACGGGCAAATGTAGTCCCGTTTCCATCGCGGGTGATGGCCTTTGCCGCTATATTTAAATAAAGGTAAATGACGCTTGAATGAAAAAAATGTAAAAAAATCCGAAAAAAGTTTGATACCGATGCAACGAACGTGTAGGAAATCGCATCTTATACCTGTGTGAACCTCATTGGAGGGCGCTGGAGATAAGAAAAATTAACAAAAGTTGTTGCATAAGAAAAAAAATCTCCATACCTTTGTGCATTGAGTACTATGCCATAATTGTGTGGTATTGTATCTTGACGGGCACAAATGTGCTTTTTGGGTTGAAACAAAGTGAAAGAAATACTATTATAGTTTAACTTTTTATTTTTAATCTATTCGTTTATGAAAAAAATTTTTAGAATGGCTTTGGTGTTCGCCCTCGCGGGTGCGACACTGATGTACACAGGGTGTTCTAAAGATTACACGGAGGACATCAACAATGTGAAGTCCTCTGTCAGCGATCTTCAGAACAAGCTGGGCGAACTCAACAACGAGCTCTCAGCTCTGAAGTCGAGTGTGTCCTCCCTCGAAGCTGCTTACAAGGCCGCTGACGACCTCATCAAGGGTGACGTCACTGATCTCAAGACCAGGGTCGCCAAGGTTGAGGAGGCTGTCAAGGACCTCTCCAAGTATGCTACCAAGGATGAGCTTAACGAGGCTGTAAAGGGTGTCGAGAAGAAGATCTCTGACGCCAAGGCTGAGATTAAGAAGACCACCGATGATCTCCAGAAGCAGATCAACGATCTGAAGGAGCAACTCGCCAAGGACGAAGAGGCTATCAAGAAACTCGAGGCCGCTCAGAAGGAGGTTGACAATGTTTATGGCTTCCTCTCCGACGAGCTCCGTGCCATCGTCTTCTTCCCTGACTTCTATTTCGCCGGTGTCGAGGCTACTTCCTATGACTTCGCTACCTTCTGGGGTTACAAGCCGGTTGCCCTTGGCAAGGCTGATACCAGCCACCAGGATCACGAAGGTGCAGCGCTTGAGTTCCCTAAGGGTGCCAAGACCACTGCCGAGGTCAATGTCAAGAAGAACATGTTCGGTCAGCCCATCCAGTACGCCGTTGACCGTCAGAGCGCTTCTTATATCTATGATGAGAAGGGCAACATGGTTGAGTACAAGGATGCTTACAAGTATGCCAAGGCTGGTTCATACATGCCGTTCTATTATTTCCCTGCCAACTTCTCCCAGGGCCAGATCGGTCGTGCCTATTATGATCTCAATCCTTCTTCCTTCCCGCTTGACTCCGCTGCATGGAGCCTGAACGGTATGGATCGCAATTACGTCGTCAAGGCTGACGAGTCCGTCTTCTGGGATCCTATTTTCGAGGGCATCTCCAAGGTTGACGGTCATGCCGAGGTCCTTTATTCGATTGACGATCCTGCAGCTGTATTCACTTCTGTCATCGATGCCTTCATGTATCAGTATGCGAAGAGGGGAGCAGTTCCTGAGAACTCGTGGAATACCCAGGCTGAATACAGGCGTTACCTCATTAAGATGTACACCGATTATCTCATGGAAAGCACCAGCCATCTCCCGGTCATGCAGCTTCAGGCTGACCTCGACGATGAGAGGTCTGTCGTTTCGGACTGGCACGCTATCGCTTCCGGTGAGGAGCTTGTCGATCACCTCGCCTTCGCTAAGGACAACAAGTGGCTCACTGATTCCACCGACTGCGGCGCCATCCAGAATGCCATGGGTGTAACTGTGAAAAAGGATCTTTATGAGGATGCTTATGCCGCAGCTGCCAAGAAGCCTAGTGTTCAGGTTCTGTACAACGGCGGTCCTGTCGACCTCGCCAAGCTTATCGCCATCCATACTATTGATTCCTATGGTGATACCTACAACGACTATACCCTTGACGAGTTCAACACCAAGTATCCTTCCTTCAGCTACAAGTTCGAGCTTATCCCTTACAAGGTAGGTGGTGAGGTCACCAGTGAGGAGATGTACGGCCAGATTGACGGTACCGAGTTCACTCCTTGCTATGTCGTCAGCAAGGACAAGAACGCTGAGAGCAAGCCTATCGAGAAGGGTTCCGAGGACAAGCAGGGTGTCTCTGCTGTCGGCCGTATGCCTATCGTCCTCGCTTACCTCGTGAACAACGAGACTGGCGAGAGCTACGCTGTCGGTTACTTCAAGATCGAGATTGTCAAGGAGATCCGCGAGGCCGATGAGAGGTTCTTCGAGATTCCTGACCTCGGAAAGGTTCCTTTCATCTGCAATCCTTTCACTCTCAGGACCAACTGGCATGAGTTCTCCTACTTCGTACTTGAGGCTCTCAAGGTCGATTATAAGGAATTCATCGAGGACTTCGAGCTCCAGGGTATCTATGGTTACGAATTTGTTGAGAAGTATGGCAGCATCGTCAGCGAGCTCACCAAGATTGCTGATGCTTCTGCAGACCAGGAGGTTCACCTCACTTACAGTGAGCCTTACGTGAAGGATCCTGTGAACAATGTCATCGACTACAAGGATGTTGACTATGGCTTTGCTTCCTACAATAAGGATGAGTCCGGTTCCACCATCAACGACGCCTTCACCTGGAAGGTCAATCCTCAGGACATCGGTGCCGGTAAGGCCAAGTCCATCTACTTCAAGTTCATCAACAAGACTGACAAGTATGATATTGTCTACATCGAGATGAAGGCTGATGTTGCTGCCCCTGCCAAGTTCGACTTCGGCGCCAACAAGATCTCCAACGAGTGGTTCGATGATATTGATGGTGAGGTTAAGAATACCGCCCGTATCAATGTCCTTGTTCCTAACGTGACTTCCGACGATGTAACCAAGTTCTATCGTGACCTCAACCGCTTCTTCATCGGTTACAAGCCTGGTCTCGCCCTTACCGAGGATTCTGATCCGGTTTACAAGAACTACTTCGATGAGAAAGCCAACGCTGCAAAGAAGGAGCAGTACAATCCTGCTGAGCTTGCCGGTGAGTACAAGTTCCACTTCTCTGCCACTCAGCCTGTCATTGCCAACATTGACAAGTATACCAATTACTGGGTAGATGCTGACGGCAAGAAGATGACCACCAACCTGCCTCTCTATTCCAACTGGTGGGCTGACAGCAGCAAACTCTATGTTCCTGCTTACCAGTGGAACAACTTTACCAAGGCCTATGAGGAGGTGAAGAAGGAAGTCACCCTCGCTGATGGTTCCAAGGTCAAGGTTCCTGAGCTCATTGACTCCAACCTTGTTGCTACCCTCGAGCCTACCGGCATGGTTACCTACAGCTATGCTGAGGGCCAGACCGCTGCCAAGGTTCTCCTCAACCTCTGGAGCTACACTCTGACCGATCAGGCCAAGATGCTCTATGCCAATGTCCTTGTTACCACTACCTATGGCGAGTGCAAGATCGATGCTGGCGATGCCAACTTCCATCTCCGCTTTGTCCGTCCTCTCGATGTCAACTTCAAGGCCGCTGAGGTCGCTCAGGAGTCTGCCGTCAATGGATTCAATGTCCTGATCGCCGAGTTCATCTCCGGCATCACCGACTGGAACAAGCAGGGCGTCATCAAGCCTGAGGTTGTCAACAAGAAGGAGACTGGTTACTTCGTAGCCAACATCATCTCCGGTGTCAACATGTACGAGTACTACAAGTTCACGAAGCTTATCCTCGATCTTGAGAACGCAGAGCGTGATCACTTCAAGGTTGGCGACGACAATGCCCGTGACCTCCTCAAGAACGTCACTCCTGAGGCTCAGCTCCAGCTCGGTACTGTTGATCCTAAGACCGATGTCTTCACTCCTGGTGGCTCCAACGAGCTTGATATCTCCAACCTTGAGAACCTTAAGGGTGCTGCTATCAACTACAGGAACGACCGTGCAGTTGTCGAGACCTTCAACCTCTTCATCCCTGTTTCTGTCGAGTACGCTTGGGGTACTATCACCGAGACTCTCCAGATCAAGGTTAAGAAGACTGCTGATACCGATCCCAAATAGTTTGAAACTATATCTATGATTTGAGAAAGGGCGCGTCTGGATGGCGCGCCTTTTCCAAATCAAATAATCTACTCGCATGAAACGATTCTATTTTCTTATTGCTGCTTTTGCTTTGTTGGTTTCCTGTGGCCCTAAATACTCCGGTTCCCGGGGCGAAAAGACCCAGAAGGATGCCGAGGCTGAGTTTCTCGCCTCTCTGTCCCAAACTGACCAGGATGCTGTCTTGGCTTTGGCCGATGATTGCATGAATAAGTTGCAGGCTGGCAAAGTAGATGAGGCTGTGGGTATGATTTATGTCCTGTACAATGATGTCGTATATAAGAAGTCCGCTTCTTATACGGCTGATCTGGTACAGCGGTTCAAGTCTTTCCCCGTGGTTTCATATGAGCGCTTGTATCATAGTTTCTCAACCGAGGGTAACAATGATATTTCTTACTCATATGTTTTTGCACCCGCTTCCGGCGGTAGGTCTGCGCAGACCATGAAACTGATGTTCAATCCGGTATATATCGATGGCAGCTGGTACCTGACTTTCAAGGACGGTTCCCAGTCCAGCAGAGACCTTCCTTTGGACAAACAGATCCATGAACTTGCTCCGGCCCCTAATGCACCACGTCTGAACAAGTCTTCCGCTCAATAGGACATGTGATATATTGATAAACATTCAATCGAACAGAATTTATGAAAAAAGCTATACTTATTCTTGCTGCTGCAATGATGATGGGTATCAGCGCTTCCGCTCAGGAGTTCAACCCTCACTGGTATCTCCAGCTGCGTGGTGGTGTTGCCGAGACTATCGGTGAGACCAACTTCGTTGACCTCCTTTCCCCGGCCGCTGATCTCTCTCTCGGCTATCAGTTCACCCCTGTCTTCGGCCTACGCGGCAACGCTATGGGCTGGCAGGCAAAGGGTGCCATGAGTGGTGTGGAGTCCAAGACTGAGGTCTACAAGTTCAATACCGCCCAGGCTGCCCTCGATGCTACTTTTGACATCGCCAATATTTTCAATGTCAACCTTGACCGTGTCCTGAGCCCTTATGCTTACCTCGGTGTCGGCGCCAACATGCGCTTCAACAACGATGAGGCCAAGGCTATCCAGGCCAAGGGTGGCAGCTTCGAGTATATGTGGGATGGCAAGGCTTTCAGCCCCGCCGGACGTGCCGGTCTCGGTTTCGACATCCGTCTCTCCGACGCCATCAAGCTCAACCTTGAGGCTGGTGTGAACGCTCTTAGCGATCACTTCAACTCCAAGAAGAATGAGCGCGCTGGCAAGATGCCCGACTTCGACTATCAGTACACTGGTCTCGTAGGTCTCAAGATCGCTCTTGGACCCACCAAGAAGGCCGCTCCCGCTCCTGTAGTCGTTCCTCCTCCGGCACCCGCCCCGGCTCCCGCTCCGGCACCGGCTCCGAAACCGGAACCGAAGCCCGTTGTTGTTGAGCAGCCCGCTCCCGCCCCGGCTCCCGAGCTTCAGGAGAACATCTACTTCATCATCAACAAGTGGAATATCCAGGCTTCCGAGGTCGCCAAACTCGATGAGATCGCTGCCTTCATGGCTCAGAATCCTGACACCAAGGTCCAGCTCACCGGTCACGCCGACAAGGCTACCGGTACCGCTCAGAGGAACCTCTTCCTCTCCGAGAAGCGTGCTGAGGCCGTCACCAATGAGCTCGTAAAGCGTGGTGTTGACAAGTCCCGCATCTCCTCCACCTTCAAGGGTGACACCGCGAACCCGTTCGCTACCCCTGAGGAGAACCGTGTTACCGTTTGCTTCGTGAAGTAATTTCATTAAACAATAGAGTAATAATATGAAGTGAGCCGGGATGGAATCCTTTCCATCCCGGCTCTTTTTTTTCTTATTCCTCAGTTTTTCGCTGAGGGATAACAAGACTAATAGAGCTGTTATTCGGTAAGCAGTGGACCGCGGCCGGAGTCGTTGGCACGGTAGTGCGGAGCATAGAGGGACTCTATGCTGACCGCGGGCATCTGGAAGAAGCCGGCCTGGGTGACCAGGAACTCTTCCGTGACGATTGTATTCTCCTCTGGGTAGGAGTCGAACCAGTATTCGGTGCGGTCAGCGAGGACGCTGCGGTAGCCGTGCGGGCTGAAGGCCCGCCAGCCGGCTACGCTGAGCGGCCGCAGCCACCAGCCGTAATAGCCGGACAGCTGGTTCGAAGGCCGCAGGGATGCGGGCCTGGGGGCTGTCAGTTTTACGAAACTGCGGTTTTCCTCGTTCCATATACGGTATTCGGCAAAAACTTTGTCCCCTATATAGAGATTCTCTCCGTCGGAGAGTTCATTGCGCTGCACTTTACCGTCCACCGTACGCTCAACGAAGAAGCGGCGCTCTACTGTAAAGCCGTTTCCAGCTGCCTTGACTTCTTTGAAGGGTTTGGTGAATGATTTGCTCAGGCTAATGATACGGGTGTCGAGCGTTTCCTGTGAAGCGTCCAGGATGGTGGCGATAGCATTGACGAAAGCTGCATCCTCATCCCAGTGCTGTGTTTCTTTCTGGACCATCAGCCAGAGGCTTATGCCGTCGGCGATGGATAAGGCCTCTGTTGCATCGGTACGCCTGTCGAAATAGCGCTCGCGGTCGCGCAGGAGGTCTGCTATGAAAGCGTGCGCGTACGCCTCGCTTTCGAGCAGGCCGCGGTAAGGCATGACCGCATTGGGATAGTACCAGCCGCCGGAAGGATGGGCGATGGCATATTCCTGAAGTGAAATCAGGTCTTTAATGGCAGAACTGCGCAGTTTTGCGCCGGTGCCGAGGCGTATGCCCCAGGCGGCGGCGAGCCGGCGACCCTCCTCGGAGCCTGCAAGGCTCACGAGGGTGTGCAGCCGCCGCGCCTTGCCCAGCACATATCCGTTCATACCTCTCTCCTTGCGCGGAGTGAGATATTCCTTCATCCTCTTCCTGAAATCGCGCAACTTCTTGGAATCTACATCCTTGGCAGAGAACTCTACTTCCGGATACAGTACCCTGACGGAAACATACTGCTCTTCAGAGAGACCTCCGCACCAGATCGGGCGCTTGTCATCTCCGAAGAACACTTTGTCAAGATAGTTCACTGCAGATTCCACTGTTTCGTACGAAACAGCGCTTACATCGATATTCCGCTTGCGCAGACCGGCATAGCGTTCCAGAAGAACTGCGGTAATGATAGGGGAACTCCCCATTCCCTTGAACCAGGCAAATCCTCCATCTTCGTCGCGGCATGCCATCAGCGCTGCCAGAAGCTCGGAGTCTGACTTCTCTTTCTCGATATGCGATCCCAGTTTTGCAGCCATCAGCCTGACGTACAGCGCCTCCGACAGGTCAAGTGCATTCTCCGATGCAGCCTCCGCCTTTGTAGGCAGGGCATCCTTGACCATCTGGAGCAGAGAAACGTTCTTCATGTCAGCGTCTTCTCCTGACACGTTCACAAACTCGCCTTTGAGTTTGGCAAGCAGTTCCTCGAGGGATTCACCGCTGTGGAGGATGGAGGAATGGGCTTCCGTTAGCGTTTGTACAGCTTTGTATACGGGTACGGAAACAAATACGGCATCCGAGCCATTGCCTTCACCGTCAGCGATGAAAGTCAGCTTTATACCGAGTTCCTTGATATCCGGGACTTCTATCTCAAGATCTTCTGAAAGCGCTCCGCCAGGCTCAAGCGTCACATCTTTCATGATGCTTTGCATCGGCTTTGAATTGCGGTAGTCCTTTCCGTCGTAAAGGTCAATGCGGAGGCGCCCGGTCAGGGTCTCATCCACACTGCTCGAAAGCGAGGCCTTGACGAAATATCGGTCGCCCGTATAGAGATACTGGGGCTCGACAAGCGATACCTTGGCCGGCACTGTCACGACCATTTCCTGGCGCAGGACAGCGTTGTCCATATCCTTGTCATGTGCGAAAAGCTGGACGAAATATGTCGATAGCTTGTCAGCCGTAGTGAAGTCTAGCTTGACCGTGCCATTGGAATCAGAGCGGAGGAAGGGCTCGAAGGCTACCGTCTTTGCGAAATCCTCGCGTACGGCGATGTCCGCGCCCATATCGGCGTCCATCGTCAGCGCATCATCCATCTTGGCGGCGGCGTACCCCATTGCAACAGACTCGTTCTGTACAACCTCTTCTTCCATTGCAAAAGCCTCAGGCGCAGGAGCTGCAGCCATCTCAACCATGTCTGCAGATGCGTTGGAGGCCGTTTTGTACATAACTCCTCCGGCCCGCGTGCCGCGTACCATAATCCTCGGTTCCGTCCGGTCCATTCCGGAAGTGGAGCGGATGCTGACAGTCGGGCCTTCGGCACCGCGCATCAGTATACGGCTCCAACGATTGGACATGATGCGTTCGCTGGACTTGTCGAAGATGGTTGCAACACATTCGACTTCCGGCTTGGTAGCGATCTCGAATGAGTATGCCGTTCCGGGTGCGGTCTTGTCCATGAATCTGGTGAAAGCCAGGGGGAGTTCCAGCCTTTTCGCGCTGCGGTCGAACTGGCGCGAGAAGGAGTACTGCCTGTAATCCTTGAAATACACCACGTTGACCCTGACCACATCCGGAGCACCGTCAGGCCACTCGAAGCGGACGGTATCGAGCGAGCCTGCCTCGCCGCGGCGGCCTTCGAGATGGACCGTCTTCGATCCTAGGACGACATTGCCGGTACCGTAGAGTTCCACGACTGCCCATACGGGTCCGTTCGTGGCACCGATCTGCACCGAGACCGCGCCGTCCCTGTCTGAAGCCTTGAACAGGCTTTGGACATCGGCGTCAAGCGTGGTGTCCCCGTCTTTGACCTTCAGTATCTCGTACAGTACCGTGGACTTGATTTCATTGCCGAAAACGTCTTTGTCCGTTGCGATGGCCTCGAACACGTAGAGCCCGGAAGGGGAGCCGGAGGTATCGAGATCCAGGACATCTCCGGGAGCTGCTTTGCCGGACGCGAGAACCTTGTCTCCCGACTTCAACGTGTAGTTGATTCTCAGGGATTTGCGGTTTTGGTTTACACCCTGGCGGTAGGTTTCGGTGTGCAGGCTCAGCTTTATCCGGTCTTCGGCTACTACGCCCCAGTCGTAATTCTCGCCCTCGCGCCATACGTGACTCTCCTTCATGGAGACTTCCGCATCGGCGCGGTTCTCAAGATTGGCGGAGAACGGTATCATGCGATGCACCTGACGCCCGGTATTCCACTCGAGCGTTTCTCCTGTTGCGTCGGAGACTCCTACGCGTACGTTATAATAGAGGTACTCCTCCTGTCCGGAAAGGAAGGAAATGGTGAAACGGCCGTCCCGGTCGGGGTGCAGCACACCCTCGCTGACGACCTTGCCGCCACCCTCGGTCACCGCGTAGCGGATGTCCGCGGCGGTCAGCGAATGTCCGGAATAGCTCTTCAGCGTTCCTTTGACCTCGATGCTGTCCCCGGGGAAATAAAGGTTGGGATCCGGATCGAAGTTCAGGTCGAATGTAGGGAGTATGAAGTCGTCGACGCGGATGCTGGCGGTGGCCAGCTGCCTTGTGCCGTCAAGGACGGCCAGGCGGAAAACGCCACCGCGCTCCTGTCGCTCGAGGAGGAACTCCCCGGCAGCGGAGCCGAATTCATTGGTCTCCAGTTCACGGGTGCCGATTGTCTTGCCCTGGGTGTCGAACAACTTGACAGTTAGCTTCCTGCCTGCCTGTGCGTGGAGACTCTCCCTCCTGTCTCCATAATATCTGATGACTTTGAAGTGAACTGTTTCACCGGGATTGAAGGCGCTGCGGTCGACGAAAATGGATGCGTAAGTCTGCTCGTCAGGGATATTCTTGATGACATTCAGGCTGGCAAGACTGCATTCAGGAGTCTTGCGGAGGGTTCCGTCAGAGTCTTTGAGAGAGACTACGATGCGGTTCTGCCAGCGGTTTTCCAGGAATCTGGAAGTGAAATCCTTGGGCAGATAGGTGAATCCCTCCTGCAGGGAGAAATCCTTAAGCTCTGCCAGAACCTTGTCCTTATTGTCCAGCAGTGTTATGTCAGCCTTGCGGACCGGCTCGCCGCTCTTTGCCCGGGCGACGTAAATGGCATAACCGCGGGCATCTTCCTTCTGGGCAGCCGAGAGGCCGTAACGCATGTATTCCTGCTCGGAGGAAACCTTACCTTCCTTGCACTCAATGTTGTATGTGCCGTCATCGAAGGCAGGGAGCTGTATCTTTACAGTATCCTGACGGTAGTAACTCTTGGCTGGATTGTCAACCCTCGTGGAGAATAGTGTCTTTTCCTTGTCCTTTACTGTCAGACCGAACCCCGGGAGATTGCGGATCGTAGCAGTCAGCAGGCCTTCCTCAACCGAGAACCACACTCCCTTGCTGTCAAGCTGTTCGATCAGTGACCCGATCTCGGTGCAGCACTCCGCAATACCCTTCTCCTTGCCGGAGAAAGCCTTGCGGTCCTTCTCAAAGGCGGCAGCCTTGTCCCTCAGCGTCCGGTACTGCTCCGAAGTGCCCTTTTCGCCGCGCTCCAGCTGCTCGAATTCCATGGCAAGCAGGGCTTGCCTGGCCATGAGCGAGACGGCTTTTCCGTCATACTTCCGGACATACTCTTCCAGCTTTTCTTTGGAACGGAAATCGTCCCTGAGCCACTTGATGCGGGTGAATTCGAGGAAAGCGGCATCCGGGTACCTTCCTCCGATGGTCTTCTCCAGCATGTCCGCGTATTCTTCGACTGCGCCTGGATTCCAGCGGTTTCCGAGGACAAGTGACCAGAGAGCATATTCCCAGTCATTGGGGATCTGTCCTGTCAGGACATCCTTATATATCTCGGATGATAGACGGTCATCAGCCTCGTAGAAATCGGTGTGCCGGCCTTTCTCCAGCCTGTCACGGTTTTTTTTCAGGAATTCGGTTTTTCCGGCCAGGTCGTGGCGGGAATTAAAGAATGTCAGCACAGGCTCGTCAAATGCCTCAATATCCTTCTGGAACCGGGTATACAGGCTGTCCCGCAATTTCCAGTTCCGGTAGGAGGAAACATCGACGAACTCCTGCCCGGCACGGTAGAAGTCCCAGGGGAGCCGTTCCTTCGCAGCGATCTTTTTGATCTCCTGGAGGATGTCCAGCTGCTTCTGCGGCCGGTCCGCCTTGCGGGCGGCTTCGTAGTCCTTCCAGAGTTTGCTGACCTGGGAATTGTTCCGTGCGTCTTTCGCGCTATTGTTTTCCATTACTTTCGATCCTGTAAATAAAATGACGGCCAGGGGTATCAGCCATAATATCCTTTTCATAAAACGCTTATTTTATGCCCCTCACTTCCGATACGTGATTTGTAAGGTCTTGAAATACAGCTTGTTCAGCGATTCCTCCTTGTCGAAAAACGAAAGGGAGAATGTGCTCAATTGGCTGTCAACCAGTCTCTTATGAATCACGGACGATGGTGTGATAAAGCTATAACGGCTTCAGATACTACAAAAGTACTGCCACCGATGTAAATGAGGGGTTTGCTGCCCTCCGGGATTGGCAGTCGGACCTCCGGCTGCGATCTGCTAGAGCGCGCTGAAGCGCCACGCCGACCCGTTCCGGGTAAATGCAGCCCGAGGTCCGCTGCCAATCCCAAAGCGAGTTCAATACCAGATGCAACGCTGCCGCCGAAAACGGCTCTGCCGGGGAAAGCGGCTGAGAGTTTCTCGAAGAGGATATCCGCTTTCAAGGAGCGCGGGGTATCCGGAGAAACGGTGATGTAGTCAGCCTCGCGCGGCATCAGTGGAATGATGCCGTCCAGGTCTTTGTCGGCCATTACTCCATATACGATGATGAGGCGGTCATAACGTCCTATGCGGAGATATTCCTCCAACTGCGCGAAATTCCTTGCCAGAGCCGGAGGATTGTGCCCGATGTCACACAGGACGTCAGGGTCGCGCTGGAGCAGCTCCCAACGTCCGTGGAAATCCATCCGACCGGCAGTGTGCGCTATGGCCTGGAGAACTTCCTCTGACAGCTCGGTGCCCAACACAGCAAGTACGGTCAACACCGTTCTGAGATTCTCTGCCTGCCATTCGCCCTGCAAGTCCATTTCCTCCAGGAGTTTCTCTATCCTTCCCGTCCGGTACAGGGCCTGAAAAGCTTTTAGCGAATGCGGAAATCCCAGCTTTTCAGGTCCTGCATCTGCAGAGGGGAAACGCTCGTCAGCGAAGATCAGGGGACAGTCGGCTGCGGAGGCAGCGGCCTCGAAGACGGGCGCGGTCTCCGCGTCCCGCGTCCCGACTACGGCCGGAACGCCGGGCTTGAAGATCCCGGCCTTCTCGCCGGCTATAGCCGCGCGGGTGCTTCCCAGCTGGGCACAATGGTCCAGCCCGATGCTGGTGACAACTGCCGCTTCGGGCGTTATGATGTTCGTACTGTCCAGGCGGCCGCCGAGACCAACCTCGATGACAGCCACATCGACCTTTTCCTTTTCGAACCACCAGAATGCCATCCCCGTAGTGATCTCGAAGAACGACAGTTTCAGTTCGTCGAAACTCTCTTCCCAGCGGGAGAGGAAATCCCATACATCATCTTTGCTTATCAGGTATACGGGCTCTCCGGTCGAACCGTCGAGTATGCGCATCCTCTCCCGGAAGTCAAGGATGTGCGGTGACGTGTAGAGTCCGACTTTCAGTCCCGTGGCGGCCAATGCTGAAGCCAGCATGTTGGCTACGGATCCCTTGCCGTTGGTACCTGCGACATGGATGGACCTGAATCCCTTGGAAGGGTTGCCCATCCGGGTGTCGAACTCCTCCATGTGGGTGAGTCCAGGCTTGTATGCCTCGCCGAATCCGGTATTCTGTACCGAAGGGAAACGGACGAAGATCCTTTCGAGTTTGTGCTGATATTCAGAGTCGTTCATATCGTTTTTTTGCAACTGAATCCAAATTTAGTTATTTTTACAGAATGATAACCCGCAACATGAACGAAAAGGTGTCAGCGTTGTATTCCGAATACATCATCGACGGAGTACCGCAGGAACTTACTCCTGCACGTATCCTCGATGCCTGCATGGTTGAGGACGGCTTGCGGCCGCCCTGCGAGGAGGATGTCTGCGAACCTGTCGTAGACGAGACCGTAGACCCTGCACCGAAGCCATGCGATACCGATCCCGCACGCATCGACGAGTATCTCAAGCGTATCCGTGCCATCAAGTCCGGTGTTTTCCCTGTTGCATTCCCTGAAACGTATACAAAGTCCCGTATCGCCTGCGCGCTCATCGACGCCATTTGGCGCAAGGGGCATTTCCGTCTGGGTGACCTGGCGCTCCGCCTTGACTGGACATGGAATCCCCGGCGCATCGGAGATATGGCGGCATTTTACGCCTCCGTGTCGTCCGCTGCGGATTATGTCGATTCGCTTGGGCTCCGCCTGTCCGGGTATTCGTATACGGAGACGGAAGGGGAGAGCGACGTGACCGCCGTGCCTTCGCTCGCGGTGCAGAGCCAGGAGCCGGATCCGTCAGGATCGGACGATCCCGACTTTTTCTCCGAGCTCCCTTTCCGCACGGAGCATCCGAGGCTGCGGGTGCAGAACTTCCATCCGTCCAAGCTTCTGCCGGATGCTGCCAGCTGGCTGATATACGTGCCTTTCGAGAATTGCGAGTACCGTCTCGGTGCCTCGCTGCTGGCGCAGGCGCTCGGCTCCTCCGGCGCTGTCGCGCCGCAGCTCGTGGACCCGGACTATTTCATCGACTGTTACGAGGTCGTGAGGGAGCTCGTCGAGGACGGAATCGTCCTGTCCGGAGTGACCGTCGGCAGGGGAGGACTTATCACTGCGCTCAAGCGCATGGCCGGCCCTAAGGTCGGAGCCAGCGTCGAGCTTGCCGACCTGATGCGCGCTACCGGCGACAGGGACATCGTGCGCCTTCTTTTCGCAGAGGTGCCCGGCGTGATCTTCCAGATCGCCGACATCGATTACGACTATGTCGATGCCGAGCTCCTGCTCCAGGACATCGCATTCTATCCGCTCGGACATCCCGTGCCCGGGGAGTCCGGCGTCAATGTTACATCTTCGGACAAGACAGGCATCCAGACCATCCTCGAGTCCCTCATCCGCAGCCAGAGTTCAGAAGGAGAAGACTAACCACATAACATATATGCCAAGATACGCCAATGTCCCTTCGGGGAGAAAAACCCATGGAAAGCCCAAGATATTCGTGCTGGACACCAACATCATCCTGCATGACTACAAGGCTATCAGGAAGTTCCAGGACAACAACATCGTCATTCCGATAGCCGTTATCGAGGAGCTTGACAAGTTCAAGAAAGGCAGCGACGCGCTCGCGTTCAACGCCCGGGGCTTCGTCCGCGAGATCGACCGCCTGACAGAGGGAAAGATGTTCGGCAAGGACGGAGTCCCTATCGGGAAAGGCCTGGGCAAGATCAAGATCGAGCCCAACCATCCTTTCGCCGAGGAGTTCAAGGACTTCTTTATGGACGACATACCCGACCACCGCATCCTCTCGACTGCCATGTGGGTCCGTGACAACAATCCCGGCACCTTCGTGGCACTCATCACCAAGGATGTCAACCTCCGCATGAAGGCCAAGGCGGCCGGGATGGAGGTCCAGGACTACCTCACCGACAAGGTCGAGGAGGCCAAGGTAGAAGGAGCCACCAAAGAGGTCCAGTCCATCGATGTCGACCCTTCCGTGCTGCAGGCTTTGGCCTACGGCAAGGATACCAGCGTCAGTTGGGAAGATGTCCTGGATACAGAGCCCAGGCCGAACCAGCTGTTCAAGTTCAGTTGGAACGGTTCGGACAAGGATGTCGTTTGTGCGCGTTACGATTCGTCGCGCAAGCGCATAGTCCTTGTCAGGACTCGCGAGGCCTACGGCATCCGACCGCGCAATGACGAGCAGAAGTTCGCGCTCGACGCCTGCCTGGATCCGAAGATCCAGCTCGTTTCCCTCACCGGCGGTGCCGGTACGGGTAAAACCCTGCTCGCCCTGGCCTCCGCCCTCGAGCAGGAGCGCGACTTCGACCAGATCATCCTGTCGCGCCCGACCGTAATCCTGGGCAACCAGGACATCGGATTCCTTCCAGGTGACCAGAAGACCAAGATGAGTCCTTACCTGCAGCCCTTGATGGACAACCTCAACGTCATCAAGGCGCAGTTCCGCCCTTCGTCCAAAGAAGCCCTTAAGATCGAGGGCTTGCTGAAGGACGAGAAACTCGTGATCTCGCCGCTGGCCTATATCCGCGGCCGCAGCCTCGGCAAGGCCTTCTTCATCATCGACGAGGCGCAGAACCTTACCCCGCATGAGATCAAGACTATCATCACCCGTGCGGGCGAGGGGACCAAGATGGTGTTTACCGGCGACATCTTCCAGATAGACCAGCCTTACCTCGACCAGTGGTCCAACGGACTGACCCACCTGGGTGAGAAGATGACCGGCCAGAAACTCTTCCAGCACGTGTTCCTGCGCAAGGGTGAGAGAAGCGAGCTTTCCGAGATAGCGGCCAAGCTCTTATAATTGACAAATAATTTTTTAATTAGGCCGGAAAGTTGTAAATTCGCGGCCGATTCAATGGAAAAATAATAACAAAAAAGACGACGTTATGTTTGAAAGCAAGAAGAGAGTCTATCGTTTCGGCGGCAAGCAGGCCGAAGGCGATGGTACCATGCGCGAGCTCCTTGGTGGAAAGGGAGCCAACCTGGCTGAGATGAGCAGGCTCGGAATGCCTGTCCCTGCCGGATTCACTATCACGACCGAATGTTGCGCCGAGTACTATGCACTTGGCGGCGGATATACCGAAGAACTCAAGATGGATGTAGGTGCTGCCCTCATAGCCACCGAGAAGATCATGGGCAAGAAGTTCGGCGATCCCGAGAACCCGCTCCTCGTGAGCTGCCGTTCCGGCGCCCGCAGTTCCATGCCCGGCATGATGGACACCATCCTCAACATCGGCCTTTGCTCCGACACCATTCCCGGAATGATCAAGAAGACCGGCAACCCGCGCTTTGTTTACGACTCATACCGCCGTCTCATCATGATGTACTCCGACGTCGTCATGGAGAAGGCCGAGGGCATCGAGCCTGAGGACGGACAGAGCATCCGCCAGCAGCTTGACCGCATGATGGCGGAGCTCAAGGAGGCGAAGGGCTACAAGTCCGACACCGAGATCACTGCCGAAGAGCTCAAGGACCTTTGCGAGCAGTTCAAGCTCAAGGTCAAGGAAGTCCTCGGCGTCGATTTCCCCGACACTGCCAAGGATCAGCTCTGGGGTTCCATCGGAGGTGTGTTCAAGTCCTGGAACGGCAAGCGTGCCATCGCTTACCGCCGCATCGAGCGTATCCCTGATGATTGGGGTACCGCCGTCAATGTCCAGTCCATGGTGTTCGGTAATATGGGTGACAACTCCGCCACCGGCGTTGCGTTCTCCCGCAACCCCGCTACCGGTGACAACAAGTTCTATGGAGAGTGGCTTATCAATGCCCAGGGCGAGGATGTCGTTGCAGGTATCCGCACCCCGAACCCTCTGAACGAGGCCACCAAGAACGACCATAACAGGAATCTCAAGTCCCTTGAGACTGCAATGCCCGACGTGTACAAGGAGCTCGACGATATCCGTCTCAAGCTCGAGAACCACTTCCACGACATGCAGGACATCGAGTTCACCATCCAGGAGGGCAAGCTCTGGATGCTCCAGTGCCGTATCGGCAAGCGCACCGGACTGGCCGCCCTTCAGATGGCCATGGATATGCTCGGCGAGGGTATGATTGACGAGAAGACCGCCATCATGCGCGTCGCTCCCGCCCAGCTCGACGAGATCCTCCATCCTATCCTTAATCCTGCTTCCGAGAAGATCGCGACCAAGCTCGCTCAGGGACTTCCTGCTTCTCCGGGTGGAGCAGTCGGTACCATCGTCTTTACTTCCGAGGCTGCTATGGCCGTTGCGAAGGACGGTGGCAAGTGCATACTCATCCGTGAGGAGACTTCTCCCGAGGACATCGAGGGCATGCGTGCCGCTGCAGGTATCCTTACCACCCGCGGTGGCATGACTTCCCACGCGGCGCTCGTCGCCCGCGGCTGGGGCAAGTGCTGTATCGTCGGCTGCGAGGCCATGAAGATCAACCTTGAGAAGAAGACAGTTACCTTCGGTGAGGGCGGCAAGGCTTTCAAGGAGGGCGAGTGGATCTCCCTCAACGGTACCAAGGGACTTGTCTACGGCGAGAAGATCGAGACCATGGATGCTTCCGAGAATCCTCTGTTCATCAACTTCATGGCCATCGTGGACAAATACCGCAAGCTCGGTATCCGCACCAACGCCGATACTCCCGAGGACGCCGCCAAGGCTCTCGCATTCGGCGCCGAGGGTATCGGCCTCTTCCGTATCGAGCATATGTTCTACGGCAAGAATTCCGAGACTCCTCTTGCCAAGCTCCGCAAGATGATCATGTGCGACACCGACAAGGAGCGCAAGGCTGCCCTTTCCGAGCTCGAGCCTTTCATCAAGGCCGCTGTCAAGAGCACCCTCCGCATCATGGACGGCAAGCCCGTCGTGTTCCGTCTGCTCGACCCGCCGCTCCACGAGTTCGTTCCCAAGTCCGATGACAAGAAGGCCGAGCTCGCCAAGGAGCTTGACGTCACCGTCGAGGAGATCGAGAAGCGCGGCGAGAGCCTGCACGAGATCAACCCGATGATGGGCCTGCGCGGCGTGCGCCTGCATGTCACCTATCCTTTCATCGCCGAGACCCAGTACAGGGCTATCTTCGGCGCCACCGCCGAACTGATCAAGGAGGGCCTCAACCCGATGCCCGAGATCATGATCCCCGTCACCATCTCCGCCCGTGAGCTCAGCTTCCAGAAGGCTATCTGCGACCGCGTCAAGGCCGAGATCGAGGGCCAGACCATGACCGCCATCTACTACAAGTTCGGAACAATGATCGAAATCCCTCGCGCAGCCCTCACCGCCGACAGGATGGCCCGTGCCGCCGAGTTCTTCTCCTTCGGTACCAACGACCTCACCCAGATGACCTTCGGCTTCTCGCGTGACGACGTCGGCACCTTCATGGGTGACTATCTCGGCAACAAGATCCTCGACGACGATCCGTTCCAGACCATCGACACCAAGGCCGTCGGCCGTCTTGTCGAGTACGGTATCCAGGGCGGACGTTCCCGCAGACCCGACCTCAAGTGCGGTATCTGCGGCGAGCACGGCGGCGATCCCGCTTCGATCGAGTTCTTCAACAAGATCGGCGTCGACTACGTCAGCTGCTCTCCTTTCCGCGTGCCTATCGCCCGCCTCGCCGCGGCACAGGCCGTGATCAAGCAGCAGGCTTAATCCACATAAAAAAGCAGGGTCTCGTTACCCTGCTTTTTTCTTTTATGCGCGGCTATCGTGAGATTGTCCGCGCTTTATTCGTCTTCATCACTGAAAAGGAAAGTGCCGTTGTAGCTGATGGAGTCACGGTTCCTGGACTGGACGTGGAGCGATGCGCTGCCTCCCAGCGAGAATTGGAAGGTATAGACGTGGGTGTCCTCGTCAGTCCGGATCAGCAGGCGGACGGTGTAGGATCCGTCGGAATCGTTCCGGTAAACAGTCTTTTCCTGGATATCAGACTCATAGTTGAGGGCATGACCGCCCCCGTAGGGAACATCCCATGCCCTGCCGGAGTAGGGCAGGTGGGAGACGATGTGGTTGCCTTTGACAGTGACGGAGTAGTTGGTGACATGCCTGGGCGCCATCTGCAGGGGTATCATCTGGCGGATGTCCATCTTGAAATCCCCTTTCTCGAGGGATTCGCGGATGAGCTGTGCTTCTTGCTCTTCGCGCGCCAGCCTGTCTTCACGGCTTTCCATCAGGACGCCGCAGCCTTGGAGCAGGAATGCTCCGAGCATGAGTGTTATTAATGCAATCCTTTTCATATCATTGGTATTTGGATCATACTTCTACAACTGCCGCTTTTGGCAAAAGAAGTGCCAAAGGACGACACCGACTGCGACGCTGACGTTGAGGGAATGCTTGGTCCCTGCCTGGGGAATCTCCAGGGAAAGGTCCGAAGCGTCGACGACGTCCTGGCGGACCCCCTCGACTTCGTTGCCGAAGACGAGGGCGTAGCGGCCGCCCGGCTCCGGCCGGAAGGCGTCGAGCCCGACCGAATGAACGGTCTGCTCGACGGCGACGACCGTGTAGCCGGCTGCCTTCAGCTTGGCGACGGCCTCCAGCGTGTCGGAGACATGCTCCCAGGGCACGCTGTCCTCGGCGCCGAGAGCCGATTTGTGGATTTCTGCAGAAGGCGGAACAGCGCAGATGCCGCACAGCCAGACTTTGTCCGCCTTGAAGGCGTCGGCCGTGCGGAATGCCGATCCGACATTGTGCGCGCTGCGGATATTGTCAAGCACGACGACCAGTCCGGACTCCGGGAGACTCCTGTATTCCTCGGGACTGATGCGGCCAAGCTCTATGTTCAATAATTTTCGGTCCTTCATGATTACAAAGGTAGTAAAAAAGGATATTTATCATTATCTTTGATGCCCGAAACAGGTATTGGTTTTATGAAACAGGATCTTCAAGTTTTCGACCTGATCCGCAAGGAAAGGGACAGGCAGGCCTCCGGCCTCGAGCTCATCGCCTCTGAGAATTACGTGAGCAACTATGTTTTGGAAGCCATGGGCTCCATCTGCACCAACAAATATGCTGAAGGCTACCCCGGCAAGAGATATTACGGCGGGTGCCAGGTCGTCGACCAGATAGAGCAGCTTGCCATCGACCGCATCTGCAAGATATACGGTGCCGAGTATGCCAATGTCCAGCCCCATTCCGGCGCTCAGGCCAACATGGCAGTCATCATGGCATGCCTCAAGCCCGGCGACACCTTCATGGGTCTCGACCTATCCCAGGGCGGTCACCTCACTCACGGATCTCCCGTCAATGCTTCCGGCATCCTGTACAAGGCCGTCGCTTACGGCCTCAATCCCGATACCGGTCTCATCGACTATGACGACATGGAGGCCAAGGCACTTGAGCATAAGCCAAAGCTCATCATCGGCGGCGCGTCCGCCTATTCCCGTGAATGGGACTATGAGCGCATGCGCGCTATAGCCGACAAGGTCGGCGCCCTTCTCTGGATCGACATGGCTCACACTGCCGGCCTCATCGCTGCAGGTTTGCTGAAGAATCCCGTTCAGTATGCCCACATCGTGACTTCCACGACGCACAAGACCCTTCGCGGTCCCCGTGGCGGCATCATCCTCATCGGCAAGGATTTCGACAATCCCTGGGGTCTCACCACTCCCAAGGGTGCGCTGAAGAAGATGAGCCAGATCATCGATTCCAGTGTATTCCCCGGCGTACAGGGCGGTCCGCTCGAGCATGTCATCGCTGCCAAGGCCGTCGCTTTCTACGAGGCCATGCAGCCCGAGTACCTTGACTATCAGAAGCAGGTCATCGCCAATGCCCAGGCCATGTGCAAGGCTTTCCTTGACAGGGGATACCACGTCGTTTCCGGCGGTACGGACAACCATCTCATGCTCATCGACCTCAGGAACAAGTTCCCCGAGGTATCCGGCCGTGTAGCGGAGAAGGAACTCGAGAAGGCTGACATCACACTCAACAAGAACATGGTCCCTTATGACAGCCGCAGTCCTTTCCAGACTTCCGGTTTCCGTATCGGCACTCCCGCCGTCACTTCCCGCGGCTTCGTGGAGAAGGACATGGAGGACATTGTCGAATTGATCGATACGGTCCTTGCATCCTGTGCTTCACATATCTCCGCCCTCACGCTTAAGAAGGGCGAGGAGCCTACTCCAGAGCAGGAGGCTTCGCTTTATGAGCACAGGGCTGTCATCGAGAAGGTCGCCGCCAAGGTTCACCAGATGACGGCAGGATATCCGCTGAACAAGTATTAGTGACATTTTGTCAGTCCCCGGCGGCTGGCACATACTTTGATTTTTACAAAGCGTTCCCGCAAATGTCGGGGACGCTTTTTTGAAATCAATTCAAAACTATAACATCATGATCAAACCTTTGGCAGACAGAGTGGTCATTGAGCCTCAGGAGGCCCAGACCAAGACTGCGTCAGGACTTTTCATCCCTGACACGGCAAAAGAGAAACCCCAGCAGGGAACCATCGTGGCCGCAGGCCCCGGAAAGAAGGACGAACCCATGGAAGTGAAAGTGGGTGACATGGTCCTCTACGGCAAGTATGCAGGCACCGAAGTGACCGTGGACGACAAGAAATACCTCATCGTCAAGCAGTCGGATATCCTGGCTATCATTTAAATATAGGAGACAAGCATTATGGCAAAAGAGATAAAATTCGACGTGGATGTCCGCGCCAAGATGAAGGAAGGAGCAGATGAGCTCGCTAATGCAGTCAAGGTGACCCTCGGCCCCAAGGGCCGCAATGTCGTCATCGACAAGAAATTCGGAGCCCCCCAGGTGACCAAGGACGGCGTGACCGTAGCCAAGGAGGTCGAACTCGAGGACCGTTTCGCCAACATGGGTGCGCAGATGGTCAAGGAAGTCGCTTCCAAGACCAATGAGCAGGCTGGCGACGGTACCACTACCGCTACTGTCCTCGCCCAGGCCATCATCAATGTCGGTCTTAAGAATGTCACTGCAGGCGCCAATCCTATGGACCTCAAGCGCGGTATCGACAAGGCCGTCGCCGCCGTGGTGGCCAACCTCAAGGAGCAGAGCCAGGAAGTCGGCGACGACTATTCCAAGATCGAGCAGGTCGGCACCGTTTCCGCCAACAATGACAGCTATATCGGCAAGCTCATCGCCGATGCTATGTCCAAGGTCAAGAAGGACGGTGTCATCACCGTCGAAGAGGCCAAGGGCACCGAGACCGAAGTCAAGGTCGTCGAGGGCATGCAGTTCGACAGGGGATACATCTCTCCTTATTTCATGACTAACGGAGACAAGATGGAGGCCGTCCTCGATGATCCCTGCATCCTTGTCACTGACAAGAAGATCTCCACGATGAAGGATCTCCTCCCGATCCTCGAGCCCATCGCCCGCGAGGGCAAGTCCCTGCTCGTCATCGCCGAGGATGTTGACGGCGAAGCCCTGACCACCCTCGTGGTCAACAGGCTCCGCGGCACTCTGAAGATCGCTGCCGTCAAGGCTCCCGGTTTCGGCGACCGCCGCAAGGAGATGCTGCAGGATATCGCCATCCTCACCGGTGCTACCGTTATCTCCGAGGAGCGCGGTTACACCCTTGAGAACGCTACTCCCGACCTGCTCGGACGCGCCGAGAAGGTGACCATCACCAAGGAGAACACCACCATCGTGGGTGGTGCGGGCGATTCCGCCGCCATCGCCGACAGGGCAGACCAGATCCGCAAGCAGATTGCCACCACCACTTCGGACTATGACCGCGAGAAACTGCTCGAGCGTCTCGGCAAACTCGCCGGCGGCGTGGCAGTCCTCTATGTGGGCGCTACCACCGAGGTGGAGATGAAGGAGAAGAAGGACCGCGTCGAGGATGCGCTCAACGCTACCCGCGCCGCCGTTGAGGAGGGCTATCTGCCCGGAGGCGGCGTCGCATACATCCGCGCGGCTTCCGCGCTCGCCGGCCTGAAGGGCGAGAATGATGACGAGACCACCGGTATCCACATCGTGGCCAAGGCCATCGAGGAGCCGCTGCGCCAGATCGCCGAGAACTCCGGCGTTGACGGAAGCGTCATTATCCAGAAGATCAAGGAAGGAAAGGGCGACTTCGGTTACAATGCCCGTACCGATGAATATGTCAACCTCTATGAGGCGGGCGTCATCGATCCGACAAAGGTAGCGCGTGTTGCGTTGGAGAATGCCGCCTCCGTGGCAGGCATGTTCCTGACGACCGAATGCGGTATCGTCGATATTCCGGAGAAGGAACCTGCAGCCCCCGCAATGCCGGCCGGCGGAATGATGTAAGGAGTTTTTCCCCTTCTCTAGAATGATAAAAAAGTCCCGCCCGGAGTTCCCGAGCGGGACTTTTCAACAATTAATAAAAATTTTTATAAAAATAATTTGCAAGTTTGGTTTTTATTCCTACCTTTGCAGCCGCTTTTACGAAAGCAACCCGAAAAGTTCATTGAAAAGACTGAAGGAAGTACAAGCAAGTACCGAGAATAAAAAAGAATCGAGAGCGTTGATTTCTTTGGAAAGCGTCAGGACAGACTAGAGTTATAGAAATTATACAAAGAAGAGTTTGATCCTGGCTCAGGATGAACGCTAGCGGCAGGCTTAACACATGCAAGTCG